>OGOE01000005.1_pt1 | contig 355549 bp, 300 predicted proteins | sample 1552611 | NCBI WGS metagenome assembly OGOE01 (sample SAMEA2580129, study PRJEB22360) | human gut metagenome | biome: human gut; feature: human-associated habitat; material: faeces | place: Denmark | collected 2008/2010
ACCCTAACCTTGGCAAGGTTATGCTCTACCAACTGAGCTATTTCCGCATTTTTTCGTTTGCGGTTGCAAAGGTAGGGATTTTCCGTAAACATGCAAACATTCTGCCTACTTTTTTCACAGAAATCTGTTCACTTTGCACCTACCGCAAAACAATCATTTTGATTATCAACTCATTCGGTCACGATAATCTTCATAAGAAAATTGCTTGTATATTTCAGCTTTCCCCTCTTTTGTCCAAATGGCAATGGCAGGATGATGAATTCCGTTAAACATATTTGTCTTGACCATCGTATAATGAATCATATCTTCGAACACGATACGCTCTCCGATTTGCAACTCGTGATCGAAGCTCCACAGTCCCATATAATCACCGCTCAAACAGGAATTTCCTCCGAGACGATAAATATATTTTCCTTCATTTCCCATCTCTGCACCACGCACGGCAGGTTGATATGGCATCTCCAGACAATCCGGCATGTGGCAAGTGAAACTAACATTCAAAATAGCCGTCTTGATACCACGACTTTCCACAATATCCACCACTTCGGAAGTCAGCACTCCCGTCTGCCAGGTAAAGGCCGAACCGGGCTCCAGGATAATGCGCAAATGAGGATAGCGTGCTTTTAATCCTTGCAACAGTCTTATCAAATGTTCGGTATCATAATCCTTACGAGTCATCAGGTGTCCACCACCCAGATTCAACCATTTAATCTGTGGAAACCAATGGGCAAATTTAGCTTCAAGATGTTCCAATGTACGTTCCAGCTCATAAGAAGAAGATTCACAGTGACAATGACAATGAAAGCCTTCAATACCTTGCGGTAATGCTTCGGGCAACAAATCGGCTGTTATCCCAAAACGTGTGCCGGGTGCACATGGATTATAAAGTTCGGTTTCCACTTCCGAATATTCAGGATTTACGCGGATACCACAAGAGATGCCACTTCCTTCTGCAACCACCATCGGATAGAAGCGTTCAAACTGCTGCATTGAGTTGAATGTGATATGACTGCTGCAACGCATGATTTCCGGGAAATCCTGTTCCGTATAAGCAGGAGAATATGTATGCGCCTTGCTGCCGAACTCTTCCAATGCCAAACGGGCTTCATACACCGAACTTGCCGTAGAATGATCTATATATTCACGGAATATGGGGAAAGAGCGCCACATGGCAAATGACTTGAAAGCAAGAATAATCTCCACTCCCGCCCTGTCGGCCACGCTTTTTATCAAACACAGGTTCTTTCTTAAAAGCTCTTCTTCCATGATGTAACAAGGAGAAGGGAACTGATTAAAATCTATCATATATAAATTATTATCTAAAATAACGCCTTACGAACGTGGATGCAAAAATACAAATTCAAAAGCAAAGAGGGATTGTTTTATTTTTAATTAAGATATTGGTTTTCGCGAACTTTTTCTTATTTTTACACCTTTATAATCTATAAGTAGTTATATCATCCTAAATACCTGATTGAATATGAATAAAGATTTAAGAAAAGTAGTGATCCTGCTGGCACATCCAAACATGAAAGGATCTCAAGCAAACAAGGCATTAATTGATGCCGTTGGTGACATTGAAGGAGTAGCCGTATTCAACCTTTACGAATTATCGCCTGACATCGCTTTCAATGTAGACGAATGGAGTAAAATCATCTCTGATGCCTCTGCTGTGATCTATCAGTTTCCTTTCTATTGGATGTCTGCACCGTCATTACTAAAGAAATGGCAGGATGAAGTCTTTACTTTCCTATCCAAGACTCCGGCAGTCGCCGGTAAACCGCTGACAGTGGTAACAACTACCGGATCTGAATTCGATGCTTACCGCAGCGGAGGAAGGAATGGTTTCACTATGGACGAACTTTTACGCCCTTATCAGGGCAGTGCTATCCATTCAGGTATGGTGTGGCAGACTCCTATCGTTGTTTATGGAATGGGAACAGCGGATGCGGGAAAGAATATCGCTGAAGGAGCAAATACATACAGACAGCGGGTAGAGATGCTGGTCAATAGCAGTAACGCCGGAAATAATTGGTAAGACTATGAAAAGCGTAGCTTTAGATTAGATAAAGCTACGCTTTACAGATGCTAAAGCATAGCTTTAGGTATGGTTTTAGGTATAGTCTTATTTCGGTATGAAAGCAACTTCTCCAACCTAGTTTTATCTCCGGAATTTGTTATCTTTAATCGGCAAGTTTAAAACTTACGGGAATAGCATATTTAACCTTCACCGGTTTATCCATCTGTGTCCCCGGTTTCCACTTCGGCATAAGCCTGATAACACGGATAGCTTCTTTATCCAAATAAGGATCAATGCTTTTGAGGATAGTCAGATTGGTTACAGAGCCATTCTTATCAACCACAACTCCTACAATCACCCTCCCCTGTATGCCATTTTTGCGAGCTATTTCCGGATACTGAATATTCTTCTTAATGAAATCAAGCATAGCGCGTACACCTCCTGGAAATTCCGGCATAACCTCCACCATATCATAAACCAGTTCTTCCACCTGTTCCCCAACCGTCTGATGAGTGTTGTCCTGCTTCATTGTCAACAATCCTTCGGGTAAAGGCGTTCTTTTTGCCTCTTTCCATTCCTTCTCATTGTCCGACAATCTAAATTCAGCCATCATCAAGACAGGTTTCCTGTTGATGGTCACCTCGTAAAAATAACGGTAACGTCCGGCTTTATTCGGATGCACATCCGGATAAAGCGAAGCCCTCATCTCCCGTTCTCTCTTATCCTGTATAACATAAGCTATGCTAACAAAAGCGGTATTCATAGGCAATTCCCACCAGATCCCCTTTTCATCTTCAAAAGTAACATAATAACGTTCTCCACATTCTATTGTTCCACCGCTGTAGTTATTGAGAATGAATGTTACCTGTTCTGCAGCTGTAGAATAAACCGGATATTCGGGACGGATATAAATACCGTTTATATGGTTCACACCCACTTTTTGATTGATAATCGGCTCTGTCACACCACTAAATTGAAAAGCAGGCGAGTCCATAATCTTCTCCCGGAATTCTTTTTGTTTTTCGGGAGTATTCACAATCAGACGGATTTCTATATGTCGCAATCCTACACCATATCCCGTTACATTCCTTTTTATATTCTCATATCCCGACTCTTCCATTTTCTTATTTAACTCCTTCTGGATAGCGAGCAACTGGGTTTGCGAGTAATTACTACCACCCATAAGTTCCAGCCTGAAATTCTTACTTCCGGAAGCCTTTTCCAATATCTGCCGTGCTTTGACTGTATCTCCTGTGACCTGAAAAACAAGAGTAGCTTTATCAAAATAGATACCTTCAATAAAGTCGGGGCAGTTGGGAGTTTCCAAAGACAACCCGGCTATATGAGGTTCATTACCATAAACCTTACCCAGTGTATCCAATATTTCCATACCCTCCGACTGGTCATAGAACTGTTCTGTACTGTCATTTTCAGTTTTGCATGTTTCTACATGGTTTGTCTTGTTTATCCTACAGGATGAAAACAAACACAACAATAAGATAAAATAAAATTTATTCATTATCTTTTTCCTCCTGTTTTTCAGGTTTTTATCATTTACCAACAAAGATAATAATATTACGATTTCATGATACTAATAGATGCCCTAATAATTATACATCATGACAGAAATAATATTATTGCAGAAAAAGTGAGTCAGCACTGCTTATGAAAAGAAAAAGATACTCCGAAAAGAGTGACGCTATCCCACCAACATAGTGACGGTATATGCTTAGGATAGCGTCACTATTCCAGGCATATACCGTCACTATGTTTAAACCGGATATTCGGGCTGTTATTTCTAGTTTCCGCGCTGTGTAGGCAGGGTAAATTCTTGCGAATCACAAATCACTCCATTCTCGTCCGCCACTGCGACACGGAATGTCACTTCACCGTCTTTCAATTTTTCACCTGCGTGAATGGAAGCGGTATAACGGATGCCTTCACCCGGAAGAATTTCCTCCACCATCACAGAAGGAGAAATGCCGAGATGCTTCACCTTCCCCACCGTTTCTACCACAGGAACTACATTATAAACAGGATTTCTCCCTTCATTCATAATCTCAAAAATTATCTTGCTATTTTCTCCCGCATCAATCACATGACTGCGATTATCATCTATAAAACGGATCTTGCGCAACTTCAGTTGAGAAATAGGCTGCTGCACCGGCTGCTTCTTATATTTTTGCACACGGACTTCCCTCACTTCAGGAATATACGCATCTTCCTCTATTTGCTCTTGTCTCGGCGCCGTCAACGCGTTTCCAATAGCCGCACCGGCAATGGTTCCCACAATATTCCCAATAGCAGAACCACGGTAACCGCCCCTCCAGCCATGATTATTATCTCCGATAAGTCCGCCTATCGAACTTCCCAGACTACCTCCGATAGAAGCACCTGCCATGATAGCTCCCGGATTTCCCATACGCCCCGACGCACATCCACTCAAAATCAAAGCGGAAAGCAAAATTACTGTTAGTTGTTTCTTCATGAGTCTCTCTATTTAGTGTTATTATTTATTCTACCACTTTAAAACGAGCGAAACGTAATAATAGTTGTTTGTCTCCCGCATTTTTAAAATGAATAGTTGCTTTCGCATTGTCTCCCGTTCCTTCTACTTTAATCACTTCACCCAATCCGAAACGTTCGTGCTCTATCATCTGTCCGGCCTGTACTCCTGCTACCGATGCTGAAGTGAAAGAGGTTGCCTGTGCACCGCTACTTGGGCTAACAGTACTAACTTTCTTCAAATTCCTCGGTACGCTGGGAGCAATGATCTGTGCTTTCGGACGTTCACGCTGTTCGGAAGATGTACTTCCGAAAGGGGCACGCGACGGAGAAGCTGAACGGGTGAATCCTCCTTCAATCTCTCTACGGAAACGTCCTGCACCTTCATCGACAGCACGGCTCACTCCTGCCTCATGCGGCAGTTGCAAGTAATGAACATCGATATCACGCAAGAAACGACTGGGGCTTCCAAATTCCATCTTTCCATAACGGAAACGGGTTTTGGCAAAAGACAGATAACAATGTTCCTCCGCACGAGTAATAGCTACATAGAACAAACGACGTTCTTCTTCCAGTGCCCGGGGAGAATCTCCTACCATCCCACTGGGAAACAGGTTTTCTTCCAGACCGACCACAAATACATTCTTAAACTCCAATCCTTTAGCCGAATGAACTGTCATCAACGTTATCTTTTCCCCATCATCCGCCTTGTCGGAATCCTGATCGGTAAGCAATGCAATCTCCGAAAGGAAATCGGTAAGAGACACATTCGGGTTACCCTCCTCCTGCCGCAAAGCGCAGAAGTCATTCATTCCATTCACCAACTCTTCTATATTTTCCTTACGGCTTAGGTTCTCGGGGGATGTGTCCTGACAGACATCGTTGATAATGCCGGACTGACGGATGATATTCGTTCCTATTTCATAAGCGTTCTTATCTGCCTGATCGACAATGAAACCTTCTATCAATTCACGAAAGCCTTGCAGTTTTGCATGCGTTCCTTTATTTATATCCAGTCCGTAACTCAATGGTTCGCAGAGTGCCGCCCAAAGACTTACGCCATGATCGGTAGCCGCCGATATAATCTTCCCGACTGTCGTATCTCCAATACCACGAGCCGGATAATTAATGATTCGCTTGAATGCTTCTTCATCATTCGGATTCACTACCAAACGGAAATAAGCAATCACATCTTTTATCTCTTTTCGCTGGTAGAACGAAAGTCCTCCGTAAATCTTATAAGGTATACTCCGTTTCCGAAGAGCCTCTTCAAAAATACGGCTTTGTGCATTCGTACGATACAGGATGGCAAAATCAGCATATCCGTAGCGATACTCCCGTCGTAGCTCTGCAATCTTATTAGCTACAATATCTCCCTCTTCCACATCGCTATACGCCTGAAATACGCCGATAGGTTCCCCCTTTTCTTTCTCCGAAAACACGGCTTTCCGTATCTGGCGTTCATTCTTCTCAATCAAGCTATTGGCAGCACAAACAATGGTTTGTGTGGAACGATAATTCTGCTCCAGTTTAAAAACTTTCGTATTGGGGTAGATTTTTGTAAAATAGAGAATATTGTCAATATCCGCCCCACGGAAAGAATAGATACTTTGCGCATCGTCTCCCACTACACAGACCCGTTGATTTTCTTTAGTCAGTTGCAGAACAATGCTATGCTGCACATAATTCGTATCCTGATACTCGTCCACCAATACATAACGGAACTGATCGCGATAACGTGCCAGCACTTCTGGAAAGTCACGAAACAGAATATAGGTATATACCAATAAATCATCAAAATCCATCGCTCCCGCCTGACGGCATCTGTCCCAATAACGAGTATAGATATCACGGATAGCAGGCATCTTGGCAGCCATATCTCCTTCGTAAGCCTCTTTATTGGCAGCATACCCCGTGGGAGTGACCAGATGATTCTTGGCATTGGAGATACGCGCTTGTACCACTCCCGGTTTATAAGTTTTCTCGTCCAACCCCATCTCTTTGATTATGGAACGAAGCAGGCTCTTACTATCAGCCGTATCATAGATGGTGAACTGGGAAGTGAACCCTATAAATGTTGCTTCGGCACGAAGAATCCGTGAGAAGATGGAATGGAAAGTCCCCATCCACAAATAACGTGCCCGTTCCATACCTACCTGACGCGCAATACGCTCTTTCATCTCGCGCGCCGCCTTATTCGTAAAGGTCAGTGCAAGGATATTCCACGGATTGTAGCCGTTCTCCTGTTCCAGCAAGTAAGCGATTTTATAAGTCAATACGCGCGTCTTCCCCGAACCTGCACCGGCTATCACCAGCGAAGGACCGTCATTATAAGTCACTGCAGCACACTGACTCTCGTTCAATTCATCTATATAATTGGTATTCATAACAGCATTATAAAAACAATGTGGATTTTTAACAAACCCTTGGCATTCAAATTTGTTCTCAATACAAAAGTATAATATTCATTCGAGAATGAAGGTATTTTTATGAATTTTCATCACTAACTATTTTAACCTAACACCAAAAAGCAATGAAAAGAAGTATATTTTTATCGATTATTTTGAGTTTGTTTCTGGTCGCCTGCATTCCACAGGCAATGGCACAAAAGCAGAGCCGCCTGGAAAAGCTGCTAAGGTATCTGAACGATAATGACGCCGACAAATGGCAGAAAAACCGTGATAAGATAGATGACGAGACACAAACCTATTATGCCGAGGAACTGGCATTATTGGATGTGCTCAACGGATTGTGGAACGAGCAAAGCGAACAGGCTGCCACCAACTATTTCGGATGCTACGAAAGGGCAACGAAAGCTTATTTTCCCAATATCTGTGAAGAAGAGAAAATACAACTTTCCAACGTACAAAACAAAGCAGAACTGGCCGTTATCTCCATTCTGGATGCTTCGAAAGATCAAATTCCTTTTAGCAAGACGTTGATGGACAGTATCCAGTCAAGCGGTTATCCGGGAGATTCTGCCATCTTGCAAAAGGTGCGGGACATCCGTGAAATGGCTTTACTGGAAGGTATGCTGAAAACACCTACGCTGAATATTTATCAAACGTACATCACGGAATATCCGAACGGCAAATTTATCTCTCAAATCAACACTGCGGAAAACAAACGGCTTTACCAGATTGTAAAGAGTAATCCGACATCAGCGAATTTCAAGGCATTTTTTGATAACGCCAACATGCAGAAATTCTTCACGGATAAAGATACGCGTCCATTCCTTCCGGAAGTCCGCGCGTTATACGATGATTTTCTGTTTCAAGGGATCGACAGCCTCCGGGAGAAAGGAAACGCAACAGACATCCGGCAGATTATTGACGAGTATAAGCAATCACCTTACCTGACTTCTACAGCACGTACTCATCTGGACGACCTTGAATATCTTAGTGAAAAAGCTGATTTTGAGCTTTTAAAAGCTGCCATTGTCAATTCCGAATCTTTGAGTATGCTGCAGGATTTTCTTTGCACACACAGGTATAAGGAATTTCGTGACCAGGCCAATGCACTACGGACACCGTTTATTCTGCAAACAATCATATCCACTCCTACTTCTGTGAAATACTATAATGGAGGACGATTGATTAAGTCTGCGGAAAATGACAGTACGGGAAATACCTCGACCACTTATTCGTATGATGATAAGGGGCAGCTCATTTCTACATTGTCGCTTACCGTAAAGAACGGTCAGCCAAGCAATGAAATACAAACGAACAGATTATACGATCCGCAAGGTCACTGCATCTTTGAAGTGCAAACGAATCCGAAAACCAAAACGGATCTCTACCGACGGACACGCCGTATAGGTACGGACGGAAGTATCGAGAGTGATTCGCTCAAGTATACAGATGGAAGAGTCATCATAAGTTCCTATAATAAACAGGGGTTATTGACCGAAACCAAAGAGTATAATAAGAATGGAGAACTTCAGGCGTACACCGCAAACAAATATGATGATAAAGGCAGATTGATTTCATCCCAACATCAAAACCTGCTTTTTGCAAATTCTTCGGATCAGATTATTTCACAAAAAGATGCTTATGAATACGATAAATACGGTTATCTGACACAAATCGTTTACCAACGGATTTTAGGCAATAACCAGAAAACATCGGGATGCCTGACCTGCCTGTACGATAAATACGGAAACCAGATCGATAGCAATTCTTATTATGAATATGATAATACGGGCCAATGGATCTGCCGGACCGACCGTGAGCATCCAAAAGAAGTGGAACGCATACAGTACATTTACAAATAAAGTAAGATGCTGTGAACATTTTGCAAAGGGCTTCTGTTATTATAGTATAACAAGCCAATTAAAACTTGTAACATTATGAATACTATATTAATGTCTTTAATTATGATGACCATGACTTACGAAATGCCTAAACTTCCTTACGCTAACAATGCGTTGGAACCTGTAATCAGTCAGCAAACAATAGATTTCCATTACGGAAAACATCTACAAACGTATGTAAATAATCTGAATAGCCTCGTGCCCGGAACAGAATATGAAGGTAAAACGGTAGAAGAAATCGTTGCAGCCGCACCGGATGGAGCTATATTCAATAACGCCGGACAAGTATTGAACCACAACCTGTACTTCCTGCAATTTGCCCCGAAACCTTCAAAGAAGGAGCCGGCCGGTAAACTGGGAGAAGCCATCAAACGTGACTTTGGCAGTTTTGAAAACTTCAAGAAAGAATTCAATGCAGCAGCAGTCGGATTGTTTGGTTCAGGATGGGCTTGGCTATCCGTAGATAAAGACGGTAAACTGAAAATCACTAAAGAGGGGAACGGCAGCAATCCGGTACGTGCCGGTTTGAAACCACTTCTTGGATTTGACGTTTGGGAACACTCCTATTATCTGGATTACCAGAACCGCCGTGCCGACCACGTAAACGCCCTGTGGGATATCATCGACTGGGATGTGGTTGAAAAAAGAATGTAATCAAATTTACAAGCTAAACTATACTTATGGAAAAGGTCGTTGTGTTTTTCACAGCGACCTTTTTTACAGATTAAAAAGAACAGACTTTTATTGTATATCAGATGCATTAGTTGTATTTTTGCAACTCATAAAACAACATAACAAACAATTATGGTACTGTATAAAAGAAAAAAAATACGATTTATTGTCTCCATTGCCGTACTCCTTTTCCTCCCCTTTTTTAGCAATGTTGGCAATGCTGCCACCACAGAAGAATCTGAGGAAGAAATCCTGTTTATCACCTCTTATAATTCTGACACTAAATATACCTACGATAACATCAGCACATTTATAGAGACCTACACCCAATTGGGAGGAAGATATTCGACCATGGTAGAAAATATGAATGCAACAGACTTAACGCAGGCGCATCAATGGAAAAAAACATTGACCGATATTCTGGACAAACATCCGAAAGCCAAATTAGTTATTCTCCTGGGTGGTGAAGCATGGAGCAGTTTCCTCCATCTCGAAGATGAAAAGTACAAGCAGCTTCCTGTTTTCTGTGCAATGGCATCACGCAACGGAATACGTATTCCGGAGGATTCAACCGACATCCGAAGCTATAATCCCGAAAGCATTAACTTAATGGAACGCATGAAGGAATACAACGTAAGATATTGTAGCACATACGAATATGACATTAAAAAAGATATTGAAATGATACAGGATTTCTATCCGGAAACAGAACACCTTGTATTTGTATCGGATAACACATACAACGGACTTGCCGAACTGGCATGGTTCAAGAAAAACCTGCAACATTTCCCACAGTTGTCTATCACCTACGTCGATGGCCGCATCCATACACTCGATATGGCTGCCAGTCAATTGCGCAATCTTCCCAGAAACACAGTCATGTTGCTTGGCATCTGGAGAATCGACAACCGGGGCATTACTTATATGAATAACTCCGTTTATGCTTTTTCCAAAGCCAATCCTCTCCTGCCTATGTTCAGCATGACTTCTACCGCAATAGGTTACTGGGCTATCGGAGGATATGTCCCGCAATATGAAGGAGTGGGAAAAAGCATGGGAGAATATGCTTACCGCTTTTTAGACCAGAAGGAAACGGGTATCAGCAGCATCAATATCTTAGCCAACAGATATAAATTTGATGCGAAGAAACTAAAGGAATGGGGATTTGGAAACAAGAAGTTACCTGTCAACTCAATGGTAATCAATCAGCCCATCCCGTTCTTTGTGGCCTATAAGACAGAAGTGCAATTCATCCTGATTATATTTCTCGTATTAGTAGGAAGTCTAATGATTTCGCTGTATTACTATTACCGGACTAAAATCCTGAAGAATCACCTTGAAAGAACTACGAAACAACTACGGGAAGATAAAAAGAAGTTGGAAGAGTCTGAAGTCGAATTGCGTGATGCTAAAGAACGCGCCGAAGAAGCTAACCAACTGAAAAGTGCCTTTGTTTCGAATATGAGCCACGAGATACGGACTCCGCTAAATGCTATTGTCGGTTTCTCCAGCCTGATTATCGGTTCGGTAGAGCAGAATAACGAACTGAAAGAATACGCAGATATTGTCCAGACCAACTCCAATCTGTTGCTCCAACTGATTAGTGATGTACTGGATATATCACGCCTGGAATCAGGAAAACTGCAATTCAACTATGAATGGTGTGAGCTGGTGAACCATTGCCAGAATATGATTACTCTGACCAACCGGAACAAGACAATGGATGTAGACATTAAACTGCAAATGCCTAAAGAGCCTTACATGCTCTACACAGATCCCTTGCGCCTGCAGCAGATTATTATCAATCTGCTGAACAATGCCTTGAAATTCACTCCTGCCGGAGGAAGTATTACGCTAAATTATGAAGTGGACGAAAAAAAGCAATGTATGCTGTTCTCGGTAACTGATACCGGCACCGGAATCCCCGAAGATAAACAGGAGCTGGTATTCCAACGTTTCGAAAAGCTGAACGAGTTCGTACAGGGTACAGGATTGGGACTGGCTATCTGCAAACTGACCATCCAATATATGGGAGGTGATATCTGGATTGACAAGAATTACAAAAATGGCGCCCGATTTATCTTTTCTCATCCTATCAAAAAACAGGAATCAACAGAAAAATGAAAAAAAATCGAATGATTTAGTGTTTTTCTGTTTCTTTTTCACTTACTTTGCCCCCGTAAAGACAAAGGGGTGCCCCATGAGGGGCTGAGATTATACCCTAGGAACCTGAGGCAGTTAGTACTGACGTAGGGATTGTGTTTCTTCTTATCGCCTTTCCATTCAAGCACGCTCTTTGTATTTACTTTCAACTTATTTATTCTGATAGGACAATGAAAGTACAAGTGAACAACAAAGAGGTGGAAATTACTCCCGACTCTACCCTTACACAACTGACAGCACAGCTCGAACTTCCGGTTCAAGGCATTGCTATCGCCGTAAACAACAAAATGATTCCCCGTACCGAATGGGAGGGTTTCATATTGCATGAGAACGATAACCTGGTGATTATCAAAGCTGCTTGCGGAGGATAAGGGAATGGTCAGTCTACAATTTATCACGCATCAGACCGAACGGTACTCGTACCTCGAATCGGCACGTATGGCACTCGAAGGCGGGTGCAAATGGATCCAACTACGCATGAAAGAGGCTCCTCTCGAAGAAGTGGAGGCAGTAGCCCTGCAACTGAAACCGCTTTGTAAAGAGCACGAAGCAATCCTGGTTCTGGACGATCACGTTGAACTGGCGCGAAAGCTGGAAGTGGACGGTGTGCATCTGGGCAAAAAGGATATGCCTATCGACCAGGCCCGCCAAATTCTTGGAGAGGCTTTCATTATCGGCGGCACTGCAAATACATTCGAAGATGTTGTACAGCACTATCGTGCCGGTGCCGATTATCTTGGCATCGGTCCTTTCCGGTTTACTACCACCAAAAAGAATTTAAGCCCTGTACTGGGATTGGAAGGCTATTCCTCCATCCTTTCACAGATGAAAGAGGCGAATATCGAAATCCCCGTAGTAGCGATTGGAGGAATCACTTATGAGGATATTCCTGCCATACTTCACACAGGAGTAAACGGGATAGCCCTGTCGGGAACCATTCTCGGAGCGGATAATCCGATAGAAGAAACACGTAGAATCCTGAATCATGCGTAAAGCAATGATGTACAATCAGTAATTTAATTTATAATATATATAGAATGGAAAAGTTAGTAATTGCGGGACGCGAATTTAACTCCCGTCTTTTCCTGGGAACAGGAAAATTCAATTCCAATGAAGTAATGGAACAAGCTATTCTGGCTTCAGGCACGGAAATGGTTACTGTTGCCATGAAACGAATCGACATGGACAACAAAGAGGATGACATGCTGAAACATATTATTCATCCGAATATTCAGCTATTGCCCAATACTTCCGGTGTACGTAATGCAGAAGAGGCTGTTTTTGCAGCACAGTTGGCTCGTGAAGCCTTTGGAACAAACTGGCTGAAACTGGAAATTCACCCGGACCCACGCTATCTGCTCCCTGACTCTATCGAGACACTGAAAGCTACGGAAGAACTGGTAAAACTGGGTTTTATCGTGTTGCCTTATTGTCAGGCTGACCCTGTACTCTGCAAACGTCTGGAAGAAGCGGGCGCAGCTACCGTTATGCCGCTCGGTGCACCAATCGGTACCAATAAAGGATTGCAGACCAAAGAATTCCTGCAAATCATTATCGAACAGGCAGGTATCCCGGTAGTCGTAGATGCGGGTATCGGTGCACCCAGTCATGCTGCCGAAGCAATGGAACTGGGAGCTTCCGCTGTATTAGTTAATACCGCAATAGCCGTTGCCGGAAATCCGGTAGAAATGGCAAAAGCATTCAAAGCGGCTACAGAAGCCGGAAGACAGGCTTACGAAGCAGGATTAGGATTACAAGCCGTCGACTTCGTGGCAGAAGCAAGTTCACCTCTAACGGCTTTTCTTGATTAAAAACGAATAAACTATGGAACAAAAAATAAAATTCCCCCGCTCGCAGAAAGTCTATTTACCCGGTAAACTTTATCCGAATATCCGTGTAGCGATGCGGAAAGTGGAACAAGTGCCCAGTGTCAGCTTTGAAGGCGAAGAAAAGATAGCAACACCGAACCCGGAGATATATGTATATGATACCAGCGGACCGTTCAGCGATGCAGATATGAGCATTGATCTTAAAAAAGGACTACCCCGTATGCGTGAAGAATGGATTGTAGGCCGTGGTGATGTGGAACAACTTCCCGAAATTACTTCGGAATACGGACAAATGAGAAGGGACGATAAAAGTCTCGATCACTTACGTTTCGAGCACATCGCTCTGCCCTATCGCGCTAAAAAAGGAGAAGCAATCACTCAAATGGCATACGCCAAAAGAGGGATTATCACCCCTGAAATGGAATATGTAGCAATCCGCGAGAACATGAATTGCGAGGAATTGGGAATTAAGACCCACATTACTCCAGAATTTGTCCGTCAGGAGATTGCAGAAGGACGTGCTGTATTACCGGCCAATATCAACCACCCGGAAGCTGAACCGATGATTATCGGACGCAACTTCCTTGTGAAAATCAATACGAATATCGGAAATTCAGCTACTACTTCAAGCATAGATGAAGAAGTGGAGAAAGCATTGTGGAGCTGCAAATGGGGTGGCGACACCTTGATGGATCTTTCCACAGGAGAAAATATCCATGAAACACGCGAATGGATTATCCGTAATTGTCCCGTACCCGTCGGCACGGTTCCTATTTATCAGGCACTTGAAAAGGTGAACGGCATAGTGGAAGACCTCACCTGGGAAATCTACCGGGATACATTGATTGAACAATGTGAACAAGGTGTAGATTACTTCACCATTCATGCAGGGATCCGCCGCCATAATGTTCATCTTGCCGATAAGCGGTTGTGCGGTATTGTCAGCCGTGGAGGAAGCATAATGAGTAAATGGTGTCTCGTACACGATCAGGAAAGTTTCTTATACGATCACTTTGATGATATTTGTGATATCCTGGCACAATATGATGTAGCCGTTTCTTTAGGCGACGGACTTCGTCCGGGTTCTATCTACGATGCGAACGATGAAGCGCAGTTCGCCGAACTGGATACCATGGGAGAATTAGTGCTTCGTGCCTGGGATAAGAATGTTCAGGCATTTATTGAAGGCCCCGGACACGTTCCGATGCATAAAATCAAAGAGAACATGGAACGTCAGATTGAAAAATGCCATGACGCCCCATTCTATACACTCGGCCCGTTGGTGACGGATATTGCTCCCGGATACGACCATATCACTTCTGCTATCGGTGCCGCACAAATCGGATGGCTGGGTACGGCTATGCTTTGTTATGTCACTCCGAAAGAACACCTTGCCTTACCCGACAAAGAGGATGTACGCGTAGGAGTCATTACCTATAAGATAGCCGCTCATGCCGCTGACCTGGCAAAAGGACACCCGGGTGCACAGGTACGAGACAACGCATTGAGTAAAGCTCGCTATGAGTTCCGCTGGAAAGATCAGTTCGACCTGTCTCTCGACCCGGAGCGGGCGCAGACCTATTTTCGTGCAGGACATCATATCGATGGAGAATATTGTACGATGTGCGGACCTAATTTCTGTGCAATGAGATTGTCACGCGATTTAAAGAAAAGCGCTAAAACCAACAAATAATGAGTAGGGAGAAACAGAAAGTCAGCCCACTGACCTACCTTCTCCCCTCATTTCAATTTTTAATTTTTAATTGATTAAAATGTTCTCCGACGAATTAGAAAAAATATCCTGGGAAGAGACGACAAAAGCCATCTATTCCAAAACAGATGCCGACGTACGCCGTGCATTGGGTAAAAAAGAGCATCTGGATGTCAACGACTTTATGGCGCTGATTTCACCTGCCGCCACTCCTTATCTGGAAGTGATGGCACGCCTTAGTCAGAAATATACGATGGAACGGTTCGGTAAGACTATCTCCATGTTCGTACCGCTCTACCTGACTAATTCATGTACCAACTCCTGCGTCTATTGCGGTTTCCACATCAGCAATCCGATGAAGAGAACGATACTGACAGAGGAAGAGATTGTCAACGAATACAAAGCCATCAAACGACTGGCTCCTTTTGAGAACCTACTGCTCGTAACCGGTGAAAACCCTGCCGCAGCAGGTGTTCCCTACATTGCCCGGGCGCTGGATTTGGCAAAACCTTATTTCAGCAACCTGCAAATTGAAGTAATGCCCCTTAAAGCAGAAGAATATCAGGAACTGACTAATCATGGTCTGAATGGAGTGATCTGTTTTCAAGAGACTTACCATAAAGCAAATTACAAGACATATCATCCGAGAGGCATGAAGTCTAAATTCGAATGGCGTGTAGACGGCTTCGACCGTATGGGACAGGCAGGTGTACATAAGATTGGCATGGGTGTCCTGATCGGCTTGGAAGAATGGCGGACAGACGTAACGATGATGGCTTATCATCTACGTTATTTGCAAAAGCATTACTGGAAAACGAAATACAGCGTAAATTTCCCACGTATGCGCCCGTCTGAAAATGGCGGCTTCCAACCGAATGTAGTCATGAACGACCGGGAACTGGCTCAACTTACATTCGCGATGCGAATCTTCGACCACGACGTAGATATCTCCTATTCCACCCGTGAAAGTGCAGAAATCCGAAATCACATGGCAACGCTCGGTGTTACAACCATGAGTGCGGAGAGTAAAACTGAACCCGGAGGATATTACAGTTATCCTCAAACCCTGGAACAATTTCACGTAAGTGATGAGCGAAAGGCGGTTGAAGTGGAACGTGACTTGAAGAAACTAGGTCGCGAACCAGTTTGGAAAGATTGGGATCAGTCTTTTGATTTTAAAAGATAGGCAGATGCGATACGATAGACAAATCATACTTCCCGAAATCGGAGAAGAAGGTCAGAAGAAACTGCAGGAAGCCAAAGTGCTTATTGTAGGTGTGGGAGGGCTAGGCTCTCCCATCGCTCTCTACCTGGCAGGCGCCGGTGTGGGATGTCTCGGACTGGTAGATGACGATTTGGTAAGCATCACTAACCTGCAACGACAAGTTCTCTATTCCGAAAAAGAATTGGGTAAACCGAAAGCTATCTGTGCAGCGGAACGGCTCTCCGCTCTCAACAGCGAGATCAGAATACATCCCTACTCTACCAGGTTGACAAAAGAAAATGCTTATCATATCATTCAGGAATATGATATAGTAGTCGACGGCTGTGACAACTTTGCCACCCGTTACCTGATTAACGATATCTGCATAGAGCAGAAAAAGCCTTACGTATATGGTGCTATCTGCGGTTTTGAAGGACAGGTTTCTGTATTCAACTACGGAAACCAGAAAAAGAACTACCGGGATCTTTATCCTGACGAAGAAGAAATGCAACGGATGCCTCCTCCGCCTAAAGGCGTGATGGGAGTTACTCCTGCCATTGTAGGAAGTGTTGAAGCTACGGAAGTGCTGAAAATAATCTGTGATTTTGGAGATGTTTTAGCCGGCGAACTATGGACAATCGACCTGCGGACATGGCAATCTAACAAATTTTCACTATAAAGGTTGGTTTCTGACATAGTTAATTAGTAACTTTGCTAAGCAATCCAATTTTAACAAAAGAAATGAAACTAATTGTAGTTACCACCCCTACCTTCTTCGTCGAAGAAGATAAGATTATTACCGCTCTTTTCGAAGAGGGGCTGGATGTCCTACATCTTAGGAAGCCGGAAACTCCGGCTATGTATTCGGAACGGCTATTGACACTTATTCCGGATAAATATCACCGCCGTATCGTCACGCATGAACATTTCTATTTGAAAGAAGAATTTAATCTGATGGGTATCCACCTGAATGCACGTAATCCCAAAGAGCCGCATGATTATTATGGTCACATCAGCTGTTCGTGCCATTCAGTGGAGGAGGTAAAAAACAGAAAGCATTTTTACGACTATGTTTTTATGAGTCCTATTTATGATAGTATCTCTAAAGTGAATTACTATTCAACATATACTGCCGAAGAATTGCGTGAAGCACAAAGAGCCAAAATTATCGATTCGAAAGTGATGGCATTGGGAGGTATCAATGAAGATAATTTGCTGGAGATTAAAGATTTCGGTTTCGGAGGAGCTGTCGTATTAGGAGATCTTTGGAACAAATTCGACGCCTGTCAGGATCAGAACTATTTAGCCGTAATCGAGCACTTTAAAAAGTTGAAAAAGCTATCAGATTAATAAAAAGCCGATAGTAAACTGACTGTACATTCCTATTGTATATCCAATAAAGGAAATGACTTTCTCAATCATAAAATAAAAAAGCCGCCGCGAATTGTCTTCCGCAACGGCTTTCTGTATTTCGGTGTTTTCTTATCAGAACTTATATCCCACGATAATAGAGAAGTTCATGTTTTTAGGATTACCAACTTTTTCCACATCAACCAGACCAAATTGACCATCCAAGCCTGCAATGATTCTACCAAATTCCAATGCAACTCCTACACCAAGACCTGCATCAAAACGCTTCAAAGCATCATCACCAAAAGTGTCGACTTTACGTTCTGTGTCATTACCTAAGTCAAACTTTGTTTTACCGGCAATACCACAAGCAAAATAAGGACCTGCATTCACCACCAGATTAGTATTATCTGCTACATTGAAACGTGCAGCAGCCATTACTGGCAATTCCAAATACATTGCATTAATGCTATTGCCATCTTTCTTTGCACCTTTACTAGTTAAGAATAATGAAGGTTGCAGTGACCATGTATCAGTAAAAGCATATTCAAAACCTCCACCAAGTTTGAATCCAACCTTTGCATTCAAATCAAGATCACCGGTGTAATTACTAAAGTTCATACCTACTTTGGCATTCCAACCTGTAATTTGAGAGAAACCTGCCACTGAAATCAGTGCAAATAAAACAAACAAAACACTCTTCTTCATAATTTTAAAGTTTTAAATTAATACTAAAGGTTTTTATTGACCTCATTGTTTAACAATACAAATGTATAATTGTAATTTGTATTAAACAACTTTTTCGTTAACAAGTGCGCAATTTATAGAGATTATACATAAAAAAAGGGAATTCCCTATTTTTGAGAACTCCCTTTCCTAATTTGTTGATTTGTTTTCTTCTTATTAGAATGCGTAATGGAAACCAATTGAAAGATCTTCACTAGTAAGTTCAAGACCAAAAGAATCTCCAAGCGTATTTATATTTCTACGATATCCCAGGAAACCATACTTGGCAATGAAAGAGAAGTGATCATTCAATTTAACAGCAATCCCCGGTCTAAGTCCCACTTGTCCGGCTTTAGTAGTGTCTCCGTCTTTAACCTTCACGAAGCCGAGAGCAGCAGTTCCGTCCAGGAACAGGCGAACCGCACCGGTTTCACAGTAAGACCAACGAATGTATGGAGCAACAATTACTGAATTTTTTGTTAGTCCACCATTATAATTATGTGAATAATCCAATTCAGCACCCAATGCCCATGTTTCATTAAAGTTGTATCCAACTTCCGGAGCAACTTTAAAAGAAGTAGTGTTGCCTGTGCTGTTACGCCAAACGTTCAAAGATCCGCCTACGTAAATGTCTTGTGCTTTTACAGCGATAGTTGCTAACATTACAACTACCAATAATAAACCCTTTTTCATTTTCTTTGTTTTTTTAAATTAAACGTTAGACCCCAATTCGGTCGATTTCTGGGGTGCAAATGTAAAGCTGTTTTTATGATTAAACAAACATTTAGTTAGTTTTTTATAATAAATACCAAATAAATATTGGGTGGTAAACGGACATCAGTACCCAACAGGCATAAAATAAAATAGACTGCAAATACTTTCACAAGTATTTACAGTCTATTTATCAGATAGTTAAGTACCTAACCAGCGTATTTGACTATCCTTCTATTGCTGCCTGCGCCGCTGCCAAAATAAGATACTTTTCAATGAGTTATATAATACTTCTCAACAATATTCGTTTATTCAATTTCTTCGTATCTGTCTATTATGATTAATGTTTTCGTCCATTTATCGAAGAACTCGCCGCTACCAGTCTTGATATATTACCCATTTAAGGCAAATAGATAAGCCACAATCAACACAAATACGAAAAACGATACTTTTATCATCTTAAAGGTTTGAACGCTTTAAAACGGATTATTTACGTTCGTTCACCTGTTTTGATTTAATCAATTCATTGTAGATTGTATGGGCAAACTCCCCTGTGAAATATTCTGCCCAATTCTGATAAGTTAGGCAAATACCGGTTCGAGGGTCTTCATAATCCATGGTTTCCCATATATCTTCCAATTCTGCATAAACCTCATTGGGATTATTCCCAAGAGTGTCCACCACTTCTTCGGAATAACAGTTTACCAATGTATCTATCCAATCTCCACAATTATCACAACCATCTTTGTAGATAGCATTGAATGCGGCTTTTTTCAATTCATCCATAAAAGGCTCTGTTTTACAATATGGGTACTCTCCGTTCATTGCTTTTCTAATGTGCCGATATTTTTATGTTCAGGAGATAATTCTGTTAACCTACATTCGTTACCATCAAGCGCGGCTTCAAACATATAATCACTATTTGACAAAGTTATGCTTCTACCATTGCTTTTGCAGGAGAATACTCCCTTGTAATTTTCTGTCTCTGTATCTTGTTTGGAATATTTTTCTCCAATTGGTTCAGTACGTATTAGTGTAAATTTTTGAAGTTTACAATATGGATATCCGTTGACCGTAATAGCATTTTCTGATACTTCAATCACTCCGTAAGTTCCCTGCTTAAAAACATATTTATATACATAAGTTGCCTCAAACATTTTATCTGTTCTTTTTTCTGTTTTTATATACAGATCAGCTTCGGATTCTTGCATGATTAAGTCGTAAGTAGTTTCTGTCTTCACAGTGTAATCACCAGCTTCTATAGGCTCTCCTTTTCCTACTTCCACTTTTTCAAACTCAACATTATGCAATATGACATCAGAAAAAGAATCTTCCGGAGTAATAGCATCTATAGCCTCCATACTCAAAAATACACCCGAATAGCGTTCAGCGCCTTTCTCGTCATCTTCACTGCAAGCACATAACAGTAAAGAAGTAATAAGACATATTATTCCAACTATATATCTCATTTTTTTCCCTCTACTAACTTTTCATAAACCTTAATCAACCTCTCCTTTTCAGCCAACAATTCTTCCAAATGCTTCACTCGTTCTACAAGAATAGCATCTGTGCCTACAGACACGTTGCCCATCATCGAAGCAGGACTAAAATCGCCGTTTGTTTCAACTGTATTATTTGATAGTCTTGATACTTCATCATCAAAAAAAATTCGTATGTCAGCTTTTAATAGAAAAGCAATCTTCTCTAAGTCTGCCGCTTGAATCTTATTGTTTCTAATGCATCTATGTAGATTTTGTTCGCTCATTCCAACATCAGCAGCAAGTTTCTTTAATCCACCACCTCTGTTTTCGCTCAATTTTCTAACAATTTCTAAATTCATGATTTACAGGAACTTGAATTAGTCAACTAATATTTAATTTCGCATACACTAAATTTTATGACGAAAATATTTGTTCGCCACGAATAAATATATTAGTTTTGCACTATAAAGTTAAACAATAACCCATAAAAAACAAATAAAATGGCAGAAAATCAAGTAAAAGTACGTCCAACTTTAACGGATTTGGAAGTAGGTAAAACGGTTACTTTCCCCATTGAAAAGACTAAGAGCGTCCGTGCTCAGGCTTCCGATCTCGGACTTATCCTGAATCGTAAGTACCAGACAGAAACGGACCGAGAAAAGCGTATCATAACAGTAATCAGAATATCGTAATTTGTAATCATCATGAACAAATTTGTAAATATTTCACAACTGATACTATCCTGCATCATGCTTTTTGCGGTGGTTGTCAGCATTGTGGCACATATCATACTTGGAAACATCGCATCGTTCATTGGCTATCTTGTATCAGCTGTATTCATCTTTCTCACATGGAAACTGGTACGTATATCATGGATGGAGTTTCAAAATGAAAACAAATAACCTCTTAACTTACAATATCATGTCTATCAATTTCAAAAAATTAAATTCTCAAATCAAGCCTCTTAAACCGGAAGCAAGACACGTGGGCTACATCTTTATTGCTACAGACAAGCAAAAGAGAGAAAGTCTGGTTGACTCTATTGCCAAGCCCGGTTCTAAACGTTCCCTAATAAAAGTGCTTACATATTTCATTAAAACCGATGAAAATTATCGTGCAGAGTATTCACTTTAATCCGTAATCCTATGCTCACTATTGATTTTCCCGATAAATCCGTTACTTATGACACTTTCGTCCGCGATGTAGCGTCCTCTGTAGTCCGTATGCTTGCCGATACACACAATGATCCCGAAATGGTCAGCCAGCGAAAAGCATACGCTATGTTTGGGCGTGGCAATGTGGATAGATGGCGCAAGCAGGGTAAAATAACCCCCTGCAAGCGTCCGGGCAAAGTTGAATACCGCACAATCGAACTGCGTACACTACAAAGGTTACAACAAGACTATTTCAAATGATAAGGGAGGATAGCTCAGCGGATAGAGCGGCGGTACGTACCCAAATGGCCAAGATGCAGCAGGACACAGGTTCAAATCCTGTTCCTCCCACTATTTTTTCACTATTAAAAATCAAAGTAGATGAAAGCAATTCAGCTAAAATCAATCACGCTTCGCAACTGGCGTGGAGAAAAAGAAAGGACAACACAGTTCCATACAGATGGCACTGTTACACGTATCTGTGGTCGTAACGGTCTCGGCAAGTCCAGGCACATGGATGCGTTCTGTTGGCTGCTTTTCGGCAAGGACAGCAAAGACCGTAAAGACTTCAACTTGCGCACCACAGACGAAAAGGGCAATCCCCTACAGCATTGTGAATGCTCCGTAGAGGGAACATTAGTCGTTGATGGAACGGAAATTACCATCAAACGAGAGTATAAGGAGCAATGGGTCAAACCTCGTGGACAAGTAGAGGAAGTGTTCAAGGGGAATGTCACCGAATGCACATGGGACGGCGTACCTGTTCGTGTCAATGAGTATAAGGAACGTATAAATGCCGAAATCATTGATGAGAACCTTTTCAAGATGCTAACCAATACCGAGTATTTCCTATCGTTAAAACAAGATGTTCAACGTGAAGTGTTAATGTCCATTGCCGGAGCCAAAACAGACAACGAATTGGCGCAGGGAAATGCAGAATTTACCGCTCTCGTAGACATGTTGAGTGGCAAATCATTGGCGGATTATCGTCGGCAGATTGCCGCAGAGAAAAAACGTCTAAAAATGCAAGCGGATGAAATCAAGCCACGTATCGACCAAACGGACAAGATGAAACCAGAAGCCGAGGATTGGAACTCATTGGAAGAAATGCTCACCGACAAAAAGAAAGAGCTGGAAGAAATAAACGAACTTCTGCATTCTGAAGATGCTCGCAAGCAATCTGCCATCGATAAAAAAGCTGCGCTGAACCGTGAAAAACGGCAAATCGAACAGCAACAGAAGGATATTCTTGCCGCAGAAAGGAGAAGTCGTCAGGAGGAAGCCGATAAGCAGAACGAAACACGTAATGAAATCGAGAAAGAGTTGAAGAATATTCATTCCGAACGATCGGATTGCAATATAGACATTACCCGTGCAAAAGAACGCATCAAGTATTTGAACGAAGAAATAACTAGAACAACAAGCAGACTTGAAGAATTACGTTCCGAATGGGCATCCATTCGTGCCACACAGTACACCGGTGATAATATCTGTCCTCATTGCGGCCAGCCTTTACCCGACAATATGATACAAGACGTTCTCCAAAAGTTTGAAGAATATAAACAAAACAGGCTCAAAGAGAATCAATCACGTGGAAAATCCCTGTCGACACAAGTCGAATCATACCGAGAGGAATTAAACAGGCGTAATGAAGAACTTGTAGAGCATTCCAAAAAGATTACTGCCATTGACGAATGTATTGCAGGGCTGTATGATCGTCTGAAATCCACCCCGAAAGCAGCACCGTCCGCCATCAACGAAAACGAGCTGCCTGCGTATGCAGCAAACCTAAAACGTTTGGATGAGATAGAAAAAGAAATAGCAAATATCACATATACTCAGACAGATACCGAACTGTCCGAACGTGCCGAGTTGGTGAAATCTGCTATTAAGAACTTGGAAATCCAACTAAACAACCGTACCATTATCGCCAACTATGATAAAGAAATAGAGCGTCTTGAAAAGGAAGGTCGTGAACTCGCACAGAAGATAGCCGACATAGAGAAACGTGAATATATAGCTGCTAAGTTTGCCAAAGCTCGCATTGATGATTGTGAGAGCCGTTTGAACTCGCTGTTTGGCATGGTACACTGGAAACTTTTCGATACCACTCTTGACGGAAACGAATACGAAGTATGTATCCCTATAATTGATGGTGTGTCCTATGGTACGTGCAATACAGCAAAGCAAGTGAACGCAGGTATTGACATCACCAACACATTGGCAAGGCATTACGAAGTCTATGCTCCAATGTTCATTGACCGTGCCGAAAGCGTGAATACATTCATTGCTTCCAACGCACAAATGATATTCTTGCAGGTTACAACAGACAGTCAACTAACAGTAAAATAAATAGTTAAATCTTTAATTATTAGAATTATGAACGAAAGACAAATCACACCGGTTACACATCAAAGTAACGTTCCTGTTGGCATCAACTTCTTTGACCCGACAACCATTGAAACGCTCAACCGTTTCTCCACCATGTTTGCCAATTCCAGTCTTGTACCCGAAAGTTACCGCATTGGCGGTGTTGTTGGCGGTAAGACCGGAGAAGGACCTAAAAAAACGGTCTCTGAAGCCGAAGCAGTAGCCAACTGCGTAATCGCATTCGATGTGGCCACACGCATTGGCGCATCCCCTCTTATGGTAATGCAGAACTTGTACATTGTATATGGTCGCCCATCTTGGTCGTCCAAGTTCCTAATTGCCACTATCAATACTTGTGGACGCTTTGAACCACTGAAGTTTGAATTGACATCAAATGGAGTTTGCAATAACGGTGTGGCAAATGTCAAGTGTGTGGCATGGACTACTCCTAAAGGTGTTACGCATGATGAGAACGGAAAACCGGTTACATCAAAATCACCACTTGCCTTACGTGGTACAGCCGTTACCATACAAATGGCGATTGATGAGGGTTGGTATAGCAAAAACGGCAGCAAGTGGCGTACTATGCCCGAACAGATGTTACGTTACCGTGCCGCCTCGTTCTGGTGCTCTACATACTCACCGGAACTGTCAATGGGTATGCGTACCGTTGAAGAAAATGTAGAGGACGCCGATTATGTCGATGTTACAGAACAGGTTGCGAAAGAAATTTCCACGCAAGCCAACAAAGGCACTATCAGTTTTGATGATGCAGTAGCTCCGGTTTCCAACGAAGTTCCGGCAGGTGTTGACCCTGAAACAGGAGAAATTAAAGAGCCCCAAGGTGAAACAAGTACCGAAAACCAAGCCTCAACCGAGGATGATGGACCGGGCTATTAATCCTATTTGAAATGAAACTTCATGTGTTAGGTTCTTCATCATCAGGCAACTGTTACCTCTTCCAGTCTGAAAAGACTGGTGAGGTACTTGCAGTGGAAGCCGGAGTTAAGTTCAACAAAGTAAAAAAAGTTCTTGACTTCAATCTAAACAGCATTGTTGGTTGTATCGTCAGCCATGAGCATGGCGACCATGCCAAATGTGTGGGCGATTTTATAAACGCCTGCATACCTTGCTATATGAGTCAAGGCACAAAACATGCGCTTGGTTTCTCTTCCAGCTATTGGGCAAAAGGGCTGTTGCCATTCGAACAAGTTGTGATAAATGGATTTAGAGTGATACCGTTCCCTGTACAACATGATGCTGCGGAACCTTACGGATACCTCATCCGTCATGAAGAGTGCGGAACAGTGCTGTTTGCCACAGACACCTATTTCCTAAAATACAAATTTCCCGGTCTTAACAATGTAATGTTGGAGTGCAATTATAGCAAGGAAATTCTTGATGCAAATTTCACTGCCGGGCGCATTGACAAGAAACGCTACGAACGCACCATTAAGTCGCACATGTCCTATGATAACTGTCTCCTCACATTGCAAGCCAATGACCTGTCTCAAGTATGCAACATTCTACTCCTGCATCTGTCCGACAATAACAGCAATGCTACGGAGTTTATCCATGGAATAGAAAGATTATATCCAGAGATAGAAATAACAGCCGCTACAAATGGGCTTTCGTTAACATTTAACAAGAATCCCTATTAGCATTTGTGATTATGAGGAAAAATAATAGTAACCAGTAAATAAAGAAGTAATATGAGAATCTATTTTGATATAATATTTATTGTTTTGAATATCATCATTTTTGCTGTTAACTTTCATTTTGCTTTAGAATCCAAATCCTCTAAAGCATATACGTATGCCATTTTAGGAATGAGTTTTGCCATTGCAGCCATCGTCCTACTTCTATCTGCGGATTTAAATCAAGAATCATAATGAAAAAATCAGTTGAAAATACTCAATACAAAACTGAGAATTGTAGACCAAACAATAGTGATCTATCATTTTAATAAAAATAAAAACAATGAGAAAAATTGAGATCGTTGAACATGTTATCAACAATACGACTATTAGTCGCTCACAGGCTATTCAAGCCGTAGATTGTGCTTTTGATGCTATTGAGAAAGCACTTTGTAAAGGTGAAAGTGTCTATATACGTGGTTTTGGCACTATCAAGACTTATATCACAAAAGAAAGGAAAGCCCGTAATATCTACAAGAGAACAACGGTAATCATTCCGGCAAGACGAACAGTAAAACTTGTAGTCAGTAAACAACTCAAAGAAAAAATGAACTCATGATGCACACGTGGTTTGAATGTAAAATCCGTTATGAAAAGACAATGGATAACGGAATGAACAAGAAAGTAACAGAACCCTATCTGGTTGACGCGCTCAGCTTCACGGAAGCGGAAGCACGCATCATTGAAGAAATGACACCCTTTATTTCCGGTGAGTTTACAGTTTCCGACATTAAACGTGCCAACTATAGCGAGCTCTTTCCCTGTGAGGAAGACAGTGCCGACCGCTGGTTCAAGTGCAAGCTGTATTTCATTACCTCAGATGAAAAAAGTGGAGCAGAAAAAAAGACGGCTACCAACGTACTGGTACAAGCAGCCGACTTGCGTGATGCAGTAAATAAACTGGATGAGGGTATGAAAGGCACAATGGCCGACTACCAAATTGCATCGGTAGCGGAAACTGCCATTATGGACGTCTATCCATATGCCGCAGATGAGTCCATTACGGATACCATCAGTGAAAATGCCAATTCGCCTGTTGTACGAAATTTCATACAATCTCTCCCCGAAGGTTGCAGGACAACGATAACCGTTGGTGGGAAAAAAGTTGTAGTAGACAAGACCGGAAAAGACACCATTGTTACACCCGAAAAGCAAAGCGACAATGACACTTGAGGAAATGCTTCAAATGGAAAGGAAACGAAAAAAGAAGCAAAAATATGACGATGAGGAACATCGCATACAATGCTCTTGCGTAAAGTGGTTCAATTTGAAGTATCCGAAGTTAAAAGGCCGGTTGTTTGCTGTGCCGAACGGAGGAAGACGTGATACTGTTACAGGTGGCAAATTGAAAGCTGAGGGCGTAACAGCCGGTGTATCCGATTTGATTCTGTTGAAAAGCAATCGTGATTATGGTGCGCTGCTCATTGAAATGAAAAAGAAAGGCGGCTATCAATCTCCATCACAAAAAGAATGGCAAAAGATAATATGTGAAAACGGAGAATACAAATATGTTCTGTGCTTTTCGCTAGATGATTTCATTCGTGAAGTGGATGATTATTTGAGAAATGAATTTTAAAAAAGTCAGATATGGCACGAACTTTTAAAAAAGGTCTTGACTATTTCCCTCTGGATATAGATATATTTAACGACCTTAAAATAAGAAAACTAATCAAGTATCAAGGTGGAAAAGCTATAACGGTATATGCTCTGCTGCTCTGCAATATCTACAAGAGTGGGTATTATATGAAGTGGGATAAAGAGTTGCCTTTCATTTGCTCGGAGCTTACGGGATTTGAGGAGGCATATATATCAGAAGTAATCAAAACCTGCCTGACACTGGGGTTGTTTTCAAAAGAATTGTTTGACGCTGAAAAAGTATTGACTTCTAAAGGTATTCAGGAAAGGTATAGTCGTATATGCGTACAGTGCCGTCGTGTTTGCTATATTGGGGATTATAACCTAATCGAGAAAAGAAAGCCCAAACAAACTGAAAAACTGCCACGAAAGAATGACAATCCACAAACGATACAAGGTAGTACAACAGTGCAAAACGAACTGCAATACGAGCCTTACTCCATGACTATCGATGAAGAAATTGCCGAACTGAAAAAAGACGAGTGTTGGCTTGACCAATTACAAGTGCTTCATGCAACGAATATTTCCTCTTTGCGCAGCAGTCTTGACGACTTCCGGGTGCAATGCCTGGCAGACGGGAAAGACCGGCATTCTTCCTTACAGGATGCCAAACAGCACTTCAACGCATGGTTGAGAATTGTAAATGATAAAAATAAAAGAAAAGATGATAAAGTTAGACCCGAAAGCAGAAATCAACGCAGAGGTAATCTTCTCAAATCTGATGAAGAGAAAACATATGGTAACTCGTTTTAGATTGCCATATACCGCCAAGCAAGTTTACGCTATGCTATATGAAGCGTGCCGGGTGGAAGTTGCTCATAGGCATAGGGAATTTAATGCCACCGAACAATACAAAAAGCACCTTTGGGACATTTCCAATTGGATTACATCGGAAGCCTCCACTTTCGGATTGTTCCTTTGCGGCGATGCCGGAAATGGGAAAACCACCATTCTGCGTGCATTGCAAAACCTTATAAACTACTTGCGCTCTGATGAGGGGTATAACAGCAATGCGGATGCATATCCGATACGCGGCTACATGATGGTATCGGCTAAAGAACTCGTCTTGCTGGCTAAAGCGTATAACAATCCCACACGCGACAACACCTCCGATGTGGCACGCTACAAAAGGCTGCGCCAAATCGAAATACTCGCAATCGACGAACTCGGCTCCGAACCGAAAGAAAGCATTCATTATGGCGATTACGTAACCGCCGCCATGGATATGCTGTCTTTTCGCTATGAAGAGCAGTTCTGTACGCTGGTCTCATCCAATCTTACGGCAAAAGAAATTGCAGAATATTACGACGAACGAATTGCAGACCGTTTCCGTGAAATGATGCTAATCATCAATTTCGGCAATGAGCAGTCATTCAGAAAACAGTAAACTAATTAAAAACATTATGACGATGAATACAGATTATAGTTATTGTTCGGGCGTTACCTGCTCAATCCGCAAGAGTTGTAAACGCTATTTGCCCGATCCACCCGATACACGTTTGCAATGGGTATGGCCAGCATACAATCCGGGAACAGACAAATGCAAGTACTATGAACCAACTAAAGTAGCAAAAACAAAAAATCCGTAATCATGGAAAAGAATAAGTTTACCCATGGTAGTTTGTTCAGCGGCATCGGTGGTCCGGAAATAGCTGCCGAGGAAATGGGCTGGAAAAATATGTTCCATTGTGAAATAAACCCGTTCGGGAGAAAAATACTTGATTATTGGTTCCCAAACAGCAAAAGTTATGAAGACATCACGAAAACAAATTTTACAGAGTGGCGTGGAAAAATCAATGTCCTCACCGGAGGTTTTCCCTGCCAGCCTTTTTCTTGCGCCGGACAGCGAAAGGGAGCGGAAGATGACCGCTACCTCTGGCCGGAAATGCTACGAGCGATACGGGAGATTCAGCCCGATTGGGTTGTTGGTGAAAACGTTGCTGGAATCCTCTCAATGGTACAACCCGGCAGTGAAACTGCGTTGGGACGTGAAGAATCTCTGTTCGGAGAGGTTGACCGAAAAAGAATATTGCATCGGCAGGAATACGTTGTCGAAACAGTGTGTAACGACCTTGAACGTGAAGGATATTTCGTCCAACCGGTTGTTATTCCGGCTTGTGCCGTCGGAGCGCCGCACAGAAGAGACCGTGTCTTCTTTATTGCCCACCGTGCAGACGCAGGGGTTAAAGGTATGCAACGAAAATGGGAAGACAACATTCTATCCGGTAGGACTGCTTCCGACACCACGTGCCGTGGAAGTGGTGGAACACCCCATGAAAGCTGCTGCGAGAACGAAAGACAGAACGGGTACGAAACTCAACAACCTTTCGTCAGGGGCTGCGTTCGGGCTTCTTCCCACTCCGATGGCGAGCGATGCAACAACCGGAGCGATAATTGGAAAGAACGACCAATTTGTTACGACCAGAAACGGGACTCCGAGGAGAATCAATCAGAACGGACAGAACGGATGCGTAGGACTTGCGAGAATGGTTCGGTTGCTTCCTACTCCCAATGCCCGGGAAGCGGACAAGTACAGCAAGAAATACAATCCGAACAGTCAAATGGGCACAGCTTTGACAGCAATGGCGGTGAATGGGATGCTCCCTACTCCAGCAGCGAGGGACTATCAACCCTCCGTTTCCCCACAAGCATTGAAAAGAAAAAATGGGAAAATGAGGACGGATGCTCTGTGCAACCTGCCGGTAATGTTAGGAGAGCATCATTCGCAGAACGGTGGAAAAACTTCCCAACTCAATCCCCTGTTTGTAGCCGAGATGATGGGATTTCCACCAGATTGGACGGTATTGCCTTTTCAAAGTGGCGGCAGGAATCGATAAAGGCATATGGCAATGCGATTGTCCCACAAGTAATGTATGAGATATTCCAAGCTATTCAAGAAACTTATAATCAATAATAACCATGGACAATTCAATTTATAAAAAATGCACAGAGTGCGGGCAAACAAAGCATATTTCAGAGTTCAGCAAATCATATCCTAACAGGTGTAAAACTTGTGTAGCAGAACACACGAGACAAATGAGAGCTGCTGAAAAACTTAAAGCTAAAGTAAAGGCTACCGGCGAGGTCATAGATGTTGAACCGTCAGGTACTATGCAGGTTTTATGCGGTTCATTCATAACGAAAGACGGTCGAAGAATGCCCGGAACAGCACTTGAATTTGAAAAAGCCATAGACTGGGAACAACGCAGATACGAGATTGCGAAAGAGATAATGAAAGGATTTTCAGCCAATTCACATAATCAGTGTGTGGATGCAAGTAGCGAAACGTTAGCCCAGTGGAGCATTAGCGGTGCTGATGCTCTTATTGCAGAATTGAAGAAAGGAGGTAAAGGATGAAAGTAATAGTTTCATTCAGTGGTGGCAAAGATAGTCTTGCATCACTTCTTTGGGTGCGTAATAACCTAACAAAAGATTTTATTACAGTATTTTGTGATACAGGTTGGGAACACCCATTGACCTATAAATATATCGAAGAAGTACAGGAACAACTTGGCTTAAATCTCATTACCGTCAAGTCAAAGAAGTTTAACGGTATGGTAGATTTGACAAAAAAGAAATCACGCTGGCCATCCTCGCAACGGAGATTCTGCACATCTGAATTGAAAACCATTCCGATGATTGACTACATACTCGATGAAGTAAACGATGATGTTCTGATTATACAAGGAATACGTGCTGCCGAGAGTGCCAAGCGTGCCGAAATGTCCAAGCAATGTACGTACTTCAAGTATTATGTGCAGCCATACGGTAAGGATAAGAATGGTAAGGACAAGTACCACACCTATCGTCGTAAAGATGTATTGGCATTTCGAAAGAAATATGCTGATGACCTATTGCGTCCGGTATTCGATTGGTCGGCACAACAAGTGATTGACTATATACTTGAAAATGGAATACAGCCTAATCCTCTCTACCGAATGGGCTACAAACGTGTTGGTTGCTTTCCTTGCGTGATGGCTTCACAACAAGACATTTACAATATCAGCGTACAAGAGCCAGAAAGGATAAGCTACATTGCAGGTCTCGAACAACAGTTCAACAGCAGTTTTTTCGGTCCTGATAAAATTTCATCTAAGTATTATAAGGGTGAATTCCTCTAATCAGCGATGTTGTTCGTTATGTACAAAGTAAACGTGCAGGTGGTTCTCTGTTCGACGATGATGTGGCAACAAGTTGTATGAGCTACTATGGGCTTTGTGAATAAAAAAGGAATGGTATGGCAAATATAAAAGACAATAAAAAAGGATTCAAGGTAATCCAAATAAGTAGGAAAGAACTTGTAGAGGAATTAGGACAATATGGTGCAATAGGAATTTGTGACTACTGCAACGAAACTGCATCTACAGGCTATTACATAGCTGTGCTAAATCAATGGTTTTGCCCGAAATGCTATCAAGCATGGTATCATCGCGCTACTTATTATCCGGAAGATGCAAAGGTAGAAAACAGAAATTTTGAATTTTACAAAAATATTTTTGGATTATGACAAAAATAAAACTGAATTGGGCATACGCCAAAGGCGAATTAGATACTGATACATTGAAACTTATTTGCCTACCAGCACGAGGCAAACGCTTATTTGGTGCGGATGAATTGGATGCGGAACTTTGTATAAAGGACGGTATGAATTACCAAATAGCAGAAATCCACTTGGGTGATGTGGAAAGCTCAAATATTCTTTGTGAAGAGATCGCAAGGCGTTGGAATGAGCATGAAGAATGGCACGAATGCAAAGAGGACACGGAAGACGTGCCACCAATTGGAACATATTGCATTTTAAGGGTAGAATATCTATGCTGTAGTAACAAATGGAAAGTAGATTACTTGACAGCTTATTACAATAAATACGGGTGGACGGAAGATTATTTAGACCAAATAACCTGCAACTACAAGGACTACAAGATAACCCATTGGAAACCGATAAACAAACCGAAAGGAGTTGAAGAATGAAAAAAAACATCAAGGAGGCAATAAAGGAACATCTTTATGCAAATGAGTTTGCAGCAGACCCGAACAATCCGGGGTTTGTGGATAGATTTATTGAACACACTAAAGCTGCGGAATGGGGTGCAAACTGGCGCATCAATAGCGTGTGGCATGATGCAAAAGAATGTCCGGAAAGGAAAAGAAATTATCTTGCTCAATGCAAAAATGGTAGATTTAACGTAATCCCTGATTCGATGAATTGGGATAACTTTTACAAAAAAGCAGAAATTATCCGTTGGGCATACATCGAAGATTTACTACCTAATATGGAGGATTAAATCATGAAACCTATATTGAACACTGAAGACATTAGGAAATTAAAGACTGATGAACGCTTAATTGAATGTTCTTGCGGCAAAGTGAATTATTATAGATTCCTATGTTTCCACCCACGAAACACGAATTATGTAATTCTATTGAATCATTGCGAAGAGCCTGAAAGGTTTTTTATTCAAAACCTTATAGACCGGTTCTATACAAATTATACAAGTCGTGATATAATCACTTATCGTAGAGATTACGCCATTAAGAAACTCAAAGAGTTTGAACAAGCGTTGTCTGAATTAGGAGATAAAGATGAGTTATGAGATATGCACTTAGAAATCAAGATAAGATTGCTGCTGCATATAGTTCCGAATACTTGAAAGAGCATATAATCGGAAGCCTTGACAGTTATTTCAATGTTCCAAGAAGTCAAGAAGAGGTTGAGGATTTTATTTACAGTTCGTGTGTTTGTTATAGCACAAATCAAGGTAACTACCCAATCATGCAAATTAATGACATTGCAGACGATAATGCCATGTTGGAATTTGCATGGATAGGAACTCAATATGATGTGATTAAACTTGCCTTTTTAGGCAGAATGAAAGGATAAACCAATGAAAAATGTAACGAAACTCGCTAAAAAGTCCGCAGGGCTTAGCCAAAAATGTTCGATTTGTCCACTTATGCAAAGATGCACTTTAGAAATCCATAGAGCTTGTTTTGACAGCTTTGTAGAGGGTTTCAAGAAAGGGACCAGAGCTGCTGAAAAAGAAATAAACAAGAAATTAAAATCGGAACAAATATGAATAAAAAAGAAGTTATACGAACCGCCAAAGCCTTTAAGAAGATTCTGAAAAAAGGTATTCCTCAAACAGTATGGAAATCCAGCTATTGGGATATTCATGGAAAAAGATACACCGCCTATGAAATAGCTGCACGCTTTTTACGGATGAAAGGCTATAACGTGCGAATTGAGATAGGTGATAATACAGAGAATCCCTCTTATTGTTTCGGATACATACGGTTCTATAGGTATGTGGCAATCAGTTTTAACTAATAACAAAAATAAGAGCAATGGAATTTAAATCGCAAATATGTACTACCCATGAGCAGTCAAAAAGATTGCTCGCTTTGGGACTAAAGCCGGAAACGGCTGATATGGTATATCATCATACAAAGAGTAAGGTACCAGCTTTAGAGTGGGAGTTACAAACCAAGCCGCCTACATTGAGAGGTAAGTTTTGGACTCCTCAAAGAATAGCCAAACTTGCATTTCCTTTTCACAAGCATCCTGACGGATCGCCAATGGCCGGAGAAGAAGTATTTGATAGATTGTGGGGTGAGGATGTCCCTGCATGGAGTTTGTGTAGGCTGTTGGAGTTACTTCCGACCGAAATCAGAATAGGAACCAGTGAGAATGTTTTTGGCTTGCATCACGAAACAAGCGATGCTTGGTTACTCTCTTATCCCTATGTGAAATCCTTTGAAACCGCATCACCTGTCGAATCTTGTGTATTGGCTATTGATTGGCTGATTGCCAACGGACACTTTAATAAAGAATACTACAATGAAGAAAATAATGTTCAATGATAAATTTGGCTTAACTCAAGCTGTATTGGAAGGGCGGAAGACTATGACGAGAAGAATAATCAAATGTCCAAGAACTTTTAGGGGAGAATGGGTCGCAGGATTCAATATACACAGACGCCATTCTGACAAAAAGATTGTTGATTGGCCTTGTATGTACGATGCTGATGAAAGAGAGTTTGATATGGGCGAGATATTGCCGAAATATGAACTTGGAGAAGTTGTTGCCATTGCGCAAAGTTATATGGATGTTGACCGATTTCATAGAAAAGGGAAAAATGCAGCTTACTTAGAATACTTGGATTCTATATTGCCTGAACTGAAATTACATCCCGGTTGGACTAATAAAATGTTTGTGAAAGCCGACCTAATGCCCCGCCATATTGAATTTACAGATCGTAAGGTTGAACGCTTACAGGACATTAGCGATGAAGATTGCTTGAAAGAAGGGATATATGAAGATTCGGGTGATGATGAGTTTCCGCCATCTATATTTTATGAATTTGAGGGAAACAAAGACAATGGATTTGATACTCCACGTGAAGCCTTTGCCGCCCTCATAGATAAAGTCTCCGGTAAAGGCACTTGGGAAAGCAATCCCTATGTTTGGGCGTATGAATTTGAATTAATGAAATAATCATGAGCATTGCAGAAGATATTATAGACGGTTGGTGTTGCCAACTTTGTGGTGTGTACTTTGAAGAAGAACACGGTTACCCTGTTGTTTGCGAAAGCTGCTACAACGAACTATCAGAAGAAGAAAAGAAAGATTATCAATTAGCAACCCATAAAGAATTTTAATGTATTTATCATATGGATGCAAAAACATTCTTTACCAAGGTAGTTCTGATGCGCAAAGCACAGAAAGACTATTTCAAGTGTCGCACCCAACAAAACTTGCGGAAATGCAAGGCACTTGAAACGGAAATTGACGGAGAAATTGAACGTGTAAATAGTATTACCGGAGTTTCTTCCGTTTCCAAAGAACCCCGACAGACAAATTTATTCACTGATTAAATCATACAATATGAACTCAACTGTATTAAAAGAAATCATGGCATTCCTTTTCGGGCGCAAATATTATGCCAACATTGTAGCAACAAAAGGAACAACAAAGCAAGAAATCTGTTCTTACATTTTTGCAACAAAAGAAGCCGCCAACCGGCATCGACTGGAAATCGAAACAACTCTGTCATTCCGGTTTGTCGAAACAGTTTCTTTCCGTTCACGCCGGATATATTTCGATTCGTCTGTAAAAAGTTAAACCATAATAATCTGTGAATCATTCTATTTTCGTATTATGATTATCAAAAAACTAAAAACATGGTGGCAGTCACGTAACTACTATGTGATTGCCGATGGTAACGACAATTCAATCACGCTATCCAAACGCTTGTTTCTCCATATCAAAGGTAAGGCGAAAAAGGGCGATGCAGCCCAAGTGTTTGTTTTCAGAATTGCCGGACAAGATTCTTTCGGCTTCACCGTCAATCCAAATATCGGACAACCGACTCAACTATGCGATATTCAATATAATGACAAGTATAAGTGCATAGGCTTTGAAAGTCTGTGCCCGTCGGTCGGTCTTATGCTTTATGAGCATGGGTTACCCGGTGATAGTATAGTCAAACTGTCTGTGTCTATACATCATACAAGCAAAGGTCTCATCTATTATCAAATTGAAAAGCCCAATGGAAAGTATATTAGGAAATACAAGAAAGGCTGATATAGTATTCTATTCTTCGGGAAGAATAGACATTACATCTCATATAGCCAAGCAACTTCATCTCTCGCGAGGTGATGTCCTGGATATTATGAGTGAGAACGGAGAATTATATCTTTATGTCAGATACCGCTCACCAACCGGCGGTCGGCATGAAGCATGTGTGTTTCCATCCAATAGGCAAGGGAAACATTTCAGAGCCTCATCTAAAAGGCTGTGCTCCGCCATACTTGATGTGTCGGGTGTAACAGACAAGGCGAGATTATGCGTTGGAGAGCCTAAGGAAAGCCAATATCATGGCACATTGCTACCAATCATTACCAAACTCCTTTTGTAAGAAAGATATGATTAAAGAAATAAAATACAACGGGTATTCTGCCAACCCATCGGACTATGAGTGCGCCGATGGGGACTTGGCAACATCGATAGGTGTTATTCCCGAAAACGGTGCACTTAAACCCATATTGCCGCCATCCGAAGTATTACAATTCAAAGGTGGTGATTCGGTTATGTATATTCATAAATCGGCTAACTTCAAGCACTATATCATCTTTAACAACAATTCTATCAGTTGGTGGAATGGTTCTGACGCACATCAGCCTGTTTTTCTTCGTTCATTTAACGAGGTATATCAGGTAACAGCTATTGGCAATACGCTTCTCATCTTGTCAACTGACGGTATGCATTATTTTCTATGGAAAGGAAATAATGACGGATATTTATATCTTGGTACAAAAATACCTGAATGCCCACTTTCATTTGGGTTGCAGGGTGAAATGGTTCGGACAGATGAATTTTCAATATCATTTGATGCTATTAGTGAAGGCAGCATTTGGAATGAATTCTCTGATAACAATAAAACGCGAATTACAGACCAAGTACTTGCCCATATCAATAAATTTATTGCTGAAAGGTCTACAAATAAGGGCAAATTCATTTTTCCTTTCTTTGTAAGATACGCCTATCGGCTATACGATGGAACATTGACAATGCACTCGGCTCCGATTCTGATGATTGCTTCATCAGACCTTGCACCGCAAGTTTTTTGGACACACCTGACGGGAAAGGGAAAGTATACAGATGCGCAACTTCGAATATGTGGAATGATACACGACCTTGATTGTGCCGTTGTTCTTCAGTCTCGCCTTGATATGCTTAAAAATTGGAAAGATATAGTTCGATCTGTTGATGTGTTTGTTTCAAAACCTATTTATACTTATGACCAAAACGGAAAATGTACAAGATTTGCACAATCGGAAAACTATAATTCTTATTGTGTATGCAAACATATAAATCAAGCAGCTTCTACCTCCAAATTTCCAATTCGTTATCAACATCATACATTCAATAAACTATATGCCTTTACATTTGACCCCAACGGACTGACTTATCCAAGTGGACGTTTGATGATTCCTCGTAGAAGTATTGATGATGTAAAAGAGGATATTCGTTCAACATCGCAATTCTACCTGCTTGAAAGTCTCCGTATTGAACAACTTTCCACTACACGTACAAAACTGGTAATCGAAGAAGATTATCTACAGTCATTGGTAACACGAGAAGTTATGACAGATGATTATGACAGTCATGATAAATTGCTTCCACATTATTCGTTTGTTTATAATTCAAGACTTAACATCGCAAACATTCAAAAAGAATTATATAACTTGTATAACACAGGAGCGATGATTACATATACCAACGGATATGTTGCTAATTTTGATGGAATGTCCCCTACTTATTTTGATGGAACAATGCCTGTTTCTGTATACTTCTATATCAAGCAGGATGGTCGGGACATAGTGGTCAATGGAGAATCTTATCAAGCGTCAATATTGGATCCGCCATTGCTGTTTTTGTTCTACCCTAATATAAACGCATACAAAGCAGTTATTGTGACGCATTATGGATTACCACAATATTATGAAGTGCCACTTGAACAGCACAAATTCCTTAACGGAGCTTTTTATTTTGCCGGTTGGGAAAATCCTCCGACAGGACTTAGTGATTATCCTACAGCAAGTCCCCGTGAACAGCGAATAATTGATTTACCGAACAAAATATACACATCGGAAATCAATAATCCATTTCACTTTCCGGTTCTCGGTATCAATACAATAGGTACTGGCACTATTCTTGGTATATCTTCAGCTGTAAAAGCTTTATCAGAGGGACAGTTCGGTCAGTTTCCACTTTATGCTTTTACATCAGAAGGTGTATGGGCCTTAGAAGTATCAAATACGGGATCATACTCAGCACGGCAACCTGTAACACGGGAGGTTTGTATAAATACGAACAGTATCACACAAATTGATAATGCAGTGCTGTTTGCCACCAATAGAGGTATTATGCTGATAAGTGGTTCTACTGTGCAGTGCATATCAGAAAGTTTAAATGCGGAAGATTTGTTTTCTATTTCTGATTTGCCAAGATCGGATAAACTTCTATCAGTTTATAATGGAAAAGCAAGCGAAAATGAACGAACGGCTCTTGACGATATTGCTATGATTCCGTTTTTTGATTTTCTTGCCGCTTGCCGGATGATATATGATTATACCAATCAGCATATCATTGTGTATAACCCGGCTGTACGCTATGCTTATGTGTTTTCGTTGAAGTCAAAGCTTTGGGGAATGATGCTGTCAGACATAGTGAACAATGTCAATTCGTATCCGGAAGCATTAGCAATGGCTGACGGAAACAGACTTGTGGATTTTTCTACATCATCTGCTGAAAACATAACGGCATTAGTGGTTACCCGCCCTTTCAAAATGGATGAGCCAGATGTGTTCAAGACGATAGATACCATCATTCAACGTGGATATTTTAAGTCGGGACATGTAGTACAAGTACTGTACGGTTCGAATGATTTGTTTAATTGGCATACTGTATGGAGCAGTACAGACAAATATATGCGTGGTTTCAGAGGAACACCGTACAAAGCATTTAGAATTGCACTCATTTGTACACTTGACAAATCCGAAAGCCTGTTAGGATTTAGTGTCCAGTTCAATCCCCGTATGCTCAACAGACTACGATAAATGAAACATATAGGTCAGTTATTTTTAAGGTTATCAGATTGTTTATAAGGAGAAAGAGCCGGTATGCGTGATGCACCCCGGCTCTTGTCTATTCTTAAAACGGTTTTAGTTTTCGTCTTATCTTGCCTTTTCGTGAAACAAGGGAAGTCTGTATCTTGATTCGGATATTTCGGGCTTTATCTTCCCAGTTGGCTTGGCTGCCTGGATTTGTTATGCTCATCCAGTCGGCAAGGACCTTGCAGACCATATATTCGTGTATCAGATGTTTCAGCAACTTCACGGTAGACAATGAAAATTCCACAGGCAAAACAAGGGTTATGAGGTATTCTTCCGGCACGGTCATAACATTATCAAGGGGTTCCTGCTTATCGGAAATTTCTTCTTTCGTATAAGGAAACAACATTTCCACGCATTCAGAATGTACGAGGTTAAGTATTCTCGTAACTCTGTCCACATTACCGTCCTGACCGATGTCGAATACTTGATGTCTGGCGTGTTCATCTTCCGCTTGCATAATGTCGCCCTCTACAAAAGAATAATTCTCCGCATCGTAAAGCAGTTCTTCCCTTTTAAACACAAGTGTTACCGCTTTTGTTTTAGACTGGCTGTTTTGACAATATACCATAGGCTTGAACATCAATTAATCATAAGTCGGTCTTTCCGGACGGCTGCGTTTGTAGAGTGCACGCTTCACGTTTTCAAGACTCACCCCGGAGTGTTGTATATACGCATTGGCATCTTCCGGACTGGTTATGGCAAACCACTCTCCAAGTGCCATATCTACAAGATATGAATGTATGCCATTTCCCAGTGCGTCCGCCGAAGCGTTGTTATAGTTAGACGGAAGCAAAAACTCCAATGAAAGTTTACCGTTATTATCTATCTCTTCATCCATCAGGTTATCGCTTGTTGTATTATCCTCATTGAGATACTCTCCAAGCAGACTTTTTAAAGAGGAAAAGGCATTGGCCAACGAACGACGTATCTGATAGCTGTTTTCATCGTCATCACTTGCTTGCATATTGGATGCGACTTGATAGCTCTTGCCGGCCGCTTCTCGTGCCTGTCCCGTCAAATACGCTTTGTTCTGAATATCATAGACAAGTTCTTTGACCTGTTGTGTCACGGTTAATGTTTTCTTATTTTCTGCCATAATATTTTGAATTAATGATTATTCGTATGTCGGGCGCATGGGCTTTCTTTTGAAAAATGCCTTACGCATTATATCCTCCATATAGGTAGCAGCTTCCGTTGCATATCCGGCAGCTTCTTCCTTATTGGTAAACGTGTACCACTTTGCAGTGACATTCATCACGAAGAATGAAAACAAGCTACGCTGCATACTTTCTTTTAGAGCTTCATCGAATGAATTCGACAGCCCCAACGAAAGCCTGTATTCACTGTCAGCTTCCGTTTCGTCAAGAAGCATTTTCTTTAAACTGTTGCATATGGTATTCTTACTCTCGCACCAAAAACGTTCAAGCATGCTTTTATCCTCATCCGTCGTAAATATACGATCGTAGGCAAGCTCATCATCCATTTTCGCACCGGTGTACGATGTGGTCTTTGCTACCTCTTCATATACTTTTTCCTTATTGACCGTTAATATAATATCTATCATAATCAGAAATCAAACAAATTATACGATAAACCTACACTAAGACATGGAGAAAATTGCGGCGTTTCTCTCAGTGTTATTCCATATCCTACCTGTAGACTGATACTGAACTTTTTCTTCTTGGGTTTGGGATAATTACCTGTTACGGTCATTATATCACGCCCGGCAAAAAGTATCAGGCTGTCAAGTTGTGGATGAAAGCCACTTACATAAGCCCGATATGTGTCTGTTTCATACATCTTCTGCGTAATGGGGATTTCAACCTCAACACTGTCTTTGTCTTTATTTGGAGGTTTAGTCGTATCTGCTACGTCCGGAGTCTGTTTCGTACTATCCGGTTTTGCAGTAGGAAGAATCTGCGTGATGTATTTAATAACGGTACTATCCTTGGGTACAGGCTTGTAATAGGGTATGGTATCGAAAACAGTTATTCTTGTGGTATCATTTATAGGTAACTTTTTATTCGATATGCAAAAACGCACATTAAAAAACAGTGATGTGAAAAATAATACCACAAACAATATTGCTACAATATCTTTAAACCATTTTACCATACTTCTGAATATATCTGGTTATTGCCTCTACATGGGTTTTAACAATAGCTTGTTTGCCTTCTTCGGAACAAAGGTACAGGACATCATCCTTGTTATCCTGAAAAAAGTTTTCCGTAAGTACAGCCGGGCATTTTGTCTTACTCAAAATATAGAAGTTTTCTTCCCAGTCAGGATCGTCGTCAGAATTATCTTTGCGTATTCTTTGACTGATAAAGTTTTTTTCAGCTTCTTCATACAAGAAAGTTGCCAGTTTATCAGCCTTTGTCTTGCCTTTCGATGTATAAGCGCTCCATCCTCTTGCGTTCATCCATTCTGCACCGTTTCCGGCAGCATTGCAGTGGATAGAAACAAGAACTACATTGGCCGTTCCATATCGTCCGCAAACTTCGTTTACACGCCTTGCACGTTCTGATAGTGGAACATCTACTGTTTCCCGAACAATGCGTTCGGCATCATAACCTCTTGCGGAAAGTTCATGTGCTATTCTATTTGCAATTTCACGTGCATAAGCATATTCACGCAACGAACCGTCAGGACTACGTTTTCCGGGAGTGTTTTCACCATGCCCGTTATCAATCAATATCTTCATACTTATTTATTTGGTTAATATTCACTTGGTGGGACGCGGTCTGCACAACCATGTTTATTGCATTTCCGGAATTCCAGTGCTTGATTCTGAACGGCAAGCTCGCTGTTCTTTTCGCTTAGCTCGCGGATAGCGTCACGATACTTGGTTATCTCGGCGTAAAGGTGGTCAATTTTGGCGTCCAGTTCGACAACTCGCTTTTCCTTCTTCTCGTACAATTCTTTCCATTCAGCAGCATAAGCTGTGATGTTATCTGCTTCGGTTTTTTCAGCCTCGGCATCTGCCTTTTTCTTTTTGCTTCTAAGCAATAACAAGGGCAATATAACTAATGTGATGAGCGAACCGACAACTTGGATAATCGTGCTTAGTTGTTCCATATTAAAGTTCCTTCTATTAGTTGTCCTATCATTGCTCCGGCTACTGTAAGACCAAAGTCAATCCAATCCCATCTACCGCCATGCACCTTGTCTTTATATTCCAAAGCACCTGCTGTCAAAACTCCGGCATACATTGCGGTAAACCAACCAAATGCAAAAATGCCGATAATCAGTCCTCCTATGAGGTGTTTCCACCTGTTACTCATTCCGAGCCATTCAATCAACTTTTTCATCGTTATTACTTTTTAAATTAAATACCGTCCAATCCACTTCATCCTTTTCTTTCCACCCTTCCTGAACAGTCTTTATCACATAGGCGCACGCTGCTTGGGAGAACGCAATAAAATCATCTGCATTCTCGAAAGTATGATAGATGGGCGTACCATCTTCCTGTTCATTGATTTTTAGAATAAGCGGATAAGGAATCTTTTCACTACGTTCTATAGCGGAAAAGTTTAATTGGTTTTCGGGTGAAAGATATACTGCTTTCCCGTTCCAGACAAAGCCGTTTATAATCTTTTCCTCCGTAGCCGTGTTTATAGCGGACACAACAAGTTCCTTGACTTCGGAAAGTGTGGGTTTATGGTCGAATGTATGCCGGTACTCCCAGCCATTCTCACTATTCTCATCATCTTTCCCGAAGCCATAAAACAGTATCCACTTGGAGCGTCCTGTACGTACAAGACAATCCTGCCGCTTCTTTGTGCCGTAAATCTTTTCCATTGCATGAATTTTGATTTACGACAAAAGTAGCGGATACCGAGCGGATTAGTATGTTATCTTTTTCCCGTCAGGTAAAATTGTATTTTCGTTTGCCTCCGTCAAACATTTCACATTTGAGAACTGTTTCAAATGGAAAGCCGTCCTCAATATCGCTGATTTGGTCAAGAATACCTTTCATCTCAACCGATGCAGTAAAGAACTTTCCCCATTCTTGAGTCCTGGGATTGCGGAACGATACCAGATAACGGTCTTCCCCCTCTTTGGTGTCTATTCCTGTTTCAAAATCATGTATCTCAATGGAATATTTACGATGTCGCTCAAACGCATAACCTTGCCGGGAAAGCGTTTTTTTCCATCTGCTGGAGTGTACGTAACACCCATTTCGGAAAATTTCTTCATGTTGTTCTTGGTAAGTATATAAAATAAATGTTTGCAATCTGCATGGCAGGCCATACCCTTGAATGAACCGATTATTTGCTGTCTCCGTTTCCGTGATTTAATCTTGGAAAGTTTTCGGGCTGCATTTACTTTTGTCCGTTTTCGTAGCAATGTATAGTCGCCGTAGTTGACAAAGCCAAGGGCATCCATACCGGAGGATATGGGAGCCACTTTTTCGCTTGGTTTTATTGTCAGCCCTATTTGAGCTGCTTCATAGTGTAGTTTGTCCCGCAATTTCCACAAATCACGTTTACTCTCACCGAGAATAAAGATGTCATCACAAAAACGGAAGTAATGTTTTGCACCATATTCATCAATCATCCGGTGATCAATATCATTATGGTAAAGGTTTCCAAAGAATTGTGAGGAACGCAGTCCTTTGCTTATGCCATGCTTCCCGTTGGGATATAGTGCTTTGACAAAATTTTCAAGAATAGGCAATAAGACAGGGTCTCCGACATATCGCCTGATTGTGGAGATTAATATATCATGGTCAATACTGTCATAATATCCTTTATAATCGCTTTGATAATAATAGTGTATATTGGGGTTCTCTGCCAATGTATCCTGCACCTGATGGAACAGACCATGCGGTCCGCGTCCTTGTATGGATGCAGCCGTTGTTTCTATCAATAGGGGTGAAAGATGCTTTTCCAACGGCTCCATAATCGCATTGCTTCCAATACGCTCTATGACTGACGGGGCTTGCACAATTCTTACTTTCGGTCCGTCATCCACAGTAAACGACTTGAGGTTCTTTATACGGAATGTGCCGTTACCTATCTGTTCTTTCAGCGCATCAAGTATCTTATGCTTGTTTTTTACATAACGGGCCATTCTTGGTGAACATTCAATGCCATCTATTACAGCTATCTCTCTTTGCCGATTTCCGCTTCGGGTATCTGCACTTCTCAGATTTGCCATGACACGCTTGAATGACCTTTCCAAATTCTCATCGGATATAATCTCCGGTATGAGATTATATAACGGATAACAGACCGCAGTTGCAGCTACGGCCGGTTGGAATAAATCGTATATATCGCTGACCGCCTTCCGGTCTCGTGGGGAGTGGTCCAACCTCTCCCCACATGTGGTTAAAGATATGTTCCGGCTTTCCATTAATAAATATATATTATCATGCTGTTGCCGAGGCTCGAATCCCTCGGAGAATGGCGGTGGTAATCTCGTACCTGTGCAGGGTCTCCGATTAATTTAACCAACAGAATTTCAGACGCGCCCCGTAGTTCGTGTTCGAGTTCGATGAAGCGTTGTTCGCGTTCGCATAAGCGAGACCGCTGTTCGCATTCGAGTTGTTGCCGGACCGCAAAACACAACGGCGCGAGGGATTGTCCGCCTTTTATTTTTTTAAAGAGTTATGCTTCCTAAACCGGAAATACTCAAAGACGCCTTCATACCCATGGCCTTAAACACTCGCGCAATGGTGGAAAGGGTCAGATTACGTCCGCTTTCTATCTTGGATACTTGTGAACGCTGTACACCGATTTTTTGTGCCAATTCCTCTTGGGTCATGTTTTGGGATTTACGGGCTTTTTTTATGGCTTCCCCAATCAAAAATGATTGCAATTCAGCTTCATACTTATCCCTGTGCGGTGTACCGACCTCACCTATATGTTTATCCTTAACTTCATCAAGGGTATAAAATTTAATTGCTTCCATATACTTATTTTTTTGAGTTGAAATATAATATTCTGACGGCTTCCGCCTTGTTTATCTCTTTGCGTGGGGTCTTTTGTGTTTTCTTCACAAATCCATGCGTGGCAATGACCAACGTTTCCGCGTCGGTGTCCCAAAAAGCCAACAGACGATATTGAATACCTTTATACAGGGTGCGAAACTCCCAAATGTCAGTATCATCTAATTTCTTGAATAAATCTTTGTCCATATAACCATTGGCTACCTTATCTACATTATAGATAATTTTATCCTTAACGTCTTGGCGCAGAGTGTCAAGAAATGCATCGGCTTCACTCGACATTATTACTTTGAATCTCGTTTTCAATTCCATATCTTATATCATTCACAATGCAAATATAGTGAAAATGTTCTATATATGGAACGTTTTACAGACAAAAATACAACCACATAAAAATTAGTTTCAAAAATCGACTCGCTTACGCGAGAAAAAGAAAGAGGGAGCAGCCTACGGCTCTCCCTCCAACGCTTTTTTCGAAATCGCGAGGTCCGCTCTATTCAATTATAACGAATTTTCCGCGGAAGGCCAGACGCGCCCCGAAGTTCGTGAGCGAGTACGATGAAGCGTAGCTCGCGAGCGCATAAGCGAGACCGCTGCTCGCATGCGAGAAGTAGCCGGACCGCAAAACACAACGGCCTCGGCTTCCACTTATCCAAAATCCTGCTGCATAATGTGTTACATACATACTTGTATCTCCCTTGTGTACTCTGCTGGGCAATACATCGCACTTGGCACCATGTACTATGCGCACGACACAATTTCCATTGGAAGCGTCAACTGTTTTAACAGTCCGTTCGGTTTTGTTTACGGGGTCATAAATATGCGCTGTATAATCTATTGGATATGAACTGTCGTTCTCCGTGCATTTTGCCTTGTAGAACGCTTCATAGCTCGGCACATTAAAAGCGATATAGTCCATCCATTCTGAATCACAACCCACATAATGCTTCAATCCAAGTATGGAGTTGAGCGTATTGCCGGTATTATTGCTGTCAGCCATGCCGATGGAATCCAGTTTATTCAGAATGCTGTCATGTCCGCCATTGCCCACAACCGACTGTTCGTTGGTTGTTCCGCTCAAAGCCCACCATAGATTGCTAATCTCTTTATGCTGTTCGTAATCCTGCAACTGATAGCCAACTCCACGTAAGCGGCAGATGTTTTGGAAATCCTTTGCCGTGTAATTCAAACCGCCGATAGGCATCTCAATAGGATTACCCTCACTGTCGTATTTCCATTCGTTAGATGTAACGGACGTCCCGTTGCCTTTCTTCGAACGTATATCACCGGAAAGGCTGCGTGGCATCTTCAAACCGTCAACGGTAATAGGATATACACCGACCAGACTGTCGTTGTCGCCAACCGTGTGTTCGGTCCATTCAGGTTCTATGGCTTCAATACTGCTGCTGTCTACAACAAGGCACTCTATGTCGCCAATGTCACGGAAAGAAGTGAAATAAAACCATTTTGCACCGTTAGGTATGTCACAGAACACATAATCACCGATGTTGAAGTCAAAATAGGTATGGCTTACAGACATGATGAACGTACTGAGCACACGGTTGTTTTCGTCAGTGAACACGCCTCCAAGCCGGGCATGGTTCAGACCGGGCCATCTTACCTGCTTCATTCCTCTCACATCCATCTTGTAGCTGTTCGTATTGGATGCGGTGGTTATGACATCCTCGCCTATGACTTCACCGACAACGGCATCAATCGCATACACTCCGGTATTTTCCATATATAGCAATTCCGACAACAGGGATTTTCTGCTATGCAATGCAGTTGAGAGCGGTTCGGTCTCTGTTATAGAAGGGAAAAAATACTTTACTTGGTTCTTGTAGTCGTTCACTCCCTTGTACCAATGGTGCGGAGCATGCCAGAATATATCAAAGCCCTCTCCGGCGGTGTCCGTTATGTCAAAGCTGCTGCCGTTTTTCAGGTAGTTGAAATCCGTATCGCTTAACTGCACGCCTTCCATCTGGTTTTTCTTCGTGTTGAATGAGCATTTATAGGCATGGCATCCTTTCTTGATGGCAAGGGTATGCCCGCTTGGAATATATGTGTTGCCATAATCCGCCCCCGTCTTATTTTCGGGATTGCTATACTTCTCACACGAATCATTGTCTACCGTATCGCTGATTTTCACAATAGAGAACTGCGAATTATGAAGTTCAAGTTGGGGAAAATACCGGACAAGCTCTTCGATTTCGTTCTGCTCTATCAGTTCGACCAATATCCATCGTCCGGTTATTCCGCTACACTGTCCTTTTTCATCGTACGCATTACCATTCGCATCCAATCCTATAGCCCCACCGTTTTTTATGGAACGAAGCATTTCAACACTCGCCGTAGCATTTACGTTGGGAATACGGACGGTTTTCAATTCACTTGCATTGACCACCTGTTCCAACAGAGTCATCGTATCAATATACGGACATTCATTCACGAATATTTTTGTAACCTTACTGACACCACCAAGAGAAAGCCCGCCGGGATAAGTCAGATTAGGCAGATTGTTCAATACAAGTTCAGTGATAGTACCGGGAAGGGCAAGCGTACTTATCGGAGAAGTTTCAGCAAACGTTATTGCAGACAAAGAAGTATTATCGGCATGCACACTCTCCATTCGTGGACACTTTGAGCAATTGACGGTTATAATTTCCGTGTTTCGAATATCCAATGTAGTGAGAAACGGCATGTCTCCTAAATCCAAATTGGTAAGAAATCCGGTGTTTCCGGGCGACATTTTCCATTCCTTATGATTTTCACTACCGAGATACAGTTCCTGTAGCAACGACATTTTTGAAAGGGTATTCCCGAATTGAGGGTCAATACTTACTTCACTTAAATCTATCATGCTCATGCGGTCTGCCTGATATATGTACAGCATGATGTTTTCCCCATGCTGGAAATCTGTGAATGTACCGCTTTCCCCTGCCTTCAGAAAGATTCCCTGTGTAATGTTTCCACTATCGTTACCGATACCGAAATACCCACTCTTGGCCGCTTTAAATCTGATGACTGCACCTTCTTTTGCACCGATACGTCCACCAATATAACCGCTTTCCGCCTTGAAATCCCCACAGCGGTAGTATCCGTCACGGATGCGCCAGCGTTGTTCTATAAAAGCGGGAAGAGATGTCAGCCCCAGTCCTTGCAATGCATAGAAATAGAGGTCGTTGTATCCTGTATATTTGATATACTTCCGTTCTCCGTCATAACTTGAAACAACCTTAGGCCATTTTTTCATTATCTGTTTTACAAAATAATAGTCAGCTCCCTTGGGAGAAAACGGTCCGGCACCGATTCCAAGTGTATCGGGAAGCGAACGCATCGTATCTGCTATTGCAGGCAATGTAATTGTATTGGCATTTTGGTCTACATCCATAGTCTGCTGACCACGTATATCATTCCAAAGCACGCTTCCTCTTCCGGCGTATGCACTGTTTGTCAGATCACCGGGGTCAACTTCCGGGTCAATGGTTTGCCCGCCGTCATTATCCTTACCGTTGCAGGTATCACAGTCATAAACTTTATTAAGGTACATTCTTCGCGCTTCCATACCGTTTGCTCCGCTATAAACACCGTCCTTGACGCTACAGCCGTCTTCAAGGAAGAACATCGGTTGCATGTTTTTCGCCTGTTGGTCGACAGCGGCAAGATAATCGGTGAAAAGATAATAGGAAACCAACGAGTATGGATTGATGTATTTCCACATCTGTGTCTTCCAAATTTCCTGCCATTTCCCTGCGAGCTCTTCCTTGGCATAATCGCAACTGTCGCAGAATTTCAGTACTTGGTACAGGTCGAACGGTACTTTCCGTCCCATGGCCAGGTCTATCTGTAACTGGTCATCGTCAATCATGCACTCGAAGTAACGTGTCCACATCGGGTAGGTTTCCTGTCCGAGTTTGAGTTTCGTTACCCACGAGGACTCTGCGGTAGTAGGTTCCATCATGTCTTCAACGCTGCCAACCCCTTGCCACCAGTTCATTCCATCATATGTGAGCAATTCGTAACCGCTTACCGGATTAAGGACCTTGCCTGTAATCTTCCACTTGCCGTTTTCCTGCTTCATCTCTCCGGCTTGTCGCGTCCACTCTCCCCGTTCGTATGACATAAACCGGTAGTCCTGCCCGCAATATAGGGAAAGAAGATAAAGCTTTTCTTTATCGGTGGTAATATCATTCTTGAAACGTGTTTCTATCTGGTCGATGCTTTCGCCCTTTTGTCCGAAATATTCCACAAAATCTCCATAGTTCACGCAGCCTTTATTGTAACCGGGAGTATCTTTAAACCCAAGCGCAACCTGTTCTCCCTTATCCTCCTTCCAGTTCCCTTTTGCATGAAACCATGCGTCTGTCAAGCTTTCCTGTGTAGCACGGAATGCGGCAATGGGATGATTGGCTGTCGAGTGATTCATTTCCAATCCCTTTAATGATATGTCACTCTTTGCCCAAGTTCCATCAAATGAACGCTGTGCGGGAGTCAGGTAATTACTTCCGAGTGCACGAAATGTGGCGTTCATCAAACCGCACACACCGCAGTCGTTGGCATTGGAGCTGTCGGAATAATCCACTTTCACCGTTATTATTTTTACCGGAATAGAATCTTCGCCTACACGGACATAACCTATTCTCATCAGTTTATATGATATTTGAGCATCTTCACTGTCATAATCCGGATAAATAGGAGTTACCTCCCAGCCATCATTCTTTTGAAGATAGAAACGGTCGTTCTTGATAGGCCGTTTTGCCGAAGTGGTTCCCTGCCTGCGCCATTGCACATTGATAGCCTTAAAACTTCTCCACGGCATAGTCGGATGATAATAGAACAACGTACATTTGAACTTCTTGCTTGTATCAATATCACCGTCAAACGTGTCAAAAGTTTGCTGGTCTGACACGACCACATAATAAGGTATGCCTTTTGCGGAAAGGGCTTCTATTGTCGGACGATTCTGTGTATCAAGCACATTCTCCGCTTCATACTCCTGTATCATTGCTGAAGTATCAGTCAACTTGCACAAATAGTTTCTAAAAGCTTGCGCCCATTCATAATGACTGTTGTAGGCAAGTACATAATACAAATACAAGTCTCCTTCCGTTCCGTCAAATGTTATGGTTTTTGAATTAAGGATAGCACCGCTATTACTGATATATCCTATACAGCCGACCTCTTCACCATTCAAATACAGTTTGATACAGGAATAATTGCTTCCCCCACGTGATACATAAATGGTAGATGGTTCTACAACTACGGCCATGGTAATTTTTTCACCTTGTCGGAATGAGCGTTCCACCAAAGCCGGTTGTCCGGTCTTGCAGTATATCGCAGCTTTATTTCCACAGACATAGAAACCGGCTCCGCTATCAGGGTCATAGCATTCTATCAGCTTTGAATCAGCTTCCTTGATATTTTTGGTGGCAAAGGCAAATTGGATGGCACATCCGCTCGTAGTTTCCACTGATGCGTTTCCAAAAGGATGGTAATCCAATATTTCAGCTGTTACATTTTCTGCAATACGCAAAGAACGCTCCTTAAGAAAGTCTACAAATCCGTTGCTTGACCAGTTTGCACCTCGTACATCCATTGTCACTCCGTTATGTGTGATAGTATGATCGCTCTCACTGTTGCTACGTGTAGAAAAATCATATCCGAACAAAGCACCGTCCTTGATCGCTATATCAATGGCACTCCCTTTTATCGTAACCTTGATTTCATTGGTGGATACACCGCCACTTTCGGCATGTACGGTAATACTTTGGCTTCCGTCCGTACTATATCCGCTTATCTGCTTGTTCACTGTAACCGTTTCGGCAATCATAGCTTCCACAGCTGTAACTTTCTCCTCGCTGTAGAAAACATCTACATGCGTTTCAGTCTTGCCGGGAGTATACGCAGCCACCTCTACGGTAAGGTTGTCATATAAACGTAACGTGCCGTTGTTCTTGTCATTGAACCTGATGGCGACGATGGGAGTATTACTGTTTTCGTCCACACACATGATAGCGGAATAGATGGTGTTTCCCTTTACTCCGGATTTCTTCTCCGTACCGTATATTCGTACAGGATATGCGCCATGCGAAAGTCTTTCTCCGCCACCGAATACATTTGTTGGATTGACAGAGATGCCTTTGGTATAACTGTCGCTTACCGTTGCTTCACCAAGTTTCTTCCATTCTCCATTATAGAACATCTCCACTACTGCAAGAATGGATGAAGTGTTATTAGGGAATTTATAGAATTGTCCGATATTTTTTGCCGGACCACCTGCAACAAGGATAGTATCACTTGTGTAATTCAAAGCCATGGGTTGTTCTACGGTAATATCCACAGCCATAATGGTAATGGCTTTTTTCTTGGTATTTCCATCCGAATCTGTAGCTTGCACAAAGAAGCTTTTGCTGGCGGCACTGCTGAAATAACTTGTGAAGTCAAGTTCAAACTTGTAATCGGTCGCACTTGCAGAGCCTACAGTGTTCATATCCTCACTGGATAATGTCAGTCCGGTGCTTGCATCAATAATAGTGATGTTACGAATGACACCAAGCACCTCGTTACCATCAGGATAGCTGACACTACGCAAAGCTACATTGATTTTTATCTCTGAGCCGAATGCCATAATAGGAGCGGCTTCCTCGAAGTAGATAGACAATGTACTATCCTCACTGGAGCCGCCACCACCTCCATTTTTGGGTATTTTAAGCACAATATCCTCTATCTGTCCGCCATTCAGATTGGTGGCTTTGTAGTAAATGTAGTCTTCATCACTTTCTTCATCAAATCCGCCGATAGCTTTCTCCTGCATTATGTATGCCCCGCCTGTGGAAAGGGCATCTTTTCCTCCCTCTGCCGGTTTGTCGGATGTTTCCACCTTGCTTCCGCCACTGCCGAATGCTACCCACGGTTTCAGATCATCAGGGCTGATGTCACTCTTATCGCGTGTGAACTGATAGGCAAGCCATACAGGTGCGCCATTTTTATCACTTTCCGCAGTCTTGAATGTAAGGACGATACCGCTTTTCAAATAAGAGAACCCGCTTTCTTTCTCAAGGTCAACAACAGCTTTTATGGCTGTTCCCAAAGTATATTCTCCATCTCCGCAAAGGTCGTTCACGTTGATGGTGTTGCCTACGTTTCCACCACCGGAAGTCCCGAAATCCGTCCAGTTGCTTTCTTTACTCCAATCAGAGGTATTTGTCCATTGTTTTGAAACCCATCCGGCTTCTGTAAGGAATATCAAGACAACACCCGGAATCTGCAAAGCAGAAGCATATTCAGAAGTCGCACACCTGTCAAGTGCTACGGAAAATGTTATCTCCCTATCTGAAAGGTCAAACAGATGGTTGACATTCACAACGCTACGCGATACGACTTGTTTATTGAGTGAAAGTATTGCCTTCTTGTTTTCTTCGACCTGCTTCATATCTTCCTGTAACTTCGCACCTTCATCACCGGGGAATGCAGTAGAGCTTGTATGTCCGAGAGCAAGGTCGGAGCCAATTGAAGTCAGTTGTTTACCGCTCCAACGATAACTTTTTCCATCTTCTTCACATAGAAAGACTTTGCCGGAAGAGGGTATTCGCCCGTTTGTACTTGCCGTACCGAAAACATCTGCATCCAACCAGTTGTTATAATAAGTAGCAGTCTCGGATTCTCCGATTGTCGGAACGTATGCAAGCACAAAGCAACCATGTTCCTTATCATATACAACTTTACAACCCTCATCGTTGGAATTTTTGTCTATGGATTCATTTTTTACAGTAATGCCTACGGAAATGCCATAAAAATCTACCACGTCATCAATGTATCCGGGCAAATGTCGGCTCGGTACTTTCCCTTGTTCGTCAAGAGGGGCGATTCCTCCGTTTTCACCTTTTGATTCTTTGAAAGAGTTCAGTTGGCTTCCAACTTCATTCGCCTTGTTGTTTGCCTTGTTTGCGGTATCCTTGGTCGTGTTTACTTGGTCTTGCAACGAGTTGACACTATCACCAAGCGTGGTGAGGTTGGTGTCTTGCGCTTTGTTGCGGGCTTCTATATCCGTAATGTCGTCCTGCAGTTTGGTAATATCCTCTTGCAGTTTTTCTACGGCTTCGTTATACTGACCGCTGTCTATGGTCGGGTTGCCTCCACTCTGTCCGGTCGGGACCCATTCTCCGCCATCGCCCACATATATGGGAGCTGGTAAGGAAACACCCACAAGTGCCCACCATCCGTCATGTGGTAAAGGATAAGCCGCTTTCAGTTTTTCGATGGTCGTGAACAGTCCTTTGCTCACTCCCTTGATATTTTTTGCCTCAAGCCAGCCGTCCACCATTACGTTTCCTTTCAAGTGGGTCTTTCCCTGAACGGTCGCGTCACCACCTATCGCTGTATTGCGACCAACGGAGACATCACCGTCTATATGTTTTGATTCGTAACTCATATTAATACAGATTTAGCCAATTCGTTCAATGCGGCACTTTTTTCCGTATCGCCGAATGTCGTTAATACTAATGCAGCTATGGTATATATCACAGCATCATAACATTTCTCACAGATTTCTACCGCGCCATATTTGTCTATTTTCGGGTAAGGCAGATATACAGCACGGCTCACTTTCGCTTCTGTCGTTTTGCAAGAATAAAATTCCATCACTCTTCCTTCTGGCCGTATGGATATGGCGCATACAGGCCGTTGACATGTTCCCCTTATGCCTTTAAATCGGGAAGACTGTTTTTCATATTCAGGGTCATCGGTGTTTATGGGATTAAATACCGCACGCTCCCAATCGTTCATTTGGAAAACGACAAAACGCATGAAATCTTCCGGCAGTAATATCCATCCGCTTTCATGCTCTTTCCAATATATGGCATCACCGAAGTTGTGTCCGCCGTCAAGCAAATAGGACGGTGCAGAGCTGTGCACACGCTTTACTGCTTCCAAAATCTTTGATGCAATGATGTCGTCAAGTGCAAGAGTGTCCACATCGCCTATAATCTTCAACGTATCGCTGTTCATGTTTTGGTCCAGGGCGGTGCGTACATCCTCCTGTATTTTGTTCTTCTGATATACAGCCATAAGCCCTTATCTTTATTCCAGACCTTCAAACTCAATTCCGTTTGCTGCTGCCTGCTCCATGATTGCCTTGGTCGAGCGCATGGAAGTGCGGCTGATACCGAAAGTGTCTGCAAGGTAATCTTTTGCACTTGCAATGTCGCTTACTTTGACTTTGCGAGATGTCGTATTGTTATCCCCTGCGTCTTCTTGCGGCATTTCGTCCTGTCTGCCGGTTTCGTTGGCAGGCGTGTCTTCACCATTGTGCGTACTTTCGGCATGAAGTTTTTCAGATGAACCGTTTTTAGACGCTTTTCCGGCTGTTTCTACTGTCTCGGATTGCCCGTGCACAGAATGAAGTTTGAACAGTTTGCCAAACTTGTAATGGTTCTCTACAGACTTCTGTATGTCCTCGTTGTCGGTAGTGAATACACTGCTTCCGTTTGACAATGGAACGAATGCGATATGCAGGTTCTTCTTGCTCGGAAGTACCACATTAATACTGATATTGGTATTCGCCTTGTAGGTTTTCGTAATCATATTCTTAAAAGTAAAAAGGGGACGGGACACCTTATCCCATCCCCGGTAATTAATAATTCTTTATGAACTCTTTATTATGCCGCATTTAAATCTTGGGCGGGTGCTTTAGCCAGTCTCATACGTGCATGTGCCTTTGCATAGCGCAGATACAGGCAGCTCACCTCTTGGATAACTACCGCATCGGTACGGCGGATACCGGCCTTTTGCAAGTCGAGTACGTTACGTGCCCAAGACACATGTGTTTTTTTGGAAAGATATTCCGGATCCATTGCAAAGCCGCAATCACTCATTCCGTTTACATCGAACAGTTCATGATGTATGGTTAATACTTCTCCGAAATCAGTATCCCAAGATTTGAATTTCAAGTTCCATACCTCCACGGTATCTTTCAAGCGGAATTTTTCGCTCTTTATCTTGGAGAATGCAGAGAGCATATCACTTCCACAGAATAAAATCTTACGCTTGTTACCGATGCCGGTACCAACAAAAAGGTCTTTGGTAATATCCACAAGGTTTTCATCGGTAATTATGGCGCATTTCTTGTCAGTATCCCATTCGCCCACCTCGATGTCCTTTCCGGCCATCCACCAGATACCACCTGTAAACCAAGTGTTCATGCCGTCCTTTGCAATGTGCTTGATAACCTGCTTCACACCGAACAGATAAGTATTTTCCATTGCGAGGCGCATATCATATACACCGTCTTCTTCAATGTCTGAGAAATTCCAGTTCACTTCTTTGGCGGCAATCTTGTCAAAAGTTGATTGCTCTACCTGAATCATGAAGTTCTGACAATACTGGGTTTCAGGCATAGGGATATTATTGAATCGTCCTGTCTGAACATCCAATTCCCCACATGCTTTTCCCATGCGTACAAGCGTTGTTCCTTGTGGAATTTCCGGAACAAGAATCGGCTGTTTGCTTGAATCATCCATTTTGCCATTTACGGCATACACTGTAGGAAGATTTGTTGAGCTGTCCTTTCCGCACACACAAAGCACGAGGTCCGGAACGTTGCTGTCATCTTCCGTATATTTCGTTCCGTCCGGTTTGGTGATGGCGCTGACACCGACTACCCTAATGGTATCATCCAACGTGAACATATTCAAATCATCTACCGGCAACGACACGCTCGCACCGCTGAGCATAGCTTCCAGCTTTTTGTTGGTACTGCATTTGATTTCACGTGTACCCACGCTGTAATACTTCACTTCAAATGAATTGGTGGAGCTTGATTTTGCATAACGGCTGATTTGGTCAATTGGAGTAGCCATCGGACGGATTTTCACGATGCGTTTGTCCACATCACTCAAATAGAAATTTGGGTCGCCGGTTTCACGCCCTCCTGTTTCAGTGGAAATACCGTCTGTTCCACCCGTACCGTCCGCACCGGCTGTTGTTTTACCCGCATCAGGCAGGTTCGATGCTTCTGCCATCATGACACCGCTTGATGCACCCGTCACAAACGCCAATATCATCAGCGTAATGCGACAAAAGAAACTCATTGTTTTCTTCATTGCTCGAAATTTTAAAAGTTAAAAATGTAATTGGTTTATATTTATCTGTTTATCGCCTTGCGTTTTTCACCGCCACGCTCCCAAATGTTCTGTGTACCATCATAACGCCCGATTGCACCGAGGTCAGGCATCTGCCGTGAACCGCCACTGCCGCCACCGTTTTTACCGGCAAGGTCGGCTGTACCGTCATTTTTGCCTGCTTTGCGTAGTTTTTCTTCAATCTTGCTGTTGCGCCCCTTTACTTCACCCTCGTGTCCGGCAGCTTCCACATCGCTGTCGTGCCTGATTGCTTTTATGGCCATTTCTATACTTTCACGTGTAAACTTACCCATGATTCCGTCACGTACAATGCCTACAAGGAAATCCATTGCGCTGTCGATGTCCTCATCCGGCAGTCCTTCTTCCTGTTGCATGGTTTCAAGGGTGGTCAGGGTTTCGTCGAGGTTCTTCTGATACTCTCCCTCGTACTCTTTCTCTTGGGCGATTCGTTCCGCAAATTCCTTGTTGGCGGCTGCAAGTGCCTCCTGCTTTTCGGGGTCTTCAAGTGCGGCCTTGAAATCATCCCCGAATTTGCGCACCATACCGATGATAGGGTCTTCGCCTTTTCTCCAGTCAGTAAGGAAAGCGGCACTTTGCGGGTTGCTTGCAAACAGGTCGGACAGTGCTTTTTCACGTTCCTTGTAACCGGACAATTCCTTGTCGTAACCATCGTAATCGTCATTGATTTGACCGAATAACGCTTCATCATCGGCAAATTCTCTGTCCGGATACTTTGCTTTCAATCGCTCTGTGTATCGCTCGCGATTGCTCTTAACTTCCGTATTATTAGGCATAATTCAAAAATTTAATTTATAGTCAGATTCTACAAGACAAAAATAGGCAGGGAAAGCAGGATGTCATGTTTATCTTTTTACGCTCCTATTGGTAACTTTGGTACTATAACGGGAAGAAAAATGAAGCATAAAGGAGCAGTTATGGAATACTCTATGGAGCGTATGAACGACTTGATGAGAGCATACGATGAATACATTTCATCGTGTGATTATATCCGTATGCCTGAAGTGTATAAAGTAATTGTAAACATGCCGTCCCGGAGGTTTTGGGTCAGCGATATTCGTGCAGCATTGGTCGTTTCCGCCATGATGAGGGGTGAGAACGATTTAAGCGGTATGTGGCCGTTGAAGAAAGAAATGTATGAGGAGATTCATACAAGGGTTGTCGCTCTCAAATCAGAATACCCGGAACTTACCATTTCTGAACTGTGTGCTAAAGTGATTGCTCAACCCGCACCGAAATTCTACCTCACGCCGGGTAGTGCCAAGATGATGATATGCAAGGCTAAAAAACGATGGATGCAAGAAAAGTTGAGAAGATTACGGCTCTCCTGATTTCTGCCATGATTGTGTGTTTGTCATTTTCAGGAGAATGGGATTGGCAAACTGTCGGCATTTACGCTGGAAGTAATATGCCAGGACGCTTGCTGTATCCGTTTTTCCATACGAATATGTTTCATGCCTTGCTCAATTCATGGTGTTTATTATCGATTATTTTCATTTACGATATTGGGATAGGAAGATTGCTGTCAGCCTATATGATTGCCGTTACAGTTCCAGTTGATACCCTTGGATATTTCACGACAATGGATTCGCCAACGGTAGGATTGTCCGGATTGGTTTTCGCCCTGTTTGGTTCAATATCGTTTGAGGTATTACGTAAACGGTATTATCAGTTATGGATGCTGTTTTACCTTGTGGCAGGCTTCCTGTTTCCGGGCATAAATGCCGTATTGCATCTTTGGTGTTATGTATTGGGACTCATCATGGCTCTGCTAAACAAGCCTGTTAAAATCATGCACCATGAAAGATAAGGCCATCAAGGACATATTGACAGAGAATGAACGCCGCAATGCGATTGTATATGCAAAGTTCAATCCAATTACCGGAGAAGGTTCTGTCGGTAAACGTGTAAAGTGTACCATCAGTGACTTTCCTATACATACCCAGTGGTTACCGGAACGTATCATGAAAGTACCGCTTGTACGCCAACTCATCGAAGCCGGTTCTATTTCCAAATTCCTCACGGACTACATGGGTGTGGAAGACAATCAGGATGATCGCTTGAAGGTCATAGAGCAGTTTGTACGAATACGCAGCCGCGAGGATTTTCCGTTTTGGGCGGCAACATTTGTCTATATCAAGGCCAAAGGCGGTGGTGAGGATGTCCTGTTTCGTCTGACAAGACCTCAACGGCGTTTTGTGGATCGGCTTGAGAAATTGCGTATTGCAGGGAAACCGATACGCATCATCCTGCTTAAAGCACGGCAATGGGGTGGTTCCACCACTTCACAGCTTTATATGGCATGGTTGCAGTTGCTTCACAAAACCGGCTTAAACTCACTTATCATTGCACATCAGGGCGCAGGCTCCGATGAAATCAAGGATATGTTCGACCGGATGATTAAAAGTTATCCTGTCGAAATGCTCTATAAAATTGATGAAGCCTACAATGAGAACGAGCCGAAGATTGTAGGAGTGGGAAAATCGGGAAGTATATCGCGCATTCCGCAGCGTAACTGCAAAATCAAGATTGGTACGGCTGAACGCCCGGATTCGTGTCGTGGCGGTGATTACAATCTTGTACATCTCTCCGAAGTGGGAATATGGAAGGCTACGGAGGGAAAGAAACCGGAAGACATTGTGCGCTCCGCCTGTTCGGGTATTCTCCTCAAGCCCTACACCATGATTGTTTATGAAAGCACAGCAAATGGCACCGGGAACTTCTTTCATCGCGAATATACTGCCGCAAAAGAAGGGAAATCCCAGTTCGAGGCAATGTTCGTTTCATGGTTCGACATCGAGCAATATACACTCGCTTTTGATTCGGACAATGAAAAATGGGATTTTGCAGAATGGCTTTATCAGAATCGGGACAATGAAAATACAGATTCCGAACGTGAGGAATGCGGTAAGTATCTTTGGTCGCTGTGGGAAAAAGGTGCTACGCTCGAAGCTATCCATTGGTACATAGCCGAACGCAGGAAGTACAATGACCATGGGCAGATGGCTGCCGAATTTCCGTCTGATGATGTGGAAGCCTTCGTACATTCGGGAGCACGTGTGTTCGACAAATACAAGGTCGATGCAATGCGCAAGACCTGCAAGAAGCCTAAATATGTCGGTGAAGTCTGTGCCGATGCGGATGAGGGCAAGAACGCTTTGCAGAACTTGCGTTTTGTGAAAGACAAACAGGGATTGTTGCATATTTGGGAGTTGCCGGAAACAGATGAAAAGGAAGTTGTTACAAATCGTTACCTCACGATTGTCGATGTGGGTGGACGTTCCAATAAAGCAGACTTCTCTGTTGTTCTTGTGCTTGACCGTCTGTTTATGATTGATGGTGGCAAGCCTGTCGTAGTGGCACAATGGTACGGACATTGCGACATCGACCAGCTTGCATGGAAAGCGGCACAAATAGCGGCTTTTTATGACAATTCACTCTTGGTGATAGAAAGCAACACCTTGGAAACGCATGACAAGGAGCGGCAGGTAGATGGCGACCAGTCACAGTTCATCCTTAATCAAATCAAAGAGATTTACCCTAATCTCTATGCACGTGGTCAGTCCGAAGAAGCCGTACGCGAGGGATTGCCTACCAAATACGGCTTCCATACCAATGTCTCAACCAAACCGATGATTATATCAACCTTAGTCAAGGTTATTCGTGAGAATTTATACACGGAACGTGACGAACGTTGTCTGGACGAATATTTGTGTTACGAGAAAAAACCGAACGGAGCTTTCGGAGCGATTACCGGTAAACATGATGACTTGCTAATGACAAGAGCCATAGGCTTGCATATATGTTTCTTTGAAATGGAAATTCCAAAGATTGTGCTTCGTATCGGACGATTTGTTGTCAAAAAGAAAAAAGCTGTTTCAGCAGCTACAATATAAGTTTAACTATAAAAACAAGGAACAATGAACATTTTCAGAAAAATCAGAGCTTCGCTTCGTTTACGTGAAGCAGTCAGACAGGCAGACGAAAAACACAAAGAAACTGGAGAACGTTACTACGTTATGCCTGCCGGTGGGAAAAAAGGTCAACTTATCATTATGGATAGAAAGAATTTCCGTAAGTTGAAACAGAAAGGCTACATCAATCATAATACGTTTGTGGGCGACCTTGAACGCGAATGCTTCTACTGCACGACTTATGGAAACGGTTCAGCTATGCTTCCTTCTGCTGTTATTGCATTGAAACGAAAACAGTATTTCTCATGGCTTGATTCATTTTCAAATCCCAAAGAGAATGGGAAAGTACGGAAATATTGATGGCATTGCCACACTTACCAGTGACCCGCTCGCACTTGACAATATCAACAAGTTTAACATCGGAGACCGGGTGATGTGCAATGATAATGGGAAAAGCGGTACTGTATTAGATATAGATACTGATAAATACGGTTGTACCGTTCGTTTTGATGATACTGAAGGAACATGGATTGAATGCGACCAATTATCCAAAGAATAAAGAAAGGGGCATATCTGTGATGATGTGCCCCTTTGGTTTAAGTTCTCATTGCATTATGTAACTGATTTACTGCATCTATATTTGCACCTTGTTCGACCTGTTGAAGCAATTGAGGAGAAAGACCGTCGGGCACTTTGCCCTGCTCCAACTGTTCCTTCTGTGATTTGATACTTTGCAACAATTCATCTGCAAACGGGAAATCTCCATGCTCAAGCAGCTGCTCTACACTGATTGCCTGAGACTGGTACAACTGCATAAGCATATCGTTAGCAAGATGCCTGTATGCCGGTGTTGAAGTGCTTTCGGTAATGCTTAAATCAAATTCTACATCACGTATTTTCTTCGGGTCATATTCGATTTGTGCACCACTCTTACCTGCAATATTGAATACACGTTTGCTATCATAAAACTGCTGCATATTCTTCACATCCTTATATGCTCCGTCCACTACAAAACAACTGAAGCATTCAAGCAGGTCGAGCAATGACTTCGTGGCGTTTTCTGTCTGTTGGTTATAGTGCGATGCACTTTCACCGGAATACCCGGGCTTTCCTTGTAATGCGCCCGTAACTCCCGATATATCTTCAAAAAATTTGAGTTGCATGTTAAGCAGTTCCGCAATGCCTATATTTGTGGAATTATTGGCCACCTGTTCCGGCACTTTTCCGCTTTTGCTCGGCTTGTATACGATGACACCGTTAAATTCCGTCCAGCTCTCTGCAATATCGTCAATGCTCACACCATCAGGCAAGCAGTCTTCGGGCATCATCAGCACGCCTTTGGCACTCGCACGCATTATCCAGTCATAGAGAGTTATCAATCGGTTGGTATATCGCTGTTGGTCGATTACATCAGCAACGAATGAATGGATTTCACCATCAATGAACGGATATGCCTTGAAAACATATGGATGGCTTCCATGCTCGTAAGGCGTTTCCCCCTCCCTCAATATGTCGCCAAAAGGAGAAAGGTAATAGAAATACCAATAATCGTCCACAAACCAAGTAGCTTTTATCAACGGAACCTCATCTTCCGGCATACCGGCTTCCTTGGCCATACGCATACGTTCTTCATTTTCAGTAAGCACCACTTGTGCGTAATCTTCTTCGTCTATTTTGAAAATATCGCCGTTTTGGTAGTCATGGCAACGGTATCTCGGTTTTTGCTCCTTGCGCCATATCTCTATCACACGACATCGTCCCGGCTCGCTTGTGAATAGAAAATCGTAGTTTTCCAAGCGGCTATACCCGAAACGCTCCGCGTATGTGGTTATGTAATCTTTCCTTGCCGCCCACTTGTAAATGTCACGCAATTGTCTGTATTCCTGCGGACTTGATGCGAACTGTTCACACAACTGTCCGAAAGAAATGTCGTGAACTTCTCCAAGCACGGAAACATCCCAACCTCTGAAATCTCTCATGTTGTTGTCGATAAAGAAATTATTGGGTTGTACATAGTCCGTCCAACAATCCTCTTTTCCATTACGCCAACCGTACGATTTACGGTGAACGATAAAACCGCTTATCAGGAACTCTTCCATAGTTCGGGCATATACATCGTTCATTCGGTTAAGCTGCATGTTGCATTGAAGTATCGTACTCATCGTTTCACCAAGTTTCTGTTCATCCCGATCACGTGCGGTACAAGTCGGTTCTTTACTTTGGCTTCGATACACGCCAAGCACGCTTCGCACAAGCCTACGGATAAGGTTGTTTTTCAAAGGCACGTTGCCTTGACTTTTAATGTATTCTTCCTCGCTCATGGATTTTCCGTCCACACAAATCATATCGTCCCATTGGAAACCATAGGTATAGCGTTTGTTTCGCTCCCGGTCTTTCCGAAAGTCGTCCATCTGGCTCCAATAGTATTGTGCTTCCATAAGAATGTCAAATGCCCTGCGGTCACCATAACGTTTTGCAGAAACAACAGTATCTATCTCGGCGGCATCATTTCTTCCCGGAGCTATACGGCTCATTGGCAGCAATTTTCTTTCGCTTTTATTTACATGCATATTTTTATCATTTTAATGATTGCTCGGAACAAATATACTGCTCCGGGCAATCATCCTATGTTTAACTATTTACGGGTTTTGTTCATTTCTTCTATCATTTCCTTTTTGAGTTCGTTCAACTCGGCTTCAATATCCTTGCGTTCCTCGTCACTGATTGCTTCTTTTAATTCATTGTAGAGGTCGTCAATGTCTTCACGGTAATCCTCGAAGATTTCGTAACGCTCGTATTCGGGTGAATTGTAAAGGAAATCAATCTTTTCCGCATAGTCAAATATGTCGTTGTCGGTATCTTCTTCATAGTGCTTCAATCGGGATTTCAACCGGTCATGCTCCTCTTTCAATCGGAAATACTCATTGTTCACAGCCCTGTACTCGGTGCGTTCGTCCCCGGCTTTGACCAGCCTGTTTGCCAACAAGAAGCTGCGAGGGTCGTACTCACGGTTGCCTGTAACGGTTTCTACCATCTTGCTCAACTTGTCGATTGTTCCGAACACGCCACCGAAATAACCGTTCAGCATATATTCAATCTTTGCCGGATTAAAGTCAATCGTTCCTTTTGTATATGGGTCTCCACCCGTAGCTTCATTCATGGCATTGGCCAATCCGACAATGTATTTATTGGCACTCTTATACGCCTTTGTCCATTCGGGCATATCTTTGTTGTAAGGTGTGTCTTTATAAAGTGGCATACCCGTCCAACTCTTTTCTGCAACGTAGGCTTCCCACAAGGGTTTGTAGGCACTCGGTACAAAGGCATTCAATCCTCCGCCGCCCTCCAAGAAATCAATAGGTAATATCTGTGTAGCCTGTCCTGTTATGGCTTCGGCAATTTCTCCGTCTGTAAGATGTTCCTTTCCGTTAAGGACGGAAATCATCAGTTCGCCCATACCGTAAACAGCCCTGTATTCTACCGGAAGAGGAATTGATACCCAACTGTTTCCTGCCCTGAAAAGAATATTGCTGCGCCTTACATATTCGGGAAGATTATAGTATGCGTTCTTGTCATCATCGTCATCATCATCGCCACCCAAGTAGGCAACAATGGCACCAAGAAGGAACATCGCCGCAATACCTGTAAAAGCTTTGGCAGGATGGCGTTTCATCTGTCGTCCAAAGTTTGCCGTACCTTGAATGGCTGCATTCCAAAACACATAGCCGCTACGACCAAGTCCCGATACCAATGCACTGGCATTACCAGCCTTTGTCTGCCCTGTACTGTCATAGAATTTTGCTCCGCTGCCTTTCTTGTTGAAGTTTACGCTTATCTCCTTTGCATCATAGATGGCTCTGTCAATGCTCCGGCCCATTTCGCGTGATGTCATGAAAGCGGCAAAACGGGCGCAGTTCTCAACGGCTCGGTTGTACTCATCGAAACGTCCGCCCAACAAGTCCCATGCTTTTTTTACAGGAATCTTGCCGTTTGATTTTTTCAGTTCCCTGCGTATGTCGTTCTTATGTTGTTCAATGTCCCGGATATTGGCATAGCCTGTTTCTCCTCCGTTCATCATGAACTGATGAAACATCGCTTCCGTCTTGTTACTCATGTCAAGTGTCCCTTTGCGGTGCTTTGCCAAGAGTTGCTTTATCCTTACAGGATTGGCATACATATAATTGCGATGAAAACGAAGTGCGTAGTTCGGGCTTTCCCTTATCCAAGTCATGGTGTTGGTGTATAGCATATCTCGCATGAAGTTCGATACGATGAAGTCCGGGTTGCGTGTGGTATAGAACGCACTCAACTGTCGGTTGATGTTTTCACCGGCACGGAGAATGGCCCCGATTGCCCCCGACATATCGTTGTCGGGATTTGTCTGTCCGTTCAATGCTTGTGCCGCACGTGGATTGCCGTTTATGGTAATCACATAGTCCCTGCCGCCACGCTTCACTACAATTTGGTGCTGCCTCATATCCCGGCTTTCCACAATACGGTAAGGAATATTCACGGTATCTTTGCCATGCTTGTACCGGTCAGGATATTGCTGTGCCAATGACTCCATTTTAGTTTCAAAGTCCAGCATCTTCCGTTCCACCACTTCGGGAGTATCTGTACTGTCTATGTTGTCAGGAAACACTGGCTTCCATTCGTCGGCCACCGTATCGTATTCTACCCAAATGTCGCTCACACTGACAAGGTCGCTCGGATGGTTGAGGGCGAAATTAAGGAAACGCTGTTTTACCAATTTGTTCCGGTTGCCCTGCATGATAGCACCTTCTGCCATTGATTGCAGGTTGGCAAACGGGTCATCCGCTTTCGACCTGCGTCCTTCCGCTTTCTTGATAGGAGCATTGAATGCACTTTGCTTGTGCGTCAGATATGCGTATGCTTCAGAACTGGTCTTTTCGTCAAAACCACGTAGCGGAATGTAAAAATCATACATATCTGAAATTTTATCAAAGGTCGCTTTACTCATCATGCCACATTCGTATGACTTTGAAAGTATTGCTTTGCTCGCGGCATTGACTTTTTTCCAAAGGTCGGTAGTGTCGTGTGCCTGTTCGTAATCGTTAACCATTATCTGTGCTTCCGTTTCGGCATCAGCAACATTATCCATACCTGTAAGGGCTGTAAGTCCGGCATAGTCGGTTTGGTCTGCATCGGTTGCTCCGTTATTGATTGCTTCATTACGCATATATGTATTGCGTTCAAGGCCGTGTTTCGCCATCATGTAATCAGTCAATTCCTCACGCTCTGCCTCAGTCCTGGCAAGTTTGGCAACCTCATCAAGCATGGGCTTGAACAGGGTGTGGGCAAACGCATCGGCTTCGGCTTTGTTCACACTTGACAGACGGTTTTCTCCCAAGTATGCGTTTTCAAATCCGTCCACATCCTCAATGTTTGTTTCCTTGCCAAGGATTGCAGTCATGGCTTCTTTCAAGCCGAGCATACTGTCCTGTAATGCTTCCTGTGATTGGAACATACCGCTTTTTACACGCCTTTCATAACGGTCACGAGCCAACTCCCTTTCATGTATTTCCGGGTCACCGGTACGGTATAGTGCATCATCACTTTCTGCAACAGTCTGATGATGTGGGTCGGAAACCGCATAATTTCCGACTTTCAGTTCATACTGCTTTGCCACATCAGCGGCTTCTCCCAATATGTTTCTGTATCTGCCCGGTTCCGCAAGGTTCTCGTAACTGCGCCACAAGATGTAGCGAAGTTCGTTGTCCGATAGAGTAACCCCTCTGAAATCCTCAAAGCCTATCTTATGAAGCATATTCAAGAAGAAATCCTTTATCTGTTGCCACCAACTTGCGTTGATGTTCTCAAATTCAGTATCTTCTGCAAGCGAAGCAAGATATTCTTCGGTAGCCTTATGGAAATCCCAACCGTTTTTTGCAGCCATATCTACAATGCGTCTGCGTATGTTCTCATCGGCATTGTTGAATACATTATCAAGGAATGTATCAAAATGTTCTCCGAACAACTGGCGCAAACCATAGTGCGCCACAGCCTCATGCAGCAGTGTCTGTTCAACATCAAACGTACTTGTATGGTTGGGAATAACAATGGTTATCTTCCCTGTACTCTTCGAGTAGAAGCCTTTTGCACGCTGCTTCTTTCCATCCAAGACGGAAGCATCAGTAACAACCTCCACATTGTCAAGATGCAGTTTCTCTGCAAGGCTTTCCACACGTTCTGCCATTCTTTGGCGTTCACGCCGTGCAAATTCCCTCCGCTGCTTTGCCGTTCTCCTTGACTGACCGAGCAGCTTTGCCACTGGGTCATTCTCATAACTGACTTCATCATCGTTATATGCACCAATGCCGTTACGTTGGAGAATATCAGTTGTGTCATCCTTTACTTTTACGCCTAATTTGGCAAGTTCCTTGACAACTTCTATTATGCGCTCCTCGGGAATATCCGCACGCAACTTTCCTCGGTAAGGGTAGAAGTTTCCACCTGCGGCACGAAGCAAGGTTTTGTTCTCGTAGTAAACCGCACCGTCTTTCTTTGTCTTTGGAACAGTGAGGTAGAACATCTTTGCCCAACTGTTACCCATAATCTCGACCTTTCCATCGTGGCTTGTTATAGGAGTATAGTCTTTTATCTGTTGTAAACGACTGCTCAATGGAGCACCGCTCGTTTTCAGCATAGAAGCATTCCATTTGTCGGGCATTAAGATACCATCGTGAACATTACCGTCAATGTCTGTATAACTAATGAGTTGTCCAGGATAGCCTCCGTATTCATCTTGTGTATCGGCTATAGCCTGCAAGATATTACCTGTCATAATGAAACCTGTCTTTCGTGTCTCACTTGGTATCTGACTATCCCAATTATCAAGTGTGGTGGCACGTGCAGCATCCCAATTATCATTGGTTACCTTGTCAATGCTTCGCAACGCATCAATCTGTGAAAGTTTAATTTCAATACGTCTGCGACCGTCAAGGGTAGCAAATACCGCAAGTGTTGTTGAGGCTGTAATCTTGCTATCCTTTGTTTTGTAGCCACAGAAGATAGCAGAAGTAGCAAAGTCGAAAATCATTGACTCAAGGTTATCGGGCACAAGATAAGACTTGCCAACTTCAAACATTCTCAAGCGGCGCATCATCTGGTCGCTGTTCGTGTTGAGTCGCAAGATGTTGTCCTTATGCTTTGCCTCTACCTTTTCATTGGTCTCTGCGATAAAGTTATCTATGGCAACACGCTTTTCTTCATCGCTGCGTTTCTTCTGACCATTGATTTTTTCTGTCTGCTTGGCTATGTCGTCAATGGCTTTTGCCTTTGATTTCTCGTAGCGTTCATCTTCTGCAGCAATTCTAACTTCGTCCTCCTTGCGGATAGTTTCAATAACATTGTCAAGATAGGTATTCGGCTCAACACCCTTGTTTATCTGTTCTATTACCTTGCGTATCTCATCCGCTTTCATCGGCTTTCTCAACACATCCATTTCCACCTTTTCAACAAATGAATTGCGAGCAAATGGATTGTTTCCATCAGGGTCTATGCCCTCAGAAGATATGCGTTTCTCGATAGTCGTTGCGCGGAGTGGCATTACAGTAATCTTTAAGTCGTTACTGCCGGTATCATTGAGATATTTAATCAATTCGTTATAACGCCTTACGACATCATCGTAAAACTCCTCCTGCTCTTTTGTTGCCAATAGAGCGACATAACCTGTAATCTTGCGTGCATCATCTTCTTGCGGTTTGTAATCTTCAAGTTCGCTTGCCTGCACACGACCACCTCCGAGTCCTCCCTTTTTCAAAGGAGTACCCATTTTCTCGTATATATCTACATTATCACGAAGATACTCAACAACAACTTGACTACCATACTTGTTGAGTAAATCCGGTGCTTCCACATCATTACTTTCACTATCCTGTGAGGTCGTGGTATTAGCGTTCAACGATTTCAGTTTGGTGGAAAGCATCATCAGGAAACGGTTCTCGGCGGGTACAGGCAAACCGAGGTTGATGTAATAACCTCTATGCACCTGTCCTGTACGGTCTATACGTCCTATCATCTGCATATAGTCGTTAATATCGCTCAGCGGCTGTGCTATAATCATAGAACGCTGACGTTGGTCGCTGAATTTCTCTGAAGCGTGCAAACTGATACCTGTTGATGCAGACTTGTTGAGGATGAGGACATCAAGAACACCACTGTTGAACTCTCTCTGCATTTTCTTTTTGTCTTTGTCAGTTCTACGCTTGACAACGACACGTCCGTCATCGTTGCGCTCAACATACATATTACGTCCTGTCAATTCACCTACTTTGTATCCTTTCTTGTTCAGACGCTCGATAATGGCATCAAGTGGACTGATAAAGATATCGCTTGTGCTTTCACGAATGAAATCCTGCAACTCATAATATGCTTTTTCTCCTGCCGGACCTAATGCCTGTGGAGAATATCGCTCGTGGCGTTCGTTACCGTCCTCATCTTTGACGGTGTACTGCATAACGGTGTCAAGTCCTTTCAGTAGGCTTGCACTGAATGTTGGCTCATCAATGATTTCTCCTGCGGCATAGTCCTTAATACTGCTCTCCATTGTGCTTTCCAACGCAATAACAGGGTGGCGACCTGCATTGATTTCGCCTTCCACTTCATCTGCAATAGCATTGACTTTGAGGGCAAGCATAAGCTGCTTGGTGTAGTTGTAGGTCTTGCTTGCAAATGGCACGTTCTCAACGCCCATTTTATCTGTGCCTCGCTTCACACCTGCGCTCTCTGCCATAACAGCAAGTTCCATATCCAATGCTTCAATCATCGGCTTTACGTAGTCCTCTTGGAATTTGATAATGGCATTGAATGCTGCTATGGTACGGTCGTAATTCTCTCTTGCACGTCTAACAGTTTCGGGGTCAGTGATTGTTTTCCAATCGGTAACAACATCGCTCATATCTCGCTCTCTGCGTACCATTTGCCCTGCATTAGTCAATTCACGACTCATAATCTCTTGCAGAGTTACACCGCCTTTCTCAATGATACTAATCATCTTATCCGGATCAACCTTTGCTTGGCTCATCGCTGTACGAATTGCATACAAAGGCATTGTGTCGGGACGCTTTGCGAACGTAGCACTTGCAAATGTGGCGGCTTTCGCTCCACGAAGAATACTTTGCAGATAGGCACCTGTATTGCTCGAACCTGCCGCCGTATGACTTTCATCAAGGAACAGATAGTTATCCTTTGCAATGGCACGTAAGAATGTGGCTTTCGGGGTAGCCTTGCCATTCTTCACGTTCTTGCTTTTCTTGGTGCGTGCGCCACTCTTTTTGGCAGCTTCCTCCATTTCTTGCTGACTGACAACATCGCCAGTGTTTACCTGCGAATAGGTGAGTACAGCGAAGTCATATTCTTCGGGCAATGCTCCCGATGCAAAGACTTTTGCCATTTCTGCGGAAGATAGAGGTTTGTGTACTGTATTACCTTTGCTATCAACCATAGCACCGTCAGAGTTGAATATAAACGGCACGAGGTCTCCACTTCCAACATCTACCAAGTCTCGGTAAATATCGGAGAACAAGTCTGCTTTCTGTGTGATGAATACAGGTTTCTCACCTCGTTGCACTGCCCAACGAATAAGTGCTGCCATTTGGCGCCCCTTACCAACACCAGTTTGGTCGCCTATAATAAGGGCTTGTTCCTGTTTCATCTGATAGATTGCCATAGCGACACTGTCCATCTGCTCGGCGGCAAGTGCTTGATACGTTTCAGCAATGGTATCATATCCGAGTTCTGTCTTGACAAATTCATCTATGCTGCCGTGCTGTGCTTCAATTTGAGAAAGCACTTTATCCATTGCCTCGACCATAGCTGCGGGGGCAACGCTTTCAAGTCTGAATGCTGTATTATGAGGACGATAAGGAAGTTTTTCTTCAGTCAAATCTCTTTTCTTGGGTTTTCCTTTTAATCCCAGTCCGATTCGTTGAACGTCCACTCCATCCACTGGCTGAGGCTCATTTCCCACAGTTCGTTGTTCAAGTCCTCTTCCGTCAGTTGAAGGCTTTCCAATGGTATCAGTTCCTCTCCCGGTCTCGCCAACTGTATCATTCTGTCCACGTTTTCCCAATACAGGTCGTTGGCCGCTCTCAGAGTTTCCCTCCAATCCGGTTCTTCCTCTCCGTTCTGTTTGGCTTCCACTCTCATCATCCGCCTCAGATTGTCTATTATGTCCTGCTCCGTCAGTTTCCCCGGATGCGTTGTCAGCGACAGACAGATGTCGCCCTCCTTGGCTACGTAATACTTCTGTTCCATTTGTCTTTTCATTAAAATTCAATACTTCGTTAATAATCTCGTACAGGTCGTCAAAACTTTCAGCCTTGCGGATTGCTTTGTTCTCCACAGGAGGGTATACGGCAGTCTGCGCCCGTTCCTCATTGGTTCTGCGGCCATCTATCAGTATCATACGAGTGGGGAATGTTGTACCTTGCTTCGCATACAGTCCACCGCCCATGTCAATAACGCCTTTCACGTTATAGTGGTCATATAAGTAGGTGAAAAATGGTTTCATGCTCTTTATAGCACCATTGTTCGCATACTCCATATTTCCACCGATGATGATAGCGGCTCTGCCGTCATCTTTCATGCTTGAAAGAGCGTTCAATGTTATTTGCGGGTCAAGTCCCGGTATCTTCTTTCCATCATACTCAACTGCCTCACGCTTTCCGAATGGGGGATTGGCGATAACAACATCATAACGCACATCGCCATCGAATGGCTCTGTCGCATCCTGCTGTGTTACTTGTGCAAATCCCTGTTCACGTAGGTTGTCCAGTCGTGTTTTGTCAAGTTCATTTACATGAACCTGTCCGACTGGAATAGTGAAAACTAACATCCCATTACCCGCAGTTGGTTCTAACACGCTTCCGTCTGCTTTGTCAGCCATTGCAAATCGGCCGGCAATCCAAGCCATAGGAAGAGGCGTGGAGTACTGCTGCATCTTTATACGGTTGCTGCTTCGTGCCGAAATGGTTGGTTGCATTTCATAAAGTTTGCAGATTAAATCGTATGATTCTCTGCTAGCACTTCCTTTACGTTCAATAACCTCACGTGCAGCTCTGACCAATCCGTCCTCAACAAGTTCCTGCAACAAAATATCAGTTCTTCCATCATTATCTACCTCCATTCCCAACTCACTTGCACGCTTGCGTAGGTCTAAAATGCTTCTGTATGGCTTTGTCCCATTGTCAAGAGCCGCAAGCATATCAGCCTTTACTGTCATTGCAAATTGGCGATGCAGTTCTGCATCAGCCTTGTCATTTTCAGTAAGTAAATCACCAAATAACCCACCTGTTTGATTCCGTGAATTTACTGCTTTTTTCTCATTCTTCTTACGTGCAGGGCGACTTTTTTTGATACGTTCCTGTGCAATCTCTGCCTCTTGCTCCACCTCGGTCTCTCTTGTTACGGTTTCGGCGGTAGCAAGCGCATCAATACTTTTCTTATCGAAATTCGCCACATCGAATTGTTGTACCTCATCGTATGGAGTCATGTCTGCATCCAGTCCGTTCTCTGCCACCTCCGGCAAATCTCTCGCACCATTGTAAAATGCTTTAAGGTAAGGGCGTATGGCATCGCCCAAGTCTGCAATCATGGCCGTTGCATACTCGGCAAACTTACGTGAACCTTTCTCCAAATGGTAAACAGCCATCTCTGTTCCAATGGCAAGAATCTCAGGGTCTATACCTATATTCATTTGACCGAGCAACTTCTTACGCATACGCTCACGAAGTTCTGCATAACGCTCATCAGTAACAAGACGGTTACCACTCGCTTCAGTCTTTTTCTGCGAATTGTCTTGTTGTTGCTCACTCCGCATATCGTTGATAAGAGTTCGGACTTCATTAGCAAACTTATCTGCACTATCTTTAGTCAGGAAAATAATATTTCCTTCATGATAAACGTCTCCACCACGCTTCTCTCCTAAATCCATCACAGCCTGTTTTTCCGCATCAATCATCTTCATCAAAGTACGAACAGAATATCTGTTATCCATTTCCTTGTCAACAACGAAATCTGTCCTTTTGTCACGAATTTCATCCTTTGCCTTGCGATCAAGTTCTCGGGTCTTAATTTTATTTTCGAGCGAAATGCCAACTGCATCCAAAACTTCTTGCATACCGTTCTGAGGATTGCGAAGAATGTCTAACATTTCCTCTGGACTGTTGGTTGTCTGACGAAAACGTGCATCACCAATAGGTATGGAACCGCTCACATCATCACGACTTAATGTAGTTTCCCCTGTTTCTTTATCAACAAAAACAGAGTATTGCCATATAGGAGTATATTCCTGCCTTTCCTCCTGCTTCGTGGCTTTCTGTTGTTGAGGTTCTGAAAACTGCACATTGCCGTCATTTACTTCTGACAAATCAGACAAAGACAAAGGTGGTTGTGATTGTGCATCGGTTGCATATTCTGCCAAGCGTTCAGCATCTTCCTTGCTCCGCATCATGAAGCCTTGCTTTTCCTTGTCCCACCAGCCTTTCAGTTGTTTGGCAAACATTGTGGTGTGCTTCCGAACAGTATCTCTTAATTCATTATTGAACTCCACAAGGTGCATATCCAACACCTTACCTCTTTTGGTGGTGTACTGTGCCGGAGTAATGGTGTATGCAGCATCAGTCGGTGTTGTCGTTTCTTCATTGGAATTGCTTTGTTCTAACTTCCGCTGTTCAGCAAAGAGGTCGTTTATTTCGGAAATAATGCGGGCTTCCTCAAATATATCACTCTGAACATGTGCGGCTTCTTGTTCCTTGTGCAGTTCTTCAATGCGTGACTTGATTTCAGAAAGTCTGTCGACTTGTGTACCTGAACTCTGTTCTTCAACACTTTTGACTGACTTGTATTCTGCAAACGCTTTTGTCTTCCGGTGGCTACTATCTATCCATTTCTCGAAATCCTCCAAGTTTACGGCAGTTACCACTGTCTTGTGATTATTTGCCCAGTCGCTGTCATAATTCGCGAAGTAAGCTGCCTCGGCATCGTCAGTCTCATTGAAACCAAGCATTACCTTATGCTCATCAAAGCTGCCGTCCTCATTATACTGGTCCACCACGAACACCCTGCGTCCGTTCCACCCGTCAATATCATCAGAGAGGAACACGTCTATGTGGTCTCCATCCACGCCCTCCGTGCCACGAATGTAGCCGTAGGTGTTCTGCATGATCGTTTCCCACTTGTTGCCCTCTGTGTCTATTCCACTACGAACGGATCCTTTCGGGTTCTCAATGGTGATATTGAATGTACCAACCTGCACATGACCTTTCTTATAATTGCCAGCTTCTTTCTGTTTCTCCGTAGGAGTAGTATCGGTTTCTTTCTCTGCCACTGCAACAGCATTGGCTAAAGACAAAGATGCATCAATATAATTAAGAACATCCAATAAGTCTCCGAATGTTTGACCGTCATACTCATAAGCGCTACCTATATAATTACCTTTCGTATCAGGTGCATCAACTTTTATAACTTTATGAGTACCATCAACAATAATTGTCTGTTTATAAGTATCGCCATACTTTCCGCTTTCAATCCAATCATCTTCTTGAACTTCAATACGTCTTGCTATTTTTGCACTAAGTTGATTGTCAGTATCATCAGAAGACAGCATTTCTTCTTGTGATAAAGAAGATTCTATTTCGCTTTGTCCACCAATGCTTTCAGTTCTTCCTGTATCATCAGTTGTCCCATTTCCGTTCTCAACTCGTTCTCTTGGCGCAAGAGTTCCATTGCTTCCTTGCTGCCCTCGTTGGCTTGTTGCAGTATCGCCAACCAATACATTGCTTCGTTGTTGTCCATTGTAATCTAAATTTAATGCTTCTTTAATAGCCTGTACGAGCGTCCGAGGGGTATTGTCCGGTTGTTCGAACAGAGTTTCTTCCTGTGTGCCTTGTATAAGGTCATAAATCTTGCCGAATGTATTTTGAATGAAGCTTTGGCTTTCACCTTTATACATTGCGGCCAAATGCAGGACAAAGTTACTGAAATTATCAGCAGGGAGATAACTTTCCCCAGTGACATCATCCATTTGATACTGGCGTTTCCAACTTTCTACGGCAGTACGTGCTTCCTTGAAGTTCTTTGCCTCTACAAACATTTTATCTTGGGACAAAGCATAGTAAGCACGAACGGAATTCTGTATCTCATCTACCATTCGTTCACTGTTCGGACTATCATAATCACGAAAAGCAGTGGCAAGAATAGCCTTTTGTGCTTTTACCGGCAATACGTTGAACATTTCCTCCAACCGTGTACTACCGTCCTTGAAAATGCTTTGATACATGATACCACGCAAATCATTCTTGGATTCGGGAGTCAAGTTACCCTTGCTATCAAACGCACTCTTGTATTGTGTGGGACTGATGAAACCTCTTTGGCTCATCCATTTTAGGACACTTGCACCGTTGGCATCCACAAGCCCGGCAAACGACACTTCATCGTCCGAGGCTCTGAGTAACAGGTTGGCAAACGAACGTACTTCGATTCCCATACGCTGTAAGGCATTTTTCGGTTTGATTCGTTCCACACCTCCGCTTTCGGTGTCCTGTGCTACGTATTGTCCCAGAGGAATAGCCGTAGCATCGTCCACATGAAGCATATTTACCAGCACCGGACTTTGTAGGGCAGCAATATCTTCAGCACGCAAACCAAACTCTTCCGCATGGTCTTTCAGGTATTGCCTATATGCTTCGGCCTGTTCCGGATGGCTTTCCCACATCAGACGCAAGGCATCACTGCGGTTGTTTCCCTGTATAACTTCACCACGTTCGTTTACGGTCGGCGCACCGGTGTAAGCGGTAATACTCGATGTGATTTCTTCCGAACGAATGTTCCCGGCGATTTTCCGTGCAGACAATACGCTCGCTTCGTCATTTCGTTCCTTGGGTTGCGCTTCATCAATAAAATGCAGAGGATTACGCACACCTTGGATATGGCTCGGTTGCAACAACGATGCGTCAATCACGGCCACATGACCGGGAGCCAGCACATCATTGCTGAACTTCACGTTCACCTCTTTACCTTGTACGGTCTGCAATGGTTCTTGCCTGTCAATCTTATGGCCGTTCACACGTCTGTACCCCCTTGCGCGGGCATCCTGCGGTGTATCATCCACCATGTCGGGAACTCCGTTAAGGGCTTCACGCTCGACGCGTTCGGCTTCCTCACGCTCTGCACGCAGCTTTTCTTCTTCCGCTTTGCGTAGGGCGGCAGCTTCATCAGCCATTCGTTTGCGTTCCGCATCCGCTGCCATTCTTCTACGGTTGGCAGTACCGGCTATCTTCTGCCAAGCGAGCAAATCCTGTTTGGCTGCATCAATCGCCGCTTTGCGTTCTTTCTCGGAAGCAATCTTTTCGGCAATGGAGTTGCCACCTTTCGATTTGGCTTTCTCCAACTTCTTCAAGGCTTCTTCCTTGTCGGCAACCATTCCATCGGCTACGGTCTGTGCCATATCCTCATCACCCTCAGTCTGCTCCACAATGGCATCCCAAGCTGTGTCGCTGTCGGCCTGCTCATATAGTGGATTTCCCTGCTCATCCTTTGGTATTCTCTGCATGGCAGGAATATTTTGAGGGGCATTGTTATCATTTTCGGGAATATTTTCCGCACCATTGTTGCTCTCATTTTCGGCAGGATGTTCAAATGCCACTCCGTTATGCTCCAACAGCATATTGTCAAGTTCATCACGAGTGAACAGGTTCACACGTTTTCCGTTGATAGGAGCTTCGGTAAATACCTCATACTTGCCGTCCGCATCGGCATCTGCTGTGATATTGCCACGGACGGTAACGCCGTTCTCATCGGTAAGCGAAACAATGTCATTGAGGGCGTATTGTGGTCTTTCAGCCTCTTGCATTTCCTGTTTCCGTTCGGCATTCTCAATGGTTCTCTGCTGCTCGAACTGCGCCACACGTGCCAAGTTTGCCGCATCAGCCTGTTGCTGTATGGTTTCTTTTGCCAACGGGAAGATATTCACGCCGTCCGATACGTTAACTGTGCCGTCCCCATTATCCACAATACCGTCTTCGTTGGCTACAATCTGAACCTGTATCTGTGCGTCATCTCCTGTAATGGTGTATGTATCGCCGGGGTTGAATGTAACCACACCGTCAATCTTGTCGGATGCTTCCTGTGCGAACTGTTGAATGATAGCCTCCTCCGCTGTCATTTTCTCATCGGACGGGTTCAACGGCTCATCAATGTTCAATACGGCATCGGGCGACACCTGTTCAAGTGCGCCTGTTTCCGCATCACGCACAATGATACTGCCGTCCGAAGCCCGGTTGTCAATGCCGCTGCCGTCTGCATACTGCACAAGGTTTCCACCCACCACATACACACGGCGGTCGTCCTGCTTCATCGTAGCCCCCTGTATCATGCCGGAGGTGCGGTTGGTGCGTGCGTCAACCATTGCGTTGCTTTGCTCCACACGTGCGTCTATATCATCACGCACACGCTGAATCATGCCGTCATATACCTGTTTGGCATTGAGGTAGTCAATAACCGTTTCCAACTCGCTTTCTCCCCAAAGGCCATTGTTCCGCATTTCCTCCAATGCATTCATAGGATGTATATCCAAAAAGCCAAGCGTGTTTTCATCCACTATGGCAGAAACCCTCTGCCGCTGGTAGTCACGCATATTCTTGGCATCGGTCATTTCCTGTGGGTCTGCGAGGTTGTAACCGTCAATGTAGCTTTCATTCATTGACTGCACATCCTCGTCCTGTTCGCCGCCCCGCTTCTGTGCGAGAGTACCGAGGTTAAAGCCCCTCATCATCAACGAACGCTCCATATAGGTAAGTATTGCGGCTCTCTCATCGTCCGAGAAATCCTTGTCGTTCACGATACCCTCTGCCACACTTCCAATGTCATCGTTGGTCGTAAGGTCTATTGTCGCCCTTAACGGCTCCCATATTTCTTTGCCAAGCAATTCTGTTGCACGGGCATCTGCCTTGTTTACTCCGTGCTTCATTGAAGCATACTGTACTCCCGACAAAGTAGCCTTACCTGCACCCATCAATCCCATAGAAAGAGCCATGCCGCCCCAAATGTCGCCATGGAATTGTCCTGTCGCAAGCAAATTGGTACGTGTGCCGTCCGGGTTCTGCTGATAAGCATCGTCGAGATTGAGCATGGTGCGCCACAATTGCCCATAGTATTCTTCCGTTACCTCTCCGAAATAGTCGCTCACACCCATTTTGTTGAATAACTGATGTGTCTGTCCCATGATACCGTCCAACGCACCTGCATCAGTCTTTGAAAGTACTGCACCGATACGCTTTGCACCCACCACATTGGCGAGTTTGCTCATATTTCCAAGAGTAACTACAGGGTCAAGGTGCGAACCGAACATTTCCGAATAGTTTTCAACGATGGCATTGGCTTCTCCTTGCCAAATGGCATTTCCCCAAGTCTTGTCGTTGGAAAAATCATAGTTTCCGTTCTCATCGACAACCACATCACCGAGTTTCCTGTCAATGATGTCGGCCGTGGTTTTCCCAGCCTGTACAGTGTTGGTCATCAGCGGAGCACGGAGAAGCAGGTCATCAGCGGTTGTTCCGAGAGCCTTGATAGTCCAGTTGGTGGCATACTGCCCCAAGCCTTTCACGCCGTTGTCCTTCACGTATGTCTTGAAGCCCTGTTTGGCCATTTGCTCTACCGTTTCTTTGCCAACCACCTTTGTGGCGGCTTTCGTTCCGGCTTTGGAAAGAACATTGATACCTTTGAATCCACCGCCTGTAATGCCAAAGTCAAGCATGAATGCAGGCATGTGGCCGGTCATCATACCGGCTCTGTTCCAAAAGCCGGCGTTCCCGCCATACATCTGCTCCGCCTGTCCTTTGTTGTAGAGTGCGCCCATCATTTCATTGTAGGCTTCACGTTCTCCCTCTGTGGCATTCTCACCTTTCAGGTCATCGGCGTTCATCATGGTCAATGCGTCACGCATATCGCTCATGCCGAAATCCCAAGTGCGGAAATCTCCTGCCACACGACCGAAACCACGCCAAAAGCCAACATCGATGCCTTGCTCACGGTCTTTCTGCTCTTCAAGGTCTTTGATAAGTTCCTCCGTTTGACGAATGGCGACATCCAAGGTACTGTTTTCCTTGTCGCTCATCTGACGAGGAACATAGGTATCTGCTGCAAGTAAGAATCCAAGAGGAGCTGTATTCTTTTTTGTATCTTCTTCCCATTGCTCATGCACTCTCTTGGCACTTGCCTCTCTTTTCTCTTGCAGCTCTGCAAGTTTCAGCATTGCACGGCGCAACTGTCCGTTTACAGACATATCAGCCGCCTGTCGGTATCTGAAACTCTCCATGTCGGCAAGTCCCTTGCTGGTGTATCGGTTGCCGAGAGGGGTAATGTAGGTTTTCTCCAGTTTTCCGCTCTCCGGGTTGAACTGCATTTTCCCCTCTGCGGTCTGTCCGCCGCCCAACGGTGCGTTTTCGTGATACTCACGCATGGTTTCCATACGCTCGTTGAAGCCGTCTATCATTTGCTCCGTGCGGCGTTTCATCTGTCCTATATTTGCACTGAAGCGTATTTTATCCTGTTCCGTCAACGGCATTTCTTCTGCTGAAGGAGTTACAGGAGTTTCAGGTGTAGAGTCCAGGGCAGATTGTTCGGGCTGTTGTTGCTCCGACATGAAAGTCCTGTAGTCTGCCGACTTTACACGATATTTCTTCCCCTCACGCTCCATGATTGTAGAAGCATCGGGAAAGTCTTTCATAAAACTGTCAATGTGTTCATCACGCACATTGTATTTCTTTCCGTTGTATTCAAATATTGGCATAGTTATTTGTTTTTACCGGGTGTATAATCAATCACATCATCATCGCCGCCACCGGGAACATAGTCCACGACCTCATCATTCAGTTCCGAGGTCATGGTGGCAGGGTCAAGTTTGGAGAGGGAAAGCATGATTGCAGAGGCTTTAGGCGATTTGTGCCAATTCTGTTTTACATAGTCCTCTTTCTTCTGTGGTGTATCAAGTTTCTTCATTTGACGGTCAAAAGCCCTTTTCTCTTTCTCATCCTGTGGAGAGAGGTCGGCAAGCATAGCATCATACACCTGCTGCATCGAACCTTTCCAAACATTCTCGTAAATGGCTACTTGGTTTCCGCCGCCGTCAGAAAAACCGAGCTGCTTGCCACGTACACCACGTGCGGCTGTCGCTCTCGCTTTATCACGCTCTACAGCCACATTGTCATTATGTCTCTTTACTTGGAAATTGTAGGAACGGTCTGCCTGACGTTTGTTTTCATCATAGTTTGCTTGCCAACGCCTATCAGCTTCTTTGTCCCGACCTTTCTTGTATTCCTGTTCCGCATCATATCGGTCATCTGTAATCTTCTCTCGCTCGTTGCGATGTTGAATGCCCTCATTGTATCTGTCATCATTCTTTTTGTCAAGACCAAGCTGCCTTTGCCACTTACGTTCACGGTCATCCCTTTCTTCATCAGCGATTCTTGCCCTCATCAGCCCCTCATAATATTCTTTCTCCTTGCCTTCACGTTCTTTCATCAGCTTGTCATATCTCACTTTGGTACGTTCTGACATGGTATTCTTACCGGTATACATATTTGGAGCGTACTGCGTGGTGAAGAACAAGTTAGAGAGTGCCGATATACCATCACCAATGGCTGCGAATATCTGTTCACGTTTCTGCTTCTTCTTTTCTTTAGCAAGTTCCTCGTCCGTTGGCGGTTTATAGGGATTGAGTTTTTTGTACAATTCAGCGTATGAGAGACTGCCACCGTTCACATCGGCTTGTTTGGCCGGAGGTGCAGCGACCGTTTCAGATTGGGAGCCGGTAACGGCAGGAGCCGCAGCTGCTTGTTGTTCCGTCCATTTCTGTGTACCCTTTACCGGGGATGATACGGAAGGAGCGTCTTGCTGCTGTTCGTGCCATTCCTTAGAGCCTTTGAGCGGAGGCGTACCACCTCCGTTTCCTAAAATATCATCCATTGTTGCCATATTGAAATAGTTTAGAAAGGCATTTGACTTACCGCATTAGTTACTCCTTGTACAGCTCCCGATATGGCATTGGCCTTGCCTTGCTCAATGGCGTTAAGCTGTTCCACGAAAGCATTGTCGTTTTGCATATAAGTGGCTTCGATATTGTCCTTACGTGCTTCTGCATCAGCGGCAATCTGTGATGTTGCATCGGCAAGAGCCTTGTTGTTCGCTTCTTTGGCCGCTGCCACACTTTCATCAGTACCGCCCATGACGGCTGCACTACCGGCAGCGGCTTTGTTACGTTGTTTTATACTCTCTTCAGTTTGCGTAAGGATGCGTTGTGCGTCAGCCCGCTGAGTGGCATCCTCGTTGTACCGCCTGTCGTACCAGTCCTGATTCTTTTGCCGTTGAGCCTCAACATTACGTTTTGCTTTCTTCATGGCCTTGGATGCCTTGATTCCACCGAAAATGCTGCCTACTGCACCTATGGCACTTCCTATTAAACCCATAAGACTTTAGTTTTTGATTATTAAAAGTTATACCTTGCGTGCGAAAGTAAGCCGTTATCTTCGCATCATCATTTTATCTTTTTACATACAGATCATTATGGCAATAGGAAAAAAGACCGGAGGGCGGCAAAAAGGTACGCCCAACAAAATAACGGCACTGGCAAAAGGGATGATTGAGAAATGGCTTGAAACGCACAACACTATACCCGAAGGAGATGTGATGCCACTAATAATGCAGGACTTCATGGAACTTGACCCCAAAGACAGGGTGAAAGTGTCGACAGAGTTCATTAAAATCATCATGCCTAAGAATATCAGCATAGACGATGGCGAGGTCAAACTCACCATTGAGGACAAGCTTGCCAAACTTGCCGGAGAAGAAGACGAGGAAGAATAATCTATTACCCTCTACTTTAGATTGTCTTCATGTGTCAAGGAAACCCCAACCCGAAAAGGGGGCGATTTTACTGATTTGCTTTGAAGCGATGTTCGAGAGAATGTCGCTTTTTTCATGTCCAGACCGTAAAATTTCTTCTGAAGAAAAGGGTATTTCTTCGGAAGAAATAGCAATAAATGTACAATTATATCCCATTTCTTCGGATTTCTTCGGAAGATATTGCCTTAATTGTACAGGAAAGGGGTATTTCTTCGGAAAAAACACGCATAAATGTACATTCTTGTACAGATTGAATTTTTTATGCGAAAATCAGCTCAAAAGTACCTCAAAAATCTTCTGAAATGGCTGAAATGAGCTATTTTTTGACATAATTTCAGAAGATATTACATTTATTTCTTCAGAAGAAATAACCATAAATGTACAGAAAAGGGGTATTTCTTCGGAGGAAACAGCCATAAATGTACATTTCTTCTGAAGAAAAGGGTATTTCTTCGGAAGAAATAGCAATAAATGTACAATTATATCCCATTTCTTCGGAAGATATACCATAAAATAAATATATATATCTACTACTACATCTACCGCGCGTGCGTGCGCACGTGAAGAAATTTTCGATTTTAGGGCAAGAATAAAAATTGAATAAAAAAGAAAGCCTACAAAGAAAAATACCTTGCAGGCTTATATCATTTCGTGAAGTCACAAAAAAAATCAGAATCCTTTCCCTTTCTGCCGTTGGTACACCACCGTCTGGTCTTTGTCGAGGTTGACGATTTTGAACATCACCATTGAACGGTTCGGAATATCATCCGGCAGCATAGTTACGAGCCGGGCAATCACCTCGTCCACATTGTTGAAGCCTACATCGGTCAGTCCCGCCACCTTTTGCCCGTTGTGGTATGCAGCCGCATTCACCATATAGCGGTATGACAAGCGGAAATGCACATCCTCCTGTTTCTGCTCACGTACAGAAGCCTTACCGGAGAAGAAAATGAAATCAATTACTTTCTCGTTCAGTTCCCAAGCAGGGGAGAAGTCAATCTTGATATACCCTCGTGTTACGTTGTGTCCATTGCTATGGTTCATGCCAAACGCCACTTCCGAGATAGAGGCACGTACATCATTCTGAGCTACTGTTCCCCATGTATGCCGGAACGTGTAAGCCGAATACCACTCTTCCTTTGGCATTCCCATAGCCTTGCATAATTGCCTTATCCCACTGTTGACATTGGCGCAAAAACTGTCCGATGTAGTCATGCGCTGATAGAAATTGAACAAACGCTCATCATCTTTTGCCGTGTTCATGTACTTTTCAAATAGCGGCTGGATGATTGCTGGCACCCGCATTTCCATATACGCACCATCCGCACGGAACTTCTTCGTTTTGGCCCGTTGGTAATGGATAATTCCGTTCCGGTAATCCTGCTTTCTTAGATTGTACAGGTCAATCGTGTTGATTCCTGCAAGGCAAAGCACCATCATAGCAACATCACGCCCGAACTCCGTCTGTGGATATTTCATCTTACTTTCCGGCAGAGGGAATGAAAAGAACTCCCGACATGCTTCGGGGGTAATGGCAAGCTTCTCCGCACGATCAGCCGTTGGTATTTCCACTTTCACCCATGGGTTGACTTTGATACGGATTATACCGTTATCGTAATCGTTGTACTCCAACATGGCGGCTTTAAATACCTGACGCATACAGATTGGATACATTTCCTTTGCCCTATGTGTCTGTTCAAGCGACTTTATCCATTTGTTCACCTGCGTAGAGGTCAACTGAGCGAACATCACTTGGTTGGTTCCGATGAACCGTTCCAGATGTTGTAGGGCAAGCTTGTAGTTCTTGGCATTCCTTTCCTGCCCACGGTCAATCATTCTGTCGATATGCACTCTCGCATAATCCGAAAAACAAATATCGTCATTGCCGTTCGTAAGAAAATCCACCACTTCCTTGACCGTCCAATGTTCAATGTCTTTTTTGTTGAGCCGCTCGTTATATTCCACTATCCGCCCGGCACAATACTGAAGCACGTAGGGGTCTTCGATTTCTTTCGCTCTGGAAAGTTCTTTCTTCGTGACCATCTTGTCGGTCTTCATGAATTGTGTCCCCCTATGGTGGGTAACTCTGATATAAACCGGATAAAATCCGTCCTTGCGTTCTTTTTGAACACACGCTTTAAATGTTGCCATATCGTTCTATGTCTTTATTATATTATTATTTAAATTTATTCCAAACAGCTTCCAATGTCTTAACTTTCTGTCATATCATCAATTACGGCTCTAAACACGCTCTAAACACCCAACGAAAAGCACAACAACATTCTCTAAACATTTGCGTTTATTACGCTCATTTTCCGTGCGGAATGAACGTACCTTTTAAAAATACAATAGGCGGTAAGCCTTTGTAAATGAAAAGCATACCGCCTATTTTATTGAGTATCAGCTATATCGTGCTATTCCTCGATTGCAGCCTGCGCCGCCGCCAATCTGGCAATCGGCACTCTGAATGGAGAACAACTAACGTAGTTCAAACCTACCCGGTGACAGAATTTCACTGAAGAAGGCTCACCACCATGTTCACCACAAATACCACATTTCAGATCCGGACGGATAGCACGGCCCTTTTCTGTAGCCATACGTACCAACTGTCCCACACCATTCTGATCGAGAACCTGGAACGGGTCTACTTTCAAAATCTTCTTTTCCAGATAAACAGGAAGGAAAGAAGCTATATCATCACGAGAATAACCGAAGGTCATCTGCGTTAAGTCATTTGTACCGAATGAGAAGAACTCGGCAGAAGAAGCGATACGGTCGGCAGTCAAAGCGGCACGCGGAATTTCAATCATTGTACCCACTTTGAAGTCAATGCTATCTCCTACTTCCTCAAACAACTTCTTAGCTTCCGCACGGATTACATTTTCCTGCTCCTTGAATTCATACAAGATACCAGTTAATGGAACCATGATTTCCGGATGAGTTTCCACTCCTTCTTTCTTCAATTCGAGTGCAGCACCCAAGATGGCACGTGTCTGCATCTGTGTAATTTCAGGATAAGTATTTCCCAGACGGCAACCACGGTGACCCAACATCGGGTTATGCTCACACAATGATTCTACACGTTGCTGGATATATTGCAGGCTCACACCCATAGTATCTGCCATTTCCTGCTGTCCCTTCAAATCGTGAGGAACGAACTCATGCAAAGGAGGATCGAGCAAACGAACCGTTACCGGACAACCAGCCATTGCTTTAAAGATACCCTTAAAGTCTTCTTGTTGATATGGAAGAATCTTAGCCAATGCTTTACGACGTCCTTCCGCATTTTCCGCCAGAATCATTTCACGCATTGCCTTGATCTTTTCACCTTCGAAGAACATGTGTTCCGTACGGCAAAGCCCAATACCTACTGCACCGAAGTTACGAGCCACTTCCGCATCATGAGGAGTATCTGCATTCGTACGTACCTGCAGACGAGTATACTTATCAGCCAGCGTCATTAATTCAGCAAAGTCACCGGAAAGTTCTGCAGCCTGTGTTTCTACCTTACCATTATAAACTACACCTGTACTTCCGTTCAGAGAGATATAATCGCCTTCTTTCAACACAACACCGTCAATTTCTACGGTACGGTTTTTATAATCGATATTCAATGCACCTGCACCTGATACACAACATTTACCCATACCACGAGCCACAACAGCAGCATGAGAAGTCATACCGCCACGAGCCGTAAGAATACCTTCGGCAACTGCCATACCGGCCAAGTCTTCCGGAGAAGTTTCGATACGAACCATTACCACACGTTTACCGGCAGCATGCCATTCAGCAGCGTCGTCAGCAAAGAACACCACCTGACCGGTTGCAGCACCCGGAGAAGCCGGAAGACCACGAGTCAACACTTTGGCTTTCTTCAAAGCATCCTTATCGAATACAGGGTGAAGCAATTCATCGAGTTTATTCGGTTCCACGCGCATCAAAGCAGTCTTTTCGTCAATCATGCCCTGACGGAGCAAATCCATAGCGATCTTCACCATAGCAGCACCTGTACGCTTACCGTTACGTGTCTGAAGGAACCAGAGTTTACCTTCTTGTACGGTGAACTCCATGTCCTGCATATCTTTATAATGATTTTCCAGTTTAGTCTGGAGAGCATCTAATTCTTTATAGATTTCCGGCATTGCCTCTTCCATGGAAGGGAACTTCGCTGCGCGAACATCTTCGGTCACACCAGCCAATACAGCCCAACGTTGAGAACCAATCTTGGTGATCTGTTGCGGAGTACGGATACCGGCCACTACGTCTTCACCTTGTGCGTTAATCAGATATTCACCATTGAAAAGGTCTTCACCCGTACCGGCATCACGTGAGAAACAAACACCAGTAGCCGAAGTTTCACCCATATTACCGAACACCATAGCCTGTACATTGACAGCTGTACCCCATTCATCAGGTATACTTTCCATCTTACGGTAAAGGATAGCGCGTTCATTCATCCATGAATCAAATACGGCACATATAGCTCCCCAAAGTTGTTCGTATGCACCAGTCGGGAAATCTTTTCCGGTCTGTTCCTTTACGGCAGCCTTAAATTTCTTTACGAGTTCCTGCAAGTCTTCCACTTTCAACTCGTTATCCAGTTCTACCCCTTTCGCTTTCTTCACCTCTTCAATGATTGCTTCGAACGGGTCGATATCATCTTTATTGGTAGGCTTCATGCCCAATACTACGTCACCGTACATCTGCACAAAACGACGATAAGAGTCCCATGCAAAGCGTGCATTACCTGTCTTACGGATAATACCTTCTACCACTTCGTCATTCAATCCCAAGTTCAGAATCGTATCCATCATACCCGGCATAGATGCGCGCGCACCGGAACGTACAGACACCAACAAAGGATTTTCAACGTCACCGAATTTAGATTTCATCAACGTTTCCACGTGAGTGATCGCTTTTACCACTTCATCTTTCAGTAGCTCAACCACTTTATCACGTCCTAACGTATTGTATTCCGTACAAACATCTGTAGTTATTGTGAATCCGGGAGGGACAGGAATTCCGATTAAATTCATTTCTGCAAGGTTGGCTCCCTTACCACCGAGCAAATTCTTCATGTCAGCCTTTCCTTCTGCCTGACCATTACCAAAGGTATAAACTCTTTTTTTATCCATAATATTGTGTTTAAAGTTACATTATGATTTTTTTCTGTTCGCAAATCTAAGGATATTTCGCAAACTTGAAAACTTTTTGCGAAAAAACTTTCTATCAAAATGCAATTTCGACATTACAATCCGGAATATTTCTGTATACCCGAATTTTTTCCAAAAAAAATACCTACTTTTGCAAAGTAATTATTAGACTGGTGTAAAAGTGGCAAGAAAGAAAAAAGAGCTTCCCTTATTGGAGAAGGTAACAATCATGGATGTGGCTGCCGAAGGAAAAGCCATCGCAAAAGTAAACGACCTGGTGATTTTTGTTCCCTATGTAGTGCCGGGTGATGTCGTAGACCTGCAAATCAAGCGTAAAAAGAATAAATATGCCGAAGCTGAAGCGGTGAAGTTTCACGAGCTGTCGCCCAATCGCGCTGTTCCTTTCTGCCAACACTATGGCGTATGCGGTGGCTGCAAGTGGCAAGTGCTCCCCTATTCGGAGCAGATCAGATATAAGCAAAAGCAAGTGGAAGATAATTTGAGACGTATCGGGAAAATCGAACTTCCCGAAATTTCTCCGATTCTCGGTTCTGACAAGACGGAATTCTACAGGAACAAACTGGAATTCACCTTCTCAAATAAACGCTGGTTGACAAACGAAGAAGTTCGTCAGGATGTGAAGTATGACCAGATGAATGCGGTGGGTTTCCACATTCCGGGAGCCTTTGACAAGGTGCTGGCTATTGAGAAATGCTGGTTACAGGATGATATATCCAACCGTATCCGCAACGCTGTACGTGACTACGCTTACGAACACGATTACTCTTTCATCAATCTGCGCACACAGGAAGGTATGCTGCGGAATATGATTGTACGCACCTCTTCAACTGGCGAACTGATGGTAATCGTCATTTGCAAGATTACGGAAGATCACGAAATGGAACTGTTCAAGCAGTTACTCCAATTCGTAGCGGACTCTTTCCCAGAAATCACTTCTCTTCTATACATTATTAATAATAAGTGCAATGACACAATCAATGATTTGGATGTGCATGTATTTAAAGGGAAAGATCACATCTTTGAAGAAATGGAGGGACTGCGTTTCAAAGTAGGACCGAAATCATTCTATCAGACCAACTCGGAACAGGCTTATAATTTATATAAAGTGGCCCGTGAATTTGCCGGATTAACAGGCAACGAACTGGTATATGACCTCTATACAGGAACGGGAACAATCGCCAACTTCGTATCACGCCAGGCTCGCCAGGTAATCGGTATCGAATATGTGCCGGAAGCTATCGAAGACGCAAAGGTAAATGCAGAAATCAATGATATCAAGAATGCATTGTTTTATGCCGGTGATATGAAGGATATACTGACGCAGGATTTCATCAATCAGCATGGACGCCCGGATGTAATCATTACTGATCCTCCTCGTGCCGGTATGCACCAGGATGTAGTTGATGTCATCTTGTTTGCCGAACCGAAACGGATTGTGTATGTAAGTTGTAATCCTGCTACTCAAGCACGGGATTTGCAATTACTCGATGAGAAATACAAGGTGAAAGCCATTCAACCGGTAGATATGTTCCCTCACACCCACCACGTAGAAAATGTGGTGTTGCTGGAACTTCGATAATCCGTGATGATAATAGAATTTCAAAAGAAAAAAGAAATGGGAAAAAGACCTAGAAGAACTCCTGCTGAAAAAGCACGTGCTCAATATACCAATTATGCAGTGAAAGAACCCATGGAACTAATGGAGTTCCTGGCTACCAAGATGCCGGACGCAAGTCGTACGAAATTAAAATCGTTGTTAAGCAAACGGGTTGTATTTGTTGATAATGTGATAACCACACAATTCAACTTTCCTCTTGAAGCGGGCATGAAAGTGCAAATCAGCAAACAAAAGGGAAAAAAAGAATTTAATAACAGACTGCTGAAAATCGTATATGAGGATGCCTATATCATTGTTGTCGAGAAGATGCAGGGACTTTTATCAGTCAATACAGAAAGACAGAAAGAGCGCACAGCCTATACAATACTTAACGAATACGTGCAACGTTCCGGACGTCAATTCCGTGTGTTTATCGTTCATCGCCTGGACAGGGACACTTCCGGCCTGATGATGTTTGCTAAAGACGAAAAAACACAGCGGACACTACGTGATAACTGGCACGATATCGTGACTGACCGTCGATATGTAGCTGTGGTGGAGGGAAGTATGGAAAAAGATTATGATACAGTCGTTTCCTGGCTGACTGATAAAACGCTTTATGTAAGTTCCAGTGAATATGATGACGGTGGATCAAAATCTATTACCCACTATAAGACCATCAAACGTGCCAACGGATATTCTCTGTTGGAACTCGATTTGGAAACCGGCCGAAAGAATCAGATTCGTGTACACATGCAAGATTTAGGACATCCTATTATCGGTGATGGAAGATATGGAAGAGAAGATGCTCCCAACCCTATCGGACGACTGGCACTCCATGCTTTCAAACTTTGTTTCTATCATCCGGTAACGGGAGATTTGATGGAGTTCGAGACACCTTATCCGGCGGAGTTTAAGAAGTTGTTTCTGAAAAAATAAATTCCTATATTCAAAAATAAAGCCAGAATCATAATCGACTCTGGCTTTATTTTTAATCTTCATTATTATTTTATTGACGCCTCATATAAAATGGCTGTCCATCTATTCTATCTCTAAAATCCTGCCAATTATTATACCATGTTCCACTAAATGTCCTGCCGGTAGCTTCTGCACCCCAAATATAGGCATAAGTGCGGTCACCGTAGAAAAATAATTCCATTGAATTATATCCTCCATCAATCCATCTCCACTCAAAAACCAGATAATTTGGATCACCAGCAGAACCAATCGTTCCTTGATTTCTCGCATTAAATGTCATGAGCGTACCTCTTCCCCAGGTATATGCCCCGAAATCAATTTCTTCATTAGTATACCACTCGCCAGGCAGATTAAATTCTGTCTCTTCTTCACTCTCACACGAAGTAAAGCCAACCAATAAAGTCAGCATCATCAAGATACCTGCATATCTCTTTATCATTTTCATAATTCTCTAGTTTATTGCGTTTATTAATACAAAATTAGCATTTTATATTTACTATACATCACAAGCCACAAGTTTTTTGTACCTTTGCAAAGATAATATTAAATTTTCCACATGAAACTTCTTTGGCTTGATTTAAATAGTTCGTACGCTCATTCTTCGCTGGCATTGCCAGCCTTACATGCCCAGATAGCAAATAATACAGACATTGAATGGTGTACGGTCTCCGCCACTATCAATGAAAATACCGGTAGTGTCGTCAATCAAATCTACCGCCATCAACCGGATATCATTGCAGCTACCAACTGGCTATTTAATCACGAGCAACTCCTGCACATCGTTTCACGCGCAAAAGCGTTACTACCTCACTGCTGTGTTATACTCGGAGGTCCCGAGTTTTTAGGAGATAATGAAGCTTTCTTATATAAGAACAAATTTGTAAGCGGAGTGTTTCGCGGAGAAGGCGAAGAAGTATTTCCTTTATGGTTAAAAGTGTGGAATCAGCCAAGAAAAGAATGGAAATCAATCACAGGACTCTGCTATCTGGATGAATCGGAAGCATACCATGACAACGGGCTCGCCCGTGTCATGAACTTTTCCGAATTAGTCCCTCCTGAAGAGAGCCGTTTCTTCAATTGGAGCAAACCCTTTGTGCAATTAGAAACTACCCGCGGATGTTTTAACACCTGTGCCTTTTGTGTCAGTGGAGGTGAAAAACCGGTTCGCACCCTATCTCTTGAAGCAACCCGGAAACGTCTTGACGTGATACACCAACACGGAATCAAGAATGTACGGGTACTGGACCGCACTTTCAATTACAACAACAAACGGGCAAAAGAATTACTAAATCTATTCCGCGAATACCCGGATATCTGTTTTCATCTGGAAATTCATCCTGCACTCCTTTCCGATGAACTCAAACAGGAATTAGCCACCCTTCCTAAAAGACTGCTACACCTGGAAGCCGGAATCCAAAGCCTTCGGGAAAACGTGCTTGAACAAAGCCGGAGAATAGGCAAACTCTCCGATGCTTTGGCCGGACTCAAGTATCTATGTTCCCTTGAAAACATGGAAACCCATGCCGACTTAATAGCAGGGCTCCCACTCTACCATCTATCAGAAATTTTCGATGATGTCCGTACTTTAGCAGAGTATGGCGCAGGAGAAATTCAACTGGAATCCCTCAAATTACTTCCGGGCACCGAAATGAAAAGAAGAGCGGACGAATTAGGCATACAGTACTCTCCACTCCCTCCATACGAAGTTCTTCAAACTCGTGAAATCAGCGTAGATGAATTACAGACAGCACATTATCTGTCCCGCCTGTTAGACGGTTTCTATAATACCCCAACTTGGCGAAGCATCACACGGATACTCATTCTCGAAAACCCTCATTTTATACATGAGTTACTCGATCATTTAGTTCAAACAGATGTGATTGACACCCCTCTTAGCCTGGAAAAAAGAGGATTAATCCTCTATGACTTCTGCAAGAATCATTATCCCGACTACCTGACACAAGTCAGCATTGCATGGATAGAAGCGGGTATGTCATTAAAAAAAGCTCCGGCAGAAAAAGTAAGAACCAAAAGACAGCTACCACCTGAAAGCTGGAAAATAGAATACGGAGCATATCGCGAGAATCTACGATTATGTTTCCTTCCCACCGATGAAGAAGGACATGGTTACTGGTTTGGTTTTGAGTCGGAGATTCAGAAGATACAACCGGTTTTCAAGGCTAAAAAACTATCATAAATAAAAGAAAAGTATTCTCATATTATGTGAAATTATTATTAGTCGCTAATCGTTTAGAGCAGCATTTCCTGTTTTCCACCGTCCATACAATAAACTCTACTAGCACAGTGTATGGACATTCGAAAATATCAATTCAATATTTTTTGCCTATTATTGTTCCCCTTATCCGCAACAGGACAAGAATGGAACAAACAGGATTCATTGAGACTTCAGCAAATGCTGGAATCCGATCAGGAGATCAAGATAAATAGAAAGTTTATCGAAAAAGTAGAGCAAAACATGTACTCTCGAAAACCATTTGTAGATTTTGATCCCACACTACCGACTTTAAAATCTTCCATGATTTTTTCGAAACCTTCCATTCGCACTTATCAGACATTCCTAAAACCGGGTTCCACCTTTTTACCCACTTACTCCTGGTTAAGAATAAACAAGAATCTTGTGCTGCACAGTAAAAGTAATTTTGCAGAAAATTCCAGTTGCTTTCATATCCAAAGCCAAATAGAATATAATTTATCTCCCAAATGGTCTCTCAACATATATGGCGTACAAAACCTTGATACCCGAAAACACCGGGGCCTCCCTTCCGAAGTGGAACCCACCCAATTGGGTAGTAATGTTGTTCTCAAAATAAATAAAAACTGGAAAATAAAAACAGGGGTACAATACCAATACAATGTCCTCCGCAAAAGATGGGAATGGATACCTCAAATTAGTGTTTCATACGAATGGTAACCCGTGCCGACAATCAGGAATCGAAAAGTTTTAGAAAACAAGAAAGCATATTTTCCATTTATTCTCGTACCTTTGTCATACGATTAAATATGCTATCATAATGAAGAACTTTATCAAGGGATTCCGGTTTACCCCCTCTAATTATCCGGCAGAAGTAGAAGCAAAAATACAGAAATACAGAAAGCAAGGTTATAAACTTCCACCGCGCAAAGTACTCCGTACTCCCGAGCAACTGGAAGGTATCCGGGAAAGTGCCAAGATCAATACTGCACTGCTGGACTATATTTCAGAGAATATCCGGGAAGGCATGTCCACCGAAGAAATTGATGTGCTAGTGTATGATTTCACCACCAGTCACGGTGCCATCCCTGCCCCACTCAACTACGAAGGATTTCCCAAAAGTGTTTGCACCAGCATCAACGATGTAGTGTGTCACGGAATACCCAATAAAAATGAGATTCTGAAAAGCGGAGATATTATCAATGTAGATGTTTCCACCATTTACAAAGGATATTTTTCCGATGCATCCCGTATGTTTATGATTGGAGACGTCAACCTTGATATGCAAAAGTTAGTACAGGTAACCAAAGAATGTATGGAAATAGGAATTGCTGCCGCACAACCCTGGAAACAGCTGGGTGATGTAGGCGCCGCCATCCAGGAACATGCAGAAAAGAACGGATTCAGCGTAGTCCGTGATCTCTGCGGACATGGCGTAGGGATGCAATTCCATGAGGAACCGGACGTAGAACATTTCGGACGCCGGGGCACAGGCATGATGATCGTGCCGGGCATGACCTTCACCATCGAACCCATGATTAATATGGGAACCTACGAAGTGTTTGTAGACGATGCCGACGGATGGACCGTCTGCACCGACGATGGACTGCCTTCCGCCCAATGGGAAAATATGATTCTGATTACTGAAACCGGAAACGAAATTCTGACATATTAATGGAACTGATTCTACTTATTGTTATTGCCGTGTTAATGATAGTCCTACTTGTATTATCACTAACCAAAGGCAACAATCAAACTCAAGCAGAACAATTACAAATAGCCTTGCGTCAGCAAATGCAGGAAAACCGGGAAGAACTGAACCGCAGCATCCGGGAACTTCGCATGGAAATGACGCAAACGCTGAACCAGAATATGCAACAGCTCCAAGATGTTCTGCACAAGAATATGATGACTACCGGAGAACTGCAACGACAGAAATTCGACATGATGGCCCGCCAGCAGGAAGCATTACTGAAATCCACCGAGAAACGACTGGATGACATGCGCCTGATGGTGGAAGAAAAGCTCCAGAAAACCCTGAATGAACGTATCGGCCAATCATTCGAAATCGTCCGTTCGCAACTTGAGAACGTGCAAAAAGGACTGGGAGAAATGAAATCTCTTGCTCAAGATGTCGGCGGACTAAAAAAGGTATTGAGCAACGTAAAGATGAGAGGAACGTTCGGCGAAGTCCAACTGGGTGCACTCTTAGAACAAATGATGAGCCCCGAACAGTACGACGCCAATGTCAAAACCAAAAAGAGCGGAACCGAATTTGTAGAATTTGCCATCAAACTTCCGGGAAAAGATGACGCCAACAGCACCGTCTACCTCCCCATCGACGCCAAATTTCCGAAAGATGTATACGAACAATATTACGATGCATTCGAAGCGGGAGACGCAGCATTGATGGAATCGTCCGGCAAACAATTGGAAAATACAATCAAAAAGATGGCAAAAGACATTCATGATAAGTATGTGGACCCGCCTTTTACCACAGATTTTGCCATCATGTTCCTCCCGTTTGAAAGCATATATGCCGAAGTAATCCGACGCACCAGTCTCATCGAAACACTCCAAAAGGAGTATAAGATTGTAGTTACAGGTCCGACAACATTAGGCGCCATCCTCAACAGTCTTCAGATGGGATTCCGCACGCTTGCTATCCAAAAACGTACCGGAGAAGTCTGGACCGTATTGGGAGCTGTCAAAACAGAATTCAGTAAATTCGGAGGATTACTTGAAAAAGTACAAAAGAACCTGCAAAGCGCCGGTGACCAACTCGAAGAAGTCATGGGAAAACGAACACGTGCCATCGAACGCAAACTGCGGCAAGTGGAACAGTTGCCACACGAAGAAAGCCAAAAGATTCTCCCTATTGACGTAGAGGACGATTTGACAGATTACTAACTGATATTATTTAGGCACGGATTACACGATAAACACGGAAAGAAAATAAACTTATCCGTGCAATTCGTATAATCCGCGCCTAAAAAATTAGAGAGAGTGTTTCGACACACCTCGACACTAAATAGAAAATGCTCTACAACATTTCCATATCACGTTAATCCGCATAACTCCGCAAAGCCAAATTCTTCACCCAAAGAACGAAGATACCCGTCAGAATCAGATTCAATACCAGAGTAAGCACTGAAATAACCAATGCCGGGCCACCCAAGTTATATCCCAATGCAATGAAAATGATTCCGGCCCCTACCTCACCACGGGTAAACATACCGATAGAAAGAGCCAGTCGCTCACTTAATTTCCGATCACGATAGAAGAACATCGGACAAAGCTTTCCTATATTCGACAATAAAGAGACAATCACCACATGAAACATAATCATTCCCCACGACATCATCTCCTGTGATCCCGTTACAGAATAAGAACCTGCATGAGTCTCCGCAAAGTTCACTCCGATAAAATGCGGCATACTCATTCCCACCAGAAACATGAAGAAAAATGAAATCCCGGTAGCCACCTTTCGTTCCACAGGTGTGTCATGTTCCTTATGTTTCATAATCATACCCAGAACAAATGCCGGCAACAGGACTTCAATATGAATACTTCCCTCGTCCCCATACAATTCTTTACTCCCCAGATACAGTATTTGAGTAGCCAGAAATATAATCACTGAATAAAAGAGGATAGCCTTCCAATCCTGACGCCAATCATACTTATTCAATCTTTGCCAGCCGATCGACAATAACAAGAACACAATCACCACCACAATAATCAACTGCCAGCGCAGCCCGATCATCATAATCTGAAGAGGAATCATTAAAAGAATCGTATCCAAGTCATCGAAAATTGCCAATACCTGTATCTTCTTATAAATCCAACTGGACTTCAGTCCGATAGCCGCCAACATCGTAAACAGAATACCGGCTGATGTAGGTGCAGCAAAACGGCTTAACAATAAATTCTCCTTCCACGCTTCCCAACTATTCCAAAACTCGGGCGGAAGCAAAATAAACACATAATAAATGGCAATCATAAACCACGGTAAAGCAGCCGTAGCCATTGCAATAAAATAATCTTGAGCGTAACTTTTCCACCGCGTTTTATCAAGGACGAATTCACGGCCTACATTAATCATTATAAAACTAAGACATACATAGAGTAGTACATTCGATATGGATTTAACAGCTCCATACCCATCTCCTGCCATCATCGGCAGGAATTGCGAAACCACGAGCCCCAACATCAGGAAGCCCGAAAAAGACAGAACTTTTCTCATATTTATAGTTGTTTGTTGCTAAAAAGTAATTGCCAAGGAAAGCTCTGCAGACAGAAGGCAATCACCTGGTGTATTAAAAACTAACCGCAAGTCAATTTGTTCAGAACAGATCTCTGAAAAATTGCTTGCGGCAGTATTTTTAATCCAGCTTCAGTACGGCGAGGAAGGCTTTTTGCGGCACTTCCACGTTACCGATTTGTTTCATTCGTTTTTTACCTTTTTTCTGCTTTTCAAGCAGTTTACGTTTACGGCTCACGTCACCACCATAACACTTCGCTGTCACATCCTTACGAACAGCCTTAATCGTTTCACGGGAAATAATCTTAGCCCCGATAGCTGCCTGAATGGCAATATCAAACTGCTGGCGCGGAATAAGCTCTTTCAGCTTCTCACACATCCGGCGTCCCATATCGTAAGCATTGTCAATATGTGTCAAAGTAGAAAGTGCATCCACAGGCTCACCGTTCAACAAAATATCCAGCTTCACCAGCTTCGAAGTACGGAAACCATTCGGATGATAATCAAACGACGCATACCCTTTAGAAATACTCTTCAACTTATCATAAAAGTCAATCACAATTTCTCCCAAAGGCATATTGTAATAGATTTCCACCCGGTTACCGGAGATATATTCCTGTTTAATCAATTCACCGCGTTTACCCAGACAAAGCGTCATAATCGAACCGATATAATCAGTCGTTGTAATAATAGATGCTTTGATATACGGCTCCTCGATATGGTCAATCATCGTCGGGTCGGGCATACCACCGGGGTTGTGCACCTCCTTCATATTGCCCTGCTTATCATATATATGGTAGGACACGTTCGGTACCGTAGTAATCACATTCATATCAAACTCACGATCCAGGCGCTCCTGCACAATCTCCATGTGGAGCAATCCGAGGAAACCGCAACGGAAACCAAAACCCAAAGCCAATGAAGACTCCGGCTGGAAAGTCAACGACGCATCATTCAGCTGCAACTTTTCCAAAGACGCGCGAAGATCTTCGAAATCTTCCGCCTCAATCGGGTACACTCCGGCAAACACCATCGGCTTCACCTCCTCAAACCCGGCAATAGCCTTGTCACACGGACGGGCAATATGTGTAATGGTATCTCCCACCTTCACCTCTTTGGAAGTTTTGATACCGGAAATTATATATCCTACATCCCCCGTACGAAGTTCGTTACGAGGCACCATATCCATTTTCAACACCCCTATTTCATCGGCATCATACTCTTTTCCCGTATTGAAAAACTTCACCTTGTCGCCCTTGCGAATCGTGCCGTTTTCAATCTTGAAATAAGCTATAATTCCACGGAAAGAGTTGAATACAGAGTCGAAAATCAAAGCCTGCAACGGCGCCTCTTCATTCCCTTCGGGATGAGGAATACGTTCAATCACAGCAGCCAGTATCTCTTCCACTCCCATACCCGTTTTACCGGATGCACGGATTACCTCCTCGCGCTTGCAACCCAACAGTTCAACGATTTCGTCCTCCACTTCTTCGGGATTGGCGCTCGCCATATCGCATTTATTGATAACCGGAATAATCTCAAGGTCGTGTTCAATGGCCATATACAGATTCGAGATCGTCTGCGCCTGCACTCCCTGCGAAGCATCGACAATCAGCAATGCCCCTTCACATGCAGCGATAGAACGTGACACCTCATACGAAAAGTCCACGTGTCCCGGAGTATCAATCAGGTTAAGGACATACTTCTCCCCCTGATAAGTATATTCCATCTGGATCGCATGGCTCTTGATAGTGATCCCTCTTTCTTTTTCCAGATCCATATTATCAAGCATCTGCCCTGAAGTCACCTGAATGGTGTTAGTAAACTCCAACAGACGGTCGGCCAACGTTGACTTACCGTGGTCAATATGAGCAATAATGCAAAAGTTGCGAATATTCTTCATTCTGAATTCTTATTATTTTATCTTTTTGGTGTGCAAAGATACGTAAATGGCGGAATAAAAAAAAATGCGTTGATAACATTATGATTATGTACCAACGCATTTTTTTATTGCTTAAGTGAGTTACTCGCTTAGATCAATTTGATGAAGAGTTCACCTTCAACTTCTTCCACAGAGACTTTGTCTTCTCTCAATAACCAGCCAAGGCCGAGGAACAGATCTTTGTCAACCAATTTAGTTGCTTTTTTAAGCTGCTTGGCAGTCATTCCTTCTGTTTCGTTCAGTGCATTCCAGATAGTACCTGCAATTACACCAGCTTTTTCTTTCAACATTTGCTTTGCAATTTTAGTTAGACATGCTTAAAATCGTCCGGTCAAAAAGACTTTCAGATTTTATTTCGGGGACAAAGATAGTTATTTTTATGTTATATAACACTTTATTGAGCACTTTTTTATCGTTTTTGTAATAAAAAAGCATTTTTTCTTTCATTTAGGATGCTTTTCGAGATATTCAGACCAAATTCTTGCCGCTTCTTCCACCATTTTTGCACAGGGACGCTTGCTATAATATTGAGCAGTACGCTCTTCCGGAATCGTTGAAACGGGATCTTTTTTCTTTAATCCCAACAATTCGCCACAAATCAGCGAGCCGTTACGCTTCTTAAATTCAGCCGCCAGTTCTTGCACCACCGCATAATTGGCAGCTTTTCCTTCCCGGTCTGTCGCTTCCGTAGCGCCGGTTTCCAGGCCCGCCACCAAAAACATGCCGCAGGCAGCTCCACACGTTTCACGCATTCGTCCTATCCCCCCGCCAAAGGAAGCACCCATACGCAACGCCTGTTCCTGTGTAAATCCATACATATCCGCAAAGGCCGCTACTACCGACTGTGAACAGTTATATCCGCTCTTAAAAAGCTCCACTGCTTTCTGTATTCTATCTTCCATAAACTATTTTGCATTTTTATTTCGCACAAAAATATAAAAAAGTATCTTTGCATCAGATAGGGCGTAAAGATTAAAATCAAAAAAAAGAAAATATGAACAAAACTATTTCATATAAAGAATCGACAGCCATTGCCATCCAAGCTATGATAAGCGCAGCCAGAAAGGATGAATATGCTGACAGGAAAAGAAAAAGTGGTTTTCCCCAAAACAGAAAGAAACGTGATGTCACTCTCAAAGATGTACGTGAATGGAACAAAAGAAGAAATTATAAAGAGGATGCAGGAATTGCCGTCAATGCAATGATGGCGTCAGCTATCAACGACCCCTATGTGGACCTGAATCCACCCTCCAAATTCTAAGAGATAAAACAATGGCTACAACATTCGATATTCAACTCCCTCATTACTCGCGTGGATTTCATTTAATCACGCGTGATATCATTTCACAACTACCAGCACTTCCCGAAAGTGGCCTGCTGGTAATCTTTATCAAACACACCTCTGCCGGACTAACTATCAACGAAAATGCAGACCCGGACGTACGGCATGACTTCCAGACATTCTTTAATAAACTGGTTCCCGACGGTGCCCCCTATTTCATCCATACCCTCGAAGGCCCCGACGATATGAGCGCCCATATAAAAGCCTCCCTGATAGGAAGCTCGGTCACTATCCCCATCAAGAATCACCGCCTGAACCTGGGAACATGGCAAGGTGTCTACCTCTGCGAATTTCGCGACGGAGGAGACACCCGTAAATTGAGTATTACTATCCTATAATATTTCCAACGCCATCGGACAATGATCGGAATGTACGGCCTCATTCAGGATATACGCACGTTTCAACAGCGGGCGTACCGGCTCACTAACCATGCAATAGTCAATTCTCCAACCCTTATTTTTGGCACGCGAATTAAAACGATAGCTCCACCAGGTATATTCCTGTTTTTCGGGACAAAGCGTACGGAAAGAATCAACATACCCCGCAGACAGGAAACGTGTCATCCACTCCCGTTCTTCAGGAAGGAAACCACTGTTTGTTGCATTCCGGACAGGATCATGAATGTCGATCGGCTCATGGCAGATATTATAATCGCCACAAAGAATCAAATTGGGACGGGACTTCTGCAACTCCATCACATACTTTTGAAAATCTTCCAGCCACACCATTTTAAAAGCCTGGCGTTCGTCCCCGCTCGTTCCCGAAGGGTGATAAACACTGACTACCGATAAGTCTCCGAAATCCGCCCGGATAAAACGTCCTTCATTATCATAAGCCTCCATTCCCATCCCATATTCCACATGGTCCGGTTCCTGCTTGGTAAGTATGGCCACTCCACTGTATCCTTTCTTCTGCGCCGAATACAAATAAGACTTGTAACCCAACGCTTCAAACACCTCTCCCGGATACTGGTCCGGTTGCAGTTTCGTCTCTTGCAGACAAAGAATATCAGGATTCTCCTGCGCCAGCCATTCCGGCAAACCTTTAGATACGGCGGCACGTAGTCCGTTCACATTATAAGTAATAATCTTCATCGATCTATATGTATTGATTTATATTCATTTTATGAAAACAAAAGCATGATATTCAGTACCGAAACAATAATGGCAATCGAATACAACACAAACGTGCTCCAACGACTGTTGACATAATCTCCCATCACCTTTCGGGAAGACGTCAGTCCCACCTGCAAAAATACCGTGAAAGGTAATTGAATACTAAGTATCATCTGCGAAATAATCAATCCTTTGAAAGGATCTCCAATAAAGAAAATCAGCAATAAGGCAATTCCCAGAGATAAAAGGACTCCTACCTGCGAGTGGCTGTCTTTGATATGATACGATTCACCGAAAATACCCGCAAAGATGGAACCTGCCGCCATTCCGCTCGTAATGGTGGATGAAATACCCGCCATCAGCAATGCCAGTGCAAATACGATGGCAGCATTACTTCCCAACAAAGGTTCGAGCAATGACTTAGCCTGTTGCAGTTCCTCTACCTGAATACCGCTTTTAAAGAAAGTAGCGGCAGCCAGAAGAATCATGGCACTGTTAATCGCCCAGCCGACAATCATAGAGAAAAGAGTATCAAACAACTCATATTTCAAAACCTTCTTAATAGAAGCATCATCTTTCTTATTATATTCATGACTCTGTATCACCTCCGAATGAAGAAACAGATTATGAGGCATCACTACCGCTCCCAACACACTCATGATAATCAGCATACTTCCTTTCGGAAAAGAAGGAGTCACCCACCCTGCTGTCGCAGCCGGCCAGTCTATTTCCACCAGAAACAGTTCGTAGATAAACGAAAGCCCGATAACAGAGACAAATGCAATGATGGAACGCTCTATCTTTTTATACGAATTAGTGAAAAGCATGATAGAGACAAAAAGCGTAGTCAACACAGCTCCCCATATAATAGGAATATCAAAGAGCATTTCCAACGCAATGGCACCTCCCAGAATTTCCGCTAAAGAAGTAGAAATCGACGCCAATACCGCCGTACCAAGAATAGGTCGCGACACCCATTTGGGAGTGTATTTAGTGGCCGCCTCCGAAAGGCAAAGCCCAGTAACAATCCCCAGGTGGGCAACGTTGTGCTGAAGCACAATCAGCATAATAGTGGACAATGTAACCACCCAAAGTAAGGAATAGCCAAATTCGGAACCGGCGGCGAAGTTAGAAGCCCAGTTTCCCGGATCAATAAATCCTACCGTAACCAGAAGCCCCGGACCAATATATTTAAAAACATCCAGTCCACCCAGATAGCGTTTATGATCTTTGCGTTTTAAGTCTTGAAAAATATTCTTCATTTTTGCATAATAGTTTTAACCTTACAAATATACTTATAAATAACGAGTGAAGGTCAATTTTAGTTCAAAATACCGACAAGTAAGTAAACAACACCCAGATACTCCCCCCCTATGGATTCCCGCAAAAAAAAAGACCCTCGACAAAATAAATTGCCGAAGGTCTTGAAAAATATCAAATTTTACAAAAATAAAAGAAGTCGATTAATATCCCATCTCATGTAATGCACGACACAATTGGTCAGGACATGAAGTCGGTCTGCCACCACAATGCACTCCTTCAAGTTTTGCGATAACATCCGCTACCTTCATTCCTCTCACAAGGCGGGAAATACCTTGAAGGTTACCATTACATCCTCCCCAAAAAGCAACTTCTTTCACCACTCCATCTTCCACATTCAGTTCGATGTTGGTGCTGCAAGTTCCCTGGGTTCTATACACATATTCCATAACCTTGTCTTATTCTTCCTCTCCCTCTTCCGGCTGCATATTGGTATAAACAGTCTGCACGTCGTCAAATTCTTCCAAACGTTCGATCATCTTATCCAATGTTTCGCGCTGTTCCGGAGTCACCTCTTTCATGTCGTTCGGGATATAAGTGAAGTCTCCACCGACATCTTCAAAGCCACACTCCTCCAGGTGTTTCTGAATAGCGGCATAGCTCTTGGGATTACCATAGATAGTGATTGTTCCTTCTTCATCATCCTCTTCGTATTCATCTTCCACATCATAATCGATCAGATCCAGAATCAGTTCTTCCATATCCAATCCGTCTTTCTTCTTGAAAGTGAATACACATTTGTGGTCGAACAGGAACGCGAGAGATCCCATTGTACCGAGATTACCGCCAAACTTATTAAATACCGAACGAACGTCAGCCACCGTACGGGTTGTGTTATCTGTCAGCGTATCCACAAATACAGCAATACCGTGAGGACCGTATCCTTCGTAAGTCATGCTCTTGTAGTCGCTCTGGTCTTTACCCATTGCGTTTTTGATAGCACGTTCAATATTATCCTTCGGCATATTTTCACGCTTACAAGTAGCGATCACCGAACGCAAAGTCGGGTTATTTTCAGGTTCCGGACCGCCTGCCTTTACAGCTATCGCGATTTGTTTACCCAGTCTTGTAAATGTTTTAGCCATGTGGCCCCATCTTTTCAGTTTAGCGGCCTTTCTATATTCAAATGCTCTTCCCATTGGTTTATATTTTTAGATTGAAATTTTAAGTTTATCTAAGTTTGGCACCCAGCTTATCTTCCAAGTTCTTCACCAGTTTCGACATGATCTTATCAATCATCTTATCATTCAAAGTCTGGCTCTCATCCTGAAGCAGGAAGCTCACCGCATACGACTTCTTGCCTGCTTCCAGATTCTTACCTTCGTACACATCGAAGAGTTCCACTTCTTTCAGCAGCTTCTTCTCTGTTTCGTAAGCAATCTTTTCAATTTCGGCAAACTGCACATTCTTGTCAAGCAACAATGCCAGGTCACGTTTCACAGCAGGGAACTTGGAGATTTCCTTGTAGCTGATCTTCACAGAACGGATAGCCTTCATCAGTTCCTTCCAGTTCAAGTCGGCAAAATACACTTCATTGTCAATATCAAATGCTTTCAACAGCTTCTTAGTCACGATACCGAAGGAAGCAAGACGCTTACCCCCCTTCGTATTGATAGAAAGTGCGGCAGCAAAAATATCGTCCGTCAGATTACCGACAACCAGATTGTGCAAATCCAGTCCCAGACGCTTCAATATATTTTCTACATAAGCCTTCAATTCATATACCGAACTGTTCTCATCTGCATGTGCCCATGAATTGGAAACCTTCTTACCGGTTACCCACAAGCCCAAGTGATAATCTTCCGAGTAAGGAGCCAATACCTTCTCTTCATTCTTCTTGTCAGCATCGAAATGATAGCAATTACCGAATTCGAAGAACTTCAAATCAGCATTCTTACGATTTGCATTATGAGCAATACTTTCCAGTCCACCGAACAGCAAAGTCTGACGCATAGCGTTCAAATCCGCACTCAACGGATTCAATAACATCACTAGATGGTTGGACGGATAAGTCTCCATACCATCATAATAAGCAGCACGCGTCAATGAGTTGTTCAGGATCTCATTAAATCCGCAGCCCACCAATTGCTCTGCAATCAAGTTCTGCAATTTATTCGATTTATCATGTTCACCTTTGGTAGTCAGGCTGGAGTTCAGTGTAGTCGGGATTTCAACATTGTTATATCCGTAGATACGAAGAATATCTTCAATCACGTCACAATCACGCTGCACGTCTACACGATAAGGAGGAACAGCTAATGTCAGCCCTTCCGCCGTTTCATTAGTGATCTTCATTTCCAGGCTAGTTACAATGCTCTTGATCGTCTCTACCGGAATTACTTTTCCTACCAAAGAATGTACTTTCTCATAAGCCAGATCAACTATAAAATCGGGTGCAGGAGTAGTGAACACGTCTTTTATTTCAGAAGAAATCGTACCGCCGGCCAGTTCTTTAACCATCAAAGCAGCCAGTTTCAAGCAATATATCACACTGTTCGGATCGATACCGCGTTCGAAGCGGAAAGAAGCATCCGTATTCAAGCCATGACGGCGGGCTGTCTTACGCACCCATGTAGGATGGAAATAAGCACTTTCAATGAATACATCTGTCGTAGCTTCCGTAGAGCCGGAGTCCAGTCCGCCGAATACGCCGGCAATACACATGGCCTCTTCCTTGTTGCAAATCATCAGGTCGCGTTCGTTCAACTTACGCTCCACTTCATCCAACGTAACGAACGGAGTACCTTCGGGCATTGTTTTCACAATCACTTCATTGCCTTTAATCTTTCCGGCATCGAAGCAATGCAACGGCTGACCGAAAGCATGAACGATATAGTTCGTAATATCCACTACATTATTAATAGGACGCACACCGATCAGGCGCAATTTGTTTTGCAGCCATTCCGGACTCTCCTTCACCGTTACACCTTTCACGGTAACACCGGCATAATGCGGACAAGCTTCGCTGTTTTCAACCTTCACTTCGATATTCAAGTCATGGTTTTCCACTTTAAAGCCATCCACTGACGGGCGCTGTAAAGTTGCCTGACGACCGTTCTGAATCAGATAAGCATACAGGTCACGAGCTACCCCATAGTGAGAGCAGGCATCCGCACGGTTAGGCGTGATATCCACTTCCAGTACATAATCGCTCTTGATATTATAATAATCCTTGGCAAGCGTACCCGGAACAGCAGTTTCCGGCAATACGATGATACCTGCATGATCCGTACCGATCCCGATTTCGTCTTCAGCACAAATCATACCTGTAGATTCTACCCCACGGATTTTTGATTTCTTGATGGTAAAACATTCGTCACCGTCATAAAGTTTCGTACCTAAAGTAGCTACCACCACTTTCTGTCCGGCAGCCACATTCGGGGCACCACAAACAATCTGTACCGGTTCACCGTCTCCCAGATTGACAGTAGTAATATGCAAATGGTCAGAATTAGGATGTTCCGTGCAGGTCAGCACTTCACCGATCACCAGTCCTTCCAAACCACCTTTAATGGTTTGCACTTCTTCTACACCACCTGTTTCCAAGCCAATAGACGTCAACGCAGCAGCCGTTTCATCAGGCGTCAGGTCGAAGTTGACATACTCTTTCAGCCAGTTATAAGAGATATTCATATATTTAATTTTTTATTGTTTCTCAAAAAGATTTGCAAAGTTAATAAGATTTTTCGGTTGACCGAGAAGGTTAGATAAAAAAGTTTATAGTTGATAGTTACCATGCGGAATAACATACAGATAGAAGAAATGTTGCGCAGAGCATTTTCACTATCAGTTATCAACTATCAACTATTAACTAAAATGGTAACGGTCCATCTCCCGGTGCTCCGAATGGATTCTCCGTCTGCGGTGCAAAATCAGGTGCGGGAGGAGGTATGGAACCAGCATTACCTGTATTCATTTTCGATCCTAACATAGCTCCTGCAGGCTCGCCCGGCATCGGGATCACCATATCGTCCTCCGGATTAGAGAAACGGGTAAACTCACCCTTAAAGCGGAGCAACACCTCGCCTACCGCACCGTTACGATGCTTGGCGATTACAATTTCCGCCATACCGCGCAAGTCATTACCACGATCATCCTGAAATATCTTATAGTATTCCGGACGATGGATAAAGCACACCATATCGGCATCCTGCTCGATGGCTCCCGATTCACGAAGGTCACTCAACTGCGGTCGTTTACCGTCAATACCTTCACGACTTTCCACACCACGATTCAACTGTGACAGTGCGATAATCGGAATACTCAACTCCTTCGCCAATCCTTTCAACGAACGGGAAATGGTACTAACCTCTTCCTGACGACTACCAAACGCCATCCCACTCGCATTCATCAACTGAAGGTAGTCAATGATGATGATTCGCACCCCATGTTCGCGTACCAGACGACGCGCTTTGGTTCGAAGTTCAAACACAGACAGAGACGGCGTATCATCCACGTAAAGCGGTGCATCCATCAGATTCTTCAGTTTATAGTCCAGTTGTTGCCATTCATAATTTGCCAACTGCCCGCTTTTGATTTTCTCGCTCGGAATCTCGCAGACATTCGCAATCAAACGGTTCACCAACTGAACGTTACTCATTTCAAGAGAGAACAACGCCACCGGGTTCCGGTAATCCACCGCAATATTCTTAGCCATTGAAAGAACGAAAGCAGTCTTACCCATAGCAGGACGGGCAGCTATAATAATAAGGTCGGAATTCTGCCAACCCGAAGTCATCTTATCAAGTTTCGTGAAACCACTCTCCAGACCACTCAAACCATCGGTTCGAGCCGCAGCTTTCTGAATTAGTTTATAGGCTTCGTCAATCACCGGATTGATCTGCGTATAATCTTTTTTCATATTCTGCTGTGAGATCTCAAAAAGCTTACCTTCCGCTTCCTGCATCAAGTCGTCCACATCCAGCGTTTCATCGAACGCTTTACTCTGAATATTGCTCGTAAACGTTATCAGCTCACGCGCCAGCGATTTCTGTGCAATAATACGGGCATGGTATTCAATATGTGCGGATGAAGCCACCTTACTACTCAATTGAGTAATATAGAAGGGGCCTCCCACCTCTTCCAAGTCTCCGCGTTTACTAAGTTGTTCCTTTACAGTCAGAATATCCACCGGTTTCTGGTTCACCGCAAGATCGACGATAGCAGAATAAATCAACTGATGCCGGCGTTCGTAAAAAGATTCGGGACGAAGAATTTCACTCACCAATGAATAAGCGTCCTTTTCAATCATTAAAGCTCCCAAAACTGCTTCTTCCAGTTCAGGCGCCTGCGGCTGAATACGACCATAATCATTTACCGGTTGTATTTTAGTAGACTTTGAATTGCGGGTATTTCTTTTCTGTTCGGCCATCGAGATATTTACTATTTTACGATTTACTATTTTGCGACCGAACAGACTCCTTTATAACAGAGTTTTTCCGGTCGGGACGACAAAGATAGAATATAATCACGAAGAATGAATAAGGAAAAATGAAGATTTTAGTAACTTTGCTCCCGATTCACATTATCCAGCTATGATTAATTGTAATGTGAAGCACTGTAAATAGTAAATAGTAAAATAGTAAATAGAAATATGATTGCTTTTCCCAATATCAAAATAAACCTGGGACTTTCCATCACGGAAAAACGCCCGGACGGATACCACAATCTGGAAACAGTTTTCTATCCGGTGGCTCTGGAAGACGCACTGGAAATCCGTACCTCCCCTAACGCTGACCGAAAATTCACTCTCCACCAACATGGAATGGAAATAGCCGGTAACCCTGAAGACAATCTGGTAGTAAAAGCCTATTTATTGATGGATAAGGAATTTCATCTCCCTCCTATCGAAATCCACTTATACAAGCACATCCCTTCAGGAGCCGGACTGGGAGGAGGATCATCGGATGCCGCTTTCATGCTAAAGTTGCTCAACGATCATTATCAGCTGGGAGTATCCGAAGAACAATTGGAAGTATACGCTGCCACTTTGGGAGCAGACTGCGCTTTCTTTATCAAAAACAGACCGATATTTGCCGAGGGAATTGGAAACATCTTCTCCCCGGTCGAACTTTCATTAAACGGCTACCAAATCATGATTATAAAACCGAATGTTTTTGTTTCCACCCGGGAAGCCTTTTCAAACATTCATCCCCATCGTCCGAAATATCCGGTTAGGGAGGCAATCCAGCGTCCTGTACAAGAATGGAAGGATACGTTAATCAATGATTTCGAAGCAAGTGTATTCCCGCAACATCCCGTCATTGGAGAAATCAAAGAAGAACTCTATCATCAAGGAGCAATCTACGCATCCATGAGCGGCTCCGGCTCATCCGTATTCGGGCTGTTTGCTCCCGGATTCGTCTTACCGGAAATTGATTGGGGAACTGACGTATTCTGCTTCAAAGGTACATTAAACAAATAAATCTCACTAACAATTATGTTTTGACTATTTTTTCAAAATCCCAACATGGCAGCGGGGTGTATATTGAGTACCCGGCAAAGCAAGCGAGCTATTTTTAAAGTAGGTTCCGAGCGACCCGAAATATAATCATTCACGCGTGAAGGGCTAACCCCTATTTCACTGGCAAGCTGTTTTTGTGTCATTCCCTTTTCTTCAAGGGACAATTCTATCAATTCTGCTACGGTTGGTTTTTCTATAGGAAAATGTTCCTTCTCATACGCAATCACTATATCAGACATAACAGAAAGCTCCACCATGCTCTTGTCATTTGCAGGAGTGCTGTCGTCCACCAAAGGCAGAAGTTCTTCGACTCTTGCCAATGCAAATTCGTATTGTTCTTTCGTTATTTTAGTCATATCTATTATATTATATAGTTGAACAATCTATTTTATCATACTCTTTATGAGTTCCCACCCAACGGACAAAAATGTATCCCACCGTAAATTTAACAACCACTACCAGCCGATAGTTGTTCCCTCTGATATTAAAAACATAGTGTTGATTGCCCACATAATCAGTCGATAGAAAATCCGCTTTTATATCAGACAAATTCCGCCATTCTGCTTTTTCCGCTATATCATACCAACGTTCTAAAGCAACACGTGAATCTTCACACCCTTTCGTCTCGTAGAAATCTTTCAATTTCTTATGTGATACTACTCTCATATCTTATTCATTTGATACAAAATTACAAAATAATTTTGGATAACAAAAGAATTAGTGCTAAATATTTTATAAAACAGAATACCCATGTTGGGCGTACCAAAAAACGGTACCACGACTCACGTCGTAGTACCGTCACAACACAAACACAAAATAAAACACGACAAAACTACTATGCAATCTTTCCTGTCTATGCCGGGGAGGCATAAGTACTATCTACGTATATTCGCATACTCATAAACAGCTTCAGGTCGATTAGCATCAATTAAACAAATCGCATGCACGATTTGTTTAAACTTTTATGTTATTTAAAACAAGTTTCTCTTTTATTGAATCCCTCTTTCACGGAGTTTCAGCTGCCAGTTCCATGCAGAGCGTAAAGTATCTTCTAAAGTTTCTACGGCTTTCCAACCCAGCTCTTTATTAGCAAAATCCGGGTTAGCCCAAACTTTTTCAATGTCACCTGCACGACGTCCGACAATCTGATAATTCAATTTTACGCCAGTGGCTTTTTCAAAGCCATTTATTAATTCCAATACAGAAACACCACGTCCTGTACCAATATTAAATACTTCTACTTTTTCTTTTTGTTTCTTTTCCAAGATACGACGGATAGCAATCACGTGTGCTTTAGCCAAGTCAACGACATTGATAAAGTCACGGATACAAGAACCGTCCGGTGTATCATAATCATCACCAAACACACTTAGTTTCTCACGGATGCCGATGGCGGTTTGGGTCAGATATGGAATCAGGTTTTGAGGAACCCCATTAGGCAGTTCACCCAGCAATGCCGTAGGATGCGCACCAATCGGATTGAAATAGCGCAGCATAATCGCATTGATCGGAGCACCTGAAGCTACCGTATCACGAATAATCTCTTCATTAATCTGTTTGGTATTTCCATAAGGTGATTCCGCTTTCTTGATCGGAGCTTTTTCCGTTACCGGCAGCTCGTCCGGCTGACCGTATACTGTACAAGAAGAAGAGAACACAATACCTTCTACTCCATGTTTTGGCATCAGTTCGAGAAGGTTAATCAAAGAAACCAGGTTATTACGGTAGTAAAGCAACGGTTTTTGTACCGACTCTCCTACTGCTTTGCTAGCTGCAAAGTGAATGATTGCCTTAATTCCTTTATATTTTGCAAATACTGCATCCAGACCGGCAAAGTCCAAACAGTCCAGCTTTTCAAAAACTGGGCGAATACCGGAAACTTTCTCTATATTGTCAACAACGTCGGCACTTGAATTTGATAAATTATCGATGATGATTACTTCATATCCACTGTTTTGTAGTTCTACAACAGTATGAGACCCAATGTATCCTGTCCCGCCTGTTACTAAAATTCTTTCTTTCATATACTTTATAAAAAATGGTTAGTTTCTCGGCTTATTATTGTTTGAGTTACAAATGTATGGAAATAAAATGGAATTGCAATAATCTGCCACAAATTTATTTGCTGAAAAGTAATTAAGGTACGATTTGGTAGCATTTAGGTATAAAAAAGAATTGGAAACTCCAACCTGTATGTCGCCACACAGCAGAGCTTCCAATCCTCTATTTAATTATCAACTGTAAATCCTTACACCACGCCGGAGAATCCCATGAATGCCATAGCAAGCAAACCGGCGGTAATCAAAGCAATCGGAGTTCCTTGCATTCCTTTCGGAATTTTCACAAGGCTCATCTGTTCGCGCAATCCGGCAAAAAGCACCAGTGCCAGACCGAAGCCGATAGCTGTAGAAAACGCGTACACAACACCTGTCAGCAGGTCATAGTCTTTCTGAATCACCAGGATAGCGACACCAAGAATACAACAGTTCGTTGTAATCAGCGGCAAGAACACACCCAACGCCTGATACAGAGCAGGCGATACTTTTTTCAGAATGATTTCCACCATCTGCACCAATCCGGCAATGACCAGAATGAACGTAATCGTCTGCAAATATCCCAGCCCGAAAACATCCAACACAAATTTCTGAATCAGGAAGGTAACGATGGTAGCGATGGTCAACACGAAAGCAACCGCAGCGCTCATACCCATCGCAGTTTCTACTTTCTTAGATACGCCCAGGAACGGACAGATACCCAGGAACTGCGACAACACGATGTTGTTTACAAAGATTGCCGAAATAAATATCAATATATATTCCATATTCTTTTCTTATTTAATTGAATTAGGCTTTCTTGAAACTGTTAATCAGCGCAATGAGGTATCCCAAAGCGATGAAAGCGCCCGGAGCCAATACAAACACCAACATTCCATATTCTTCCGGCATGATGGTCAAATCGAAGATTTTACCGGTTCCCAAAAACTCGCGGACAGCACCCAGCAAGGTTAGGGCGATGGTAAAGCCAAGCCCCATACCGATACCGTCGAACATAGAAGCAACTGCGTTATTCTTGGCAGCGAAGGCTTCGGCACGTCCCAGTACAATACAGTTCACTACAATCAACGGAATGAAAAGACCGAGTGTAGCATACAGTCCCGGCACGTAAGCCTGCATCACCATTTGAAGCAAGGTCACGAAGGATGCGATCACCACAATAAACGATGGGATACGCACCATGTCCGGAATCAGGTTCTTTATTAAAGAAATCACCACATTCGAGCAGATCAATACGAACATGGTAGCCAGTCCCATACCCATACCATTGATAGCCGACGACGTAGTACCCAATGTAGGACACATACCGAGCAGGAGTACAAACGTAGGATTCTCTTTAATAATCCCGTTCATCATTACTTTAAAGTTATTCATATCTGTCTCCTTTCTTATTTAGCACTGACTGAATCAGTTAGTTCAACTTTGATCGTAGCTCCCGTAGCAGCGTCAGCAGCATCTGCGTCCGCGCCTTTCGCTTTTTGAGAAGCACCGGTTACCCCGTTCACTTCCCCGCCTTCGGCCTTATAGGCTTGATAAGCAGCATTCACGGCATTCAAGAAAGCACGTGAAGTAATGGTAGAAGCCGTGATGGCATCCACTGCTCCTCCATCTTTGCTGACGGTCAACGGAGCTTCACCCGGATTCATACCCAAAATAGATTTCGTACTCTCTTCGTGAGATACTGCTTTTTCTCCTTTCGCGGGATCATACGCTCCGAACCATTTGTCGGCTTTAGAGCCCAATCCCGGAGTTTCCGTGTGAGCCAACAAAGAGTAGTTATAGATTTTCCCTTCGGCATTAAAGCCTACCAGCACTTTCAGTTCACCGCCAAATCCCATTGATTTAGCTTCGACAGCGGTTCCTACAAGTTCTTCACCGTTCTTAGCCGGATAAACGATAAAGTCAACATTCTTCTTTCCGTCTTTCTCACTGAAGATCGTATCGCTTTCCGCTACCGGATTATTGGTAAATTCGGGAAGAACCTTTTTCAAGGCCTCGTTCAGTGTCTTCGCGTTCGCTTCGGCAATGGGGCCTTTTGTCAGTTCATTTACATAAGCCAGCAACGCAACGGAAATAGCAGTCACTCCCGTAAGTACCAGCAACATATTCTTTAAAGATGATTCTAACTTTTTCATTTCTTCTTCGCTACCTCCCCAAAGCGTTTTGGTTTACAATAGGTGTTAATCAGCGGAGTGAACGCATTCATAATCAGGATGGCGAACGACATACCTTCGGGATAGGCGCCGAACAGACGGATAACTACCGTCAGCAGACCGATACATACACCATAGATCAGCATCCCTTTCTTACTCATCGGAGAAGTCACATAGTCGGTTGCCATAAAGACAGCACCCAGCATCAGACCACCGGAAAGCAACTGCAATACCGGAGAAACGTATTTTTCCGGATCTGCCAGGTGCATGATGCCTGCAAAGACAAACACAGTAGCCAGGATAGACACAGGAATATGCCAGGTGATGATTTTCTTCCAGAGCATATAAACGAGTCCGATCAGCAGAGCCAGTGCACTCACTTCACCCAAGCATCCGCCATTCTGTCCGATCAACAAGGTCAATGCGTCCGGAATCTGGCTTAAAGCGGCAGTGTCACCGTAAATGGCTTGCTTCATCAAGGCCAGCGGAGTGGCACCGGTGGTAGCATCCGTATAAGCGGTCAACTGTCCGACTACCGGCCAGCTGGTCATCTGCACCGGGAAAGAAAGCAACAGGAACACACGTCCTGCCAGTGCCGGATTAAAAGGATTGCAACCTAATCCGCCGAAAGACATTTTGCCTACACCGATAGCAAACAGTGCACCCAGAATGATAATCCAGATAGGGAGATTAGACGGTAAGTTGAATGCCAGCAACACACCTGTGATGATGGCAGAGCCGTCGCAGATGGTAGTGGTAGGTTTCTTCATTAAATATTTCCCGATCGCCCATTCGAAGAACAAACAAGCTGCAACGGAAGTAGCCGTGACAATCAGGGCACCCAGTCCGAAGAAATAGAGAGACACCAGAAAAGCCGGAATCAGTGCGATCAGCACGCCATACATATTTTTCTGTACGCTGTCTCCGCCATGAACGTGGGGTGATAGTGATACGATTAATTTATTTTCCATATTCGTTATTTTTTAGCTTGACGTGCACGAATCATAGCACCTACTTTGCCTTTGCCCAGACGACAGTAGTCGAGCAGCGGACGGTTGGCAGGACAAGTGAACTGGCAAGAGCCGCACTCGATACAATCCATGATTCTTTCTTTTTCCATTGTTTCAAAATCTCCGTTTTCGGACAAAGCTCCGAGCAAGTACGGTTCCAGTCCCATCGGACAGGCACTCACGCACTTCGCGCAACGGATACAGGTTTGAGCTTCGCCGCGTTTGGCTTCCTTCTGATTCATAATCAGGATACCGGAACTGCCCTTCGCAGTAGGAACCTCGATATTTACGAGCGCCTTACCCATCATCGGACCGCCACCGATCACCTTACCCGTATCTTCGGGCAGACCGCCGCAAGCGTCAATCAACTGTTTCATCGGTGTACCGATACGAGCCAGGAAGTTGGAAGGTTTCGCAACCGACTTTCCTGTCACGGTAATCACACGTTCGAACAACGGCTTATTTTTCTGTACAGCTTCATAAACGGCAAATGCTGTTCCCACGTTCTGCACGACTGCTCCCGTAGAGATAGGCAATGCACCGCTCGCTACCTGACGTTTGGTAATCGCGTCGATCAGCTGCTTTTCACCTCCTTGCGGATATTTCACCTTCAAGGGCACTACTTCGATACCTGCATAGCTGGAAGCCACTTTGGTCATCAGTTCGATAGCATCCGGCTTATTATTTTCGATTCCGATAAATGCCTTGTTCACTTTCACCGCTTTCATCAGGATAGAAACACCCACCATGATTTCTTCCGCGTGTTCCAGCATCAGCTGATGGTCGGCAGTCAGGTAAGGTTCACACTCTACAGCATTGATAATCACACATTCAGCCTTGAAAGAAGGAGGAGGACAAAGTTTCACCTGCGTAGGGAAACAAGCACCGCCCAGACCTACGATTCCAGCATCGGCAATCTTCTTCACGATCTCTTCTGCGGAAAGTTCACACTCTTTCACCAGTGTGGTGCTACGGTCGATTGTCTCTTCCCATTCGTCGCCTTCCACATCAATGAAGATGGCAGGTTTCGCATAACCGCTGGCATCGACAATAGTATCAATCTTCGCCACTTTACCACTGACCGAAGAGTGAATTGCTGCCGAAACAAAGCCGGCAGGTTCAGCAATTTTAGTGCCTACCTTTACCACATCCCCTTTCGCTACAACCGGTTTTGCAGGCGCACCAATGTGCTGCCCCAGCAAAATAACAGCCTTTGCAGGAACTTCCGCTGTGATAATAGGTTGATGTGCCGACAATTTATTTTCGTGTGGATGAACTCCACCAATTGAAAATGTCTTTAACATACAGTTCTGTATTTTATTCTGTTATTATTCTGTTACTTTCGGAGCTTCTGTAGCCTTTTCAGCAGGAGTTTCCACTTTTGCAGCCGGTGCAGGAGTTTCCACCGCTTCTTTAGAAACAGCAGCCGGTTTTGGAGCAGCCGAAGCTTCTTCTTTCGGTTTCCTCGGCGGGAAATTCAATTCGATAATGGTATTCTGCGGACAAACTTCCACACATTTCCGGCAAGATTTACACTTGTGCGGATCGATGTAAGCCAAGTTGTTCTCCAACGTGATAGCTTCGAACGGACAAGTCTTCACGCATTTGCCACAGCCGATACAACTCACCGTACAAGCCTTGCGTGCCACAGCTCCCTTGTCTTTATTCACACAAGAGATATACACGCGGCGTGACTTCTTTCCTTGCGGACGGATTTCGATGATCGCCTTCGGGCAAGCCTTCACACAGGCGCCACAAGCGGTACATTTCGCTTCATCCACTTCCGGGAGCCCCGTTTCAGGATTCATGTGGATGGCATCGAACTGACAAGCAGCCACACAGTCACCACACCCCAGACATCCGTAACTACATCCCGTTTCCCCACCATACAGCGAAGCGGCAATAGCACAACTCTTCGCACCATCATATTGGTTGGTACGCGGACGATTGGCACACGTTCCGTTACATCTTACCACTGCTACCATCGGTTCAGCTTCACCGGCTGCAAGTCCGAGGATATCAGCAATTTGTGCCATGACAGGTTGTCCACCTACGGGGCAGAATTTACCATCCAGCGAACCGGCTTTGACGCAAGCGTCGGCAAATCCGCTACAACCGGGATAGCCACATCCACCACAATTAGCCTGGGGAAGCACTTCTCCCACCTGAGCAATCCGCGGGTCTTCATACACGGCAAATTTCTTGGAAGCCACATAAAGAATAGCGGCCAGCACGAGCGCTATAGCTCCCAATGAAATCACTGCAATCAGAATCAAATTCATAATGTTTTTAGTTATTTATTGGTTTTATAGTAAATGAAAATTGTTGTTTGAGTCGCGTTTTATTGAGCCACAAAACGAAATAATAAGGTATAAGGACAGCCAGAGAAAGAAGTGCTGCATACAACTCATTCTCTATCCACGCCATCAAAAGAAACAATGAAAATATAAGAAGTACGAAAGGAAGTACGAAAGCCAATACCACTGCCATCATGCCCATCGACGTTTCGCCGACCACCATCACCTTCTCTCCCACCTGATAGGAAGAAGCCGCGGTATCTATAATATCTATGATTTTGTCCTTACTATCCGCCGAGGAACAATGCCCCTTTGCGCTACAAGCCGCGCAAGCCGATGTCTGGACAATCCTCACCGACAGATGAGAACCTTGTATGTTTTCCACAATACCTAGATGCTTTATAGTATTATTCGTCATTTTGCAAACTCCGCATTACAAATCGCGGCAAATTTAATCATTAATTTGTGAACTACGAAGCATTCCCCCAACTTTTTCTACATAATAAATTGTTATTTTTTGCGTTTACGTTATCGCACACGGAAAAGATATAGCTACCATTTGATATTTTTCAAGAATGGCAAATAGACATCCTAAACAAAAAATCCCAGCCGTTTTATTTCTTCAGCCGGGATTTTCCATCAATTATTTCACAGATTACTCCACTATCCATTTCTCAATATTACGCATTTTCGCGTTAAAGTTCACTCCTATTTTAAATAATCGGCGATTGCCGCCAGCTTCAAAAGGAAGTGCATAATGTTTCTCGTTGATTTGTCGTAAGGCGTCTTCCGCTGTCCCGTCAAGTTTGAATTCTATCACATAAACAAACTTATCAGTTTGCAGAACTAAGTCGATACGTCCTTCACTTGTGTGGTATTCCGCCTTCACATAAAATCCGACCAGTTTAAAGACTATAAAAAGTACATTCTGATAATGCAATTCCAAATCACGGATAAGCTCATAAGGAGTATCAGCAAAGAAACTCCGGAGACGACGGAAAAAAGAATCATAATCTCCAGCTTCTACTTCACGAACAAATTTTTGTATTTCAAACTCCGACTCTACCGCATTGGTGTTTGCATAAAAAGGAAGCAAGAATTTGACAAACCCTTCCTCTACTTCGCGATTCGGGAAACCCAAGCTATAAATGCCAAAACGCTCTTCATACCCTTTGATAGTGAGATAACCGCTCTGATAAATGACCGGAATGGGATTGTCCGATGTTGAATCAATACTGTTCAATACAGCGGCACTCGTTTCCTCATGCGCCATACGTTCCAAGTCATAATGATGTTTTTTCAGCAACTCCACTAGATAAGTAGGAGTTCCCGTTTCAAACCAATAACTACCGAACTCTCTATATTTAAAAGTATTAAGCAAGCTGAACGGATTATATATTCCGATAGAATTGTATGTAAAATGATAGCCATCATAGTACTCCCTCAATCTATTGCACAGTTCACCATAAGTCAGCTCCTTTGCATCCGCCAGTTCATGCAGTTCAATTTCCAAATTATCATGCAATTCTTTTTCAGAAACTCCGCAAATATCCACGTATTGCTTCCGCATTGAGATGTCATCGAGATTATTTAAATCGCTGAACACGCTTACCTTACCGAATTTCGTCACTCCCGTCAGAAAAGCAAACTGAATACAACCGTCCATAGTCTTCAGCACACTATAAAAAGCTTTCATGGTATTACGGAATTCCTTCTGAAGTTCCTCGTTACCTATTGCCTGCAACATGGGTTTATCATATTCATCAATCAGAATGACCACACGCTGCCCGGTTTGCTCATAAGCCCGTTCAATAAGGCCGCGAAAACGCAATGCAAAAGTTGTTTCCGACGGGGCGGTGCCATATTGCTGTTCCCATTTCTCCAATGTGAAATTCAATATGCTGTCCAGGCTCTCCCGCGTATCATACTTCTCCGTATTAAGATCGATATGAAAAATAGGATATGTAATCCAATCCTTTTCCAGCTTTTCCATGGCCAAGCCCTCAAAAAGTTCTTTCTTGCCCAAGAAATACGCTTCAAGCGTAGATATCAACAGACTTTTTCCAAAACGACGGGGACGGCTCAAGAAATAATAACTGCCTGTCTTCACCATCTGATAAATCAAAGCAGTCTTATCAATATAGAAATAACCGTCTTTCCGGATTTTTTCAAAGTTCTGTATGCCAATGGGGTATATCTTGCTACTCATACTCTTTTAAAATTATTTAAATTATAATACAACTATGCATACGTTCCTCTTGAAATCACCCAATCAGCAATTGTCCGAGTCTCCGCACTAAAATTTATTGCAACCTTTACCACCGGAAGCCCGCAAAGAGCAAAACGATCTGCATATTGCTGCAAATCAATTTGCTTCATGGCAATCTCTGCATTTTGATTCAATTTCAGTTCTACCAGATAGAGAGTAGTCCTCGTGCGAAGCACCATATCCACACGTCCTTTCAGCGTGTGCACCTCCACATCGGTATAAATGCCCAGCAATGAGAATATCACATATAGCATCTGCTGGTAATGTCCCTCATAATCCGTGTTGTCGCAATAAGGCACAGTGGAAAGAAAAGCCTGAAGCAGCTTCAAAGCCTCGTCCATATCTCCCCGCACAATGTTACGCGCTAAGTTACGCACCACACTATTCACCTCATGACTGTCACTCGTCACATAAGATGGGATCAGGCTTTTCATCAGACCGACACGCACCTCTTTGTTTGGAATATCAAGCATATATGCGTCAAATTCCAAATCCGCACCCTTTATCGTAAGGTAACCAGCCTGATAAAGCAACGGCATATAATTGGTAGCCAACTCTAAAGGTACGTTAAAATCACTGGGAGACGCTTCCTCGCCACCAATTTCTGATGGCAATACAGCATATTTACGCAGCATCTCTATGATATAAGTGGGTGTACCACTCTCAAACCAATAAGAGCCGATCTCTCCCAAAGCCATCGCCTTCAGCAAACTGAAAGGATTGAAAACGTCGGGCGACGGCCACGAAAAATGATAACCGTCATAATTTTCCTTCAGTCTGTCCAACATCTCCTCTGCAGTGATTCCCAACCGGGTAGCCAGATGCTTTACATCGGGAGCCATTTGAGTACGGAGTTCTTCAGCAGTGATACCGCAAATGGCAGCATAATCAGGCAGCATACTCACATTGGTGATATTATTAAGTTCACTGAACACGCTAAGTTGCGAGAACTTGGTTATACCCGTAAGAAAAACAAAGCGCAGATAAGGATCACATGCCTTCAACGGACTGTAAAAATTGCGCATCACATTACGCAACTGCGGCAGATTTTTCTCCTCATGAACCACATCAAGCAGAGGAGCGTCATATTCGTCTATCAAGACAACCACTTTTTTACCGGTCTGCTTATAAGCACGTTTTATAAGTCCCTCCAGACGCTGATTCACATACAGTTCCTCTTCTACACGTCCATAAATCTCCTCGTATGCCATGAGTTTCAATTCCAGTTCCGCGTTCAGTTGTTCCCTGTCCACATGTTTAGCGGTACTCATGTCGAAGTGCAACACCGGGTGTTGTATCCATTCCTTCTCCAATGTCTCCATGGCCAGTCCCTCAAACAAATCCTTCCGTCCCTCGAAATAACAGTGAAGGGTACTGGTAAGCAAAGATTTTCCAAAACGTCGGGGACGGCTTAGAAACAGATAGCTGGAAGCCGAATGCGTCATCCGGTACACATATTCCGTCTTGTCAATATAGAGAAAATTCCCCTCACGTATCTTAAAGAAAGTCTGTATCCCGATAGGATATAATCTTTGCAAATCTTCCATATCAATCTTATTTTTCACAAAGCTACAAAAAAATCCATTCATAAAGACCACAGGCGGGAAACTTTTTCCCGCCTGCCACTTTTACCTTATCTGTTTTTTCACCGTTCTCCTCTCTCCTCCTCTTTTCTTCTTCTGTATCGAAAATACATTCTCCTCCATTCATCCCAGATAACTCCGGCTTCCTCTTCATTGAAGGCATCCAGACAGCACTCCACCACTTTTACGTAATCACTCAATGGGCGTTTTGCCCCTTTTTTAAATCATTAAAAGTAGAGTGGCCGATGTGTACGCTCTTCCGTATTTCGTCATTTTTCAAATCCGCACGCTTTTGCAACTCTCCTATGTAAACTCCTAAAGCTACATATAAACCTTTTTCATTTTCCATTCTTTTTTATTGTTAAAATTACACCGTAACGGTTAATTATTTTCACTTTCATCCCAACATGTCGGGACGATGTCTATTTTGCATTTACTAATTTTACGCCGTGTTTTGAAACACACTCATATTTTTTTGCAAAAATAAACATTTTAACTTGAAACAAAAAGAAAATGATGCCAAACAACTACAGAATGTCCTATTTCATGCCACCTATCGCTCCTATCAAAGACAAACAAGGCCGACTGATGACTCCTCCCACGCTTATCCCCTTCTGCGAAGTCTCCATCGAACAAGTTTTCCAAATGATTACTTGCAACGAGAATCTCAAAGCCCTGACCGAACAAGTGCGCAACTCCGAAGATATACGAACCGCCAAAGCGTCATTACTACCGTATGTGACCCCCTGCGGCACATTCACCCGCCGTAGCAGTAAGGATTTCGTCTCCCCGTCTCACCTGGTGATAGTAGATGTGGACGGTCTCCACTCTTATCAGGAAGCAGTGGAAATGCGACGTATGCTCTATGACGATCCTCTCCTACAACCTGTACTCACCTTTGTCAGCCCCAGCGGACTGGGTGTAAAGGCATTTGTTCCCTGCCATTATTCCTCCACGACAAATGACATCCAAAATATCACAGACAACATGAGTTGGGCGATGCGGTACGTAGAGACGGCATACAATACGGTAACAGCAGTTTCTTCCGAAACAAAATCCAAAGTAGATTTCTCCGGCAAAGACCTCGTGAGAGCCTGTTTCCTTAGTTACGACCCGGAAGCATTGTTCAGAACCACCAACAAATAAATCATAAATCAAAAATCATAAATCAAAATGACCGATATTGAATCTTTACGCCGTCTCACCGAAGCAGTCGAAACGGCAGGAGCGGACATTGCTCCCACTTATCTTGAATACGTACAATTGTCATTCGCCATCGCAACGGATTGCGGCGAAGCAGGACGTGAGTTTTTTCACCGCCTGTGCCGGGTGTCTCCCAAGTATCAGCGCGAACATGCCGAACGGGTATTCTCCAACGCACTCCACACCCAACGTGGAGAAGTGCACCTGGGCACCGCTTTCCACCTTGCCGAAGCGACGGGAGTAAGCATCTGCATAGAAGAAATGCCCAAACATCCCACAGGTACAAAAGGTACAGCAGGTACAGCACGCAAATTTCCCCCACACACGGGCGCGCATAATAAGGTGGGAAATGACAATATCTCCGATGATAGAGAAGGGGAAGAAGAACTATTACCAGGCAGTGAACCACAACATCAATTGCCCACTTTCCCGGAAAACGACTGGCCGGAATTTTTGCAACGTATCATAAAAGCCGGGAGCAGCCCAATACAACACGACATCATGTTATTGGGAGCGCTCACTGCCCTGGGTGCTTGTATGTCGCGCCACGTGCGATGCCTATATGGCGGCAAATACCATCACCCCAGCCTCCAATGTTTCGTAGTGGCTCCTTCGGCTTCCGGCAAAGGTATCCTTTCCTACATCCGCTTACTCGTGGAACCTATCCACGACGAGATCCGCAAAGAAGTGGCCATACAGATGAAAGCATACAAAAAAGAGAAAGCCGAGTATGATGCAATGGGAAAAGAACGAACCAAAAAGGAGGCTCCACAAATGCCCCCTAACAGGATGTTCCTCATTTCGGGCAACAACACCGGTACGGGTATCCTACAAAACATCATGGACTCCGACGGAACCGGACTTATCTGCGAAGCGGAAGCGGACACTCTTTCCACCGCCATCGGATCGGACCACGGTCATTGGAGCGATACCCTGCGCAAAGCGTTCGACCACGACCGCTTGTCCTACAACCGCCGCACCGACCAGGAATACCGGGAAGTGAAGAAAAGCTATCTTTCCGTCCTGATTTCGGGTACGCCGTCGCAGGTGCAAACTTTCATTCCGACGGCAGAAGACGGATCATACTCCCGCCAATTATATTATTACATGTGCGGAATCAGTAAATGGATCAGCCAATTTATGGGCAACGAGATAGATTGGGAGGAGATATTCACCGCTATGGGACTGGAATGGAAAGAAAAGTTGAGCGTGATAAAATCGCACGGCATTCATACCCTGCAACTCACGGATGAACAAAAAGAAGAAATCGACACCGTCTTTTCCGACTTATTTGAACGCTCCAGTGTAGCTAATGGAAGGGAAATGTATAGCTTTGTGGCACGTCTGGCTGTCAATCTATGCAGAATCATGTCGGAAATAGCCGTATTGCGTGCCCTCGAAAGCCCGCAGCCCTACGACTTCAAGACCTCTCCCACCTCTCCTTTCACACCGGACAAGGAGATTCCTGCAGACAACCGCAAAGATGACATCATTACCCGTTGGGATGTATCCATTTCACAGGAAGACTTTCATGCTGTGCTTAGCCTTGCGGAACCTCTCTACTGCCATGCCACGCATATTCTATCGTTCCTCCCCAGTACAGAAGTCAGCCATCGTCCTAATGCCGATCGTGATTATCTTTTCCAGAAACTGGGTGATGAATTTACTCGTACCCAGTTACTGGAAGAAGCAGTTGCCATGGGAATTAAAGAAAACACAGCCCTCACTTGGCTGAAACGGCTCACCAAACACGGAAAATTAATCAGTATGGACGGTAAAGGGTTGTATGCGCGTGCGTGTGTGTATGAGTGAACCGGAAAAAGTGTACCTACTGTACCCGTTTTACTTACGGATACGGTAGTCATTTCAATTACCGCATCCATTTTGACTGATACAATCGTTTTTCCTACATAAAGCATCGCTTTAGGAGGTGTAAAGCTAAGCTTTAGACATCGTAAAGCGACGCTTTATTTAAGGCTCTCCCAGGGCATCCACAATGACTCTCACCTCCAATGGTGTGAATGAGCGTCGCTTTGATTCGTAGCCTAAGTCGTACAGGCGTTGCAGAAGTCCGGGACACAAAGAGATCCATTTCTTCATCTTTCGATAGGCAGCGATGTCAGTTAGTTGCGGAGAATAAAGTTGCGCCAGTTCCATGCGCCCGTAAGCACGTATTTTAAATTCGCTCATGATGGTTATGTTTCTGATTTACTGTTACAAAAATACGAAAAAACGACTATATAACCAACGTTTTTCCATTGAATAACCGACTGTAATGACAAATAACCGACCGCTACCAGACACAACCGTATACTGCTGATTTCCGGGAGATCCGGAGTAGTATTTTTGTATCGTCGAAAGGGAAAAGAATCCCCGGACAATATGTTTAACCCTTTAATTTATTGTTTTATGATTCGTTACAAAATTTATCAGAACCAGCAAAAGAAAGGCTTGAATGCGGGTAAGTGGTTCGCCCGTGCAGTAAGCGACGAGACGTTTGATTTGGCAAAGCTTGCCGAACACATGTCGAAGCACAATTCACCGTATTCCGGTGGTGTCATCAAAGGTGTGCTTTCGGATATGGTAGATTGCATCAAGGAATTGTTGCTAGACGGCAAGTGTGTGAAAATTGATGATCTTGCCATTTTTGGTGTGGGTATTCGCAGTAAGGCAGCCGATACGCTGGAAGAGTTCTCGTTGGAGAAGAATATTAGCGGCATGCGTCTGAAAGCCCGTGCCACCGGTAATCTGTCGACCAATAATCTGAAACTCGATAGCCAGTTGAAGCAGCAGGCGGAATATCAGAAACCGACAACTGCCGGAGGAGGTTCTGACTCGGGTGACAACCCTGATCCGAAACCGGATGGAGGTGGCGAGGCGCCTGACCCGGCTGCCTAAAAGATTCACCACAGACTACACAGATTTCCACAGATTATATTGAATTGGTAGTTGCTAAAGTAGTCGATTATTTATCTGTGTGAGTCTGTGTAGATCTGTGGTAAACCTATGGTAAACCTACAGTAAATCTGTGGTAAATCTGTGGTAAAAGAAAACTATTATTAATTTATTTAAAACCTGTTATTGTATGAGTAAATCATCATCTCCCCGCTCTGTATGGAGCTTAGTCCTCAAAATCATTATCACTGTAGCCACCGCCATCGGAGGTGTGTTCGGAATACAAAGTTGCATGTAATCCCATGCGGACTATTACATTAATTATCATTCATTGCAGTGCCACGCCGGAAGGAAAGTCCCTTTCGGCGGAGGCTTGCCGACAGGATCATATCTTGCACCGTGGTTTCCGTGATATTGGCTATCATTTTTACATCACTCGTGATGGGGAGATTCACCGGGGACGTGCGTTAGAAAAGGTCGGAGCACACTGCCGTAATCATAACACCCATTCGATAGGTGTTTGTTATGAGGGAGGACTGGATGCGAACGGGAAACCGAAAGATACGCGTACATTGGAGCAAAAAGGAGCTTTGCTTGCTTTGTTGAGGGAGTTGAAAAGGCAGTTTCCGAAAGCATTGGTCGTGGGACACCGGGACTTGAATCCAATGAAAGGATGTCCGTGCTTTGATGCGGTGAAAGAGTATGCAGAAATAGCATCCTTTTAGGTTTCCACCACTAGCTTATTGTATAAAAAATATCAACGATCTTCACAGACAGTTGGTATTTTTTGGAAATGCAGGGATTCATGTTTGTCACATGAATCTAGGGACCTACATTTTTTCATCTCACTGTAAATGCTCAATTTTAACATAACGTATTAAAAAGCACTTTCAGTACTTCCTATTCATTGTTTTTCATCGTTTAACGAACATAAGCTCCATCTTTAGCTTCAAAGATGACAGATGGTTCAATCACTTCCACAGTATGCCATGCCCCCTTTGGTACCTGACAACCATATTTGGTTTCTGTGGGATTGAGATGGATACGCTGTACTTCTCGATACTCAACCTTACGAGCTACATCTTGTACATTCATCCCCTTCTGAAAATCATCCGTATCATTCTCATACGAAACAACTTCCTCATAAATTACTTCGTCCAACTTACCACACAGACAGATTACAGTTTCGGCAGTATCTTTATGCCGATGAATGGGCACAACTGTACCCGGAAGTAACGCGTTAAGCATTCGCTGGCTGGTATCAGCAGGTGAGGTACGCAAATCGAAGTTCTGACGTAAACGTGGATTCTCTTTAGCCTCTGCAAAGAGAACTTTAAGCAATTGTTTATTTATTTCCATACTATACATTCAATTATTGAGCATCTTCTTTCCCCTTCTAGGAACAAAGAGATAAGAGCAGAATACCCATAGACTTCTCATAAACTTCATAAACTACACATTAATATCGCCTCAGTACAACTTGAAATGCTTCAGCATACTTACATCCCCACTGACTGCCTCTCATTGCTGCTAATCCCTCAATATATTCATTACTACGAGGATGAGGATAAGGCCGCATAACACCACGGTACATTGCCAACGCCTTGCACTTGGCTTCCACACCTTCCATACCCACCTCAACATAACAATTAGGACGGAACAAATTCATGGCATCATTGATAGCCCACTCACTACATGAAGGTACCTCCATATACCAAAATTCTTTCACCGGCTTCACACTTGGCTGACGTTGGAACAAACGGATAGCTTCCTGACAAGCCATTGAAGTTTGCAAATGATCATTGTTGGTATCAGCAGGATGATGAGTGATGATAATATCAGGCTCACTTTCACGAATGGTACTCTCGATGAACTGTACCAACTTTAAATGAGGCACTGTGTTCATCTCAATATTCGGGAACGTTGCTTCATACTTTTTGCTTACACCAATAAAGTTTGTAGCTGCATCCGTATCGTCTTCCAATTCAGCGTCAGAAGGACGGAATGCACGAGCCTTTGCCTCTGTACACATTATTGCCACATTGACTTCGTCACCTTCATGTGACCATTTCCACATAGATGCACCTGCCCCAAGGACTTCGTCATCGGGATGTGCTACTACTAATAAATATTTCATTGCATTTATCTTTATTTTATTTACCTTTGCTTACACTAAACCCTAACATGATTGATCATCATTCATCTGACCGGTACTGTATTCGTTCATTTATTCATTGTCATCTTTGCATCCTCAACAAACTCATTCAACATCCAAGTACATTCTTTACCACACACTGCATAAAGTATGCAAACTACAGTATATACTATCATCTTTAAATCATAGAATATGCCGGCCTTTCGAACATACGTATATTCTAATTCACGACGTGTAGGATACACCTTTTCCATATACTCTTTCTCATCTATGATCTGGTCACCATAGATAAAGTCATAAAGTGCTGCCGGTCCGCTCAATCCTACCGGCACTTTTGCCGCCTCATTCCATTTTCCATAACGAAACATATCAAATTGGTCTTGTGCTACCGGACGTGGTCCAATTATCGACATAGTGCCATTTAAAATATTCAACAACTGTGGTAACTCGTCAATCTTCACCTTGCGGATAAAATGACCGAACGGAAATATACGATCTTCGTCAGGTCTTAAAGAAGCCTCTGTAGCAGCTTTTACCACTCGCATAGAACGAAATTTATACATTTTGAATGGTTTGTTATTCTTACCTATACGACGAGCTGTATAGAATACCGGCCCCCAGTCGGAAATCAAGATTCCGATAATGCCGACTATCCATAAAGGTGATGTACCAATGATGCCTATCAAGGCACAGATAAAATCAAATATTCGCTTAGTTACTTTGTAAAACATTGTTTCATTTATATATCCTTGTTATATTTAATAAGTTAAAATACTCAGTTACAAGCACTGTAAGTAGTCGATTTAGGCCCGTAACAGCCCTAAAGCACTTGTTTTATAGTTATTTAATAGGTATTTGGTAATCCTGAGGTTCTGTCTCTCACAAGCATTATTGGACAGGTCTACCATACCATCCTCCAGACAATGGAGTATACCGAGATATTTTTTGAGGGCATAGTTGACCATCCCCAGAAGGTCAGATTCTTTCCCAGAGTCAAGCGCGTTCTGAAGTCTGTCAAGTTCCGATTTCAACTCATACAGCAAAAGAGTGATACGTAAACATCGCTGCCGCCTCGTCTCTTCCAGAACATCCGGAACACGAGCATCCATTACAAGCAGGATGAGCTCCATACTCGGAAGGATGTTATCAAACTCTGATTTAACCAAACCGAAAGAATTTTTCATTTCTGAACCAAAGTTCCTATAAGAGGAACGGACTAAGCAGTTGTACATTTAGGCATAACTTACATGTTCTATCTTGCAGAATTCTTCCAAATCCATACCACCATATTCATTTAAGAACAGACAGACTTTCGAGGCATAGAAGCCTCTTTCTTTTTGTTACTCATGATCCACTCACTACGTTTGGAATGCATAGCGAAACTATTCATTTAAGAGAACACGATTTAAAGTGACTACTTACAAAGTAATTATCGTTGTATTTTTCTATAGTCCAATCCTCGTCAGTCACTTTGCGAAAGAAACTATCCCTTTTCCCTAACGATATCAGTATGAATTCATGAAATCAATCCGTCAATGCATCATTGAAAGTGAAGACTGTATGATACTCATGGCTATAATCAATTTCTATTCCAAGTCTCTCATAAACCATCTGATCAGCGAACTGCCATAGTCCGAAGTTGTAGATGTCGATGTTACCAATAGACCGGTGGGTAGACACAGGATAATATCGTGACAGCCTATAAGCATCATTTTAATAGCCTGGTCATCATAAAAATGTGCAAGCTCTTTAATTACATCCCTATACTCTTCATAACAAGTCTCCATATAAGATACTTGCTCCACCAATCCATCAAAGTATCCATATCAGGACATTGATCAGATTGTAGGGCCTCTATCGAGTCAAAAGCGATAGCCAATACACCTTGTTCTTCTGCGAGATGTACTACCTTTTGCCAATCTACATTATTGAACAGATCGGGATTGGGGACTTTATGCGCAATAGAAGATTCTACTAGAGATAATAGAATCTAGGATTCTTGAGTCACTGTAGGCTATTTAATCTTGAAATTTTCGATAACATCCAACGGTTCCCATCCGAGGGCTTTCTTCGCTTTCTCGTTTGAGTATGTATTGGACTTAGTCAACTGCTCCAAACGATGGCTATCAATAGGCAATACACCTACCAAATCACCAATTTTTGCCATACACCATGCCACCCAATAAGGGATAGACAATGGATTATGGTTCTTGCCTAACTGCTTGCTGATGCAGAAACTCAGCTCCTCATATGAAGGATGACGATTATCGCAAACATTATAAATGCCACCTACATTCTCAATCTTAGGAACAAGGTTGGCAATATCGTAAATCATCATCAGGCTCTTGCGTGTCTTTCCACCTGCAATGTTCACATAGTACCCCTTCTTGATACCATTAATCATAGACTTCAGATTTCCAGGAGGATTAGGACCGATCATCAAAGATGGACGAAGAATGCCAAGGATAACACCTTTCTCCTCTGCCCACTTTATAAGGAACTCTTCTGCCTGCAATTTGCTGATGGCATAATGTGAAGATGGATTCTTTGGCGAATCTTCATTAATATTAAGACCTACAGCCAATCCATAAACATCTAGAGTGCTGATAAAGATAAAGGACTTAGGCAGGCCTCCCTTCTCCAACGCCTTGCAGAGGTTAACCGTACCTTCATAGTTCACATCGTAGAAAGCCTTTATCTCATCCTGACTTTTTGGATAGACATGAGCCCTTCCTGCCGCATGAAGAACTACATCATACTTCTCTGGCAAAAATGGAATATCCTTCGCAATATTAACCTTTATGTTGTCTTGATCGGTTATGCCGATTGAAGTTATCTCGTATTGCTTCTCAAGAATCGGCTTAACGTTATGACCAAGGAAGCCGGAGGCTCCCGTGAATAATAATTTTTCCATCATACACCTGCTTTAGATTTTCTAAATTCTGGAGAAAGTTGCTTTTTAATATTTCCGATAGTGCCTCGAATAAATGGCATAGGATCTGTCCAATCGCTCATGTCTTGATAAAAAATATCCTTTCCGAAGAAATTAAACCAATTAGGTTTCGTATGCCATTTATTTTCACTTTTTAAAAACCATAAGACTTCTACTCCAAGAAAACGAAGATATACCTCTCGGTTCATTTGATAAACTTTATGGCTCTTTTTTAAGTATTCGCCAACAATGACATCTGCCCAATCAATACCACTTGCAAACGCACTCTTAACACAAGCAGGAACTCTTGGGTTGATTTCCATAATGAGCAGTTCTCCTGTACGAGGATCCTCTATTGTATCAAAATCTGCAAAGCCAACCCATCCAATACTCTTCAATACCTTGTAGCAAATGTCAACAATCTTCTCATTTTTACACGAGATATTGCAACAGCTGCTTCCACCTTTATTTGGATACCATCTAAATTTTTTTATAACGGAACTTTGAACCAACTCCTGTTTTTCATTAATATAAATCTGGACTTCGACTTGATGCCCTCCTTCTGGTATATATGTCTGCAGATGGCATTCTCCAAATTGGTTGAAAATTATGGGATACTTCTTCTCTAATTCATCTTTATTTCGGCACAGTGTCATTCCACGAGCTCCAAACGTATGATTAGGCTTAATAAGAACCGGATATCTAATTTCTTCAATATCCAAGCCGCATAAACTACCATTGCGTACAATATATGTTTCAGGATGAGGATATCCGTGCATTTTACATACCTCCATCAATCTTTGCTTATCAAACCCACGTTCAAACCCGTCCGCATCTGGCATGACATAGGCAGTATACTGCAAGAGATCATCCCTATACTTACACATCACTTCTGCAGCACTATCTCGCATAGGAATTATAGATACATAGCGTTCTTTTTGTAAGACAGATTTAATAAACAGATAATAGTCTTCTATTTCTACAGCATTTTGATGTATATATTTTCTTTTAATATATCTAGAGCCATATCCATAACTAAGTTTAGAAGAAAAAATACCATGAATCTCAAATCCCTTATCATATAGAGACTTTGCGATAGGAAGCACTTGCTCTAAATCTGCCGCTAAGATGAGAATTTTGTCCTTCATAATGAGTACTATATGCAATTATAGAATTTTTGAAGAATAATTTCTTTAGAATATTTCGTCTCTACGAGCTTGCGTGCTCTTATGCCCATATCGCGAAGTTCGCAAATCATGCCGCTATTTAAATTATTAAAAAATGTAAGAATACCCTCAGCATTATCAGTATCAAAACAATAGCCAATTCTGTTCTCTGTAATCATTAATGCAATTTCACTTTCTAATGGTCCGATGTACAGAATAGGCTTACCAGATGCAAGTATATTATATGATTTTGACGGTACTCCCATTCCAAGTATTGACTTATTCAAAGATATAACGGCAATGTCGCAAGCATTTAACACCTTATTTTGGGAGGCACGTGCATAGGGTCCATGAAAGCTAATATTAGATACAGATTGCGCTTTCTCTTTAAGATAGGATTCTTGCTCACCTGTCCCCCAGAAATCCAAATAAAGGTCTTTGTTGTTAGCTTTGCTAAATATCTCGATAAGGGCGTCTAACTTTTGCGACTTGCCCATATTGCCAGCATACTCTATCGTTATCTTATCTGAATCTGAGTGAGTATCCATAGGGTAAATACTATTAATGTCTCCCCAATTTTCTATTTGGATAATTTCCAAATTAGGATTATATGGCATTGTCTTTTCTCTCAGAACATCGGTCATATCTCTCCCTAATGATATTATTTTATCCATACGGGCATACGATCTATTAAAGATGTTGAGGCACTGTCTGTATACTAAATTAGGTAATTTGAACCTCATTAGTAGGGGTTCTGGAAAAAGATCGTGAGCAAGAAAAGATATTTCATAATCCATTTTTTTTCTATGAAAGGCCATTAGTATTAGTAATGGGAATGGATTACTAACTAGTAATACTTTATCTCCTTTATTTATTACCTTCTTTGATGCCTTATATAAACGCCAACTCATTAATAGGAATTTACGAATTCTAGAGAGCTTATTTGCTTTGTTTTCCTTAATTCCTTTGACTCGAATTGTTGTAACGCCCGCTATCAATGATGACTTTGGTAAAACCGTTAATTTGTTCTGGTCGTATACCTCTGGTCCGCAAACAATAGTCACATTATACTTGTCCGAAAGAGTTTTTGTAATCTCCCCCATTATATATGCCGTTGAAGTCTCTTCTGGAGGAAAAAGTTCAGATATTACGATTAAATTCATAGAACTAACAAAATTAATTTTTATTTTTCATTAATTCCTGTTCAGCAATCTTTGCATCAACAACGAAACGGTAGAAGTATGCTTGAAGGAATGCCCAAACATGTCCTGCTTCACCATCGAGGAAACCCAACTTAATGTAAAACTTGTACCAATAATACATTTTAGCTCGAAAATATCTTGGTAATTTGTAGTAAATGCCGTTTCTTAGAACCTTTCTTACATTTGCTGCTTTAGAGATATTAGCTTCTAAATTGTCTAACTTAGAATAGTAAGATTGAACCTCAAGATCAGCATACCAATCATGCTTGTGTATGAAGGTTGAAAGATTCTTGTAGTCATAGTGCAAGCAGTCATTCTTCAGTTGTAGGTATCTTCCTTCGCTCAGCTCAATATTATCACCTAATGGTCTTTCGTTGAAACGAGCTTTGCTTTTCTTAAAGATATTAATCTTACAAAACGGATAAGCGCCACCATGTTTGAGGAAGCGACCAAGGAAATACACTTTAAAACGCATTTCAAATGCGTTTACATCATCATCTTTGTGCAGTCTGCAACTCTCAATTATTTCTTGTGCTAATTCTGGTGTTACCACTTCATCAGCATCAACACGAAAAATCCAGTTCGAATCTATCTGCAGGTTATCAAGAGCCCAATTGAACTGTTTGCCATGGTTCTCAAATGGGGTATGGTTATACACCTCTGCATCCAAATTCTCGGCAAGTTCCACGGTTCTATCCGTGCTGCCGCTATCGACTACTACTATTCTTTCTACCCAACCCCTTACAGAGTTGATACATCTCTCGATGTTTGCCTCCTCATTTTTCGTGAGGATAATTACTGTCATATCTAGCATATTACAAATGTAAGATCTGTTTATATAAGTTTACATAATCATAAAAACGGTCGTACTTATTAAAATACAATACGGCTCTCTTTCGACATGCATTTTTTTGAGCGACCTTTTCTTTATTCGATTGTTTACGAACATCTTGTACATAGAAAGCCAAGGCTTCTACATTACCTTTATCAGTAACCCAACCGGTTTCCTTGTCCAATATTTCAGGGGATCCACCTGTTCTATAAGTAATCACAGGAGTTCCACAAGCCAAGGCCTCCATATTAACTGTTGGAAGAGAATCTTGATATGTAGGATTAATAAACACATCAGCAGCAGAGTAGTATTCCGCAAGTTCTTGTTGATTAGCAGTTCTTTGAAGACCTATTACATTATTCGGTAATCCTTGAAGCTGAGATTCCTCCAAACCTATCAATATAATTCTATAGTTATCGTCCAATATTGAACTGAGTTTCATAAACTCATTAAACCGTCTAAGGCCACCACCTTCGAACCAACCTGTTGCAACTCCAAGAACGATAGTACGATTCCCTATGTTATGACGGTCTCTCACAATACTATTCTCAGATATTTTAAAGATATCTAAATCGATACCATTATGGATTACATGCGTAGGGTATTTCTTGAGATATGATTCTTTCACTACACTCTCAACCCAAGTCGAAACAGGTACTATTGTGAGATTAGGAACAGAGTTAAAAATCTTATTTTTTTGGTTCCAATTACATCTTGAATTATCAAATAGAACAGAACTTGGATAATCTGTCTTCAAAGCACATTTTGAGCAACCCTTTTTCCATTTCATACACCCTATTGCATCAAAATGAGAACAGTGACCTGTCATAGACCAGCAATCGTGTAACGTCCATACAACGGGGATGTTTGCTCTACTTAGGTATGTAAATAGCAATGAATAATTAATGTAATATCCATGTATGTTGTGCAAATGAATAATATCAGGATCTAGCTCTTTGATCTTCTTGATTAAATTTCGGGTTGAAAAATATGAACCTAATCCATGCATATCAAAAAGGCGTGTTAACACAGCATGAATCTTGCTGACTAATGGTGAACCTATTCGATAGTATTGGGATTTACAAGGAGACTCAGGATTGCGTGCTGAATACATAATCCAACTATCCCAACCACACGCCAATACCTGTTCACCTATAGCTTGAGCAATGGAGCCTGTAGAACGAGTAATACCTGAATTTATTTGAAGTATTTTTGGCATATTCTATAACTGAGGTCTATGTCCAATGATATGTTTTAATGTTTTGATAATAAATCTACAATTCTTTGCACCCAAAACTATCAAGGCGTAGTAGTATATATAAAAATAGAAAGACTGAGCATAGCCCATTTCTTTTAGTCTTCGCGCATACTCTCTAAACACTTTTATTCCTTTATTCCTCTGGATTTCAAGAACTGGATATGAATACTTAGATTGATTTAGCATTAAAATCTTATTGGAATCGTCATTATGCTCTTTGGCAATATAATCTTGCAGCTTGATATACCAAGCCATAAAATTAATGGAGTTGTCAATCGTTATTGTGCCAGGTGTGTATATCGCCTTCTCACTTTCACTACTTCCAAAAAATGGCGTACCGCCCTCTATAGCCTGGGTGATAATTACACGAGAATATGCAGCAGGATATTTATAGCATGTTTCTGCCAACAAATACATTTGATAAAGAAGAGAACTATCAAATTTTTCGCTTTCAAACTCTAAAGCACAGTCTCTGCGAATTGTAAACCCAGAAACAAATACACTCTTACCAAATAAATCTATATAGGTTTCTTTACAAGGTGGAAAGACCCGATCCTCAGAGTAGTACCTAAAATCCTCATGATCTCCGTTCGCAAAATTATTGCGATATGATCTCAGGATATATCCACAATCAGAATGTTCTTTTGCGAAATCAAAGAACTTATCAAAAGCACCTGGCATAAACAGGTCATCATCACCCATGAATATGATAAAGTGGCCCTTTGCTGCACGAATAAGGTTACGGAGATTCTTGTCATAACCACAATTTTCCTCATTTTCGATATAGTTAACCTCATATTGTGTCTTTGACTTGAAATCAAGAACCTGTTTGCGTATTTCTTCTCGCTTAGGGGATTTATCTTCACAAATTACAATCTCAACTTCATCTACATGAGTTGTGTCAATGCTATTGAGCAAACGACGTATTTCTGCAGGCCTGTTATAACTTGGGATGCAGATGGAAAAGAGTTTTTCTTCCATTATTTTAATTCTTTATAAGTTTCTACTATTTGTCGGCAACGATCTATTTCTGAGCCGCCCAATTCTTTCAGTCTCCTGTATCCTTTCTCTGCTATTCGCTTAATCTCCGAAGGATTTTCAAGCAACCACTTACACTTCTTTACAATCTCATCCTCATTTCTAAAATATACTGCACATTCATCTGAAGGGTACATTTCATTCAAATCATCAGTATATTCTGAAAGCATGAGTGTTTGGGTAGCAGGTATCTCAAAACATCTACGAGTATATGTATCGCTATTCAGCTTTGATAGGAAAACAATTGTTATCAGACATTCGTTAATAGTGTGATTGTATTCTTTGCCTCTTTTTCCCGGTTTTACACAAGCCTTAATATCTTCGTAAAGGGGTGCATTCTCCCACTCAGAACCATTAAATACCGTAACTGGTATATTGGCATCAACTAAAGCTTTTATATATTTATCACGACCATCATTTTCGAAATGTCCCAGGAAGGCTACAGGTATTGTGTCTTCACAATCCTCACGGAAATTATTCTTCTCAATGTAATATGGAAGTAATACTTTTATATTCTTTGCACCTACAGATTCATAGTCTGCTATGTTTTTTTTGCGATAGACATAATTAACATCCGTAAGTCTTAGAATTCTATGAAAGTTTCTATAAAAGCCCAGATTAGGCGTGCCACTGAAAGGATCATCGTTGTTGTATGTAAACACAAAGAACCCTTTCTTTTTCAACTTCTTAACGGTAGATGGCCAAATGCAATAGCAACGATACAGGAATACAAAATCTGCTTTTAAGGCTTCTGCTTTTTTTATAATATCATTGTTATATGCAGATAGCCTATAACCTATGTGAATGCGATTCTGAACTCTTGTAAGTAACGCATTGATTGTACCGCTACCATAAAGATAATCATCATATTTTACGGTAACCACCTCATTCCCCAAAGCTTTGAAACCAGACTCAAAAGCTGGAGCATACATGGGATGTTCAAAGGAACCAACTAAGAGTATCTTCATAACCTGTTGCTATACATTGATTCATAATACTTTTCGTACTCCCCTGATGTGATATTATCCATCCAAGCTTCATTCTCCAAGTACCACTTTACTGTTTTCTCAATTCCCTCCTCAAACTGTAAAGATGGCTCCCAGCCAAGTTCCTTCTGCAACTTAGTCGAGTCGATGTCATAACGTACATCATGACCGAGTCGGTCTGTTACGTATGTAATCAGATCCAAGTCTACACCCTCAGGTCGGCCAAGAAGATGATCTACAATAGCGATAACGGTCTTAATGATATCAATATTCTTCCATTCATTAAAGCCACCAATATTGTAAGTCTCGGCTATTGTTCCATTGTGAAAGATGGTGTCGACAACGCAAGCATGATCCACTACAAGTTGTCCGTTGGCACCTGCTACAAGTATGCTCATATTAATAATTCAATTTGAATTCTTCGATTTTAGGTTGCACCTCAGCAATTAAGCAAGCTTATTGCATTTGGTTTGCACTAAAATTCGGGATAAAGGTTCATATCAATAGAGAAAGGCGAATCGAAATCTTTCAAGCACTCATGGAGAGTATCCTTTTCGCTCAACAACGCTTTGTCTGTAGGAATCTTCCAATCTATGCCAAAGCTCTCATCCTTAATCGAGATGCCACCATCTGCCTGAGGCGCATAGAAGTTATCGCACTTGTACTGGAAGATTGCAGTCTCTGAGAGTACAGCAAAACCATGAGCAAATCCTCTTGGTACAAAGAACTGGCGATGATTGTCTTCTGTAAGTTCTACTGCTACATGCTGACCGTATGTAGGCGAGCCCTTGCGGATATCAACTGCAACATCGAGTACTGCACCCTTCACGCAACGAACGAGCTTGCTCTGAGTGAAGGGAGGTCGCTGGAAGTGCAGACCTCTCATTACACCATAAGAGGACATACTCTCATTATCCTGTACAAAGTTGATCTTGCGAACCTTCTCTTCAAATTCACGTTGGCTAAAGCTCTCAAAGAAGTATCCGCGAGCATCACCAAATATCTTAGGTTCGATGATGACTACGCCATCTATTTCGGTTCTAATTACATCCATTGTATTATATATTTTTGTTATTAGTACTGGCTGTCCGTATTGAACGGAAACATACTTGTCCACCTGTGCAGCCAGTTATCCTTATTTAGTCGAGATTAGGATTACCAGTTTCCTTCATCTCAGCAATAACCTTTAGCAGGTACTGACCATACTGGTTCTTGAGCATAGGCTTTGCGAGCTCACGCATATGCTCCTCGGTAATCCAGCCTTGACGATATGCGATACCCTCAAGACATGCGACCTTCAAGCCTTGACGTTTCTCCAGCACCTCAATATATGTTGATGCCTCAGAGAGCGAATCGTGTGTACCAGTATCCAACCAAGCGAATCCACGCCCAAGAGTCTGAACTTTGAGTTCTCCATCTTCAAGGAACTTCTGATTTACGGTAGTGATTTCGTACTCTCCACGAGCGGAAGGCTTGATGTTAGCAGCCACTTCCACAACCTTGTTTGGATAGAAGTAAAGACCAACGACTGCATAATTTGACTTTGGCTTTGTAGGTTTTTCTTCAATAGAGAGACAGTTACCTTCACGGTCGAACTCAGCTACACCATAGCGCTCAGGATCATTGACCCAATATCCGAAGACGGTGGCTTTCTTCTCCTCGTCAGCAGTACGTACAGCTTCCTTCAGTATCTTGGTGAAACCAGCACCCTGAAAGATGTTATCGCCAAGAACAAGACAAGCGGAATCATCACCAATGAAGTCCTTACCAATAATGAATGCCTGTGCGAGACCGTCTGGTGATGGCTGTTCGGCATAAGTGAACTCTACTCCATAATCCGAGCCATCACCCAAAAGACGCTTGAACCCAGGGATATCGTATAGGGTACTGATAATGAGTATTTCTCTGATACCAGCTAACATCAGAACGCTTATAGGATAATACACCATTGGCTTGTCATAGATCGGCATAAGCTGTTTGCTAATACCTTTAGTAATTGGATAGAGGCGAGTACCACTGCCTCCGGCTAAGACTATCCCTTTCATATCTGTACGTTATTTAGTTTTCAAATTTGGTAACTTAATCCATTCTCCGAACTTATAGTTCCATTCCTCTGGATCAAATGGAGCCATTCCTCCCCAATGGAAAAACGTCAACTCTCCGAAATAGACATGCCCATCAATATCGTAGAAATCAACGCGCACATGAGGTATACCTTGAGAGAGCTTACGTGCAAGATCCTTCATGTGTTCAAATCCGGCTGGTTTTAATACTGGCTTGATTGCATTTGGATGTCCTCCACGGAAATCTAAGTGATTAAAATCCATATCGAAGAAGTCAAACTTTGTATCAACAGTTGGATCAAGACGATCGGACGCAATAAAGATAGCTTTAGGCTCGCCATCGAAACAGAAATATTTATAATCTGTCAGTTCGCCCGAACTATCCTCCATATATTTCTCAGCAATCACTCTTGGCTTAACGTTCTTATAAGGCCACTCTCGAGTTGAATAATAGAATTCAACCTTAAAAGATGCTTTGAGTTTTTTTATTGCAGCCTTTTTGTCGAGTTTGCTTTTATCACGACATACAACCAAACCACCACTATCATGAGTACATTTCAATACGAACTGGTTAGGTAGAGAGTCCCAATCAATGTCATCTACGGAATCCCAAACTCCAAGTGTCGGAATTATATATTTCTCTCCTATGATGGAAGCCACATATTTCTTCGCCTCGTATTTATCAACCATCTTTGAGTACTCGGGATTGCGGTTGTAAATCTTCAGCCATTGAAGCTTCTCGTTAAAGGACTGTGGATTCTTCAGGTTAAGAGGTTTCCCACAAAGACATCGATACTGAATCTTCAGATAGACTTTATCCGAAAGCCATCGACGAAGAGGTGTATAGTCAACGATATAATACAAAAGCCATGGAAGTGCATCTTTAGATGTAAGATGCTGAATTACATAATTTGCCATATTATTTTGAAGTATCTATTAAAAGCCATTCTTTACAGTTAATATTATGCTCACTATTTTTGAACCATTTGCTTGGTGCCACAATGATCTTATCAGTATTATTGTTAAGCCATGCTCCCCACCAAGAAAAAGTACTATTGGCAATGATATTATGCTTGCATTGGGTCATGAGGTACATATCTTGATAGCTATCTTTGCCTTGGTTCCAGTTGACAATCTTGAAATTAACTCTAAATTCCTTCATAAACGAATCGCACCAAGATGGTTCATTAGAAAATACATAGAAAATAGGATTATCTACTCTATCTTTTATTTGTTCTATAGCTTGGCGATAATAATTCTCATTACAAACACAGTAATATGGAAGTTTCAAGTAATCACCTCTGCGGATATGTATACTAACAGAATTGTTCCCATGCATTTCGTTAGCTGTATCAACATTTTTATTACCAATATTGTGAAATCTATATGCATTAACAACGACATCCTTTATGGACTCGAAGTATTTAGGCGATAACCAATCGCCCATAAGAAATGATTTTTTACTTTCTAATGCATCTGGACAAAAGGTATATGGTTCGTCTATTGTAAGAATACTCTTTGGTTTATACCTTCTTAGCATCTTGATCAATAGACTATGCAACGCTGATGCCTGATTTGGGGAGTCCGGAATATCGAATACAGACTTCAGTTCAAATCCGTTATGCATTTTGTTAGTTTGAAAAAGAGTCGTATCTAAAGAACAACTCTTCCCTTTTGCTTTCATACTCAAAAAAAATGCATATTGAAACATTTGATTACCTAAACCGCCAGATAGTATTATAGTTTGCTTCATTTTCCCAATATTTCTTTAAGTGTGTTTTTCCAACCTTCCCAATCAGTCATCTGTTGATAGAGTTTATAGGCTCCATCAGAGACATCCTTATATAAATATTTATTATTAGCAAGTTCATTTATTTGAGCAGCCATAGCAACAGATGTATCAGCTACAAATCCATTATAACCAGATTTAATAATCTCAGGATGAATACCAACTTTATATGTGAATACTGGTTTCTTAAGGCCTAAAACCTCGAGAAGTACGAACTCTGTTGTAGATGGCCAAATGGATGGATTGATTACACCACGACTGGCTGCAATAACTTCTCCAAGGTTCGTCTTCCACGTACATTCATTGCGCATTTCGAGAATACCTTCGTCAACGTATGTCTGTAATCCATAATTATTCAAAGCAAAATCAATACTCTTTTGAGATGCGTATGCAGCGACCACCTTTACGTTCGAATTACAATGCTCCAGCACATCCTTCAACAGATGAATACCCTTATCTATTCGGTTTTGAGCTACAAACACAAAATAGTCTCCCATAGTGGGATTATATTTCTTAAGCTTGTCGCCATTGAAGTAAAGAGGGGTAGTATAGCAATGATCGCGATGGATACCATATCTAACGTAGAAACCAACCTGTTGCTGAGAAGATGTGATGACAGCATCAGCCTTAGTTAATTCTCTCTGAAGTCGATAGCGATTGATTGTGGAATTGAGCTTCTTTATGAACCCTTTCAGCCCTTTATCATTTGATCGTACACAGTTACGGAATAGAGCTTCTTTAAAACCAAGGTCAAGGCACTTAGTGCAAAGGCCCCTCTCATCATTAGCATAATAATTATAGCAGAAGAAATCTTGCATGAAGATTTTGGAGATGACTTTTATTCCCCTTTTACGAGCCATTGACCAATAGATTATACTCTTGTTGGTCACTGATCCCAGTGTAAAGATTGTATCTGGATTGAAATCGTCTAGTACATGCGTGTACTGTTTCTTATGTTTGCCTTGAAACCAATTGGCAGTGAAATTGCATGGATAGCGATAATATAACTTTGTACCATCTTCTTCCACTTTATCCTCAGTCACTTCGTCAGAATAGACTGCGACTGTACACCCAAGTTCAAGGAGAAGTTTCTTGGCTATCTGACTAACGTAAGCTCCCGAGAAGTCGCCAAGATAGGCATCTGGAATAAGTAGAACTCGTTTATTTAACATGTTATCTTTTTCTGAGTTTTGATACAAATGAACCAAAGAAAGACCTGTTTGTGAGATAAAGTGCTGTAAAATAAACCATTGAGAATACGACAAAATATCCGACATACATATATATATTGTGGTAGTCAGGACTCAAAACATAATGAAGTATTATAAATGGAACAATGACAACCATCGATTTCAAAAACTCCATTACAAGCATTTTGATTTCCAGAGATAGATACTTGCGCATCAATTTTAAATACCAAACTATGAATAAAAGGCTCACAGCAAGTGTTGCAAGTGGTATAGCGTAAATCTGGGTAGCTTTAATGATGGTCAAAAGAATCCCAATATAAGCTATTGCACATAAAATATCCAACTTTGCCGACTTGTTAATCATACCCCCTGTGTAAAGAATATTGTTACAATATGCTCGGAACTGAAATAGAATCTTAGCTACAACAATCACAATAAGCAACCAAGTTCCCCCATATTTATCAAGACCAACCCAATAGTTAACGACTGATTCCGTAAAACAAATGGAATATAGGCCAACGACAGCAAGCGTAATAGCAAAGAATTGTGTTATATTTCGAAATACATTATTTATTTTCCCTTTATCGCCAGAAGACAATGTTAGAGAGAAAAGGGCAAAGAATGAACCGTTAGTCTGGGAAACAAATCCACATGCCACATAACAAACTTTTGACGTGAGATCGTATACTGCAGCCAAAGCCGGATTCATGAAGTGGGCAATAATGAAGCTTTGAGAATTACCCATTAAAACACTGGATAACTTAGAAAAAAAAGGATAAATACAATCCTTTGCTAAAGACTTACTCTCCGATATCGAATAAATTGGTTTTTGAATAGAATCTCGATTCTGTTTATGTATAATCCACCATCCTTGGCAAGTGAGATTGAGTAAGGCTCTAACCAAATAGCTCATTGCGATAGCGACAACTCCTAAACCGAGGAGAAGGAAAGCAATTAAGGATGCAATAGCCAATAGTCCAGTACATGTATTGATCATACCTACCGCCTTAGTGTCTTGCCATACCTGCGGAAAAGCCCCGAATAAGGACACACAAATAGCGACAGAAGAAGCAAACAATGCTATGATATAAGACAAACGAATTTCAGAAGAAACAGCTTCTTCAACGTTAATCCAATTCGTTATGAAAGGGGCAATACATAAACCAAGAAAAAGGATTCCAAAAGCTATTAATATTGCTGTCACTATATTGGCACCAGCAAGTTTTCCATATCTCTCTTTGTCACCTGAACCTATAGCTGCTGCCATCTTCTGCGTAATCACACTAGAGAATCCACTCTCAAGCAATCCCAACATTGCTACCATATTACCTGTTGCAAGCCATGCTCCATATGTAGATACCGACATATAGTGAAAATATACCGGGACCATCACAACGCCGTTGATAATTACGATAATTGCATTAATGGAGTTAAAGAAGTAATTATATATAGAAGCTTTATAAATACTCATACACTATTTCCATAAATTACTAAAACCTACATTTCCGATCATTAGAATTAATATATTTAAGAAAACTAGAATACTTAATGATAACTTAAAGTAACGCGCATAACCAACGCGCACCTGGTAAAAAAACCAAGGCAGTGTAAATATCAGACCTTCTGATATATAACCAATATGCATCTGTTTTGACAAAAAACCGCTTAGCATAATTCCAAAACCCAAAATGGTCATAGTATCCAAATTTTTAAAAGAGACAGATTTCCAGTTGTGGAATAGTGCAATAAGGTATCCAAACTGGAAAGTACCCATCAAAAAATCCTGTAACTGCCAAGAATATGCAACATTGACTTCTACTGATTTGAAAAATTGAACCCAGGGAAATGGACCAATCATTCCAAATATTATTTTTATTGGAAGTGCTAAATAAGACATAGCATTTACATAACCAGCATTATAATCCTCAGTATTGGCAGAATCTGTAATATTCTTTAAATAAACAAATGCTATTATACCTAAAAAGACATAGAAGAGCTTTAATCCAATATTTTTCGTCCTATTAAAATAGCCCCAAAAGGATGATATACCTGCAATTAAGATATACATCGTTCTTTGATAAAAAGAGACTATTGCAGTTACAATGAAAGAAAAGAACTTTTCAATAGCTGAATTGCTCAATGAAATAAGGACAACACCTATGGAAATAAGGCAGATTCCAAAAGGATCGCGCCATATCATATCATTTAGAAGGAATGAAGGGAAAAACGATGTCCAACCTAATACAAGTTTCTTAGATTCTTCATTCACGCTACTAGACCTACAACACAAAAAATAGATATTTACAGAAGTAAAGAGCGAAGAAAATACATTTAATGGCGAATAATTCATCCATTTATTCTGTAGGAAAAAGAAAGGATAGCTTATAAAATGGTAAATCTCAGGATGAGAATTTTGAAATTCATAAGCATCCATCCAGTAAAAAATGCCACTTGATCTTCTTGCTTCTTGTAAACGTTCTATAGCGTCAAATGTTGTCAAATATTCATGCCAAAATGCGCTAGATGGCTGTCCTGTTCCTACAAAATAATGAGGATCCACAAAGTACAAATAGTGCATTAATCCAATAATTATTTGGGCAATGAATGCAAATACATAATACCTAATATAGAACGAGCCTTTAAGTATTAATTTGACACATACTATCGTTAGAATAAAGAAACAAATGCATGATGCTAAATAACTACTTACCGTTGCTGTTGCAAATGGGCTAAGTGCAATAGGCAATACCACAAACAAAGCAGCTACAATAAATAGTTTATATAGATATGAATTGAATGTTATGTTTTGATACATGAACAATCGGATTAGTAAGTTTCAATTATGTCAACAATATTGATTGTATCTTCAAAGCCTGTAGCCTCATGGAGTTTCTTACCATCAAGTGCCAAATACTTCATACCCACATCGGCACGCTGGACACTTCCGAAGCAGCCTTTTGGTACTTCCTTCCCCATAGCATGATGAATCTCGGTAACAATCTCTTTGACGGTTACGGTTTCCTTGCCTTGGATGTTATAGAGACCGGAAGGAAGGTTCTTCTCGAATGCCAATGCGAGCATACGAGGAACTTCATTCACATGGATGTACTGACGGGTCTGATCACCTGCAGTAAAGTGGAGTTCTTCGCCATTACGAATTGCATTGATAACGTATGGGATGAGACGCTTTGGATTTTCACCTGCTCCATAGATTGTAGGAATATAGAAATGCCAGTGAGTGAAGTCGTGCTTATAAGAAGCAACGAACTTACTCAACATGCGTTTGCTGACGGTATAGTCGTTAGGAGCAGTACACATTGAGGTAAGAACGTCTTCCTCTGTGAAGAAGCGCTCTTCTTTAGTTTCTCCCATTTCGAATACGCTACCGAAGGTAACAAATCGACCTTGGTAGTTGAGTTCTTTCAACTTGTTGCAGATAGTGACAGGAGCAGTTACATTGAGGTTATAAATGAGGTTGAAGCCTTCCTTGAGGTTTGCCTGAATACCTGCACCAATGGCATAAATGATTATATCAGAATCCATGAGACCAGAACAATCGAGCTCTGCATCCATGAGGTTCACTTTATAGAAATTGTCATACTTGTGACCAACAGGTTCATCAAGTCCGTACATATCCAAAGCCCATCCGGCTTCGTTGGCATATTTAGCAATGGCTGTTGAGAGGAAGCCATTTGTTCCTAATATCGAAATCTTCATCCTATAAACTTATTGATCTCCTCCACACAGAGGTCATATACATTTTCTGTCTTATAGCGCTTGTACCAGTCGGAAGTGAGGACTGCACACTCTTTGGCATTCAAACGAGGCTTCCAGCCGAGACGGGTCTTTGCCTTGTTGATGTTGAGCATCAAGAGGTTTGCCTCATGGAGGGCATTAGGATCGCTTACGTCCTTCAGCTCACCAAAGCCGAAGTTCTCGATGATGGCGGTTGCTACCTCCCAAACGGTCAGGACACTTTCTGCCTCAGGGCCGAAGTTCCAGCCTTCGCAATAACCGGTTGGATCGTTCCACATCTTCTGAGCGAGAAGCATGTAGCCTGAGAGTGGTTCAAGGACATGCTCCCAAGGACGAACTGCCTTAGGAGAACGGATGTCTATAACCTTGGTCGTTTCGAGGGCACGAATGCAGTCTGGAATAATGCGGTCTTTTGCCCAATCACCACCACCGATCACGTTACCTGCACGTACGCTGGCGAGCGATACGGTATGCTTCTTTCCATAGTCAGCAGGATTGAAGAAGGAGCGTCTCCATGACTGGATGGCTACCTCACAAGCGCCCTTTGAAGAAGAGTATGGGTCGTAACCTCCGAATGGATCGGTCTCAACATAACCTTCGAGCTGCTCGCAATTGTCGTAACATTTATCAGTTGTAATCATCACGCCCACTTTTATGCTCTTGATGGCACGAATAGCCTCCATGATGTGAATAGTGCCCATCACGTTCACTTCGTAAGTCTCCACAGGAATCTCATATGAGAGACAAACGAGAGGTTGTGCAGCAAGATGAAAGACTATTTCAGGCTGATATTCAGTAAAGATCTGCTTCATCTTCTCGCCATCGCGAATGTCGGCACGAATGTCTGCTTTAATCTTGTTGCCAATGCCAGAGAGCACAAAGTTATCGCGCTCTGAATATGGGTCAAGACTTACACCTACTACTTCAGCTCCAAGTTCGTGGAGCCAAATGCAAAGCCAAGAGCCCTTGAAACCTGTGTGACCCGTTACGAGCACTTTCTTGCCTTTGAAGAAACCATTATATATATCAATGTTCATTTCTTTAACTTTCAAATTATTAAATCTTTAACCTTTTATCTCGTATGTAATTGTATCCTTTGGATCATACAGTTTATCCGTATAAGCCAAAAGGATAAAGTCCTTATCACCATTGTTCACCACAACGTGAGCTACATTATTAGGAATAAATACCGTGATAGCCTTTACCAAAGACATTTCAATATCGAGACGCTCATGAGTCTCCATGTCCTCCAGTTTGAGAATAGCACTTCCCTCAATGATGGTGAACCACTCTACAGCCTCAGGATGATAATGCCCACCCTTAGCCTGCCCAAATTTGCCCATGGTGAGATAAACTTCACCAGTATGAGTAGGTATGCCCTCCTCTGTTCCTGTAATTGCTTTCAGAAACCAACCTCTATCATCTGCTATCAACCGACGCTGGATGATGGTAGCCCTTTCTTTCAAAGATTTATTCATATACGTAATCTTTTATTACTTGAAACCATATTTTATATGCATCAGGAAGTAAGTGAACCCCATCGGCAGTATATCTGTTAGGAAGAATATTATCCTCTGCATAAAGTGAGTGTAGATTAATGTATCTGCACTCATATTTTCTACCAATTTGTTCTATGATGCCGTTCGCTTCGATTATCTTTTGGCAGCTAGGAACATTGATATTTTTGATTGCCTTGTTGACAGGAAGGATGGATTGTAAATAGATGACAGTTAACGGCATTGAATCCTTCAGTGATTTTACCAAGGTTTCGTATTCGTTTTCGAAATCATTAAGATCTTGGTTAGTCAAACCATTAATTCCTCCCATAAGAAACACCTTGGCAGGATGTAGTGCCATAATCTGATTGATGCGTTCTGTCATTCCACATAAATCATCACTTGGATAGCCCAAATTACAGATTCGCTTATCGGAAAATTCCGCTTCGAAAAGACCTCCATAGGTAATCGAATTCCCCAAGAATACGATATCGACAGTGTCTCTTAATGAATACAAACTATTTGTCCATCCTTTCAAACACTCTTCTGCCTTCCATTGATAATTGTTTGAGTTAGTAGTAGCCAAATTAATCAATATATAGCCAACAAGCAGTATATTTGCAATAACAGATACAACCGGCAGTTTTCTCATTCGAAAAATCTCTTGAATATGTGTTTATCCAATAGTTGTGAAACCTTATTTTCTACGTGACTAAATATCAACAGACGCAACTTATCTACTGCCAGTGGTATAGACATAGAAAGAACAAAGAGTAGAGATATCCCAATCCAAAAGTTGAATGTAAATCCATGTTGCAAATATAACTCTCGAACTTGACCATAGCAATGAATACCGCCCTCTTGCATCAAGTATATAGACAAGCAAGATGCAGCCAAATAGTTTATTACATTACTTCTGTATTGAATCTTTGTAAACAACATAAACAACGATATCGCACTTATCAACACAAATGGACTATTGTAGCAAAACACACGATAGGTATCTATTCCACTGCGGTGAAGGACAACTGCAAGAATTGCCGTAATGGTGGATGATCCTGCAAACAAAAGCAAATCGTATTTTCTAGCGATGTGTTTGTGATAATATATCTTCAAGTAGCGACCAATCAAATAGAGCATTATAAAATTGGTAAGATTATAACCATCAGTTACAAATGTTACATCTTGCATCCATCCCAAATAGACATTGACAAACAATAATATAAGAATTGTTGTCAACAATGATTTTTTTGTTGCAACCTCAACATACTTATTAATTGGGCTACTCAAGAACATCAGTATGAAGTAATACTGTATAAACCAATAGGTTTTATTGGATATTACAAAAATACCTCTCTGAGCTATTCTGCCAATCGAGCCAATCACCCCCCCCTGTAAACCATTAGTATACAAGTAGTTACAAAATCCAATCATTGCAAAAAATGAGACAACAGAGAATAGCTTAACAAATCCGCTAGCTTTGAACTTAATAGAGAAATAGCCTGAGATCAATATAAATACATCTACAGCTGCAATCAAGAAACTGTCAACTATCAAAGCATAGTCAATCTGTGAAGAAGACAATAACGGAGTTTTACCGAATGACAAGAATCTGTACTGTCCTAAACCGTGAAATATGAAGTGATGGAGTACAATAAATGCCATCACAACCAGTCGCAGTAACTCTATGTTCGATTCTCTCTGCTTTGCCATTACCATAGACTAAATATTGCCGGTTACTTTACGTGCTTCAATAGAAGGAACCTGACGATCCCAACGCTTCCAAGGAGCCTTATCCTGATCTAAAAGGTTCTCAAGCATATTCTTCTCACGGATGTTGTCCATACACTGCCAGAAGCCTTCGTGGATATATGACATCAATTCACCCTTGTTTGCTAATTCAACAAGAGCAGTTTTTTCAAACACACAAGCATCACCATCAAGAAGGTCGAATACCTGTGGTTCGAGAACCATATAGCCCGCATTGATGGGAGCACCATCGCTCGCATTCTTTTCACGAAATGAACGAACAGAGTTGTTTTCGCTAATATCCAGCACGCCCTTATCCTGTACCATCTTAACAGCAGTAAGAGTTGCGAGCTTGCCATGGCTTTTGTGGAACTCAATGAGCTTATCAATCTCTACATCACACACACCATCTCCATAGGTCATGAGGAAAGGCTCATTACCTACATACTCCTGGATACGCTTGATGCGACCACCGGTCATGGTGTTGTAGCCTGTATCAACCACCGTTACCTTCCAAGACTCCATATTGGTCTGGTGTACGGTCATCTCGTTTTTACCATTGCGGTAATCGAAAGTAACATCGGAGTTGTAAAGGAAGTAGTTGGCAAACCACTCCTTGATGTGTTCCTGCTTATAACCAGCGCAGATGATAAACTCAGTATGACCGTAGTAGGCATACTCTTTCATGATGTGCCAAAGGATAGGCATACCACCAATCTCGATCATTGGCTTTGGTTTAAACTGAGACTCCTCAGAAATACGGGAGCCGAAGCCTCCGGCGAGAAGAACGACTTTCATATTAATTACATTTAAAATTATCGGATATAAAAGACGCACATCACTATAAATTGGGTCATATTTCGTGCGAAGTAATATCGAACCCATAGATCCACACGCCTTAAATGTTAACTTGCTAACTGACTTTGTTTTTGAACTAGTAGGAAATATCGAACTTTTGTTCCACCTGTGTGCTGATTAACCTTATTAAAATTCAAATGAAAATCGCTACTGAAATGAGGAAGGCGATTGTTTGGAGATTTTGCCTCACTCAGAAATCAAGAAAAAATCTTTTTAATGATCTGGATGAAAGAATCGGCCTTTACTTAGAAGCTTATTTTGAAATGATTAGAAAAATCGATTAAGGACAATTTGTATAAATGCTATCTCCACCACTGTTTCTGTTGTTTCAGTCAGAAACTCGTAGTCAATGGTATGTCTCCTATAGTTTTCAAACCAAGAGGACGTTCTTTCCACAATCTATCCTTTAGGAATGACATTGAATTTCTTTGGGGACTGAGAACAACTTCAAATTCCCCACCGAACCTGTCTTTCATCCACATTGCCAAATCTCCTTGACATCTTCCATTAGTAAGAATTATAATTAGCCGACTAATTAACAGATAAATATCTATTGTTTAATCATGTCAAAACAGCTTCTTAGCCAAGTTAGGAATACCAGCTAATTCGTTCTGGATGTACTCAAGATTTGCAATCTTAACCTTGGTCTCTTCAAGATTCAGGCGGCGGGTGTTATCTGAATTAAATTCAGTTAACTCACAGCGTTTCTCATCACCTTCTGTGAAATACTTATCGTAATTTAAACTGCGGTTATCAGCTGGCACGCGATAGAAGTCACCCATATCCTCTGCCTTGGCGCACTCCTCATTGGTGAGGAGAGTTTCGTACATCTTCTCTCCATGACGGATGCCGATGACCTTGATATCTTCTTTCTTGCCGCCAAAAAGCTCACATACGGCTTCGGCCTGGGTCTGGATGGTGCAGGCTGGTGCTTTCTGAACAAGGATATCACCATTTTGACCATGTTCGAAGGCGAAGAGAACGAGATCGACGGCCTCTTCGAGTGACATAATGAAGCGGGTCATTTTGGACTCGGTGAGGGTTATTGGGTTGCCGTTACGAATTTGGTCTATCCAGAGAGGAATAACAGAACCGCGAGAGCACATCACATTACCATAGCGTGTGCAGCAGATTTTTGTTTCACCTGAGTAGCGTGACTTTGCGACTGCAATCTTCTCCTCAATAGCCTTAGTGATACCCATGGCGTTAATAGGATATGCAGCCTTGTCGGTTGAGAGGCAGATGACGGCCTTCACACCTGCTTCGATAGCTGCGGTGAGGACATTATCTGTACCGATGACATTGGTCTTGACGGCTTCCATTGGGAAGAACTCACAAGAAGGAACCTGCTTGAGGGCGGCTGCATGGAAGATGTAGTCTACACCAGGCATTGCGTCCTTACAAGACTGAAGGTTGCGAACATCGCCAATGAAAAACTTAATCTTGCCTGCGTACTCAGGATATTTAGCCTGATACTCATGACGCATATCGTCCTGCTTCTTCTCATCGCGTGAAAAGATGCGAATCTCCTTGATGTCGGTCTGGAGGAAACGATTCAAAACAGCATTACCAAATGAACCTGTGCCTCCAGTAATCATAAGGGTTTTACCTGCAAAAATTGACATAATTGTATGATGTTATTATTTGTTATTCTTTTACTACCTTATCAAAAAATGTATCAGGTCTCTCTGGATTGAAAATCTCGTTACAATACATGACAGTAACAAGGTTTTGCGTATCAGAGAGGTTGATGATGTTGTGGGTATAGCCAGGAAGCATGATGACGCTCTGGATTTTGTCACCTGACACTTCATATTCGAGAATCTCTCCATTTGGATCATTCTCATTACGAAGCTGAATAAGTCCATGACCACTAACTACGATAAACTGCTCCCATTTGGTATGATGCCAATGTTCTCCCTTGGTAATTCCTGGTTTGGAGATATTGATGCTGACCTGACCGCAATTTAAGGTATGAACAAGTTCCGTGAAACTACCTCTGTTATCAACGTTCATCTTCAAATCGAAGATTGCCTTTTCCTTTGGGAGATAACTGAGGAAAGTGCTATAGAGTCGTTTTGCGAATGAGTGGGCAGGTATCTCAGGAATCATCAGAGTTTTAGGCATCTCTGCAAACTTGTGAAGAAGGTCGACAATCTCTCCGAGCTTGACATGATGAGTGATTGGTGCTGCGCAATAGCGACCTTCCCGAGTGAAGACTGCTTTAACTCCATCAAACTCGCAATGATGCTCTTCTCCCTTCAAAGTACAGATCATTTCCTCTACCAAGTCATCAATGTAGAGGAGCTCCATTTCTACGTTAGGATCATTTACTATGATTGGTAGATCATTAGCTATGTTATTACAGAACGTGGCTATAGCACTATTGTAGTTTGGTCGACACCACTTGCCATAAAGATTAGGGAAACGATAAACCAATACTTTTGCTCCAGTCTCTTCGCCATACTGGAACATGAGTTCCTCTCCAGCCTTCTTGCTCTTACCATACTCGCTGGTGCCGAAACGGCCTGAGAGGGTGGCTTGGATAGAGCTACTAATCATCACTGGACAGCTGTTCTTATGCTTCTTGAGGGTGTTCAAGAGGACGGTAGCAAAGCCGAAATTACCTTCCATAAACTCCTTTGGGTCTTGTGGACGGTTGACACCAGCAAGATTGAAGACAAAATCACAATCTTTACACCATGCGTCAAGTTGCTCAAAAGTAGAGTCGATGTCGTACTCATAAACCTCACCAATGGCAAGGTCTTCATAACACTTTGTCTTGCCAGTCTTGATGTTATTGAGTTGTGCACAAAGATTTTTGCCCACAAAACCCTTAGCTCCTGTTACTAATACTTTCATAAATCTGAGATTTAGAATTTACGCCAAACCATTTTGTTGACTACACCTACGTATGACTGAATAATCTTAACTACCTTGGTGCTGACGTTCTCATCAGTATAGTTTGGTACTGGAGTTCCATAATCACCGTTCTTGACAAGTTCAACTGCAATATCAACTGACTGGAGAAGACCATTAGTATCAATTCCAGAAAGGATGAAACCAGCCTTGTCGAGCGATTCTGGTCTTTCGGTAGAAGTACGGATGCAAACAGCAGGGAATGGATAACCTACGCTGGTGAAGAAACTACTCTCCTCTGGAAGTGTACCGGAGTCAGATACCACGGCATAAGCCTTCATCTGGAGACAGTTGTAGTCGTGAAACCCAAGAGGCTGCTGTACCTGTACGCGAGGATCGAGTTGGAAGCCAGAAGCTATGAGACGGTTACGTGAACGAGGGTGGCAGCTGTAGAGGATAGGCATGTCGTATTTCTCAGCCATAGCATTGATAGCATTGAAAAGAGAGAGGAAGTTCTTCTCGGTGTCAATATTCTCTTCACGATGAGCAGATAGGAGAATGTACTTGCCCTTCTCCAATCCGAGGCGCTGATGAACGTCGGATGCCTCAATCTCGGCGAGGTTCTGATGAAGCACTTCAGCCATAGGCGAACCTGTAACATAAGTGCGCTCGCGTGGAAGTCCGCACTCCGCAAGGTAGCGACGTGCGTGTTCTGAATATGCAAGGTTGACATCTGAGATAATATCTACTATGCGACGGTTGGTCTCTTCTGGGAGGCATTCGTCTTTACAACGATTACCTGCCTCCATGTGAAAAATAGGGATATGAAGTCGCTTTGCTCCGATGACACTCAAACAACTGTTTGTATCACCCAAAACGAGAACTGCATCAGGTCTAGTAGCTACCATAAGCTTATAACTGGCATTAATAATATTTCCACAAGTTGATCCGAGGTCATCGCCTACGGCATTCATATAAACTTCAGGATCTTGGAGTTTTAAGTCCTTGAAGAACACGCCATTGAGGTTATAGTCATAGTTCTGACCAGTATGAGCAAGGATAACGTCAAAATACCGACGTGCCTTGTTAATGACGGCAGCAAGACGGATAATCTCTGGACGTGTACCGACAATAATCAGCAGTTTTAGTTTGCCATTATTCTGGAAACTGACGTTTGAATAGTCTGTTCTGAGTTCCATAAATATATGTTATATATTCTATTTCTGTTATTTCAAGCGGACAAGCGATTCGATGATTTATATCGATCTAGTTGCCCGCATTTCATTCTTAATCATTAGTACTATAATATTTTGCATACCACTCTGCGAACGCTCTCAAACCATCTCGAAGTGGTGTTGACGGTCTGAAATCAAAATCATGCTCAAGAGGTGTGGTATCGGCGAATGTAACAGGAACATCGCCTTGTTGCATCGGAACGAGTTCCTTATGAGCCTCAAAATCATAATCGGCAGGAAGAACTTTAGCGGTAATTAGTTCTTCTTGAAGGATAGTCACAAAATCGAGCAGATTCTCTGGCGAGTTATTGCCAATGTTATATACTTTATATGGAGGAATTGGCAATCCATCCTCACCATTCTGCTTCTCTGGTGCGTGTTGCATAATGCGTACTACCCCCTCAACAATGTCATCAATGTAGGTAAAATCACGCTTACAATTACCGTAGTTAAAGATCTGAATAGTCTTACCTTCACGAAGTTTATTGGTGAACCCGAAATACGCCATATCCGGACGACCTGCAGGACCATAAACCGTAAAGAAACGCAAGCCTGTGGATGGAATATTGTAGAGTTTTGAGTATGCGTGAGCCATTAACTCATTACTCTTCTTTGTTGCTGCATAAAGGCTAACCGGGTTGTCAACCTTGTCATCAGTTGAATACGGAATTTTCTTGTTACTGCCATAGACTGATGATGAAGAAGCATAAACCAAATGCTCCACCTCATGATGACGGCAGGCTTCAAGGATATTATAGAAACCGATAATATTACTTTGGATATAGGCATCGGGATTGGTGATACTGTAACGGACACCCGCCTGGGCGGCAAGATTTACGACAACAGAGATTTTGTTTTCAGAGAAAATTTTCTTTACCACATCCTTGTCGGCAATCGAGGCACGGACAAAAGTCCAGTCACGGTTTAACAACTCGATCTCCTTGAGACGTTCGTACTTGATATTGACATCGTAATAATCGGTGATGGAATCAATACCGATTAGCTTGATATTTCGGAAATCATAGAAAAGACGCCTGACAAGATTACTCCCTATAAAACCGGCAGCACCTGTTACGAGCACTGTCTTTCCATCCAGCTCTACATTATATGGCAACATGGTCAGTCCCTTCTAAAAATATCACGTGTATAAACCTTGTCTGCCACATCTTCCAAATTGTTGTCAAAACGGTTGGCTATGATAGCCTTGCTCTGCGCCTTGAATCCGGCAAGATCGTTAACGACCCTGCTGCCAAAAAATGTAGTCCCATCCTCAAGCGTGGGTTCATAGATGATCACTTCCGCACCCTTTGCCTTGATACGTTTCATTATACCTTGAATGGCAGACTGGCGGAAATTGTCAGAGTTCGATTTCATGGTCAGACGATATACACCGATGACACAGGCATGCTCTTTGGATACATCCCATTGTCCGTTCCCTGTATAATAGCCCGCCATACGGAGTACCGCGTCGGCTATATAGTCCTTACGGGTCTTGTTTGACTCCACGATAGCGGACATCATATTCTGGGGAACATCCTGATAGTTGGCAAGGAGTTGCTTGGTATCTTTCGGCAGGCAGTAACCGCCATAACCAAATGAGGGATTGTTATAATGTGTCCCGATACGAGGGTCAAGACCTACGCCCTCAATGATGGCTTTACTGTCCAATCCTTTCATTTCAGCGTATGTGTCAAGTTCATTGAAATAGCTGACACGGAGAGCCAGGTAGGTGTTGGCGAAGAGCTTGACTGCTTCAGCCTCTTTCATGCCCATGAAGAGTGTATCAATATTTTCTTTGATAGCCCCTTCCTGCAAAAGGGCGGCAAATATTTTAGCTGCTTCCTCCAACATAGTGACATCCGTAACGGAACAGATCGCCTCATTTTCTTCCGCAAACTCCGGACGATCGATGATCTTCGGATAACCTACGATGATACGGCTCGGATAAAGGTTGTCATAAAGAGCCTTGCTTTCACGAAGGAACTCCGGTGAGAACAGCAGGTTGAACTTCTTTACTCCTTTTTGGGCGTACTTTACATAAAGGTTACGGGTATAACCCACAGGAATCGTAGACTTGATGACCATTACGGCATCCGGATTCACCTCAAGCACAAGGTCGATAACCTCCTCCACGCGGCTCGTATCGAAGTAATTCTTCACAGGGTCATAGTTTGTAGGAGCGGCTATTACCACAAAGTCGGCATCAGCGTAGGCTGACCTCCCATCCAAAGTGGCAACAAGGTCAAGTGGCTTTTCAGCCAGATACTTCTCGATATAATCATCCTGAATAGGGGAAATCTTATTATTCAGTTTTGCCACCTTTTCAGAGACTACGTCCACGGCTGTTACATGATGATATTGAGATAGCAATGTCGCTATGCTCAATCCTACATAGCCTGTACCAGCTACCGCAACCTTAATGTCTTTGAAATCACGCATATTTTTTGATTTAGTTTTCCAATATTACAGATTTAACATCTAGTATAAAACCTGTTATTCTTTGTTTCCATGTTTTTCTCCATATCCATAGCCATAACCGTAACGCTTGCCATAGCCATAATACTTGCCATATTTACCGTAGCCATAATAATAGCCGTACTTCTTTTTCTGAAGATCCAAGCCGTTAATGGCAATACAGAGGTTAGGCAATTTGTTGTTTTCAGAAAGCTCATTAATCAAAGAAAATTCGGCCTTACGGGTATAATCGGCACGGCATACATAGATCGATAAATCAGCAGTACGACCTATCAACAAGGTGTCGGTTACCATACCCACGGGGGCCGTATCCAGTATCACATAGTCAAAACTAACCTTCAATGTTTCGATGGCTTTTTCCAAACCGTCACGGGCCAACAGTTCCGTTGGATTAGGAGGAACTGCTCCACCAGGAAGAATAAACAGATTCTTGTTGATATCAGAAGGCTGTACTAAATCCATCAGATCAACAGTTGGATTAGTCAAAAATTGAGTAATACCATGTTCTTTTCTGGAAAGATTGAAAACCTTATTCAATCCCGGTTTGCGAATGTCAAGACCTACTATCACAACCTTTTTACCTAACAAAGAAAGACTAATAGCCAAATTAGATGATACAAAAGACTTACCTTCACCACTGATGGTAGAAGTCACCAGAATCACATTCTTGCCATTTTCAAGTATAAACTGAAGATTAGTACGAACATTTCGGAAAGTCTCACTCATCAGATTATTCTGATTCTCAAATACAGCTATAGAACCGGACTTTTCATCTGCTAACGGAATATCACCAATAACAGGAAGCGAGGTTAACTTTTCAACATCAACACGTCCCTCAATCTTGAATTTAGTCAATCCAATCAAATAAATGATACCTACCGGAAGACCTACCCCCAGCAGTAAGGCGGCAAGATAGACCATCATATTTTTAGGAGAAACCGGATTATTATCTGCTAACGCTTCATCAATAATCTTGGCATTATTTGCAGTAGCTGCCAAAGTGATAGCATTCTCCTCACGTTTTTGTAATAACATCAAATATAGTCCAGCCTTGATTTCCTGCTGACGAGCGATACTCACAAACTGACGTTCTTGAGTCGGCGCATCGCTAATACGACGAGAATAACGACTAGCCTCACGGGCTAAATCTTCTTTGGTAATCTGCAATCCTTTCAATGTAGCATCCAGCGTAGCCTGTACATTGCTCCGCATCGCACGGATACTAGTATCCAAATTTATGATTGTGGGATTATTCTCGGTTGAAGTACGAAGCAAGCGCTTTCTTTCAACCAACATTTCATTATATCTGTCTATTGCACCAGCTGATGCTGCATCCTGTAATCCAATATTACTTGGCAGAACCTCATATTCATTACCTTGCATATAGCGTTGCAAATCCATCACCAAATTGATTTGAGTCTGGTTTTCCACACGCTTCTTTTCATATTCTGCATTACCAGTTAAGGCTATTTGCGCCTCACTGCTCAAATCTGTAATTCCAACGCTACGCTTGAAGTTCTCCAAGTCTTGTTCTGTACTTCCAAGTTCCTTTGAAATAATTCCAATACGTTCATTAATAAATTCTGCAGTTTTTTGGGCTACCTCATTCTTGTCATTATTGGCATTGACATTATACATCTCAAGCAACTTATTTATGAAATCCTTACCACGCCGAATATTTGAATTTTTCAATGATATAACCACAACAGAAGTCATTTTCGAAGTGGGGGTTATCGACAAGGAATTGGCATATCCTTTTGCTACAGAGAAAGGCCTGTTAATGAAAGCCGTAATATGACGTTCTTTCGTCACGTTTTCCGGGCGAAAAGATGACAGTGTATCATTATTTGCAAAAAAGGCGATTGTACCCTCATCCGTCGGAAATACGGCAGGTAATTTTTCAAATTGTTTCCGATATTCCTTTTCCCCTATTGTAATCTGTACATCCATCGCACCCGTAGGCTGCAAAGTCATACTCACTTCCATCGGATGTGGAAGTTTATCCGCCTCCTGCGGAGTCAAGCTCACCACTACGGGCGAGGTACGGTAAAGTTCCCTACTAGGAAACTCATCTTCATCCTTATAAGTTACAAACAAACCTAAATGATTGACCACCTCTCTTGCTAATGACTTAGAACGTAAGACTTCTATTTCATTATCTACATTATTTGACGAAGAGACAAAACCATCCAGTCCCATTCTTTCCAGTTCAGAGGACATACTTGGCCCACTACCCTTCTTGTCATCCTTAATCAAAACAGTGGCAGAAGTATTATAAACCGGTGTTGCTAGTCGCAAGTACCCCCATGCACAAGCGATACATACAATTACTGAAACCACGAACCAAGGCCAATAAATCAGATAACGAAAAAGAATCTCCTGAATATTCACCTGCTCTTCTGATTGCTCACCTCGTTTTTCTCTTTTTTCCTCAATCATATGATACTACTATTTGAAGATTGTTACTAATAAACTTGCCAATGACACCAAAATAGAGGTAGCAGAGAACCAAAGGCTTGTACTGTTACCGATATCAGAGTTACGAGCTTTCGCCTTGTTCGGAGTCACATAAACAATATCATTCTGCTGCAACCAATAATAAGGGGAAAGAATGGTTTCCGCACTGTTAAGATCCAATGTTATAATCTGCTGTTTGCCGTCAGCACCTTCACGAATCAGTTTTACATTGTCACGAAGCCCCCAGACGGTCATATCACCCGCCATGGCCAAGGCTTCCAACAGATTCACCTTCTCATTATTGATGGTAAAAGTACCGGGACGTGCAACCTCACCTAATACGGAAATTTTGTAATTAACCATGCGGACAGTTACTATCGGAGTCTCCTTGATATAAGGTTTCAACTTTTCTATAATTAATTGTTCTGCCTCTTTCTTTGTCAAACCGCCCACTTTTAATTCGCCTAATACCGGAAAATTGATCTTTCCTTCATTATCCACCAAATAGGGCTGTAGAACGGGCTGAGTTGTCAACTGTGTATTTCCGGTAGCCACACTGACAGGACTCGCTACAGTCAAATTGAATGGGACAGCCAACTCGGGACTGGTACATGATACCACGATAGTAAGCAAGTCTTTAGGCATTATTTTGGCGTCATACAAATTTTCCTGTTGAGCTGTCTGTTCCACAACTTCCACATCCTGCAAGTAAGGCACCTTTTTGTATGACTGACAAGACGCAAGTAGAAATATCGTAATCAGGCAGGTAAACACATTACGTCCCATGCCTTGTACATTCATATACATGTAAAATGGTTTATTCATAAAATCTTCTAGTTTATTATTCTTTATCTAAAACTTCAAATCGCGGAGAATTTTTTGATTTGAACTCCGGAACTATTTTCTTCATCAACCGCACAGTATCCATGATCTTTACCGCACGCGACAACTTCTCAAACTCTGCATAAGTATCAAGAATATCAGCATATTCATACCGACGAACTTTAGCTATCATGATTTTCTTATTCTCTGTCGGAATCGTATTTTCTTTATCGCTCAACACCTCTTCATACAATTTTTCACCCGGACGTAATCCCGTGAATTCTATTTTGATATCTTCACCCGGACGATAGCCTGCCAATTCAATCATACGAGTCGCTAAATCAACGATCTTGACAGCTTTTCCCATCTCAAAAACAAAGATCTCATTGCCCTCACCCATTGTGGCGGCCTCCATTACCAAACGGCAAGCTTCGGGAATGGTCATGAAGAAACGAATAATATCGGGGTGAGTAACAGTTACCGGCCCACCATTCTCTATCTGTTCTTTAAAACGAGGAATGACAGAACCGTTACTACCCAATACATTACCAAAGCGAGTGGTGATAAATTTGGTATGACCTTTCACTTTTCCTTCACGGATAGCACATCCCAGACTTTGAACATAGATTTCAGCTAAACGCTTGGAACAGCCCATTACATTAGTAGGATTTACAGCTTTATCCGTAGACACCATAATCATCTTTTCAGCACCATATTCCACAGCCATATCAGCCACCTGACGAGAACCGGTTACATTGACAAGTACAGCCTCACAAGGATTTTCTTCCATCAATGGTACATGTTTATAAGCGGCGGCATGAAAGACGATTTGAGGATGATAAAGATCAAACACCATACGAACTCGCTCTTTCACACGCACATCACCAATCACCGGAACAAAATCTATATTCGGATATTTTTTCTCAAACTCAAGACGGACATTATGCAAAGGTGTTTCTGCAGAGTCGAACATGATAAGTTTCTGAATTCCCATCTGCACTAATTGACGGCAAAGTTCACTACCAATACTGCCTGCCGCACCAGTCACCAACACCACTTTTCCCCTGAATTCTTCTGCAACCTGACGAAGGTTGATATTAATTTCGGCACGGCCCAACAAATCCTCAATCTTAATAGGACGTACCCACTGATGAAAGTTTCCATCAGAATCCGCTTCACTGATAGTAGGAGCTATCAATGTTTTAAGTTCATTGTTTTTACAATATTCCAGAAGTCGTTTTTCTTCCAGGCGGGTATCTTCATAACGGGCAAACAGAATCCCCTTAATTCCGCGCTTCCGCATGATATAATCAACATCCGATTCATTTTCAAAGTAATAAACGGGAAGATCTGCCAATCGGCGTCGGCTGTTATTTTTACCATATACATAAAAACCGGTTACTTTATAATGTGCACTATCCCTAAGACGTAACTTCAAGGCTACACTCTCTTCATTAGTACCATAAATAAGAATACGTGTGTTCTTTTTATTCACCCAATCCAATAAAAAATCATAGACGATTATCAATGATACACGGAAGGTCGTCAAGATCACTAAAGTCAATAAACCATCAAATAGAAGATAGGATATTTTATAATTATATGGCAATTGGGTCTCATATATAACTCCAAAAGAAATAATGACCAAACAGGCAATTTTAAATAAAACGGCACACATGATACGCCAAAGTTCACGTGCCTGTGAGAAACGAATTGTATTACGATAAGTATGGAATAATAAAGAGCCCGCAACACTTGCCACCAAAGAAACGCAAGCAAATTTACAGAGCATCCAGTCGGTCATTGGAACATGCGCCATATAATGAATTACCGCATAAGCGACCAACGAACATAATACAGAAATTGCCGTGTCAATACCTAAAATAGCCCAATAACTGAAATAATTTTTGCGGGCATATTGCACTATGCCCTTCAATGTTTTTTCCATTATAGTATAAATAAATAAAACAATATTTCGAAATTTGATTTATCTGATTGATTACGATCAGTACAAGGACTATGACTACGATTTCCATGTTGGTGTAGCCCAACAGAGAATCCCTTCATCTTTCGATACGGACATACATTTCTACACTATATCTTTTGTAAAGATATAATTCATAATACTTTATGGATTTTTATTTTTGAGAGAGGTCATCGATAAATATATCCACTGTTTGGTTACCGATGTCAGATAGACTGCCTGCTATTTTACAGACTTTCATTACATTTTTGCAGTAAAATCCCCATACCCCTATAAAATAGATTGATTACTCAATCACGTAAATCCCCATTTTCAGATACCGGCTCTACACACCCAGCCGGTATATCTACACATGCACACCCTAACATTGTCAATCGAACAGCAACTTTCGATTTCCCATTCACATGTACTAATTCCCCTTCCAATCCTGCCAATGGTCCCTTGATTACCCGTATTTTCTCTCCCGGAGCCAATGGCGATGTACTCATGCTAATCGTCTCATCCGAGTAATCGAGCATAAACTTAAATCGCAACATTTGTTGATCAGGAATAACAGCCGGAGTACTCTCCCCACGTAATACCATGTAACGGCTGATAGAAGATAAAGTCAGGACTTCTTTTTGTTCTTGCAGATCAACGTGAACGAAAATCATCATCGGAAGCAGTACCCGGTCGACAATTTTACGGCGGTCGCTCCATTGATGGACTTCTTGTTGAATTGGAAGGAAATTTTCGATCCCCATTTTCGTAAGCCGCTCACCCGTTTTTTTCTCGTGACAAATACGTACGATTGCCACCAACCAACGTTTTGAGCGCGCTACGCTGCTGCCAATCACATCTGTTGACAGAAGATCCCGATCGTCATTTTTCTTAATGATCATGTATTTTTACCCCTCATTTCTCCGTCACCTTTAAGGTAATGGATTGAATTCAGTGGCAAAGATAGATAAAAATATAAATAGTAAACAAGAAAAAACTTTTCTTTTTTTACAGACAGACTGAATTGTGCTTTTTCTGTATCTACTTTGATTACCACTTATAGTTAATACCGAAGCTAAGCAATTCTTTCAACTGGAAGAAGCTGTCGCCTTCAGTCGGTTTCGAGCTGTCGTCAAAACGGGTATGTATATAGAGCTTGGTAGAAAGATAACGGTTTAATACGAAATTGAACGTATTTTCCCATTCTACACGTGCCCAATGGTAGTTGGTCAGGTAATTGAGACGAGACTCTAAAGTTACTGCAGAAATGATGGTCCAGTTGAATGTCGATTGCAACTGGGAACCGAAGTCATTTTTAGAGCATTTTCCTTTGTCTAAGCCAAACTTAGTTTCATTCACTTCAGAATCACCTATATAACGCAAGTTATAAGTCAACGGTGCCATAAACACGGAAAGATTAAATTTCTTCTTACTCAATTTATAATCCATACCGACACTGACTGCCAAATCTGCCGGAGACATGAAAGACGAAACCAATTCTTCACTATTAGCTTTATAACCGTTGAAGAACTGTGTCTTAAACTCGGAAGAAATGGTATAGTACCAATTCTTGAAAGCCCTCAAACCTAATTTATTATATAAGCGGAATTGGTCGGTGTTAAAAAGATATTTATGATATTCATCTGACGGAGTGGAGGTCATACCCACTTTAGCTTCCAGTTGATTCTCAAACAGGACTTTTTCATTATCATTATAGTTGGCAAAAATCTGAAAAGTCGCTAATCCGGAGAAGTTACTTTCACCTCCCTTATACCAGTTATCCGAAAGGTGGTTCTGACTGATCTGCAACGATCCGTTACCTCCGGTCACCCACCAGTTAGGCCTGCTAATCTTCATATTGGCCTTTCCTACATTATCATCCATGTTTTCCGGTTGGAACAGATGAATAACGTTTGCTTTGGGAGATATTTTCGGCTTCACATCATGACGGAACACGTCACGACTCATGATACGATCCTCCGTAGTGACAACTAATTCCGGACGCTCCAAATAAAGATCCATCAACGCGCTGTTGACTATCTTCCCGGCACGTTGAGTTTTGGTAAATACCAGGGTATCGTATGGCAAAAGCTCTTGCGTCAGTTGAGGAGTGGTATCCAATTGCATGGGTTTCCATTCCAGCTTCGAGTATTGAGCCATCGGAGCATAATAATATGCCAAAGGTGTAAACAGACGAAAATAATCGGGATCGGACGGAATATAACGTGGCGGCACAGACAAATCATTCAAATAATCCAATTGCGCAACATACCTATTATATAAATAAGAAACAGTATCCAATTTCGGAGTCGGACCTGACAGATTTAGTTTTAGCATTAAATATTTCTGAAGCTCTGCCGAAAGCGTATCGGCTTTCACAACTCTGGCCTTTGCCACAACTGCCGAAGGTTTGACCGTTTTAGCTGGTTTAATCACTTCAGGGGCAGGCTGCAGAGAGTCAGTCGGAAGTGAAGCAGCCTCGACTGGTTCCTGCGCAAAAAGCGATAACGATAAGATTGACAGGATAAACGCTGAACATAAAGTAGTAATTCTCATCATATTTGTCTATGGTTTAGGCTGCAAAGCTACATTATTTTGTTCAGAAATCATAGGATTCTTTCAAAATTGCATTTTTTAATAAAATTGTAGAGACGAAAGTCTGCAATCTTCCTCTTTTTTTTATAATTTTGCGCTTTTTAAGTTCGTAAGATTACTACTAAGTAAACAATTATTAAAACAGTTATAGCTGTGGGAGAAACAAAGTATATTTTCGTCACCGGTGGTGTTGCCTCTTCATTAGGAAAAGGGATCATCTCATCATCCATCGGTAAGTTGCTGCAAGCAAGAGGTTATAATGTAACCATTCAGAAGTTTGACCCGTATATCAACATCGACCCGGGAACATTGAATCCATACGAGCACGGAGAGTGCTATGTAACCGTAGACGGACACGAAGCCGACCTCGACCTGGGACACTATGAGCGATTCCTGGGTATACAAACGACAAAGGCGAACAACATTACTACGGGACGTATCTACAAGAGCGTCATTGACAAAGAACGTCGTGGAGACTATTTGGGTAAAACGATCCAAGTGATTCCTCACATCACAGACGAGATCAAACGGAATGTAAAACTGCTTGGTAATAAATACAAGTTTGATTTTGTAATCACTGAAATCGGTGGTACGGTAGGTGACATCGAGTCACTCCCCTACCTCGAAAGTATCCGTCAGTTGAAATGGGAACTCGGAAAGAACGCTCTTTGTGTACACTTGACTTATGTTCCTTACCTTGCTGCCGCCGGAGAGTTGAAAACAAAACCGACGCAACATTCTGTAAAGGAGCTCCAAAGTGTGGGTATCCAGCCGGATGTACTGGTATTGCGTGCCGAACATCCGCTAAGTGACGGACTGCGCAAGAAAGTGGCACAATTCTGTAATGTAGATGATAAAGCCGTTGTGCAGTCTATCGATGCAGAAACAATTTACGAAGTACCTATCCTGATGCAGGCGCAAGGACTGGACAGCACTATCCTAGAAAAGATGGGACTACCGGTAGGAGAAACTCCGGGATTAGGCCCATGGCGTAAATTTCTGGAACGTCGTCACGCTGCAGAAACCAAAGAACCGATCAATATTGCACTGGTTGGAAAATACGATTTGCAGGATGCTTATAAGTCTATCCGCGAAGCTTTATCGCAGGCAGGTACTTACAACGACCGCAAAGTGGAAGTTCATTTCGTAAACAGTGAGAAACTGACAGACGAAAATGTAGGTGAAGCTTTGAAAGGCATGGCAGGTGTAATGATCGGTCCGGGATTCGGTCAACGGGGTATTGACGGCAAGTTTGTCGCTATCAAATATACACGTACGCATGACATTCCGACTTTCGGTATTTGTCTGGGTATGCAATGCATCGCCATCGAATTTGCACGCAACGTACTGGGATACGCTGATGCCAACTCACGTGAAATGGATGAAAAGACTCCGCACAACGTGATTGATATCATGGAAGAACAGAAAGCAATCACCAACATGGGTGGTACGATGCGTCTGGGTGCTTACGAATGTGTATTGCAGAAAGGTTCGAAAGCATATCAGGCTTACGGACAAGAACATATTCAGGAACGTCACCGTCATCGCTATGAGTTCAACAATGATTATAAAGACCGATATGAAGCTGCCGGCATGAAATGTGTAGGTATCAACCCGGAATCGGATCTGGTAGAAATCGTTGAAATCCCGGCTTTGAAATGGTTTGTCGGTACACAGTTCCATCCGGAATATGGCAGTACGGTACTGAACCCTCATCCGTTGTTCGTGGCATTTGTGAAGGCTGCCATCGAAAACGAAAAAACAACGGCAAAAGGCTAACAATACGCGGTAAACGACCGGTAGTTTGTAATTTTATAATTTGTAATTAAAATAAGAATGGATAAAAACACCATCACAGGTCTCGTTCTAATAGGCATATTATTGGTAGGATTCAGCTTTTTGAGTCGTCCAAGCGAGGAACAGATAGCTGCACAAAAAAGATACTATGACTCTATTGCCGTAGTACAGCAGCAGGAGGAAGCGCTGAAGGCGAAAACAGAAGCTGCGCTGGCTAACAGCCAAAAAGAGGTTGCATCGGCTGCCGATTCTTCTGCTTTGTTTTTCAATGCCTTGCATGGGACCGATTCTAAAATCAGCATCCAGAATAATGTAGCGGAAATTACTTTCGCAACAAAAGGCGGACGTGTCTATTCAGCCATGCTGAAGGATTATATGGCACAGGACAAAAAGACACCGATTATGTTGTTCGACGGTGACGATGCTTCGATGAACTTCAACTTCTACAACAAAGCAGGAGCCATCCAGACCAAAGATTATTTCTTTGAAGCTGTAAACAAGACGGATAGTAGTGTTACCATGCGTCTGGCTGCGGATAGCGCAAGCTATATCGATTTCATCTATACGCTGAAACCGGATAGCTACCTGATGAACTTTGAAATCAAAGCGACAGGCATGGAAAACAAGTTGGCAAGCACCAAGTATGTGGACATCGACTGGTCACAACGCGCCCGCCAACTGGAAAAAGGATTCACCTATGAGAATCGTCTGTCGGAACTGACTTATAAAGTAACAGGTGACAATGTGGACAACTTATCTGCTGCCAAAGATGACAGTCAGGATTTGCCGGGACGCATTGATTGGGTAGCTTTCAAGAATCAGTTCTTCTCGTCTGTATTTATTGCTGAACAGGATTTCGACAAGGTTTCCGTAAAGTCAAAAATGGAGCAGCAAGGAAGCGGATATATCAAAGATTATTCTGCTGAAATGAATACTTTCTTTGATCCAACAGGCAAAGAACCGACAGAGATGTATTTCTATTTCGGTCCGAACCACTTTAAGACGCTGAAAGCGCTGGATAAAGGCCGCGACGAGAAATGGGAACTTCACAGACTGGTTTATCTGGGCTGGCCGTTGATTCGCTGGATTAACCAGTTTATCACAATCAACGTATTCGACTGGTTGTCCGGCTGGGGATTGAGCATGGGTATCGTACTGTTGATTCTGACCATCATGGTGAAAGTCGTGGTTTATCCGGCTACCTGGAAAACATATATGTCTTCTGCCAAGATGCGTGTATTGAAACCGAAAATTGACGAAATCAACAAGAAATATCCGAAGCAGGAAGATGCAATGAAGAAACAGCAGGAAGTGATGGGCCTTTACAGCCAATACGGGGTAAGCCCGATGGGCGGCTGTCTGCCGATGTTATTGCAGTTCCCTATCCTGATGGCTTTGTTTATGTTCGTGCCGAGTGCTATCGAGCTGCGTCAACAGAGTTTCTTGTGGGCGGACGACCTTTCTACTTATGACGCTATCATCACATTCCCATTCCATATTCCGTTCCTGGGCAACCACCTTAGCTTGTTCTGCTTGCTGATGACGGTGACAAACATCTTGAACACGAAGTACACGATGTCTATGCAGGATACCGGAGCGCAACCACAAATGGCGGCAATGAAATGGATGATGTATCTGATGCCGATTATGTTCTTGTTTGTCTTGAACGACTATCCGTCAGGTTTGAACTATTACTATTTCGTGTCAACGCTGATTAGCGTGGGTACTATGATTCTGCTTCGTAAAACGACCGACGAAACTAAATTGCTGGCTATTCTTGAAGCGAAAAAGAAGGACCCGAAACAAATGAAAAAGACCGGATTTGCTGCCCGCCTGGAAGCGATGCAAAAGCAACAAGAGCTACTGCAGCAGCAAAGACAGAATAAAAAATAAGGAATTATTCCTGAATCATATTCTAAGAAAGCCGGACACCCTATTTTGGTTGCCCGGCTTTCTTTCTCTAAACAATATAATAAGATGAAAACTAAATATTCGTATAAACAAATCTGGACGATCACCTTCCCTATCCTGATCAGTCTGATTATGGAACAAATGATCGGCATGACGGACACGGCCTTCCTGGGACGTGTAGGAGAAATCGAGCTAGGTGCTTCTGCTATCGCAGGGGTATATTATCTCGCCATCTTCATGATGGCATTCGGTTTCAGCATCGGCGCACAGATCTTAATCGCCCGCCGCAACGGAGAAGGAAACTACAAGGAAATCGGACCGATTTTTTATCAGGGCATATATTTCCTGCTTGCCATGGCAGTGATTTTATTCACGTTCTCCATCGTATTCTCACCATATATCCTCAAGAATATCATTTCGTCTCCTCACATTTACGATGCAGCCGAGAGTTATATTCATTGGCGTGTGTACGGGTTCTTCTTCTCTTTTATCATGGTGATGTTCCGCGCCTTCTTTGTAGGTACGACGCAGACCAAGACGCTGACTTTGAACTCTATTGTGATGGTACTTTCGAATGTGGTATTCAATTATATCCTGATTTTCGGAAAATTCGGTTTCCCGCAATTGGGAATTGCCGGTGCTGCTATCGGCTCTTCGCTGGCTGAAATGGTATCGGTGATTTTCTTCATCATCTATACATGGAAACGAATTGACTGCAAGAAATATGCGTTGAACATATTGCCCAAATTCCATGGAAAAACACTGAAACGCATACTGAATGTTTCTGTGTGGACAATGATTCAGAATTTCGTTTCTTTGTCTACCTGGTTCATGTTCTTCCTGTTTGTGGAACATTTGGGAGAGCGGTCATTGGCGATTGCCAACATCATCCGCAATGTGTCGGGGATACCGTTTATGATTGCAATGGCATTTGCTTCCACCTGCGGTTCGCTGGTAAGTAACCTGATCGGTGCAGGCGAACAGGATTGTGTACGGGGAACTATCAAACAGCATATCCGTATCGGATATATCTTTGTATTGCCGATCCTGGTATTCTTCTGCTTATTCCCGGATCTGATTCTGCGCATTTATACAGACATCCCGGATTTAAGGGCGGCATCCGTACCTTCACTGTGGGTACTATGCTCTGCCTATCTGGTACTGGTGCCTGCCAATGTGTATTTCCAATCGGTATCAGGAACAGGAAACACGCGGACTGCATTGGCTATGGAACTCTGTGTACTGGCTATCTATGTCACATACTCTGCATATTTCATTATGTACCTGCGGATGGACGTCGCTTTTGCCTGGACAACAGAATGTGTGTACGGTACTTTTATACTGTTGTTCTGCTACTGGTATCTGAAGAAAGGAAACTGGCAGAAAAAGAAGATTTAAATCCTTTTTTCACTATCTTCGCAAGAAAATAAACATTTTATAAAATATATGAGACAAGCTAATTTATTTATGATGTCGGCAGCAATGTTGTTAGCTGCCTGCGGAGGAACCAAAGACGCAGGCAAAACAGATCAGGTGCTTATCGAGAAATCGGATATTAAGATCGAAGGGAAGCGCATGACTCCCGAAGCACTTTGGGCTATGGGACGTATCGGCGGATTCGCCGTATCGCCCGACGGAAAGAAAATTGCGTATACGGTAGCGTATTACAGTGTACCGGAAAACAAGAGTAACCGCGAAGTTTTCGTAATGAACGCAGACGGAAGCGAAAACCAGCAAATCACTCATACCCCGTATCAGGAAAATGAAGTGACATGGATTAAAGGAGGCACCAAACTTGCATTCTTAAGTAATGACAACGGAAGCAGCCAGCTCTATGAAATGAACCCGGACGGTAGCGGACGCAAGCAATTGACCAACTACGACGGAGACATCGAAGGTTATTCCATTTCGCCGGATGGCAAAAAGCTGCTGTTTATTTCACAAGTAAAGACGAAAGAAAGCACTGCTGATAAATATCCGGACCTGCCGAAAGCCACAGGTATCATCGTGACCGACCTGATGTACAAACATTGGGATGAATGGGTGACGACAGCTCCACATCCTTTTGTTGCCGACTTCGACGGTAACGGTATTTCCAATATCGTGGATATCCTGAACGGCGAACCGTATGAAAGTCCGATGAAGCCCTGGGGTGGCATTGAGCAACTTGCCTGGAATACTACTTCGGACAAAGTGGCTTACACTTGCCGTAAAAAGACAGGACTGGAATATGCGATTTCCACCAACTCCGATATTTATATCTATGACTTGAATACTCAAAAAACGGAAAATATCACGGAAGAGAACAAAGGATATGATACCAATCCGCAATACTCTCCAGACGGCAAATATATCGCCTGGCAAAGTATGGAACGTGACGGTTACGAAGCCGACTTAAACCGTTTGTTCATCATGAACCTGGAAACCGGAGAGAAACGTTTTGTGAGCAAGGCATTCGAATCGAATGTAGACGCTTTTGTCTGGGGAGCAGATGCAAAGATGATTTATTTCACCGGTGTATGGCACGGAGAATCGCAGATTTATGCGCTGGATTTGGCCAATGATTCGGTAAAGGCAATCACTTCAGGAATGTACGATTATGAAAGTGTAGCTCTTTTCGGGGATAAACTGATCGCCAAACGTCATTCTATGAGCATGGGTGATGAGATTTATACAGTGGCACTGGATGGCTCTACTACTCAACTGACGCAGGAAAACAAGCAGATCTACGACCAGTTGGAAATGGGTAAAGTGGAAGGTCGCTGGATGAAAACAACAGATGGCAAACAGATGTTGACATGGGTGATCTATCCTCCGCAGTTTGATCCGAACAAGAAATATCCGACTTTGCTGTTCTGTGAAGGAGGTCCGCAAAGCCCGGTAAGCCAGTTCTGGTCTTATCGCTGGAACTTCCAGATTATGGCAGCCAATGATTATATCATTGTTGCTCCGAATCGTCGCGGCTTGCCGGGATTTGGCGTGGAATGGAACGAGCAGATCAGTGGTGACTACGGTGGCCAGTGTATGAAAGATTATTTCACTGCTATCGATGAAATGGCAAAAGAGCCGTATGTAGACAAAGATCGCTTGGGATGTGTAGGTGCCAGCTTCGGAGGATTCTCCGTATACTGGTTGGCGGGACATCATGACAAACGATTCAAAGCCTTCATTGCCCACGACGGTATCTTCAATATGGAAATGCAATATCTGGAAACTGAAGAGAAATGGTTTGCCAACTGGGATATGGGAGGCGCATACTGGGAAAAACAAAACCCGGTGGCACAGCGTACGTTTGCCAACTCTCCTCACCTATTCGTAGAGAAATGGGATACTCCTATTCTCTGTATTCATGGAGAAAAAGACTACCGTATCCTGGCTAATCAGGCTATGGCTGCTTTTGATGCTGCCGTGATGCGTGGTGTTCCTGCAGAGCTGCTGATTTATCCGGATGAAAACCACTGGGTATTGAAGCCACAGAATGGAGTGTTATGGCAGCGCACATTCTTTGAATGGTTGGACAAATGGGTGAAGAAAGCTCCGTCTAAATAAAATTTTACGTTAATTACATAGTAGAATAAACATAGTAAACTAAAAGAAGCCCCTGTTCTCAATCTTTTGAGTTCAGGGGCTTCTCCATTGCATTCATCAAAATCGGCTAAAATTATAAAAAAGTTCGCTAAATTTACTCCGAATAAATATTTTCAATTTCTACAATATACATCTTATGGAAACCTCCATGAGCACCACCGTACCACTTTTCTATTGATTCTTTATCCAGAAAACATTCCGGTTTGATAGTGTCAGCATAAAGTTTCTTACATTCCAGACTCAAACGTGCCTGCTCGAACAGGACATTTCCTTTTTCTGTAAATACAGGTTTCAATCCGGTTTCTTTTACTTTATCTATATTACGTCCCGACTTGGAACCACAAACAGCGTGAATTTTCTTATTTTCTTCTCCTAAGAAAGAAAGTGTCAGGTAATCGTTCTTCTCTACAAACTCGTATGTATACCGTTCGGGACGGATAAAAACGAAAGCAACCGGTTTATTCCACAACCAGCCGATGCCACCCCAACTTGCTGTCATCGTGTTAAACTTCTCTTTTGTTCCGGCTGTAACCAGCATCCACTCTTTTCCGATCGCTTCGAAAAAGTTTTCTTTCAAATCTTTTACTTCTAATTTCTTCATCTCTTTATTCGTAAATATGTATTCATAATTAGTTTATATAATAATTTAGGCACGGATTACACAGATTAACACGGTTACTTTGCAACAATAACAACACTAAAAACCGTGAAATCCGTACCTAGAAAAATAACGATTAATTCATGGCAGGTACTTATCTAATTATTTCTGTTTATTCAATTTCACAATCTCTCCCAAATAGGGAATCTTCACCGGAATCTTCCGTTTCTTAGCCTCTGTTGCGAAGACTTTCGGGGGATCATGCAAAGGCTCGTCAGACAAATCAAATGTGCCATAATGCATGGGAATGGTAAGCCCAGCATGCATTTCCTCGGCGGCAGTCAATGATTCGTAAGGCGATATATGATTGGGACGCATAAACCAGCGAGGTTTGTATGCCCCGATGCCTAACAAAGCATAATCCGGTGCTCCGAACAGATCGGGAATCTCACGGAAGTGACTGGAATAACCTGTATCACCGCTATAATAAAGAGAAATTCCATTTCCTTGCAACATGAAAGCTCCCCACAGTCGCTGGCCACCATCACGTACGGAACGTTTGCTCCAGTGTTGTGCCGGCAGAAACGTGATCTTCAACCCTTCATCTTCCATCTGTTGATACCATCCGGCTTCAATCACTTTCATTTCAGGGAACCATCCCTGAATCAGTTCACCGGTTCCTAAGCCGCAGAAAAGTTTCATTTGCGGGTTATTCTTCAGTAAACGGGCTATACTCTGTTTATCCAAATGATCGAAATGGTCATGGCTGACAAGTAGATAATCAATCCCCGTAAATATGTCAGGATTAGCGGGAAACTCGCTCTGTCTCTTCACAAAAGGAATACTGCCGAACACAGGATCGAACATGATTCGTTTACCTGCTAACTGGAGAAAGAAAGAATTATGTCCGAGCCATATCAGGGAATCTCCCACCACTGCATCCAATGAACGGAGATAACAAACCTTTGGATCCCATTTCACCGTTTTCTTCTCTTTGCGTTGGGGATTGGACGAAAGACGCCATTTCAGTACACTCCCCATCCCCGGACGGAAGCGATGCTGCCGATTAAAAAAACGCCCGCGCACCATCGGATTTCCTCTCCAATAAGGGTTGACTGTCGCTAAACGTTCATTTCTCCTAAAACATATATGTTCACCCATTTTTATTTCCTGAATACGTATTTACAAACTTACTAAAAATTTCTCGATTTACGATGAATTAGAGTAAACAAAAAATGTACCCCGGACACACTATCGGGGTACATTTACTTATAAAGGAATAAATATTATCCTTTTTTAATAGAATGAGACTTCGTTAAGAGCAGTGCAAGCCATACAAAGGCAGTTGCCAGCCAAGAGCTGAAAGATTAATAATCATTATGACTGCACCCAATATCCATAGAATCAATAGCGACCATTTCAAACCCGTTCCCATCGGTGACCAATGGAATAATTGCCGCAAGATAGTATACAAGAAAGCTCCTAACGGAATGCCGATGAGGGCAACTCCGGCAATCGTACCTAGCAGTGTCATCATTGGAGATACGGAAGCAACCGGCATCCAGTCGATGGCAGGCAGCATCTCGTAAAGCAGTGCTCCTCCGCTAACTGCCACGGCAATTGCTGCAAACACCAGTGCTACCAGTACAACGGCCAGTACGAACAAGACAGGGCAGCAGAGAATGACAAGAGCTACCAGAAATATTTTAAAGAGAACAGCAGCAATGGAAACAAATACATCGCCTATCTTTTGAAGAAAGGTACGAGGTTTGCCGGAGTTCATATAGTTGTTAACTCCGTCCGCTACACGTTCGAAACCGTCTGTCACTGTTTTGCCAATATTCTCAATGGTCACTGCTTCTCCACGCATACTCAATTTTTCCGCGGCAGTACGGGCTTCCGGAATAACGATCCATCCGATAATATAAAGTATAATCATCGGGCAATAAGGTACAAATACAAGGATAATCATCAATATACGCACTAATGTGATGTCCCAACCGAAGTAAGCTGCCAATCCTGCCGCTACGCCTCCCAACAATTTATTATCCGGATCACGAAACCAGCGGCGTTGAGCAGCGGTTTGCGTACTGCCTTGATTAGCGGACGATGTTTGTTCCGTTCTTTTCTGTGAGTCCATATCCTCATCAGCAATTCCAAAGTCTTCCGGTTTGCCGACACGGGCGATAATTTCTTCTACATCCGAAACTGTGATGACCTGTTTTCCTTCAGTTACTTTCTCTGCAAACAGTTCGGCAATACGCATCTCAATATCGTTTACGATCTCTTCCGCACCCTCCTGTTTACGAAAGTAATGCTTCAAATTAGACAGATAATTATCTAACAATCGGTAGGCATCGTCATCTATATGATAGACAATTCCTCCTAAATTTATGGTCAATGTCTTTTTCATTTTTATTTCTTCTTTTTCGGATTATCTATTGGCTATATGATTCACTGTATCGTTAAGTTCTTTCCAGGAAATTTCCAGCTCTCCCAAAAAGACTTCTCCTTGTTCAGTGAGTTTATAGTATTTGCGGGGAGGTCCCTGGGTAGATTCCACCCACTCATAACTTAACAGGTCATCATTTTTCAGACGGGTAAGCAATGGATACAAGGTGCCTTCAACTACGATCAGTTGGGCTTCTTTCAATTTCTGAATAATATCAGAAGCATAAGCGGGCTCCTTGTGCAACAAAAGCATGATACAATATTCAAGCATGCCTTTCCTCATCTGTGATTTTACATTGTCTACTTTCATTATTCACTTCTTTTAGATGCACAAATATATGCATTACTTTAGTACCTTGCATTACAAAGTACTATAAATTAATAATAATTAAAACATTAGAGACTCTCCACCTTATTATAAAAAGAAATAATGGCTATATTTGTGCCCGTTAAACCAAGAAATAGAAAATACGTATGTTTACAATTCGAAAAGCAACGGTAGCCGATTGCGAGCTTATTCATAAGATGGCAAAGGAGGTATTCCCCGCCACCTACAAGGAAATTTTATCTCCCGAACAACTGGATTATATGATGGACTGGATGTATGCACCTTCCAATGTGCGCAAACAAATGGAGGAAGAGGGACATGTGTACTCCATTGCTTATAAAGAGAATGAACCATGCGGATACGTTTCCATTCAACAACAGGAAAAGGATGTATTCCATCTTCAGAAGATATATGTCCTCCCCCGTTTTCAGGGCACGCATTGCGGCAGTTTTTTATTCAAGGAAGCAATCAAGTGTATCAAAGAAATACACCCGGAACCTTGTTTGATGGAGCTCAACGTAAATCGTAATAATAAGGCTTTGCAGTTTTACGAGCACATGGGAATGAGAAAGTTGCGGGAAGGTGATTTCCCGATTGGTAACGGGTATTATATGAATGATTATATTATGGGACTGGATATTTGATATACAAACAAAATGCCCCGGAACATTTATGATACTTGTTCCGGGGCATTTTGTTTATTTAGTTAATGGCAAGATTTTATTTCGCTACACGTTCCAGCCATTTTAACATGAAAATCATTGTAAACATTGAAATCGTACAAGCTACAACAAACACAGTCCATGTCATCCAAATAGGAATTGATTCGTACAGGATAGCACCAATCACTAGCAACTGATTACCCAGTGCTGTTGCTCCCAGCCATCCTCCTTGCATAATACCTTGATATTTAGGAGGAGCAACCTTAGATACAAATGAAATTCCCAATGGAGAGATATACAGTTCAGCTACTGTTAAGATCAGATAGGTCAGCATCAATAAAAATGGAGTAACTTTCACTGGTGAAGTTCCAACAGCTACAATATCCTCATGCAACGGCAAATTAGCAAAATAAGATCCGACTGCCATTACAATAAATGCCAATGCAGCAATTCCCATACCGATGGCAATCTTTTTAGGAGTCGAAGGCTCTTTACCACGTCTACGCTGACTTGCAAAAATAGCCATAATCACCGGAGTCAGGAACACTACAAAAAATGGATTTAACGATTGGAAGAGCTCTGCTGAAATAGGCATACCAAACAGATTCAAGTCAGTATATTCTTTCGCAAAATAAGTCAAAGTCAGACCATTTTGATGGAATGAAAACCAAAAGAAAATAACAACACCAAATACAGCAAACAGAGCATACATACGTTGTTTTACTTCCTGTGCACTCATTTCTACAACTGTAGAAGATGCTGAAGAAGCAACGGTCTTTTTGCTGGGATCCGGGAAGTTTTTCTTATTCAACCAATAAATGGTTAAAGAAATAGCCATAGCAATAATAGCTACCCCGAATGCGTAATGGAATCCAGTAGTAAAGACATTCAAATAATCTGAAGCGAAAGCCGTATAGTCTTGTACAGGAGCAGTAGAAGCTTTGGTAACTAAGGTATGATAAGTTTCAGTAGCTTCAGGCGACAAAGTACCTGCTAATTGACCATGGCACAAAGCAGGAAGATCAGCATCATAATTATAACCGAAAGTAGATAACCACCAGTTACGCACGCCTACAGCTGCAAACGGAGCAAAAATAGCACCGATATTAATAAACATATAAAATAAAGAGAAACCGGAGTCACGCATGTTGGCATATTGAGGATTATCGTACATCTGTCCTACCAATGCCTGCAAATTTCCTTTAAATAATCCGTTTCCAAATGCAATAACAAACAAACTAGCACAAGTAATAACCAGATAGAGCATCTTGTTATCTACCGGAGTCTTAGATGGAATAGCCAATAATAAATAACCAACTGCCATTAACACAATTCCTGTGAAAATAGTTCCTTTGTAGTTCCTCGTCTTATCGGCAATAATACCTCCGACCAACGCCAAAATGTAAATAGAAAAATAAAAAGTTGAGTAAATAAATCCTGCTTCTTTTCCATTCATTCCAAACTTGGCTTGCAAGAAAAGCACAAGGATAGCCATCATAGTATAAAAGCCAAAACGCTCACCTAGATTGGCTAAAGCGGCTGCTATCAGTCCTTTAGGGTGTTTGTTAAACATAGAATATAAATTATTAAATTAATGATTTAATGGTCGATACCACATATATTTTGCAAATATATACTTTTTCTCGAGTTTTTGCACAATGATTTGTTAAACTACTCCTCAAATAAACGACAAATTTCCGCCCTGGATTCACGAATCAAATCTTCCGGAGCTATTTTTATCTGAAGTCCCCGTACACCGGCACTTACATAAATATACGGAAATTGCTGGCTGGTTTCATGAATATAAGTAGGAAAATGCTTTTTCATACCGATCGGCGAACAACCTCCCCGGATATATCCGGTAAGTGGCAGAAGTTCTTTTACGGGAATCAACTCGCACTTCTTGTTACCCGAGGCTTTAGCTGCCAGTTTCAAATCAACTTCATGTTCTCCCGGAATGACACAGACAAAATATCCGCTTTTATCGCCGTGCAGAACAAGCGTTTTAAAGACCTGCTCGATGTTCTCTCCTAAACTTGCTGCCACATGAACAGCACTCAAGTCGTTTTCATCTACTTCGTAGGGAATTAATTCATAGGCTATCTTAGCCTTATCTAACAGCCGTGCGGCATTTGTTTTATTGATTTTCATTTTCGTTGTATTTATAAGTTCTGTATCTGATAAATAAAGAATATGATATGATAAGTGCCAACTCATCGAAGATTGTCCGATAAGTTGGCACTCTATGATTTAAATTAGAGACCCAGCTCTTCGCGAAGAAACTTAGGTGTATATCCTTTAGGGCTCTTCGCAACTTCTTCCGGTGTTCCGTAACTAAGGAGTTCTCCCCCGCCCTTACCACCTTCAGGGCCCATATCGATAATATAATCCGCCATTTTAATCACATCCAGATTGTGCTCGATGACGATAACAGTATTACCTTTATCTACAAGCTTATTCAATACTCCCATCAATACACGGATATCTTCAAAATGAAGTCCGGTAGTCGGTTCGTCAAGGATATAAAGAGTTTTGCCCGTATCTCTTTTTGATAGCTCCGTTGCCAGTTTCACACGCTGGCTTTCTCCGCCGGAAAGAGTGGTAGAAGATTGTCCCAGTTTTATATATCCGAGTCCGACATCCTGCAAGACTTTAATCTTATTCAAGATTTGCGGCACATTTTCAAAGAATTCCACAGCACGGTTGATCGTCATGTCAAGTACATCGGCAATTGATTTTCCCTTGAAACGTACTTCCAGTGTTTCCCGGTTATAACGTTTACCGTGACAAACCTCACAAGGCACATATACATCAGGAAGAAAATTCATTTCAATCGTCTTATAACCATTTCCCGTACATGCTTCACAACGCCCACCTGCAACATTAAAGGAGAAACGTCCCGGTTTATAACCGCGAATCTTAGCTTCCGGCAGACCCACAAACAGGTTACGGATATCAGAAAACACACCGGTATAAGTCGCAGGATTGGAGCGTGGCGTACGTCCCAAAGGTGATTGATCCACATCTACTACCTTATCTATATTTTCCAACCCTTCAATCGAATCGTATTCCAAAGGATCTTGTAAAGAATGATAGAACTTCTGTGAAAGAATCGGTTGCAAAGTTTCATTAATCAAGGTGGATTTTCCACTTCCTGATACACCAGTTACGCAAATCAGTTTACCCAACGGAAATTCAACATCTACATTCTTCAGGTTATTCCCCTTCGCTCCTTTCAGCCAGATAGATTTCCCATTTCCTTTTCTACGCTTGGCAGGGATTTCTATCTTCATCTTGCCATTCAGATATTGCGAAGTCATCGTATCTGTATTCAGCATCTCCTGCGGGGTTCCGGCGAAAACGACTTCGCCTCCGAGACGTCCGGCTTTCGGACCCATATCGATGACATAATCGGCAGCCAGCATCATATCCTTATCATGTTCCACTACAATCACGGAGTTCCCCATGTCGCGGAGTTCTTTCAACGAGTTGATAAGACGCAGATTATCACGCTGATGCAGACCGATACTCGGCTCGTCGAGAATATAAAGTACATTCACTAATTGCGAACCAATCTGTGTAGCCAAGCGGATACGCTGACTCTCACCACCGGAAAGACTAACAGAGCTACGATTCAATGCCAGATAATCCAGACCCACGTCCAGCAAGAACTTCAAACGTGTGCGAATCTCTTTCAGAATCTCCACCGATATTTTCTTCTGCTTATCGGACAGGAACTCATCCACCTTCATCAACCAGTCGTACAACTCGTTGATGTCCATATTCGCCAACTCATTGATATTCTTATCATGGATACGAAAATGCAAAGCTTCTTTATTCAAACGAGCCCCTTTACATTCGGGACAAACCGTTGTTTTGGCAAATTGTTCCGCCCATTTCTGTGCTGTTGCAGAAGCATCCTTTTCCTGCAACATCTGAATATACTTCACCACTCCTTCGTAAGTAACAAAGTAATCGGAGGAAGTACCGATCAGCGAACTCTTGATTTTAATCCGTTCATCAGAACCGTACAAGACTTCATCAATCGCATCGTCCGGTAACTCCTTTATCGGAGTTTTCAGTGTTGCGTCGTACTTCTCGAGCAAAGCACCGATTTGCCAGAAAATCATCGCATTCTTATATTTTCCCAAAGGTGCTATCGCTCCTTCATAAATGGAAAGTTCACGATCGGGAATCACTTTGTCCACATCAATCTGATTGACTACTCCCAATCCCTTACACTTCGGACATGCTCCTTGCGGTGAATTGAATGAGAAGTTATGCGGAGCCGGTTCACGATAAGACAATCCGGTGACGGGACACATGAGCCGCTTACTATAATGACGGATACTTTCAGATTGGGCATCCAGAATCATCATCAACCCATCTCCCTGGCGCATAGCGGTTGCCACACTCTGTTTCAAGCGCCGGTCATCTTTCTCCGCTACCACTAATTTATCAATAACCACTTCTACATCGTGATTTTTATAGCGGTCGAGTTTCATACCATGCGTGATTTCACGCACTTCTCCGTCCACCCGCACATACAGGTATCCTTTTTTACGTATTTGTTCGAAAAGTTCCCTGTAATGTCCCTTACGTGAACGAACTAGCGGAGCCAGCAGATATATTTTCTTTCCTTTATAATCTTTCAGAATCAAGTCCAGAATCTGCTCTTCGGTATATTTCACCATCTCCTCACCCGACAGATACGAATAAGCCACTCCCGCACGGGCATACAGCAAACGGAGATAATCATATATCTCCGTAGTCGTTCCTACGGTAGAACGGGGATTTTTATTCGTTGTTTTCTGTTCAATGGAGATAACCGGACTCAAACCTGTTATCTTATCGACATCCGGACGTTCCAGATTGCCCAAGAAGTTACGGGCATACGCTGAAAAAGTTTCGATATAACGACGCTGTCCTTCGGCAAAAATCGTATCGAAGGCTAAAGAAGATTTTCCACTACCGCTCAATCCGGTGATAACAGTCAAACTGTTACGGGGAATTTCGGCATCAATATCCTTTAAATTGTGCACGCGCGCACCGTACACATTAATATATTCTGTTTCCTGCATATTCATATCCTTCCATAAATGTTGCAAAATTAATGTTTCCGCCCGAAATATGCTCCTAAAAAAGCACAATATTATTTTCTTAACTCAAATCTTATGAAGATATAGGGCATTATTTGTACCTTTGTTCCTTGATTTCAAGAACCAATAGTTATAATTTGATGAAACCGATAAACCGTATATTCTTATTTTTGCTTTTTATAAGCGTTTCATATGCTATCAGTTATGCACAAGAAAACCAATCATATTTCTTGCATACCATCGAAAAAGGACAAAGTTTATACTCCATCTCCAAGATGTATAATGTCACTACATCAGACATTATACGTCTGAATCCGGGCTGTGACGAAAAGATCTATGCCGGACAGACAATCAAAATTCCTACGGGAAAAGAGAGTCAGAAGGGAGAAACATTCCATACGATTCAAGCCGGAGAAACACTATACAAACTGACAACCATGTATAATGTATCCGCCAAAGATATTTGTGAAGCAAACCCCGGTTTGAGTGCCGAAAATTTCCGCATCGGACAGGTCATCCTGATTCCGCAGAAAAAAGAAGAGCAAACTGCTACTGCAACTCAAACGCCTACCGAACAGACCACCATTCAAGGTCCTGTTGTGCCGAAATGCAAGGATATGCATAAGGTAAAACGCAAAGAGACTATTTTTAGCGTGAGCCGTGAATATGGAATCAGCGAGCAGGAGTTAATTGCAGCTAACCCGGAACTGAAAAAAGGCATGAAAAAGGGACAATTCCTTTGCATCCCTTACCCGGCAGCAACGACCGTGCAACCTACACAGAAGGAAGATCCTTACGCTATTCCTCCCAGCAATAGCGAGCTTTTCCGCAAAAGTAAAGAGACTCCCCAAAAGCTGTCTACCATTAAAGCAGCTTTATTGTTGCCTTTCCAGGAAGACAAACGCATGGTGGAATATTACGAAGGTTTCCTGATGGCAGTAGACAGTCTGAAGCGTACAGGTATTTCTCTTGATCTATATGTATATGATTGCGGAAAAGAGGTTTCTACATTAAATACGATTCTTGCCAAGAACGAGATGAAAAGTATGAATATCATCTTCGGTCCGATGCATCAGAATCAAATAAAGCCATTGTCCGACTTCGCAGAGAAGAACGACATACGCCTGGTGATTCCTTTCTCTCAAAAAGGAGAAGAGGTATTCAACAACCCAGCTGTTTATCAGATCAATACGCCTCAATCTTACTTATATTCAGAAGTTTACGAGCACTTCACCCGTCAATTTCCCAATGCAAACGTTATCTTCATAGAACCGGCGAGCGTTGATAAGGAGAAAGCGGAATTTATCAGCGGCTTGAAACAAGAGTTGAAAAGTAAAGGAATTCCAATGAGAACCGTCAGTGAAAGCGCAACGAAAGAAACGTTGAAAGCAGCGCTCCGCAGTGATAAAGAAAACATCTTTATTCCGACATCAGGCAACAACGTCTTACTAATTAAGATACTTCCTCAACTGACGCTGTTAGTCAGAGAGAATCCTGCAGAGAATATTCATCTGTTCGGCTATCCGGAATGGCAGACCTATACCAGAGATCATCTGGAAAACTTCTTTGAATTGGATGTATATTTCTATTCTTCATTCTATACGAATACGTTGTTCCCGGCAGCTGTGCAGTTTACCAATGCTTACCATAAATGGTATAGCAAAGATTTGGCAAGCAAATACCCTAATTACGCAATGCTGGGTTTTGACACCGGCTTCTTCTTCCTGAAAGGATTATCGCTTTATGGCTCGGAACTGGAAAACAATCTGCCTAAAATGAACCTGACTCCTATCCAGACCGGATTCAAATTCGAGCGTGTAAACAACTGGGGAGGATTTATTAATAAAAAGGTGTTCTTCATACGTTTCACTAAGAATTTTGAATTAGTAAAACTTGACTTCGAATAATACGAAAATGATAAAGATAAAACCATTTTTGATCGCAACACTCCTACTTACAGGATTTGCCCTTCCTGCTGTCGCTCAAATCGGAGAAGCACGAAACAATTTATCGGTAGGTATCAATGGAGGTGTCAATTTAAACAGTGCTTCTTTTACTCCCACCATCAAGCAAAATAGCCTGATGGGAATTACCGGAGGTTTGACAGCACGTTATATATCCGAGAAGTATTTTGCCATGATTTGTGGCGCACAGGTCGAGTTGAATGTCTCGCAACGAGGCTGGGACCAATTATTTGAAACAATATCACTGGACGCCAACGGATATGAAGTCACTTCGAAGGACCCTACTAAAACTTACACCCGCAAAATGACTTATATAGATATTCCTTTCCTCGCTCACCTCGCTTTCGGACGAGACAGAGGATTGCAATTCTTTGTCCATGCAGGTCCTCAAATCAGCTTTCTAATCAGTGAATCGGAAACAATAAAAGGTATTGATATGAATAGCTTATCTGATACACAGAAAGCCCTGTACGGAGTTAAGATTCAAAATAAATTTGACTATGGTATTGCCGGTGGTGGTGGTGTAGAACTTAGAACAAAGAAAGCTGGTAGCTTCATCGTTGAAGGCCGTTATTACTTTGCCCTGTCTGATTTCTACAGCACTACTAAGAAAGATTATTTCGCCCGTGCAGCGCATGGAACCATTACCATAAAGCTCACATATTTATTTGATTTGAAGAAATAACCCCTCTTTCAAGGAGGAAGAGATTAAAACCTCTTATTTAAAGATCTCATTCACAACGAACTAAAAAAAATCCCCACTAACTCTAAACGAATTAGCGGGGATTTCTATTTCTGGGGGCTTTAGCCCTTTTTATCGCAATCTATCCGCAGCTTTTACCATCACCTCATCCCGTCCGATAGCACGGATAACCAGTATGTTCAGGATGATAGAAACAAGCGGCAAACACAATGCCCAGCCTATACGGAACATATTTTCATCATTCTTCAATGCAAAATAAAAAGCAAGGGCAGCAATGTAATAACCTACCAATAATAAGCTATTGAAAATTGTCATACGAATCTGCAGCATACGGTTCTTATACAAAAAGATAGTAGCCACAGCCACGATGGTGCTAACCATCAGAATTCCGAATAAGCCCCATGTAGACTGAATAGCACCGTTTACTTCCAATCCTAATGCCTTAAAAGGATGTTCTCCCATCGCATCAATGAAGTAGCCCATCGGCAAACACATGGCTGTAATCAGCAATCCTACAACAATCAATAAATAAACAGTTTGAATTCGTTGAATCATAAGTATTCTAAATAGTAGTTGAGTTAAACAATAATAGCCAAGCAATAAGGATCAGGGATCATCATCCCACTTACTACTTGACTATCAAATTCTTCGTCAGAAAATAAATTACTGAAGTTTTTCTTTCTCCTTAGCCGGATTTCTATAATATATTTTCCCTTCGATGTATTCTTGCGTAGCAATCAAGTCCGGTTTCGGCAATTTCTCATAATAACGAGAAATTTCGATTTGCTCTCTATTTTCAAACACTTCTTCCAAATTGTCATTGTAAGAAGCAAACTCTGCCAGTTTCTTAGAAAGATCGTTTTTGATTTCTACACTGATCTGATTAGCACGCTTACCAATAATGGCAACTGTTTCATAAACATTACCTGTATCAGCACAGAGTTCCATCATGTCACGGGTTACTGTTGTAGCAGGAGCATTCGTTTTTTTGTAGTCCATAAATCTATTTAAATTTAGTCTTTAATTACTTTCTGTGATTCATTGAATATCTTCTCGGCTTCTTTCAAATATTTACTTTCAGGAAATTCATTCTTAAAAGCGTAATATTCATCAATCGTTTCGCGGTAACGATCCATCTTCTTGTCTTCAACGCTATAGATAGCCATTTCGTGTCTTGCACGCAGAACCAAAATGGAAAGTTCTTCACGATAATCAGTATAAGGATAATCCTTCAATGCATTTTGAGCTGTGATTACACAAGACTCATAGTTATTGCCTAAATAATTACCCAGATTATAATATAGCCTTGCTGAATAAAGCTCTTTCAAAACCAGCTTATCCTGTAAAGCAAAAATCATATCCTGTGCTTCCTGCTTTTTTGTGCTGTTCGGGAAATACTCCATGAACATCTGCAACTGCTGGATAGCCTGATAAGTGCTTGACTGATCCAAACGTGGTTCCGGGGTATCCAGGAATAAAGCCTTACCTGCATGGAAACGTGCCAATTCGGTAAAAGTACCACGAGGATATGTATTGAAATAGGTGATAAATGTCTGGGCAGCTGTCTGATAATCTTTCTGATTATAGTAGCTCATTCCCAACATATACAAAGATTCTTCCGCTTTATCGGTTCCTTTCAGAATGGTTATCAACTCATTCAGCAACGTAGCTGAACGATTATACTGTCCCTTCGCAAAATAGTTTTTGGCGGCTTCGTACTTGTATTCGTAATCGGTGCTTTTCAGCAATTTATTATACTCCCCACATGATGTAAGAGTAGCCGCTGCAAGCAAAGTTATAATGATATTTTTCTTCATCCTATTTAAAAATAATGCGCAAAGTTACTTATTCGCTGGGAATTTAGCAATTAATCTGTGTTTTTTAATACATAAAAGGCGTTAAACATCGACAAAAGGAGAGAAAATGACGTCGAATTACAAACGACAAACTATAAACAGCAGATTATAAACGAATCACAATAGTGACGGTATGTGTTCGGGATAGTGACGGTATCGTTGGCATATACCGTCGCTATCTTCACCGGATAGCGTCACTATATTTATAGTAAAAACGGTAAGCAATTGCGTTGTCCTTGAATTGGATAACACAACTGTTTACCGTTCATTATTCATTGCTCACTGTTATATTTACAGCTTATACAAGTCACTTGCAGCCAATAGATCGACTTTCTTTTCTTTCAATACCTCGATACACTTATCCAGGTTGCTGGGGCGAATCACTACGTTTGCAATATGATTATTGGCAAACGAATACATATATTCAATAAATACGCCCTCTTCTGATAAATATCCCAGCACTTTTGCCAAAGCACCTGGTATATTGGGACAGCTTATACCTACTACATCAGTCACATTCACTGCAAAATGATTATCTTTTAAAGCTTTGTATGCTCTATCCGGATCGGATACAATTCCACGCAAAATACCAAAATCAGCATTTTCGGCAATGCACAAGGCAGAAAGATTGATATTTTCTTTCGCCAGCACTTCAGTCACTTCCGTCAAACGGCCTGACTTATTTTCCAAAAAAATAGAAAGTTGTTTTGCTACCATATTTATTAAAGTATTAAGTAATAAGTATTAAGTATTAGGTAACAAGCATTAGGTATTAGGTAACAAGTATTACCGTAGTTCCAAGATCACCCGCATGGTCAATACTTAATACTTAATACCTAATACTTATTTACATTTTTCTGTTATCAATTACACGTTTCGCTTTACCTACGCTGCGTTCAATGCTGCGAGGCTCTACCAGTTTCACGTTGACTCCCAGTCCGAGTACGCTTTGCAAACGTCCTCCCAGTTTCTTCTTCAAAGCCAGCATTTTGTTGATCTCATCCGAATAGAATTCCGGACGTACTTCAACCTGGAGTTCCATTGTATCGGTATTGTTTTCACGACCTACTATCAACAAATAATGCGGTTCAAACTCTTCCATTTCAAGAATGACTGATTCAATCTGCGTCGGGAATACATTCACACCGCGGATAATCAACATATCATCACTACGTCCCAAAATACGATCCATACGTACCAATGTACGGCCACAGGAACATTTATCATGATGCAAGGCCGTCAAATCACGCGTACGGTAACGAAGCAACGGCATACCCTCTTTGGTTAAATGAGTAAATACCAGTTCGCCCGTTTGACCGGATTCCACCGGTTGCAATGTATTCGGGTCGATGATTTCCGGGAAGTAATGGTCTTCATTCAAGTGAGTCCCGTGCTGACATTCGCACTCGTACCCGACACCCGGTCCGGCAATCTCACTCAATCCATAAATATCGTATGCTTTGATTCCCAGCTTTTCTTCTATCTCATGACGCATATTTTCCGTCCAGGGTTCTGCACCGAAAGCACCGACTTTCAGTTGGAATTCTTCACGCGGCAAACCGGAATCTTTGATTGCATCTGCCAGATAAAGCGCATAGGAAGGAGTACAACAAAGCACTGTCGATCCGAAATCATGCATCAAGGTTATCTGTTTTTCCGTGTTACCACTGGACATCGGAATAACAGAAGCACCGATATTTTCGGCTCCTGCATGTGCTCCCAATCCGCCCGTGAACAGTCCGTATCCATAAGATACCTGAAAAATATCAGAACGCCCCGCTCCATAAGCGGTAAAAGCACGCGATATACATTCCGCCCATGTAGACAAGTCCTTACGGGTATATCCGACAACCGTCGGTTTTCCGGTTGTTCCGGAAGAAGCATGAATACGTACAATTTGGCTCATCGGCACGGCACAAAGTCCGAACGGATAATTATCTCTTAAATCATGTTTCGTGGTAAACGGCAGTTTTACAATATCATCAATACTATTGATGTCATCGGGAGTAATCCCCATTTCCTGCATCTTCTTTCGATAGAAAGGCGTGTTGTGATAAACGTAATCTACAATTTTCTTGAGTCGTATGCTTTGAATCTTGCGAAGACTTTCGCGGTCCATACACTCAATGCTCTCATTCCAAATCATGTGTTTCTGGTATTACTAGTTGTATGAATCTGTTTTTTGATATTAATATGTTGCAAAGTAAAGGATTTATTTGGAAAAATGATTTGTTATCTCGATTATTTTACCGAATATTGCTCCACTTTTTAGGATTTAACTATGAATTATGAACTAACATCAGCTTATAAACCTACCGGAGATCAGCCGGAAGCTATAGCACAACTTACTGAAGGGGTCCTTCAGGGAGTTCCCGCACAGACTTTATTGGGAGTGACCGGGTCGGGAAAAACATTTACCATTGCCAATGTGATCGCCAATATCAATAAACCCACCTTGATTTTGAGCCATAACAAAACACTGGCTGCCCAGCTCTACAGTGAGTTTAAAGGTTTTTTCCCAAACAATGCGGTAGAATATTACGTTTCTTACTATGATTATTACCAGCCGGAAGCTTATCTGCCGAACAGTGATACATATATAGAGAAAGATCTCGCCATCAATGACGAAATCGACAAGCTCCGGCTCTCTGCCACTTCCGCCCTACTCTCCGGAAGAAAAGACGTGGTAGTGGTTTCTTCCGTATCTTGTATCTACGGTATGGGAAATCCTTCGGACTTCTACAAAAATGTCATCGAAATAGAACGGGGACGGATGATGGACCGCAATGTGTTTCTACGTCGTTTGGTAGACAGTTTGTATGTCCGCAATGATATCGACTTGAACCGTGGCAATTTCCGAGTCAAGGGCGACACGGTGGATATTTATCTGGCTTATACCGACAACCTGCTCCGCGTCACCTTCTGGGGGGATGAAATTGACGGTATCGAAGAGGTAGACCCTATCACAGGAGTCACTATCGCACCATTTGACGCCTATAAGATTTATCCGGCCAACCTGTTCATGACTACCAAAGAGGCTACTCTCCGTGCTATTCATGAAATAGAGGATGATTTGACCAAGCAAGTAGCTTTCTTCGAATCTATCGGCAAGGAATACGAGGCCAAACGATTGTATGAGCGAGTAACTTACGATATGGAAATGATTCGGGAATTGGGACATTGTTCCGGAATTGAGAATTATTCCCGTTATTTCGACGGCCGTGCTGCCGGTACCCGCCCCTATTGTTTGCTCGATTTCTTTCCGGATGATTTCCTGATCGTTATCGACGAAAGCCACGTAAGCGTACCCCAAATCCGTGCAATGTACGGAGGAGACCGTGCGCGAAAAATCAATCTTGTGGAATATGGTTTTCGATTGCCTGCCGCTATGGACAACCGTCCGTTGAAATTTGAAGAGTTTCAGGAGATGGCAAAACAAGTAATCTACGTCAGTGCTACACCGGCGGATTATGAATTGATTCAGTCGGAAGGAATCGTCGTGGAACAGGTGATTCGTCCTACCGGTCTGCTCGATCCTATCATCGAAGTGCGTCCGAGTCTCAATCAGATTGACGATTTAATGGAAGAAATCCAGCTCCGTATTGAAAAGGAAGAACGCGTACTCGTCACTACACTAACCAAACGAATGGCAGAAGAACTGGCAGAATATCTTCTTAATAATAATGTGAGATGTACCTATATCCATAGTGATGTCGACACACTGGAACGTGTGAAGATTATGGATGATCTCCGTCAAGGAGTTTATGACGTACTTATCGGGGTCAACCTGCTTCGTGAGGGTCTCGACCTTCCGGAAGTGTCTCTCGTCGCTATTCTCGATGCAGACAAAGAAGGATTCCTCCGCTCCCACCGTTCGTTGACACAAACTGCGGGACGTGCCGCGCGTAATGTGAACGGTAAGGTAATCATGTATGCTGATAAGATGACGGATAGTATGAAACTGACGATTGATGAAACGAACCGTCGCCGCGAAAAGCAGCTGGCATACAATGAGGCAAACGGAATTACCCCGCAACAGATTAAAAAGGCCAGAAACTTGTCTGTATTCGGTAATGCAAAAGAGGCAGATGAGCTGTTGAAAGAAAGACATGCTTATGTAGAACCTTCTACTCCGAATATCGCAGCAGATCCGATAGTGCAGTATATGAGTAAAGCGCAGATGGAAAAGAGTATCGAGCGTACCCGCAAACTGATGCAGGAAGCAGCCAAGAAACTTGAATTTATCGAAGCCGCACAATATCGTGACGAATTATTGAAACTGGAGGACTTGATGAAAGAGAAATGGGGATAAAATTTCCCCTTTGTTCACTTATTATAGCCTGATTGCTAAGGGCTGAAACTCTTAACAAACCTGTAACTTCGCATTTAGTCTATTAATTAGTGTTATAAAAACACCAATTAAGGGCTGATAATTTGCAAAGTTACCGGAATCCCGTATCTTTGCACTGTGTTTTTCATAGTATTAGATTTAAGGTTAACAAAGGTTGGAGCAAGGCGTTGCTCCTTTTTTTATGTCTATACGTCACCTTCAATGAAAAATATAAAATTGAAAAGACATAATGTACCACTCTCTAAAGCATAAATTAAGGAGGATTGCAGATATAGACTGATCGTTCATTACGACTGAATCTATTCATGCAATCCTCCCATTTCTTATAGTTGGATTATTCCTACTTCAAGCGATGATAAATCAAAGAGCCTTCTCTATGGCATTTTTAATCAACGGTTCCATAATATCATACCCTTCGCTCGTTGGGTGAACTCCATCTTTAGTATATTGAGGATTCAAGGCCTGATTTTCGTCAACCACCATTGCCTTGTAATAATTAACAAACGGAATTTTATTTGCTTTTGCATAAGCCTCTATCCGATCATTTAAAGATTTAATTTTCTGCGGAACATCTTTTATTTCCATTCTCCACTTAAATGCAGCAGCAGGCAATACGGAAGTCAAAATTACTTTTATTTTATTTGCTTTTGCCAGTTCCGCCATAGAAACAATGTTTCCGAATGTATAATCTTCATTATACGCTTGTGTATTTTCAGCGACATCATTTGTTCCAGCATTAATCACCACTAAAGCAGGAGAAAGATTAATCACATCTTCCCGGAACCGTAACAAGAATTGATAGGAAGTCTGCCCACTGATTCCACGGCCAATGTAACCATTTGATTTGAAAAAATCCGGATGAGTCCTTACCCATCCTTCCGTAATGGAATTTCCCATAAAAATAACCCGTTTGTCTTTCTTTGTCGCTTGTGGAAGTGCAGCATTTTCTTTTGAATAACGACGTAGATTAGCAAAATCATTTTTCTGTGCATAGCTTTCTCCTATCGAGAAACTCAAGCAAACAACAGCCAATAATATCCATTGGCCCCATCTTCTTTTATTCATGTTTATATTAAGTATTAGTAATATTATATTTCATGCAAAGATAAAAAGAAAAGCGATGCACTATACTTTGTATGGCCATTTTTTGTGCATTTCCATGCCATAATGTGCTGATAAATGTCAGACGGGAGAGATTTTTTCTGCATATTTGTTATTGTTTTCAGTTTTCCTGCAAAAATACGCCATACGCGGGGAGCTTCTAAACTCATCGGTTCTTTTCAGTTGGTTTCGGTTCTAAATAGTCATATACGTTCGCATATTAATAACCTTTCTTTGGGGAAGCAAAAGTTAGAGGCTCCATTTGCTTGAAACAAAGCCTCTGAATGTATCAAACGGAGGCTCTGCCGCATGAGTTTAGAGCCTCCATTTGGGGGATAAAAAAAGCGCCTTTTTGCCGAACGCATAGTGGAACGCTCTCCAAAGGCAGATAACTCGCTATATGGCAGCCGGTTACACCTACCTAAAAAAGTCCCCCTTGAACACTTACCGGTATTATTATAAATATATAAATAATAAACTATATATTAAAATATATAGTTCGATTTTTCTATTTTTTGAATCTTTATAACGCAAATCGCATGTGCTAAAATTTATTTGTAGCTTTGCTTTTTTCGAATAAATTCAGCTGTTAAATCAGTTCATAGTAATTATTAAAAAAGTTGATGAAGAAAGAAGAATGGAGCATCCACATTTGTCTATCGCCCAAAACATCGAATAACCGTTAAGGCGAAGGTACTTTTTCTTAATCAATGTTATATAACATACGTTTTTTCTTGGATTATTTGCTAATTTCACGATAGTCCGTATCTTTGCACTGTGTTTTTCATAGTATTAGATTTAAGGTTAACAAAGGTTGGAGCAAGGCGTTGCTCCTTTTTTTATGTCTATATGCTTGATTTCCTAAAAAAGAATGGTATTTTTGTGAAGTCACAATTATTATCCGAAACATGAAACGCAAACTGCTTTATACCACTCTAATAATTGCTATCCTGTGTGTAATCAGCATAGTTGTATGTAACAGGACGATCAAGAAACACACAGTCTCCAAACTATATACGGAAGTAAATACCATCCCTTCCAACAATGTAGGATTACTTCTCGGAACTTCTCCCAAGTTGAAAAGTGGAAATAACAATTTATACTTCGATTATCGGATTCTTGCAACAGTGGAGTTATATAAAGCCGGAAAAATTAAATATATCCTCATCAGCGGCGATAACCGTAAAGAGGATTACAATGAACCGGAAGAAATGAAGAAAGCACTCATGCAAAAAGGTATTCCTGAAAAATCCATTTATTTAGATTATGCCGGATTCCGGACTCTCGACTCTGTTGTACGTGCCAAAGAAGTGTTTGGACAAAATCGTCTGACCATCATCTCCCAACGTTTCCATAACGAACGAGCGATCTATCTTGCAGAGAAAAATGGAATAGACGCCATCGGGTACAACGCCCCAAATGTAAATGCTTATGCCGGACTGAAAACTAACATCCGGGAATTACTTGCAAGAGTCAAAATGTTTATAGATTTAGGTATAGATAAACAACCTCATTTCTTGGGAGAGAAAATAATAATTGAATAAGCGAGATACCTCCGATGCATGGAAGTGAGTTTAACATATTCTGAATAAAAAGTGATATACGTTTCTTTATTCCCAAATATAGCTCTACCTTTACTGAAAAATCAGAATATGGCAAAGATTACAGTTCAGAAAACAGATGTTACTATCCTAAAAATCAACGATACAGATTACATTTCCTTAACCGACATAGCTAAATACAAGACGACAGATGCCAATGCTGTTATTGCCAACTGGCTACGTAATAGAATGACCATTGAATATTTAGGATTATGGGAGATATTGTACAACCCCCATTTTAAACCCCTCGAATTCGAGGGGTTTAAAAAAGAAGCAGGACTAAATGCGTTTACTCTTTCCCCTCAAAAATGGATAGAAACCACCTGTGCTATTGGAATTATATCCAAATCAGGACGATATGGGGGCACTTTTGCTCACAAAGACATTGCATTCAAATTTGCAAGTTGGATTTCCGTTGAATTTGAATTATACATAGTAAAAGAATTCCAACGTCTCAAAGAGCAAGAGCAAGCTCAACTTGGTTGGTCGGCAAAGCGAGAATTATCTAAAATTAATTACCATATTCATACTGATGCAATCAAACAACATCTTATCCCTCAAGAAATCACTTCACAGCAAACATCTATGATTTATGCCAGCGAAGCTGATGTCCTTAATGTAGCCATGTTTGGAATGACAGCCTTAGAATGGCGGGATACACACCCTGATTTAAAAGGAAATATCCGCGATTATGCCTCAATCAACGAACTTATCTGCTTATCAAATATGGAAAACTAAAATGCAGTTTTCATAAACGAAGGTTTGGCACAAAAGGATAGACTCATCAAATTAAATCAAATAGCAATTCAACAAATGAACATATTAGAAGATATTAAAAATAAAAAGTTATTGAAATAATTTATGGAACAACAAATTCAACTCAACGATCACAACAAGCAGGAATACCCTCCTATGCATACAGCAGAGCATTTACTCAATGCCACCATGGTGAAAACCTTTGGCTGCCCACGTTCTCGCAATGCCCACATCGAAAGAAAAAAAAGCAAATGTGACTATATACTTTCGTCATGTCCGACAGCGGAACAAATCCAGTCTATTGAAGATAGAGTGAACGAGGTAATCAGTCAGAACCTACCTGTGACTGTTGAGTTTATGACTCATGAACAGGCCAAAGATATTGTAGATTTAAGTAAGCTACCTGCCGATGCAAGCGAAACTCTTCGCATTGTCCGCATTGGAGATTATGATGCCTGCGCCTGCATCGGATTGCATGTATCCCATACTTCTGAAGTGGGTACCTTCAAAATCATTAGTTATGATTATGACGAAGAAAGGCAAACACTAAGAATAAGGTTCAAACTGATCGAGAAGAAGTAAACAGGTTATCAAATTAATATCTATCTTATATAAAATAAATAAAAACAGGATACATTTTGTCATTTATATTGCAAAAATGACATTATAAAAATGACAAATAGACAATTTTAGTCTCTAAAATCTCTTGGCATAAGGTTTGCATTTATAGAAGCGAACAACGGTTCGAGAGCGGACGATGGAAGGCGGGATAACCGATACCATCGGAAGTGAAAATGCCGAAGTTCTAAATTTATTAATTGAATGTTTAACTTAAAGATAGGAGACTAAAATTATGATGCCTGTTAGAAGAACTCAAAGTTGGTTACCAAGTATCTTTAATGATTTCTTTGATAACGATTGGATGGTAAAAGCAAATGCTACTGCACCTGCAATTAATGTTTTGGAAACAGAAAAAGAGTACAAAGTGGAATTGGCTGCTCCTGGTATGACGAAGGATGATTTCAATGTTCGCATTGATGAAGACAACAACCTCGTTATCAGCATGGAGAAGAAGACTGAAAACAAGGAGGAAAAGAAAGACGGTCGCTATCTGCGTCGCGAATTCTCATACTCTAAGTTCCAGCAAACAATGATTCTACCGGACAATGTGGACAAAGAAAAAATTGCTGCATCCGTAGAACATGGTGTTTTAAACATCGAACTTCCGAAACTCTCTGAAGAAGAAGTGAAGAAGCCCAATCGGCAAATCGAAATAAAGTAATACGGTAACCACTTGCTGTTCACCGGAAACGGTGATAAGAAGTAATAAAACAGCTCTTTCCCTGAAAAGGAAACGAGCTGTTTTTATATTATTATCCTTAGTTATTCTTCCGATAACTAATCACTGCCCAACTATTAAACACTACTGCAAAAAACAACAATACTCCAAACTGTGGCAGTAAATCAAAGAAACCACTCCCCTTTAAATACACCATTCGCATCACTTCCATAAAATACCTCAAAGGATTGAGCCTAGTAATTAGTTGAGCCCATTCCGGCATACTGCTAATGGGAGTAAACAAACCACTCATCAAAATTACAACCAACAAACAGAACCACATAACAAACATAGACTGTTGCATCGTTGCCGAGTAGTTGGAAATAACAAGTCCGAAACCGGACATTACCAGAACGAAAAGAACTGCGAAAAAGTAAATCAATAGAAAATGACCGACCGGCACTATGCCATAAATTAACCAGGCTAATATGAAACATACAGTCAGCACCACAAAACCAATCAACCAGTAAGGCAAGAGCTTTGCCAAAATAAAGATAAACTTCGGAACCGGCGTCACATTGATTTGCTCAATCGTTCCTACTTCCTTCTCGCTAACTATATTCAATGCAGGCAAGAAACCACAAATCAAAGTTAATAACATGACCATCAATGCCGGAATCATATAGAGTTTATAGTTCAGATTCGGATTAAACAACCCCTGTGTATCAATGCCTATCGAAGGGAAAGCACCGGAGACTGTAGCAGTTGCAGGATATTCCGAACGCAGCTCGGCTGCATAATCATTAATAATAGAAGATAGATAAGAACTCCCCAGCCCTCCTTTTGTCCCATTCACAGCATTGGCTGCTATCAGTATGTGGGTATCTTCTCCATTCATCCAATCCCGTTCCAGATGCCGCGGAATTTCCATCACAATATCCGCCGTTCCAATTTCAATATTCCGTAGGCCTTCTTCATACGAAGCCGGCACTTCCACCAGACGGAAATAGGTAGAGGCGGCAATCTTATTGACTAAACGTTGTGAAATAGCCGAATGGTCATTATCCACAATATTCAGCTGTATATTCTTGATTTCCAGATTTACCGCCCAAGGCATCAGCAGCATAATCATGCATGGAAATACAAGAATCAATTTCGGAAGAAACGAATTGCGAAGCAATTGTTTAAACTCTTTTTCTATCAGGAACTTTATCATAAATAATTCTTCCATTTATCAATCTGCCCATTAGCACACTGTATAGTATTCATACAGCCAATTGGCATATCGACATATTATTCCAATCTATACTTAAATTTCTTGATACTGATCGTAATAAGTACCGTCGCCATCAATAACAAGATACCAATCTCTTTATACACCAATGCAACTGGTACTCCTTCAATCATCAGTTTACGCACAGCCTGTATATACCAACGTGCCGGAAGTATATCCGAGATCCATTGAAGTATCACCGGCATACTCTCTATAGGGAAAATCATGCCCGATAAAAGCATTGTGGGCATCATCAGCATCAATCCGGAAACCAGCATGGCCGCAACCTGTGTACGTGTGACTGATGAAATCAATAAGCCCAATGCCAACGATACGAAGATAAACAGCAAAGATACCGTGATTAACCAGAACAAACTTCCTACCACCGGAACATCCAACACAAAGACCGAAAGCAAAAGGATCGTTATCAGATTGACGAACGACAGCACAAAATAAGGTACAGCCTTTGCCAAAATAATAAATAGCGGCTTCACAGGTGAAACCAATAATACTTCCATCGTGCCTGTTTCTTTCTCACGAACAATGGAAATCGAGGTCATCATGGCGCAAATCAGCATCAGGATCAAGCCCATCACTCCCGGAACAAAGTTATAAGCACTCTTCATCTGCGGGTTGTAGAGCAATTTGATATCAGGAGTCAGGCGGGCAGCCGACATATTCGGGGGAATCATCTCCTGGCCTACCATAGAAACGATTCCTGTCGCATAATTAACTTGCGAAGTCGACATATTGGGATCTGTTGCATCTACTATCAGCTGTACACGAGCATCACCCGTATAGAGATCATCCGCAAACCGTTCGCTAAAGACAATCGCCATATCAACTTCATTCTTTAGGAAAGCAGCTTCCATTTCCTGGGGCGAATGAAAACGTGCAGTAACGGTGAAATACTCACTGGCATCCAAACGATCAATTATTTTTCGCGTTACCACATCATTAGAAGGATCGAGCACCGCCAACCGAACATTCTTCACTTCCGTGCTGATAGCAAAACCGAATAGAATAATTTGCACGACAGGCATCCCCAACAAAATCAGCATGGTTCGCCGGTCACGGAAAATATGATAAAACTCTTTCTTTATAAAAGCTATAAACTGTCTCATAATCAATCTGCTTTGCGCACCGCACCGCGGGCTAATTTCTGAAAAACGTCATCCATCATTTCCGCACTGAATTGTTGTTTCAGACGGGCAGGTGTATCAAGTGCTTTTATCTGACCGTCCACCATGATAGATATCCGGTTGCAATATTCTGCTTCATCCATATAATGGGTAGTGACAAACACGGTAATACCCTGATCGGCTGCCTGATAGATCAATTCCCAGAACTGTCTTCTCGTAGCAGGATCTACTCCACCGGTCGGCTCATCCAGAAAAACGATTCTCGGTTCATGGAATATTGATACTGAAAAAGCCAATTTCTGTTTCCATCCCACCGGAAGGCTCTTCACCAGAGTATCCCGTTCGGCAGTAAGCCCCAAACGATCCAACAATTCTTCTGTCTTCCGTTCTATCTCTTGTTCCTTCATGCCATAAATTCCGGCAAACAGACGGATATTCTCCCACACTTTCAGGTCTTCATATAGCGAAAACTTTTGGCTCATATATCCGATATGTTTCTTAACTTGTTCGGCCTCCCGGTAAATATCATATCCTGCCACCTTCCCGATGCCTGATGTCGGTTTACTTAATCCGCAAAGCATACGCATAGCTGTCGTCTTTCCTGCTCCATTAGCACCCAGAAAGCCAAATATCTCGCCCCGGTTCACCAGAAAGGAGATATGATCTACTGCGGTAAAATCTCCAAAACACTTTGTCAACTGTTCCACTTCAATGACCGGAGCTACTTCATGCTTCACTTCCTCCCGTTCCAAGGAAGGAGGGCAAAGGATAGACGCAAATTGATGAAGAATACGTTCGGGAGTATCAATGCCATGAATCTGTCCATGATTGATGAAAGCAATCCGGTCACATTGCCGGGCCTCATCCATGATGGGAGTAGAAACAACAATGGTAATCCCCTGTTCCCGTAAGTTTCGGAGCATTTGCCAGAATTCCTTACGCGACACGGGGTCTACTCCGGTAGTGGGTTCATCCAGAAATAAAATATCCGGTTTATGAATCAAAGCGCAGCTCAATGCCAGTTTCTGCTTCATACCACCTGACAAAGCCCCTGCCCTTCTTTTCCTGAACGGTTCTATCTGTTGGTAGATATCTTTAATTAAATCATAATTCTCCTGAACTGTCGTATGGAACACGGTAGCAAAAAACTCCAGATTCTCTTCTACCGAAAGATCCTGGTAAAGTGAAAAACGACCGGGCATATATCCCACTTTCGTACGAATCTGTTTATAATCCGTTACCACATCCAGCCCGGCAACCATGGCCGTTCCTTTATCCGCCAGCAACAAAGTAGTCAGAATACGGAATAAGGAACTCTTACCGGCACCATCAGGCCCTATCAGACCAAAGATTTCTCCTCGTTCCACAACGAAAGAAACGTCTTTCAGCGCCTCCACTGTTCCATAGTTCTTGCCGACTTCTTTCACAACCACTATGGGTTCTCCCTTTGCCATTCCCTTGCGTTTAATTTTTAATCTTCAATTTTTAATTTTTCAATGTCACTCCTCCGTACATACCAATCTTCAATGCTCCGTCATTCTTCACGGCAATTTTCACTGCATATACCAAATTAGCACGTTCGTTTTTCGTCAAAATCGTTTTGGGAGTGAACTCCGAACGGTCGGAAATCCATGTCACTACCCCCGGATAAGCTTTCTGCTCCGAGTTTCCATAATCAGCATACACAGTTACCTCATCTCCCAGTTTCACTTGCGACAACTGTTCGGAGGTGATGTAAGCCCTCAAATACATGCGATCCACTTCAGCCACTTTAAACAGCGGTTTACCTATCGCCGCCAATTCACCGGCTTCTGCATATTTTGCCAATACTGTACCTTCGATAGGCGACTGGACATGACATTTAGCTAACTGATCCTCCATCTGTGCAACCTGTATGGCAACCGAATTTCCTTGTTCTATCAGGCTATTTGTACTATTCTGCAATGATGATTCCTGTGCGACAAGCTGCCTTTCAAGCAATTTGACTTGTGCATCCCAGTCGTCCAACTGTTTCTGATTCGCCGCTCCAGCAGCAAGCAGGTTTTCCACGCGTTTCTTTTCACGTTCAGCTGTTGCTATTTGCTGTTTGGTAGCAGCTATCTGTTTAGCAAGATCCGGACGTTGGCTTTCCACAGATTTCATACTGGCCTCCAGTTGTAATTTCTTCAAATACAATTGCACCGTATCCACCAGTCCAATCTCCTCACCTGCTTTCAGTCTTGTCCCCTCTTCTACCTCCAGTCGCAACAACTTTCCGGCAGCTTCGGCAGAGACTATCACTTCTGTGGCTTCAAACGTGCCGGTTGCATCATAGCTGGGTATTCCCTTACCACAAGCAGCCAACATTATCAATGCCACTCCAACCATTCCTATCTTTGTCATTCGTTCCATATCTAAAGAAGTTATATTAATCATTCGTAGTATATTTCAATTGATAAATTCCCATTAACCGTTGAATTTCATGCAACGCTTTCGACTGACGTGCCAAACTCTCATTGGTCAATTCCCGAAGCATCTCGGTCACCGTCAATGTTCCATTCGCCACTTTGGCCTCTGCCGATTTGCGAATATTGGTACGCAAACGGATAATCTCATCATCATCCTGCATTTGCTTTTCCAATGATTGGATGGCCTGATCTTGTTGTGTCATCTCCAATCTTGTATTAAACAGAAACACATCCCGGTTATTATCCAATTGCCGGCGTTTATTTTCAATTACCTTCCGGTCATTCTTCAAGGTATACAAACTACCAAAATTCCATGAAAGGCGAACACCCGCAATATAGTAGGGAGAAAATTCATTTTTCAGCATATTCAATCCGGGGTTTCCATAAGCTCCCTGCACGAATAATCCGAACTGTGGAAGATGACGCACATTCAAAGCTTTCTCCTGTACTTGCAATCCTACTCCTTGCGCATTGAACAAAGATAATTCCGGACGACGAATCTCACCGACAGCCGAAATGTCATCTTGAGGAACAGGTTTCTCCAAAACCGTTTCCTGCGACAATTTCTCTCCTACCAAAAGTGAAAGCATCTTCAAATACGCCATACGCGATGAAACCAGTTCAACTCTTTTCTGCTTTGTGTTCAACTGCTCCACTTTCACAGCATCCAAATCGGCCTGATTGGCAATGCCATTTTCTACGTAGGCAGTAATCTGGCGATAATTTCTCTCCAGTTCATCTTGCAACAATACATTCTGTTTCAGTTGCTCGTCCAACAAAAGAATCCCAAAATAAAGGTCATTTACACGACTATTTAGCGCATACATATCCACATTCAGTTTTTCTTTCTCTATCTCCGCTTCCGCAGTCGTTTGTTTCTTCTGCGTCCGGATTCCTCCACCATCCCAGATTTTCTGTTGTAACTCCAACATCACCTGATACTGATCTTTCGGCAGTCCTTTCAAATCCACTCCGGGAAGCTTCACCGGAATTTCCGTTACCTCACTCTGATAAGAAGCTTTAGCCGAAAGGGCAAACTGTGGCAAATATCCTTTTGCCGCATTCTCAAGATTATATTCCTTTGTTTTCTCCACCAAGCCATACTGATGTACCAACGGATAATTTTCCTGCGTCTTCCGTTGACATTCTTCCAACGTTATCTGCGCATTTATTCCCGATACAAACAATAAAAAGGAGAAACTGAAAACCATTCTTTTCATACACATCATTTCTTTAATTTCTTCAAAAGACAAAGATAGAGGTTTCAAAGATACGTTCACATTCCGATAGTTAGTAAAAATGTTCCAATAGTTCGATAAAGAGAAAGAATAAAAGGCTATTTGCTGATTTTTATTATCTTTGGCGGAAAAAACAGATAAAGATGGAAAAGAAAATACCATTAAATATAGGTCTCGAAATCTTAGAAAATCCGGATATCGTCCGATTTAACGAATTTCGTTTCATATCTCCGCATTTCGGATTCGTAAACAGCTTCGCCAAAATAGAATCCAATCTTATCACAATAGATCAACCTTATCGTATCAAAGAGGGACGTATCGCAGTTATCAAACAGGGATATGCGCGCGTATTAATCAACCTGATAGAAGAAACTTTTCAGCCGGACAAGCTACTATTAATTGTTCCGAATTCCATTCTTCAGATTATAGAAGTCTCTCCGGATTTTGATATGCAGATGGTAGCCATGGACGCGGAATTTCTTTCTATAGCCGGAAAAGACAATTTCTTCACTCATCTCTCACAGTTACAGAAAAACCTCATATTATCTCTGACCTCACATGAATACGACTTGTTTAAGAGTTATTTTGCTTTAATATGGAATATATTACAAGAACCGACGTTCCGACGGGAAGCTATTCAATATCTACTAATTAGTCTTTTGTGCAATATAGAATATCTTGTCAAAAACAACAATCAAAAAGAACAGAGCTGTCAGACACATCAGGAAGAGATTTTCCAGCGTTTCATTTCTTTAGTCAATGCTTATAGCAAGAAAGAACGTAATGTTAGTTTTTATGCGGATAAGCTATGTCTCACTCCTCGTTATCTTAATACGATCATCCGCCAAACCAGTCAACAAACAGTAATGGACTGGATAAACCAGTCCATTATATTAGAAGCTAAAGTATTGCTAAAACATAGCAATCTGCTTGTTTATCAAATTTCTGATGAATTGAACTTCCCTAATCCTTCTTTTTTCTCGAAGTTCTTTAAGCGAATGACAGGAATGACACCACATGAATATCAATTCTCGAAATAAATTTTATTTCGAGAATTCCTTAATTCTTTGCTCTTCTTCCAGCTTGCAGATCAATAATGTGTTATCTTTCTCTGCAATGATATATCCATCCAAGCCTTGAATAACTACTCGTTTTTCTTCGCTGGCATGCACAATACAATTTTTACTTTCATACAAACGGATATCGGTTCCTACGGTTGCATTTCCAGACTTATCCTGTGGAAGCAAACCGCGAAGTGCTCCCCATGTACCCAGATCTGACCAGCCAAAAGAAGCGGGAAGTACATAAATCTCCTGCGCTTTCTCCATCACTGCATAGTCGATAGAAATGCTTTCGCAAGTAGGGAATAACTTCTTGATTGTTTCATTCTCTTTCTCTGTATAGAAATCGGGGAAAATGCGATCGAAAATTTGTGCGATGCCCGGAGCATATACACGCATCACGGAAGTAATAGTACGCACATTCCATACAAAGATTCCCGCATTCCAGAAGAAATTGCCTTCTGCCAGATACTTTTCGGCAGTTTCTTTATCCGGTTTTTCCTTAAAAGCATCTACTGTATAAATCTCTTTATCTGTCTGGAGGTGATCGGCAGCAGCAATATATCCGTATCCGGTTTCCGGACGAGTTGGCCGGATACCTATCGTTACAATAGCGCTGCCATCATCTGTGAAACGAAGGGCTTTCTCCATCACTCTACGGAATTCTCCCGTATCAATGACTAATGCATCCGAAGGAGTTACTACAATGTTAGCATTCGGATGTTTTTTCTTAATCTTCCAGCAAGCAAAAGCAATGCAGGGTGCAGTATTGCGCGCACAAGGCTCCGCCAAAATATTACTTTCCGGAATTTCCGGCAACTGCTCCCGAACAATATCAATGTATTTTTCAGAAGTTACGACCCACATATTTTCTCTGGGACAAACACCGTCGAAACGATCTGCCGTCAACTGAATCAGCGACCGGCCACATCCCATTACATCAATAAATTGTTTAGGACATTCCGGAGTGCTCATCGGCCAAAAGCGGCTCCCTATGCCACCAGCCATTATTACAACATGATTATCCATACCTGTTATTCTCCTGTAAAAAAAATATTCTTTAAAATAGGTGTGCAAGTTACGCTAAAATGTCCAAAACAGCAAATAAAAATAAGAGTATTTGTAAGCTCCCGATAAAGTACCAATATTTATAATGAAGAAGTATTCAATATAAAAACGGAAGACAACAAAAGTGCTGTCTCCCGTTTTGAGTTGTATATTATCTAGTGATAATATCATTTCAAATATCAACGATCTTCACAGACAGTTGATATAATAGAAATCACATCGGATTTACACCGACATGAGGGCGTTGATCAGGAATACACCGCCGCACATTTCCTGACCACAAAATGTAGGGTGCTTCATGTGTGTAGCATGAAGTTAGGGACCTACATGTTCCATCTCACTTTTGTGTAAAGTATTAAAAGTACTCTATGACATTATTAACTAAAAAAAATCTCGATCACCAATAAAATATATATATTGGCGAATTCTATATCAAAGTTTATTAACCGCTATATTGGTTGAATTTATGACTCCTTGTCATGAAAATGTTCTCCATATCCATAACCGTAACCATAGCGCTTACCATAACCATAGAACTTGCCATATTTACCATAACCGTAATAATAACCGTATTTTCTTCTTTTCAGATCCAAACCATTTATTACAGTACACAGGCTAGGCAATTTATTGTTTTCAGCAAGTTCATTAATCAAAGTATACTCGTTTTTATGAGTATAGTCTGCACGGCAGACATAAACAGACAGGTCAGCCACACGTCCTATCAACAAGGTATCAGTAACCATACCAACAGGAGCTGTATCCAGAATCACATAATCAAAATTCTTCTTAAGAGTTTCAATCGCTTTATCCAGTCCATCACGAGCCAATAATTCGGTAGGATTAGGAGGAACTGTTCCACCGGGAAGAATATAAAGATTCTTACTTACATCAGAAAGCTGTACTAAATCCATCAAGTTCTTTTCCGGATTAGCCAAATATTGAGTTATACCAACTTCTTTTCTCGGAATATTAAATACCTTATTCAAGCCCGGTTTACGAATATCAAGACCAACGATTACTACTTTCTTCCCTAATAAAGAAAGACTAATAGCAAGATTACCAGAGATGAAAGATTTACCCTCACCACTAACCGTAGAAGTAACCAGAATCACCTTCTTGTCATTTTCAAGCATAAACTGAAGATTCGTTCGGATATTGCGGAAAGTTTCACTCATCAAGTTATTGTGATTCTCAAATACAGCAATAGCACCCTGCTTTTCATCAGTCAATGGAATATCACCAACAATAGGCACACAAGTAAGCTTTTCTACATCAGAACGACCTTCAATCTTGAATTTGGTTAATTCGAGCAGGTAAATAATCCCCACCGGAATTCCGATTCCTAACACTAAAGCAACCAGATAAATTATCTTGCCTCTAGGAGATACAGGAGTATCATCTGCTATAGCGTCATCTATAATCTTCGCATTATTGGCTGTAGCAGCCAGAGTTATCGCATTCTCTTCACGCTTCTGAAGAAGCATCAAATAAAGTCCGGCCTTTATCTCCTGTTGGCGAGCAATACTCACAAACTCACGCTCCTGACCAGGTGCCTCACTAATACGACGGGAATAACGATTCGCTTCACGATCCAAATCTGCCTTTGTAATCAACAATCCACGCAAAACCCTGTCTAAAGATACTTGTACATTCTCTTTCATGGCATGAATACTTGTATCCAAGTTTATAATGGTAGGATTATTCTCCGTTGATGTACGCAGCAAACGTTTTCTCTCAACAAGCACATCATTATAACGGTTGATGGCAGCCGCAAGATTCACATCCTGCAATCCGATATTACTAGGTAAAACCTCATAACCTTCATTTTGCATATATTTTTGCAAATCCTGCAGCAAATTAATCTGGGTTTGATTCTCCACACGCTTCTTTTCATATTCAGCACTACCCGTCAAAGCTATTTGTGCATCACTGGTCAAATCCGTAATACCCGCCCCACGTTTGAAACTTTCCAGTTCCTTTTCCGTACTACCCAGTTCTTTGGAGATAATACTAATACGTTCATTGATAAATTCTGCTGTTTTCTGTGCCACTTCATTCTTATCATTATTCGTATTGATATTATACATCTCCAATAACTTATTGATAAAATCCTTGCCGCGTTGTACATTTGAGTTTTTCAATGATATGACAGCCACAGAAGTGGTTTTGGAAGTAGGCTCAATAGTCATATTTTTGCAATACCCTTTCGCTACAGCCAAAGGCTTATTAATTGTTGCTGTAATATTACGTGTAGTCTTTTCTGAATCTGTAATTTTTTCCAATATTCTTTTAGATAATACAGAATCCGGTGTCAGGAAAAAAGCCAATGTTCCTTTATCGGTAGGAAAAACAGCCGGTAACTTTTCGAAATGTTTCTGATATTCATCATCGCCAAGCTTCACATTCACATCCAGACTTCCTTGTGGTTGCAATATCATCTCCACAATTATCGGTTTCTCCAATAAATCGGCCTCCTGCGGAGTCATGCTCACTTGTACTGGTGAAGTTTTATACATATTCCTGGAAAGAAATTCATCCTCATCCGTATAAGAAATATAGAGGCCCAAATCTTCAACCACTTCTTTGACGATAGTCTTGGAACGGAGCACTTCAATCTCGTTATCAATATTCTGTGAAGAAGACATCAAACCATCCAATCCCAAACTCTCTAGCCCAGAAAGCATTCCGGCACTACCTCCCTTTTTATCGTCCTTTATTAAAACCGTAGCAGATATGTTATACACAGGAGTAGCTATATACAAATAGACCCATGCTGTAATCAAACATACCACAACCGCCCCCACAAACCAAGGCCAATGGAGCAAATACTTAAACAGCAGTTCCTTGACATCTATACTTTCTTCCTTAGGCTCTTGTGTTCCGTTGAATTCTGTTTCTTTCATTGCAAATCGTTATTTTAAGATGTTTACTAATAGGCTGACAACGGATACCAAGATAGAGGTAGCGGAGAACCAGAGGCTGGTACTATTGCCCACATCGGAATTTCGAGCCTTTGCTTTATTGGGAGTTATATAAACAATATCATTCTGTTGTAACCAATAGTAAGGTGAAAGAATCGTTTCGGCATTATTTAAATCCAAAGTGACAATTTGCTGTTTGCCATTTGCGTCCTCACGAATCAGCTTCACATTATCACGAAGACCGTATACCGTCATATCACCAGCCATGGCCAATGCCTCCAATAGATTCACCTTCTCATTAGAAATAGTAAATGTACCCGGTCGAGCAACCTCTCCAATGACTGATATCTTATAATTTACCATACGTACTGTGACAATAGGATTTTCTTTCATATAAGGCTTCAATTTATCAACGATTAACTGCTCTGCCTGTTTCTTTGTAAGCCCTCCAACTGTCAGTGCTCCTAATACTGGAAAAGATATTTTCCCTTCATTGTCAACCAAATATTGTTGTAACACAGGCTGAGTAGTAGTGTACTGTATTGATAAATTAGACGGGCTGGCAATTGTCAAGTTAAAGGGTGCAGCTAGTTCCGGACTGGTACACGAAACCACAATTGTCAATAAATCTTTCGGCATGATCTTTGCATCATAAAGAGTTTCCTGCTGAGTAGCTTGATTGACTGCTTCCACGTCTTGCAAATAAGGTACCTTTTTATAAGATTGACATGCTGCTAATAAAAAAGACAACAATATCATACATATTAGTTTATTTACTTTTTCCATATTCTTATCATCTTATTCACTTTTAAAAGTAATATCATCTGTAGGGGGGTATATAAATTCAAACTCTAAAGTTCTTGCCAGCCCCTCTCCTAAAGAATAAGGAGCTTTAAAAACAGAAGAATGTATTTTAGCAGCATCAAATTCAGTTGTTGCACAAAACTTCTTCACACGCACAGAACTTACTGCCAATTTCTTACGAGTAATGCAAGCAAATATATCAAAACAATATCCTCCTATCATGCCCAACCAATAAGGGAAATGAGTAGCCGGAATATGTTTATTCATAACTTTGCTCACATGAGCCACTAGTTCATTCATTGTAAAATCCGGCTTGTCAACATAATTAAACACATTATAACCTGTCCGAACCTCATCAATCATGTATTTTACAAAAGCAACAACATTACCGACATAAGCCATTGACTTTTTATTGTTTCCAGAACCAATCATTAGAAACTTTCCACTCGCAATTTGCTTTAATAAATTGTACACATTGCCTCTGTTACGTTCTCCAAAAATGACTGTTGGACGAATAATATCAATATTCCAATCCGGATGTAACTTATACCATTCATGCAAAATTTGCTCTGCCTGCCATTTACTTTTCCCATAGTGATTAAACGGATCTGCCGGATATTCTTCATTTGGATTCTTTTTATTTAGACCATATACTGCAACAGATGAAAAAAAAATGATTCGTTTTATATTATTTTTCTCCATTGCTTTTAATGTCTTTTCTATACCACCTACATTTGTATCATAATAAAGAGATACCGGAACAACATCATCCCGATGCTGTGCTGCTAATAAAACAACACATTCAGCCCCTTCCAATTTCTTATCTAAATAATCCTGATCACGTACATCACCAATTGCTGTAACTTCTGGAAAGAAACGACTTTGTTGCAAATCAATATTCAACATCTCATATCTTTGTGCTTTTTTCAAAAGTGTAATCAAACGAGTCCCGACAAAACCTGACGCACCAATTAAAGTTATTTTCATGTTTTTTACTAATTATCTTTTTACTAACAATTTACAAATTACAGACATCTTTAAATTTCACGCATAGTTTCGCATAATCATATTTTTCGGCTGCTTTTTTCGCTTTATTACATATTGTCTGATACTCATCAGAAGGCAAGTTTTTAAGCGAAAGTATAGCAGCGGCATAATCCTGCGGATCAGTTAACTTACAGTCTATGCCGACACCCTCCTCTAATATGATACTGTATGGCATTCCTACATTACAACATAATGGTTTACCACTTGCCAGTCCCAAAAACATCTTATTCATACTGCCACCATACTTCCCGAAATTAGTAGAATAATTCAGAGCATTCACATCTGCTTTTGAAAGTATATATGGCACATACTCAGGTGATGTCCATTTTGCTTTAAATTTTACGTTTGTAATCTGTTGTTCTTCACAATAATGCTCTAAAAAAGCCCTATCCTCACCATCACCATAAATCAAGACCTGCACACTATTATTCTGCAATATTTTAGCTGAATCTATAAGCAGTTTAAGATTATTTGCCAATCGAATGCTTCCCAGATAAATAATATTGAAAGTTTTATCGTTTGCCAAATCAAAATCTTCTATTTTGTATCTTTGCATGTTAACATTAAACTCAGACAAATCAATACCATTATTTATATAATGCAATTTGTTTAAATCAATTGTCCCCCCCTGATCACTATCCCATCCGTTTTCTCTCACATAATTAACTGCACCAGGCATAGAAAAAACAACGTTGTCTGCTTTACTATAAATATATCGTTCTAAACAATAAGCAATTTTCACGCATGGATTATTTTTTCCCAATAAGCCTAAGCTTACGAATGAATCAGGCCATAAATCTGTAACATCCACGATATATTTTGCTTTTACCTTTTTAGCAAGTTGATAAATTGGAATATCAAAAGGAATACGAGATGTATGAATTATCACATCCGGTTTCTCAAATTGTTTTCTATGGATGAATAATTTAACCGCAAACCTAAAATATGATATAATCCTTCTTATCCCATTAGTAGATCCACAACCTGCATTTACTAAAACAAAAGGGATATTATCATAAGTTTTCTCTTCAAATGTCTTATTAGAGTCAGACAAACATAAGTTTCTATTGTGAACATAACTAGAACAAAACAATTTCACATTATAGCCTTCTGATTGAAAATATTGTGCCAACTTTATTGTTCTCAAATGAGTGCCATAAAATTCAATAGGTGCTGCATCTTTATTTATGAACCAAATAGTCTTTTTCTTCATCATAAGATTATTACTTCCAAGCATTCAACACTTTTACAACCCTTTCAACCTCTTCCATAGATATAACAGGACTCATTGGAATACTCAATTCTTCAGCATGAATCAATTCTGTAATTGGAAAGCTAAGATCATTCCATTCTTTATAGCATTCTTGTTTATGAGGAGGAATAGGATAATGGATATTAGTTTGAATATCATTCTCTGCTAAATATTGTTGCAAGCCATCACGATCTGCACAACGAATTGTAAAAAGATGAAATACATGTGCATTCCAATCTTTCACAATTGGCAAAATAATCGCTGGATTCTCAATGTTTTCTATATAATATTTTGCAACTTCTTTTCTTAATTGTATATCATTATCAAGATAACGGAGTTTAACATCAAGAATAGCTGCCTGAATTTCGTCAAGACGACTATTACGCCCTACATATTGGAAAACATATTTCTTTGCAGATCCGTAATTAGCAACCGACCTTACTATATGTGCCAACTCATCATCATTCGTTGTCACAGCTCCTGCATCCCCTAATGCACCTAAGTTTTTACCCGGATAAAAGCTATGCCCTGCAGCATCGCCTATCGAGCCTGTCATTCTCCCATTAAATTTGCAGCCATGTGCCTGCGCATTATCTTCTACAAGCTTAAGATTATATTTTTCACATAATTCTCCTATTTTCTCAGTATACGCACACTGACCATAGAGATGTACTATAAGTATAGCTCTTGTACGAGAAGTTATAGCTTTTTCAATCTTAGAATCATCAATTTGATATGTTTCCAGATTGGGTTCAACCAACACAGGAATGAGTCCGTTCTCAGTAATGGCTAAAATAGAAGCAATATAGGTATTTGCAGGAACGATAACTTCATCTCCAGGTTTCATTATCCCCATTTCAATATAAGCACGGAAAATCCAAATCAATGCATCAAGGCCGTTAGCACATCCTATAGTATATTTAGTACCAATATATGAAGAATAATGTGTTTCAAACATTGCATTTTCTTTGCCTTGTAAATACCACCCTGAATCAACGACTCTCAATACTGCTTCATGAATCTCTTCTGCATATTTTGCAGTAACTTTCTGTAAATCTAAAAATTTAATCATATCCGTTTTATATTTTATGTTTAACTCCATTTTTATCACACATATTTAAGTCCAGGGCAATACCATCTTTAGTGATATACCCTTTTTTACATGCAGGATTACCAAACCAAATCTCATGTGCCGGAACATTTTTTGTAACAACACTTCCTGCCCCGACAAGAGCGTACTCACCAATAATCAATCCTCCCATTATTGTAGAATTGGCTCCGATCGAACAATGTTCCTCAAGTGTCGTCATTAGAAATTCACTTGGATAGACTTTTGAACGAGGAATCAAATCATTAATAAAAGAGACATTTGCTCCGATAAAAACATTATCTTTTACTCTTAGACCATCCCACAATTGTACTCCTGATTTTACAGTAACATTGTTACCTATAATAACATCATTCTCTACAAAAACATGGGCACATAAATTGCAGTTACTTCCAATAACAGCACCATTTAAGATGACACAAAATTGCCATATAGTAGTCCCGTCACCAATCAATTTACTTTGACAGTCAGCCAGTGGGTGTATCATATATTCCTCGCTTTATATATTTGTTAATACTTCAATGTATAGTTTAGCCTGACTTTCCCAGTTATACTCTTCTAAAACTGCTCGTCGACCATTTTGCCCCATCTGATAAGCCATTTCCTTATTTTCAACTAAATATTGAATAGCCTCCTTTATTTGCTGCGAATTATGTGGATCAACACAAATTCCACAATTATATTTTTCTACAATTTCACGATAGCATTTCACATCCGAAAGCAACACCGGTAACCCCGCCTCCATACTTTCAAATATTTTCAACACACCAAAAGATCCATTCGGACTGCCTGTCCGACTAAAATCCCGAAGAGTATTACTAATAGTCATTTTTGAAAAAACTGTTGATATCTCTTCTTTCTTAAACGGCCCTGCAAAATCCACATTCTTCCAGTTTGGAAAAGTTTCAAGAACATCAACATATCCTTCTTCAATCACACCTGCAACATAATATTTGATATCCGGCAATTCCGCTAAAGCTTTTAATACTTCTTTTTGACAACTAATCCAATAGACTGTTCCAATATATCCAAGAACATTTTTACGGGATAAATATTCCTCCTTGGATAAAGTAAACCTGGAAGATACAACAGGGAAATTTTTAATAACATAATGATTCTTTATTCCCCACTTTTCAAGGCGATTGTCAGTATCATCAGTTACAGTAAATACAGCATTATATTTCTTTAGAGATGACTTCAGATATTTCTCCATCAGCACTGCAATTACATTACGAGCTATTTTAGGCAAATATGCTTTATCATGAATGATGCCAGGATAAAACTCACGAAGATTAAATACAACTTTATATCCCTTATGTTTCAATTTAACCCCAAGAGATAATAGCTCCGGATCAGAAATTTGGTATACATCTGCATTTATCATCAGTGCTTTCCTATAAAGAAATTTCTTGGTATTCAGCATCCTCTCTATACGCGAGCATGGCTTATAGTTACACGAAATAAGCTCAATACCATCAATTGTTTCATTCGGTTCTAAGTCACAAACAACAATAGTAACTTTATAGCCAGCCATTGCCAATGCCTTCCCCTGACGGTCAAAGATCAATGGGTCTTTTCGAGAATAAAGCCCTGTGAGATAACAAATATGCATCATGGATTTAATTTTATATTTTCACGTTTGTCGTGCATTACTATATACATAGAAAATAGAAAGATATAATTAACAGAAAATAACCCAGGACGCTGATATAATGTAGCAAGTAGCAAGGTTATAAATATAAGAATATACCATATGGACTTTATACGATTTAAGGCATAAAGAACAAAGAAAAGCAGGTACATAATACAGACAACAGCTCCATTGGACAGAATTGCATTTCGATAACCAGCACTATCCGAGAAGTTTGCCAACTGTCTCTTATTATCTACCCCCCACCAATATTGACTTGTACCCTGAATAGAATTAAAATAACTTTTTAAACTACTATCAGCCCTATTATCCCCACTGATCATCCCTTGTGTTTTATCATATTCCAATCTATCCCAAATCAACAACCTAGTCATTGTATTTTGCATAGAAAAAACAATTAACAATGCCATTAAAGAAGAGATGAAGAATTTATATACGACCTTGACATTTCTAGAAAATAAAAAATACACTAAAAAAATGGCAGAAAGGATATAGAAAAATAGAGACAATGAAAGAAGTCCAGAAATTAAAATAAATATATTCCTTTTATCCTTCAGATTAAAATTATCTATATACAGCATAAGTCCGGCGATAGTACCAACAACACCCGGCTCATCAAAAGGGCCACAAAATCTTAATGATTGAAAATAAACATCAAGACCTGCCCCTAAATAGTTAGGAATAACTAAAAACGGATATGCAATATAATTATATGTTTTTACAGCATTCAAAGGAGCTATTATTTTTCCAGGGACAGGAATACCAAAGAAAAGTAACAGCCATACCAAAATGGATATTCCAATTATTATAGAATATAACGTTTTGTACCTATCAAACACGTTAACCATAAATCTTTTCGATCCAAAAGGTACTGCTGCCAAAATAATCATAAAAAAGAATCCTATCAGATTACGATTTTGAGAAATAGAAGCTAACAAAAGGGTAAAAACAAAGAAAAACAGATACAGCACATTCAATCTATTCATTCTATAATTCCGCCAGAATAGAATCGCCAATGGGAAAAGAAATACAATTTGCGCATAAGACCCACTTAGACTCCAAGTAAAAAATGGCCTTAGAGTTAACAAAAGTAATATACCTCCTATAAAATAAGTTATATCATTACTATTTTTAATCCTCATTATAATCAATCATTTTTTTCAGTTTATCAGTGCTGACAATGTAATCAGCATGTAAATCTACTGTACTATCAGAAATACCAGCTAAATACCGCATTTTAACATCGACAATATTAGCAATAGTCGAAAATATTGGAGAATAGTTTCTTATGGATCTAAAACAAATAACCTTACAACCGCTATGACAAAACAATAAATTTGTAAATGCAGCTCCAGAACCACCCACAATATAGTCAGCATTATTAAACAAGGCCATTTGCTCACAAAAAGTGTATGTTTCGGGAGCAACAACTTCAAACCCATATTCTTTAAGTACTCCCCAAACTTCAAATTCATTATAATGCCTCTTTTTTGTACTCTTCCGTGTCAGAAAAATGCGTTTCGGAGTTGCTAAATTAGACTTAAACAAGAGCAATTTATCACGCATTTGCAATGTTAAATGACAATCAAAAACAAACCCAAATAAATGATCAGGATCAGTAATATCTCTATAATGAGGTGCAATAGAATTCACAGCAGAAAGAGAATATAAAGTACCAAATTCTACTATTTCTTTTTCTCCTATAGTAATTATGTCACGTTGGGTTTCATTAAGAATCTCAAAAATCTTTTTAAAAGAATCTATTTTCATTACGATTTCATCGATTATCAACGGAGCATCTTTTGATATGTTTATTCTGTTGAAGACAAGCAGTTTAATGAGAATTTCATACAATTCATGATAGTAATTACATGAAAATTTCCCTGAAAGCATAATTCCAGACTTCAAATAACGACATTTCCCAATACCGCCATCGTTACGTAAAACAGCAACATTATTCTTTAACCGCAATAAAAGCCCATCAAACATCACATAGCGATCGTTCATATTATAACAGAAGTCGTTAATTACACACTTTTCTTTCACATTTAAGATAAAATCGGAATTTCCTTGTATTCTAACACCTTCATGTTTATAAATAAAAATATCTTGCATCGGAACTGATATCAGTTCTTTCTTCAAAGGCTCCAACTCATAGGTTAACTTACTTGTATACCCTACTCTATTAGTAATAAGTGGTATTATAGATGAAGTCAAATGCGATTTCGCATAGACATGATGACTAACAACTTCAAACGGTACAAACGAAACACAACGTAAAACCATATTATTCATCGCATATAAACAATGCCCCCAACTGTTCTTTTTTGAATGATAATAGAGTCTACATGATATACTTTCTATAGCATTTCCGATTCTTTTATTTATTGAATGTTTTATTTCGAGCAATATTTTCTTCATTATCCATCATATTAGTTTTTACGATGTAATTTGTTTATTATAACCTGCCTAATCCCTATCCTACGATCTAGTCCCGTATATGAATAATATGTCGTTAAAACTAAAAACACTGTCACCACTGCGTATCCACTCCAGCCAAACATTAATATTTTGCAGGTAAGGACTATGGCAGTGATACAAGAAAATAGTATAAATAATTTCATTATTGATCTGGTAAATTTGAGATTACATTTTATTCGACAAATGATCCATAGCTGCAAAAAATAGAATCCATATTTAATGAATGATGATATGCCAAGTCCTATTAATCCCCAATAGTAATACCCTATCATATTAAAAATTAATCCATAACAAACTGTAATAAATTCATTCCAAAAGTATACTTTGGAATCACCTTTCGCTAATAAACCATAAGACATACTCCACGCCATGGCTTTAAAAAACATGGCTGCCATTGCCCAATACATCATACCTTCAGTAGGTATAAACTTTGTAGAATAAAGTACTACTACAGCTACCCGTATATAAGCGATAAAAGCAATAATTATTGGAGCAAGCAACAGTAACGAAATCTCTGCCTGCTGATTAATCGCCCTAACAAATGAGTCATTATCCGAAGCTATCGCTGACAATCGGGGATAATAATCTGTTGCCATAGCCGTAAATACCAATCCAACATATGTGTTGACTATTGTAAACCCAGCATTGAACAACCCGACATCATCAATAGAACCCATACGACTTATGAAAATACGAATGAAATAGGAAGCTAATATTGCCAACATACCCTGAAGACTGATCAACACTCCCATCTTCAACATATCTCGCCCTTCAACTTTTATATCCGTAATGGTTATTTCTTCCTTCTCAATCTTTATTTTGCGGGCATATATATAAGACAGGATAAAAATCAAAGCATTCGAAAACAATAAAACAGGAACAATAGCATCTATCTTCCAAAAATAATATAACGGTATGATAAATATTAAACCGACTGCATTGCCAACTACATTGGCCTTCGCCAAATAACGATACTTCCGCATCCCCTGCATTAAAGCATTTTGCCCGGAAGTTAATTGCATCAATAAAACCGAGAATGAAAGTATTATAAAAGCAAAAGTAAAATCTGTATTTCCAAATGTCACTTGACTTAACAATGAAGCTGAAACCAAACAAATCAATGCACCTGTCAATCCGGTAATCCAAACCAATCTCCTAAATACAGAAATAATTAAAGCTATACGTTTAGTATCATTGGCTCCGTTAGCTTCTGCAATATTACGTACGGCACTGGTCCCTAAACCACAATTTGTAAAGGATGAAATCATTGTAATGGTAGAATTAAGCAATCCCATAACCCCCATCCCTTCAGGGCCTAATAATACTGCAGCAAATTTAGACCTGATGATTTGTATAAGTATATTAAAGATTTGAACCCCTCCAAACAATGATGTAGCTTTTAGGCTTTGTTTATACGAGTTCCTGTTTTCAGTGTCCATTGCTTCTGACATTCCTAGTATTATTGAATTAATCTTCCATAATTCTTCTCAAGAATTTTGCAGGTAACCCTACATGTATTTCAGAGTCTGGTATATCATGAGTAACCAAACTTCTTGCTCCTGCCATAGCAAAATTGCCAATCTTTCTCTTTTCTAAAACTGTAGCACCTATAGAAACATCAGCACACTTACCTATAACCACCAATGAACCGGTTATCGAACCCATTGCAAAATGACATAATGGTCCACATTTAACATCGTGTCCGATACAAGTATTGGATTTTACCATTGTCCCTATGCCCAGTTCTGTTCGAGGAGCAATATATGCATGACACATGACCACTACCCCTGGATGAAGAACCACGTTCTCTCCAATAAATGCTGTATAATGTATTATTGTTACTAATCTATCCAATGGAACATTTAGTCTCTTAAACAGTTCTTCTGTCAAGACATTTCGTCCTATCATATGTATTCCCCATATAAAATAATACCCTTCATCGACAAAATGCTGAATTCTATCAGTACCTCCCAAAACAGCATACTCATCTACATTATCTACAAAATCGTTCACAAAACCACAGATTTCAATATCTTCATCGTATCCGTTTTTCTGGTTATCTTTTATACAAGCTGCAATAACAGAACCATGTCCATTACCACCAATTATCAATACCTGCTTTTTCATTTTGTATTCTTATACTCCAAGAAATCCTTATATATTCGTATATAATCAGCTTCATCATAAGGCATTGAAGCAAGTACCAGACACACTGCTCCAGATGAAAAGTTATCCAGTTCTCTCCACATTCCCGGAACAATATATAAACCTTGATAAGGACGATTTAATGAAAAGGTACGTTTCACACTGCCATCATCAACTGTTACATTAAAACTACCGCTAGCAGCTATCACCAGCTGAAACAATTCTTTATGAGCGTGTCCACCACGCGCCTCGCCACCTGGTATATCGTATAGATAATAGGTACGTTTTACTTCAAATGGAACAGTTTTAACATTTTCAACCACAGTGATATTACCTTCATCTCTGTGATGCTTATCAAGCTCTATAATTGTGCAGTCATAGACTGTACTATTTTTACTCATAATGCAGTATTTTTGAAAGTTTCGTAATCACGTATATAATCATTTTCTCCATATGGAGTTGAAGATAATATTAAAGCTAACGAATTAGTAGAAAAATTATCCATCTGTCTCCATATCTGCTTTGGTACGTACAATCCATAGTATGAACGATTCAAATGGATTTTTCTCCTCTCTTTACCATCATCCAAGAGCACATCAAAACTACCGGAAAGTGCAATAATAAATTCCTGATTTTCTTTATATGCATGCCCTCCACGTTTCTCTCCACCAGGGACATCGTATATCCAATATGTCCGTTCTATTTTAAATGGAATATGCTTAAATTCCTCGGCAAAAGAGAGATTACCTCTTTTATCCAAAAATTTTGGAAGATCAATCAACCTACAATCTGATACATTCATAACTTTTATATTTTGTACATACTTTCATAATACTTATTATACTCTCCACTCGCTATATTTTCCATCCATTCGTTATTTTCCAAATACCAGCGAACAGTTTTTTCAATACCTTCCTCAAATTGCAAAGACGGTTCCCATCCTAATTCTTTTTTCAACTTATTAGAATCAATAGCATAGCGTAAATCATGTCCTTTTCTGTCAGCTACATATGTAATCAACTTTTCGGAAGTACCGTCCGGATTACCCAATAACCGATCCACAGTTTTAATGATAACCTTAATTAAATCAATATTTGTCCATTCATTGAAACCACCAATATTATAAGTCTCAGCTATTTTTCCTTTATGAAAAATGGTATCAATAGCACGTGCATGATCTACTACATACAACCAATCACGTACATTCTCACCCTTACCATAAACCGGTAAGGCTTTACCATGACGGATATTATTAATAAAAAGAGGTATAAGCTTTTCGGGAAATTGATAAGGCCCGTAATTGTTACTGCAATTGGTAACAATAACAGGCATTCCATATGTATCATGAAAAGCACGTACGAAATGATCACTACCAGCCTTGCTAGCAGAATAAGGACTATGTGGCTGATATTTTGTTTGTTCAGTGAAGAATGTTCCGTCAAAATCTAATGCACCATATACTTCATCTGTTGAAATATGATAAAAAAGTTTATGATCATATCCCGTTTCTGAAGTTTCCCAAGCCAACTTAGCTGCCTGTAATAATGAAAGAGTACCCATCACATTCGTTTGTGCAAAAATAAATGGATCTTTAATACTACGATCAACATGGCTTTCTGCTGCCAAATGTATCACACTATCAATATTATACTGTTTAAAAAGCTGTATTATTCTCTCAAAGTCACAAATATCAGCTTTTACAAAAGTATAATTCGGCTGACCTTCAATATCTTTCAAATTAGCTAAATTTCCAGCATAAGTCAACTTATCTAAATTTATAATATGATACTCAGGATATTTATTCACAAATAAGCGAACAACATGGCTTCCAATAAATCCTGCACCACCAGTAATCAATATATTCCGCTTCATCTTTCTATTTCTCTTTTAATTCATCTATTACATTCATCAAGTATTTCCCGTATTGATTCTTTAACATCGGCTGTGCCAATGCCATCATTTTTTCAGGAGTAATCCAGCCTTTCCGAAAAGCAATTCCTTCTAAACAAGCTATTTTTAACCCCTGACGTTTTTCTATCACTTCAATAAAATTACTAGCCTCTGATAAAGAATCGTGCGTACCAGTATCAAGCCATGCAAAACCACGTCCTAAAAGTTGGACTTTTAATTCTTTAGTATCCAAGAAACATTGGTTTACTGTAGTTATTTCCAATTCTCCACGTGCAGATGGCTTGCTATTCTTTGCTATTTTAACCACTTTATTGGGATAGAAATAAAGGCCCACTACAGCATAGTTTGATTTTGGGTGAACAGGCTTTTCTTCCAATCCTAATACATTACCGTTTTTATCAAATTCCGCAACTCCATAACGTTCGGGATCTGATACCCAATAGCCAAATACAGTAGCTTTGTTTTCTTCTTCAGCCATGCGTACAGCTTCTTTTAGTATATAAGTCAGCCCCTGACCATGAAAAATATTATCTCCTAGTACTAAGCAAACCGAATCATCACCAATAAATTCCTCTCCAATAATGAATGCTTGCGCAAGACCATCAGGCGAAGGTTGTTCTGCATATTCAAAACGGACACCGAAATCAGAACCATCACCTAATAATCGTTGAAAACCAGGAAGATCATACGGAGTAGAAATTATTAAAATCTCACGAATACCTGCAAGCATCAAAACCGAAATGGGATAATAAATCATCGGTTTATCAAATATGGGAAGAAGCTGCTTACTAACTCCCTTGGTAATAGGGTACAAACGAGTACCAGATCCACCGGCTAAAACAATACCTTTCATTTTAATATAATCTGTTTAAATGTGTGCGCTTATCTCTCACTTTATCCCACCAAAGATTTAAAGCAATCCAGGCTACAATATCTCCTATCAATATCACAGTATTATTCACCCATGGTATCAATAAAATATTTACAGCACTAAATGCACAGGATATTAATATTATAATAATCATAGCTTTACGGGGTGTAAATCCCATTGCCAAAAATTTATGATGAATATGATTCTTATCTGGTTCAAAAGGGCTCTTTCCATTACGCAAACGTACCATTACCACACGAATCACATCAAAAGCTGGAATTATTAGTGTACTAAAGGCTATAAGAAAAGTACCTTTGGTATTAGAAATTACCTCAGGATTGTTCTGACTATATTTGATAGCAAGAAAACTTAGTATATACCCCAAAGTTAAGCTGCCGGTATCTCCCATAAATATTTTCCGTGCCCGTTCTGCATTACCGAAAACATTATAATAAAAGAAAGGAACTAATACACCTAAGGTACTAAACGCAAGCATACTATACATCCACAGCCCTTTCTCTATAAACAAAAGGCCAAAGACCAAAAGCGCAACACTACTCAATCCTGATGCTAATCCATCAATTCCATCTATTAAATTAATAGCATTAGTAATGAAAACAATGGTCAATATAGTAAAAGGAATACCAATCCAATTTGGAATTGCATATATCCCCAATAACCCATATAAGTCATTTATCCAAAGCTCTGCGATAGAAAAAAAACAAGCACAGAGAATTTGTATCACAAACTTTTGGCGATAACGCACTCCAATAAGGTCATCTGTAATTCCTGTCAAATATAAAAGAGTCAACCCACAGACTAAAAACAAACATTCCAATAAAAAACAAGTTGCATGTAAATCTGAAATATAATATCCTGTTATAGTACGGAATGCCAATACCAAACAACAAGAAAATAATATCGTTGGGAAAAAAGAAACTCCCCCCAAACGTGGAATGGCACATGTATGGATTTTACGTTTATCTGGTATATCAAATAATCTCTTACGAAGAGAAATTAGTAATATGCGAGGTATGACAAATAACGCTATACAGACAGAAATAACAAAAGCTAAGATTATAAATATATAATTCATTCGAATAATTATTTCATGAATAAAGTTTAATATTAAGCCCCATTTAGTTGATGCAATAATTCATTTTTATACAGCAACTTGATTTTCAATCTTTTCCACATACCCAACCGGCATATCCGCACAAGCACACCCCAACATATTTAACCGGACAGCAATCTTACTCCTGCCATCCACCGTGACAAGTTCTCCTACAAGACCAGTCAAAGGACCTTTGACAACACGTACTTTTTCACCACGTGCCAAAGGAGCGCTATTCATACAGATTGCCTCTTCGGAATAATCGAGCATAAAACGGAAACGGGCCATTTGTTCATCAGGAATAATAGTCGGACTGCTCTCACCGCGCATTACCATATAACGACTAACGGTAGAAAAGGAAAGAACCTCTTTGCGTTCTTTAGGATCAGCATGTACAAAAACCATCATGGGAAGCAACACGGATTCAACCACTTTACGGCGGTCACTCCATTGATGGACTTCTTGCTGGACCGGTACAAAATTTTCAATCCCCATTTTGTCTAAACGTTCGGCTACCTTCTTCTCATGATGCATACGAACCAGAGCGACATACCAGCGTTTAGAGTGTGCTACGCCTTCCCCTGTCCCAATTTTAGGCCCAGCACTTAAAGTTTCTTTCGTTAGAATCATACTTTTTTACCCCTTAAGTTTCCGTTACTTCTTAGGTAACGGAAATTATTCGGTGCAAATATAGACAAATTTGTTAATAACATACAAGCAAAATTCCTTTTTTTTCTCTTTTTATTTAAATATACAGTAAAAATGTATCGGGACATGAAACATTCCTATTTCATGTTCTATGAATTCGACTGCCTATACTTTTCAAATATCTCTGTATATCAGGCAAAATGTATCTAAACTCCCTTGTTCGTACGTATTTCTTCTTCTTTTTGTGGTAGGTGTCCAGTACTCTATAATTTCCGTTACCTAAGAAGTAACAGCTGCGTATTTAGACTGGTTATCAAAGACTTAATATACTTTTCAAAGAATTCCCCTATAATTCCTGACGTAAGAATAATTCAGTCGATTTACTTTGGTACGCTCATTCAATTCAAAGCCTTTCAAGTAAATTTGTGTTGTCTTAATAGATTTATGCCCCAATGATTCGCTAATCATTTCGATAGGTACTCCCCTGTATTTAGCGGTAGTTGCCCAGGAATGACGAAATGTATAAGAAATCACGGATGAATGGATACGTAATTTTTTAGCTAAACTCTTCAAATCATTATTAAAACGACGCAGTGTGGATTGATATTCTCTATATGCCGCTTCCCCATCCCGTTTATTTTTTCCACTTAATATATAAAAAAGATAATCCGGATGCTCGGGGAGAACAGCAGAATGCGTATTACGAAGTCGGGAAACAATACATGAAGCCGATTCTAAGATTTCTATACTCATTGGGGTTCCAGTCTTGATACGGTTGTACTTCAATATATTCCCCTCCAAATTCGACTTTTCCAGATGAGCAAGATCGGCGAAAGGCATTCCGCAAAATAAAAATAACAAATTAGCGATGGCTTGCGTCCGGCGAAGTTTTTCGGACTGCGGATCTTTATAAAGCAGCGTGTGTAATTCGTTTATAGGAATTGCTTTTTTCTGACGAGTATCTACTCCGGTAAAGACATCACGAAACAAGCGATGAATATAAGGAGCCTGATGAGTATCTACTCCCTTATTGTATATGCAACGTAACATTCGCATATAGGTGGAAATCGTGTTCAACTTCAAGCGGCAGGACATCAGATAACTGCTATACCGCTTCAAGTTCTCACGAGTAATCAAACTGAATGACACACATTCTGTTCCACAAAATATGGTGAAAGAGCGAAGTGCATTCTCATAAACATGTGCTGTGGCATAACGCCCTTCCTGACGCAAACAATTTATATAATTATTTGCACATACGGTAAATCCGTCTTTTCTCATAATTTACTTTCTATATTAATTGATTAAAATAAGTTTGATATTACGAGAAATAGAACGAATTTACAACAAAGAAGGTGATTTACGGTCGTTTTCTTATAAAGTTTTTAGTAACCTATACGATTTAATACTAAATTTGGCTATTTATCAGAAAGTGATAGTGCAAGAACTTCCCCATTGGATACTGGTTTTGTTTTCCGTATTCCACAAACATTCACGAGCCGTTAACAAGCATTGATCCACATCCATGGTAACTACAATAAAGGAAAGTAGACGTTCGTCAGAAGAAGAATATTCACCTTTCATAGGGGAGTCCACCCGGAAAACAGGTAAATCAATTGTTCCATTTACCCCATTCCAGGTATAAAATTCATTGTAATTCTTATCTCCATGAAAGTAAGCCTTAATCATAGAATGAGAATGGATAAACTGCTCCAGCTTTTCCCAATTCTTTGTGGCTTTCTTTTTGACATCAGTCACCAGACAGGTATCTGCTAACAAATTCTGAAACTTATCTACTGAATTGATCGTATGCTTACCGTTCGGATTCGTAAAATGCTTGGTATCGGCAATGGGAGGATCGTGGGTGAATAAAACAACAGGAGTAATCGTATCGGTTCCTATTTCCTGATCGAACCATTGACGCATATATGCATCAGGCCACATTCCCATAAAAACAAACCGTACCCCGTCCTTTACAAAGGAATAATGCACCTTATCCGTTTGATAATTAAAAGTCTCCACCGTACGTTCCACCGCAGGGCGCATCATCCGGTTGAAAATACCGGCAGCACTGGATGCATCTTTTTCTGGAGATAAAACCTTGGAATAACCTATCGCATTAGAAATATCGTGATTACCCGGTACCAGATACAAAGGAGAACTTATCGATGAATCCCAATCACTGCAAAATTGACTCCATGATGTAGTAGCAGATTGAACTCCTTCTTCCATCCGATTGGCAATATCACCCGTACAAACAACAAAATCAGGAGAACCGAATTTTATTCCTGCACCCACCCCACTATCTTCCGGCAGCCGAGTTTCAGAAAGCAATTTGAAGGTTGCCAACATAGCACGACTTACCTCATCACTTCCCACTTCTTTTCCCCGAAATTCACGTTCAAGACCATAATGTACGTCTGAACAATATATAAAACGAAGAATTCTTCCTTCGTCTGCTCCGACAGCGGTGCAGCTAAAAAGAAGAATTCCCGTAAATAATAAAAGGATTAGCTTTCTCATTCCTTACAATTATAATCTTACCATTCTATTTTTGTACTTAGTCCGGCAGTGGTGCTATTGCTCTCACCTTGAGTGGCTTTCATCATATACCATTCAGCACCGTTATCCTTACGGGCATACGCCATTCCCTCTGTTTCTCCATTGTATTTAGGTGTTTCTCCCCAAACCTCTTCACCGGCATCCGTTAGATTCTTGAATACGTCTATGGCAGTTTCTTCCGGTGAAAGAAGCTCAATCTTCACAGATTTTTTAGCGGAGAGTCCACTTGTAAAGCCCGTAGAATAATCCGCTTGATCCGAAAGAAGCACTAAAAAACCATGAGACTGTATTTTAGTCCCTTCGGGAGCTATATAAACAATATCCCCATCATCTTTTTTAATCTTTACTCCGGTTATATCCAGTTCACGACCTGTACTATTATACAACTCAATATATTTGGGTTTATTACCGTTCAACTCATTCAGCACCAATCCAATATAATCAATACCGGAAGGTCCTTCAGGTTCCGTAATTTTATTAGCTGTTCCTTTAGTAGCTTTCAATACAACAGTCCATTCTCCCGTACCGTCAGGAATACGTGAATAACTGCCTCCCACTTCATGTTTACCTCCATCACCAAATTCCGCATCCTTATCAAATTTGTCTATATCTTTACCAGAGGGCATTTGCAAAGTGATAGAAACAGATTTAGTATTTGAGATTCCTTGAGTAAAATCAACGCCTTTGACTTTCAGCAAATATGCTTTACCGGCAATGGCTGCCCCTTCCCCAAATGTATAAATAATCTCCGAAACACCTTCTTCATCAGTTTTCACCAGTTTAACGCCATTGAGATTAATTGTTGTATTGGAAGTATTATAAATCTCAATCCAATCTTCTTCACTTGCATTCCCATCGTTTCCACAAATTTCATTCAATACCAATCCTGAATAATCAATATCAGTAGGAATTTCCGGTTCCGAGTCATCTTTACACCCAACCAAAGCCAAAGCACAAAGTGTGCTCATCAGCAAAAACTTTTTCATAATCATCTTTTTTTAATTTATATCGTTATTCGCGTTTAAAAAGAAATCATTGTACGCAACTGAAATACATTAAAATCGATTCCTGAAGGCATTACTTCACTTAAAGGTTTACCTCCCTTGGTAATTTGTCCTTTAGAGTCGGCATATTTATCATTATTCATATAAATGTAATTCAGTCCAATCACCACATTACGTACAGGATACCAGTTCAACGAAGCAGAATAGCTGGTTGCCTTACCTCCTGTAATATACGCAGCCGGATCATGGAAATCATTCATATTTATATTACTGATACGAGCCGCAACTTCCAAATTCCCCCCCTTACGACGCATTTTCATTGGACCAAATTCCGCCTCATCCGGGGAGTATTGACGGTTTTCTCCCAATATCATATAAGATGCCGTAGCATACCAACCATTAAATACTGCATTTTTCAAATCAGTCTTTTGATTATTAGCACCATAGGTATAGCGGGATATGTTGTTATAAATATATTCTCCATAAGTCAGCAACTTACGATAACGGAATCCCAGTTCGAAGCCTGTAGTATAATAATGATTGACATTCGAAATCTCGGCTTGCACAAATCGGCGACGGTCTACCCTGCTCTCCGGGAAAGTCCGGAAAAGAACCGTCTTATCCTCCAGCCCTGAACCGGAAGGTGTCTGATAGTTAAAGTATCCGCCGACATGAATCGTCATATCTTCATTGTAAATAGGCGACACTGCTACACGGGTAGCCAGAGCATAACCGTCATTCCCTCTATTACGCTCTTTCTGAATGATATCCACTTCCCTACCAAATACTCCAGCGGAAGCCCACCAATGTTTTCCCCAACCAGTTCCGGCAAGTCCCAGACGGCGCCCGTCAGCAAAAGCTTCCACTGCCATCGGACGTTCCGAAGCCATCAGATATTTAGAACTTGTTGTACGTTCCATACTCATCGGAACTTTAAAATTTCCCGCCTTTACAAAGAAATGATTATTAAATTTATAGCCCAGATACATATCTTTTATTTCCACTTCATTGTAAGCGAAATCCAGATCCAGTTCTGCAAACCATTTTTTGTATAAAGTGGCTTTCACACCGAAACGTGCACGACGAATACTCACCCCGTTGCTAAAACGGAATTGATTGTCATCGTCCTCCAGATCCTTATTCGTTTTGGAGGTCAGATCATTCACATTCGATGCGGGCGAATAGACCGCTGCATCCAAATAAATTCGATTATCAAACCATAAATGAAAGTTTTCATTTTTAGAAGCAAAGTGAAGTTTTCCACTCTCAAAATAAGCCTTTACAGGTATCTTACCCGATTCATCTTCCCAACCGGAAGTCGTGTTTTGTCCCCATACTGAAGTAAATGCCAACAGACCGGCAACCAGAATCATGTTTCTTTTTCTCATATCGTATCTCTATCGTTTTGCAGGCGCAAAGTAAACGACATGGAAATACAAATGAATGACAGAGTTATTACATTTCTACAACAACAAAGGCCGCTCCCGAATAACAGGAACGGCCTTAACATTTTCATTTCAATGTGATGTCAGCCTCTTTTCAAAAAGATGACATTCTGCTTATTTATACTCTGCCCAGCTCTTGATAGCTATATCATCCACACTCATCGTACAGAAGGCATTGATAAATGCACTAGCCAGACGGGCATTCGTAATCAACGGTATATTCAAGTCAATGGCAGCACGACGGATTTTATACCCATTACTTAATTCTCCGGCTGTCAGATTCTTCGGGATATTGACTACCATGTCGATCTCCTTGCGATGAAGCATCTCCAATGCTTGCGGATGTCCCTCCTCACTCGGCCAATAGACATGAGTACTTTCAATTCCATTCTCTGCAAGCGTTTTGTGTGTACCACCCGTTGCAAAGAGTTTGTATCCCTTATTCACCAACATACGGGCCGCATCCATCATATCGGCTTTCTGTTTCATTGTTCCCGTAGACAGCAGGATATTCTTCTTCGGAATACGATAGCCTACGGAAAGCATCGCTTTGAGTACGGCACAGGAAGTATCCATTCCGATACAACCCACTTCACCGGTAGAAGCCATATCTACTCCCAACACCGGATCAGCCTTCTGCAAGCGGTTGAAAGAGAATTGGGAAGCCTTGATTCCCACATAATCCAGTTCGAAGAGATTTTTTTCCGGTTTCTCCACAGGCAGACCGAGCATTACTTTCGTTGCCAGCTCGATAAAGTTGATCTTCAACACTTTGCTGACAAACGGGAAAGAACGACTGGCACGCAGATTACATTCAATCACCTTGATATCGTTGTCTTTCGCCAGATACTGAATATTAAACGGACCGGAGATATTCAAAGCCTTAGCAATCTCACGGCTGATACGCTTAATACGGCGAACAGTTTCTACATACAGCTTTTGCGGCGGGAACTGGATTGTTGCATCGCCGGAATGTACTCCCGCAAATTCGATATGCTCACTTATAGCGTATGCTACAATTTCTCCATTCTGCGCCACCGCATCCATTTCCACTTCCTTGGCGTGTTCGATAAACTGGCTTACTACCACCGGATGTTTCTTCGATACATTAGCTGCCAGTTTCAAGAAACGTTCCAATTCTTCCTGGTTGGAACAAACATTCATCGCAGCTCCCGAAAGCACATAAGACGGACGAACAAGTACGGGGAAACCTACCTCTTCAACGAACTCCTGAATGTCATCCATAGAAGTCAACTCACGCCAACGGGGCTGATCCACACCGATACGGTCAAGCATGGCAGAGAATTTCTCACGATCTTCGGCATTGTCAATACTCTTGGCACTCGTACCTAGAATATTAATCTTCTGTGCATCCAGACGCAAAGCAAGGTTATTTGGAATCTGACCACCGGTAGATACAATTACCCCATGCGGATTTTCCAGTTCCAGAATATCCATCACACGTTCAAAAGTCAATTCATCAAAGTACAAACGGTCGCACATATCGTAGTCCGTGGATACGGTTTCAGGATTATAGTTAATCATGACACTGCGCCATCCCTCTTTGCGAATGGTATTCAAAGCCTGTACGCCACACCAGTCGAATTCTACGGAAGAACCGATACGATAAGCACCGGAACCTAATACGACAATAGATTTATGGTCGCCCAGATAACGCACATCATTTGCTACACCGCTATAAGTAAGATACAGATAATTGGTTTGTGCCGGGTATTCGGCTGCCAACGTATCGATCTGTTTCACTACCGGAAGAATGCCTGCCTCTTTACGGTGTTTGCGGATATAAAGAATTCCATCTTCCATATCACCTTCGTAACCGATGGCACGGGCAATCTGGAAATCGGAGAAACCTTGAACCTTAGCTTTACGGAGCAATTCGTTCGACAGATCGGCAATCTGTTTGTGATTGTTTCCCCAACTATGCAGTTCTTCGGAAGTCTTCATAATATTCATTAACTTCTGCAAGAACCATTTATCAATCTTAGTCAATTCGTGCACCTGATCGATGGTGTAGCCAGCGCGAAACGCTTTCGAGATCACGAAAATACGTTTATCGGTCGGTTCGCGCAAGGCTTTATCAATGTCGGAAATAACCAATTCTTTGTTCTCCACAAAACCATGCATTCCCTGTCCGATCATACGAAGACCTTTCTGGATAGCTTCTTCAAAAGTGCGTCCGATAGCCATCACTTCACCCACAGATTTCATAGAAGAACCCAACTCTTTATCTACACCGTGGAATTTACCTAAATCCCAACGAGGAATCTTACATACGACATAATCCAGTGCCGGTTCAAAGAAAGCGGAAGTAGTCTTGGTTACAGAATTCTTCAGGTCGAAGAGTCCATAACCCAATCCCAATTTGGCAGCAACGAAAGCCAGCGGATAACCGGTTGCCTTAGATGCTAAAGCCGATGAACGGGAAAGGCGGGCATTTACTTCGATCACCCGGTAATCTTCGGATTCGGGATCGAAGGCATATTGTACGTTACATTCACCCACGATACCGATATGGCGGATGATACGTATTGCCAATTCCCGAAGTTTATGATACTCTTTATTGGTAAGCGTCTGTGAAGGAGCAATAACGATAGACTCACCGGTATGAATACCCAGCGGATCGAAGTTTTCCATATTACAAACGGTGATACAGTTATCGAAGCGGTCACGTACCACTTCATATTCCACTTCTTTCCAGCCGCGTAGTGATTTCTCCACCAATACCTGTGGGGAGAAAGAGAATGCTTTTTCTACCAGCACATCCAGCTGTTGTTCATTATCACAGAAACCGGACCCCAAGCCTCCTAACGCATAAGCAGCACGAACAATCACCGGATAGCCCAGTTCTTTTGCTGCGCGACGTGCATCTTCCGCATTTTCTACGGCTTCACTCTTGATGGTTTTTACATTGATCTCATTCAATTTCTGAACAAAAAGTTCACGGTCCTCGGTATCCATAATGGCCTGTACCGGAGTACCCAGCACTTTTACATTATATTTTTCAAGAATACCTTCTTTATACAATGCTACTCCACAGTTCAGAGCCGTCTGACCACCGAACGCCAGCATAATACCTTCCGGTTTTTCTTTCTGGATCACTTTCTCTACGAAGTATGGAGTCACCGGAAGAAAGTAAATTTGATCTGCCACTCCTTCGGAAGTCTGCACCGTAGCAATATTCGGATTGATAAGAATGGTTTCAATCCCCTCTTCTTTCAAGGCTTTAAGTGCCTGTGAACCGGAATAGTCAAATTCACCAGCCTCACCGATTTTCAGGGCACCTGAACCTAATAGCAATACTTTCTTTATATTTTCTTTCATTGTTACAATAGTTTTACAAATTCGTCGAACAGGAATTCCGTATCCGTAGGTCCACTCGCAGCTTCCGGGTGGAATTGCGCAGAGAACCAGGGATTCTTTTTATGTTTGATTCCCTCGTTGGACCCATCGTTCATATTGATAAACAACGGTTCCCACTCTGCACTCAACGTATTATTGTCTACGGCATAACCATGATTTTGTGAAGTAATGAAACAACGTTCCGTACCTACCATACGCACCGGCTGATTGTGGCTACGATGTCCGTATTTCAATTTATAAATCTTGGCTCCGCCCGCTTTTGAAAGCAACTGGTTACCCATACAGATGCCGAAGATAGGCAGTTTCTCATTTACCATCGCCTTCCGTATATTCTGTACCGCAGCATCACAAGTATCCGGGTCACCCGGTCCGTTGGAGATAAACAACCCGTCAAATTCGAGTCCGCTATAATCATAATCCCAAGGTACACGGATCACTTCTACATTACGTTTCAGCAGACAACGAATAATATTTGTCTTTACACCGCAATCTACCAGGATAACCTTCTTAAATTGAGAATTGAAAGTTGAGAATTGAGAATTAAGCTGCGCATAGGAACTATTTACGGAGAAAGTTTGTGAAGTTCCGGCAGGAAGATAGCAAATAATCTCTTTGCAAGATACACGATCTACATAATTGACGCCTGCGTATACTGCTTCAGGCACATTATCCGGTTCATCATCGAAAACGATTTTTCCCATCATTACTCCATGTTCACGAAGAACCTTAGTCAGCTCGCGCGTATCAATGCCTGTGATACCGGGAATCTGCTCGCGTTTCAACCAGTCACCGAGACTTTCCACCGCATTCCAGTGGCTGTATTCATAAGAATAGTCACTTACGATAATCGCTTCCGCATGGATTTTCTCACTTTCCATGAAAGTGGCAAGTCCATTCGGTTCGATGGTAAAAGGAGGAACACCGTAGTTGCCTACCAGAGGATAGGTAAGCGTCATCAACTGTCCGGCGTATGAAGGGTCAGTAAGGCTCTCCGGGTATCCGGTCATGGCAGTATTAAAAACTACTTCGCCTGCCACCGGCTTCTCGTAGCCAAACGACTTACCGGAAAACCGGCTCCCGTCGTCAAGGATTAATGTCACATTTCTCATTCTTATTATTGAATCGTTGTATGGTTGTTAGAATTGATACATTTGTTCTATATAGTCGATGAACGCCCGGTTCACCATTTTCACACCTCCCGGTGTAGGGTAGTTACCGCTAAAATACCAGTCGCCTTTATGACGCGGACAAGCCTCGTGCAATCCCTCCAACGGTTGATAGACAATTTCCACTTTCGCCTTTGTTCCCTTGGGAGTCAGCAGTTCCACCATCTTGCCAGAGATTTCCTCATCGGTGAACGGAGCATAGATATCCTTCACATAGTTTATCATCTGCTCTTTCGGCAGTCCCACCTGATCTTTCGATTTACGGTAGGCAGCCGCAATCACATCTTTCATATCCCGCTCCTTTAAAAGTTCGACAGCAGCCCTGAAAGCGATAAACTCACTCATCTTTGCCATATCGATACCGTAATAGTCAGGATAACGCACTTGCGGAGAAGAAGATACTATCACAATCTTCTTCGGACCGAGACGGTCGAGAATACCGATAATACTTTGTTTCAACGTAGTACCACGCACAATGCTGTCGTCAATAATCACCAGATTATCAACACCGGGTACCAGACTTCCGTATGTAATGTCATACACATGGGCTGCCAGATCATTACGACTGTTTCCTTCGGCAATAAACGTACGGAGTTTGATATCCTTGATCGCCACCTTTTCGCTACGGATACGGCGGGAAAGAATGACTTCCAGTTCCTCCATATCCGGATGATGCCCTAATGCAGCAATTTGCTGCACTTTCTCCTCATTCAAGTAATCGTCCAGTCCCTGCAACATTCCGTAGAAAGCCACCTCCGCAGTATTGGGAATAAAAGAAAAAACCGTATGATCGATGTCATTATTGATAGCTTTCAATATTCTCGGAACCAACTTTTCACCCAACCGTTTCCTTTCCTTATAAATATCGACATCACTCCCACGGGAGAAATAGATACGTTCGAAAGAACAGGCATGATTTTCGCGCGGCTTGTTAATTTGCGAAGTACGGATTTTACCTTCTTTGCTGATTAACAATGCTTGCCCCGGTTGCAATTCTTTGATTTCCTCAAACGGAACATTCAAAGCAGTCTGGATCACCGGACGTTCGGAAGCAAGAACAGCTATCTCATCATCCTGATACCAGAATGCAGGCCGGATTCCCCACGGGTCGCGGATGGCGAAGGACTCGCCGCTCCCGGTCAATCCGCAGATCACGTATCCCCCATCCCATTCGCGGCTGGAAGTGCGCAACACGTTTGCCAAATCAATATATTCTTCTATATAATGAGTGATTCCCATGCCCGTAAGCCCCTCGGCTTCGGCAAGATTGAATACACGCTCCACTTCACGGTCAAGACGGTGCCCCACCTGCTCCAACATGATATATGTATCGGCATATTTACGCGGATGCTGACCAATGGCAGTGATACGGGCAAATATCTCGTCCACATTTGTCATATTGAAATTTCCGCAGAGGGCCAGATTCTTGGCGCGCCAGTTATTTCTTCTTAAAAATGGATGCACATAAGAGATTCCGGATTTTCCCGTAGTGGAATAACGAAGATGTCCCATATATACTTCACCGGCAAAAGGCAAAGTTCGTTTGGCATACGCTGCATCGTGCAACTGTTCGGGAGTGAGATCCTTAAAATTGTTTTGAACGTTTTCAAAGATTTCCGTAATGGCTCCGGAACCTAAAGCGCGTTCACGAAACATATATTCTTCACCCGGATTTGCTTCCAGTTTCACACATGCCAGTCCCGCACCTTCCTGTCCACGATTATGCTGCTTCTCCATCAACAGGTAGAGTTTATTAAGACCATACATCCATGTCCCGTACTTTTTCTCGTAATACTCTAACGGTTTGAGCAAGCGTATCATGGCAACGCCACATTCATGTTTCAATTGTTCCATCTCTCTATATACTAGTTACTACTTAAAGTTACTCTACTGTTACCGACTTCGCCAGATTTCTCGGCTGATCCACATCCATCCCTTTGCATACCGCAATGTGGTAAGCAAGAAGTTGCAGAGGTACCGTAGTAATTAACGGATCGAGACATTCGATTGTTTCAGGAAGTTCGATACTACAGTCAGCAATTTTGCTGATAACGGTATCTCCTTTCGTCACAAATGCAATCACTTTTCCTTTCCGTGCCTTAATCTCCTGAATATTACTTAATACTTTCTCATACAACCCATTCTGCGTAGCAATCACCACTACCGGCATTTCCGCATCGATCAGGGCAATCGGTCCATGCTTCATCTCCGCAGCCGGATAACCTTCGGCGTGAATATACGATATTTCTTTCAATTTCAATGCACCTTCCAGAGCAACGGGATAACTATATCCGCGTCCCAGGTAAATAAAATTATGCGCATAAGTGAAAGTTTTCGATAACTCCGCCAAAGTATCATTCAATTCCAACACCTCTTTCATTTTTTCCGGAATATGATTTAACTCCTGTACGATTGAAAGATAATGCTGTTCGTCAATGGTTCCTTTCGCTTTGGCAAGTGTCAATGCCAACATCGCCAATACAGTGACCTGTCCGGTAAATGCTTTGGTAGAAGCCACCCCGATTTCTGGACCCACATGAATATATGAACCGGTATGAGTGGCACGGGGAATAGAAGAGCCGATCGCATTGCAAATGCCATATATAAATGCCCCGCGGCTTTTCGCCAATTCCACAGCAGCCAATGTATCTGCCGTCTCGCCACTCTGGGAGATTGCTATCACCACATCCTGCCCGTCAATCACCGGATCACGGTAGCGGAATTCGGAAGCATACTCCACTTCCACCGGTATGCGGCAGAAACTCTCAATCAGATGCTTACCGATCAGTCCGGCATGCCAGGAAGTTCCGCAAGCAACAATAATAAACCGTTTGGCATTCAGCAGCTTTTCCCGGTGATCTATCACAGCAGAAAGCACCACATTATCAGCTTCCACATTGATACGTCCGCGCATGCAATCACGAATACAATCGGGCTGTTCGAAAATCTCTTTCAACATAAAGTGCGGATATCCCCCTTTTTCCAACTGACCGAGGTTGAGTTCCACCTTCTTTATTTCAGGTATCATTTCGACATTGTTCAAGTTGACTACCTTCAACTCCTTCCCCAGATTCAAAACAGCTATTTCCCCGTCTTCCAGATAAACCACTTTATCAGTATATTCTACAATCGGAGTAGCATCTGAAGCAAGAAAGAACTCATTCTCTCCAATCCCCACTACCAATGGACTGCTCTTACGGGCAGCAATAATCTCATCGGGATGCTCCTTATCAAGAATCGCAATCGCATAAGCACCAATTACCTCCCCTAACGCCAACTGAACAGCCGTCAACAGACTGACCTGATTAGTGACTTTCATGTATTCTATTAATTGAACGAGGACTTCGGTATCTGTACTACTTTTAAAAATATAGCCTTTGGCTTGAAGTTTTTCTTTAAGAACGGCGTAGTTTTCAATAATACCGTTATGAATGAGAGCGAGCTTTTCGGAAGAAGAGTAATGAGGGTGGGCGTTAGCAGAACAAGGTTCCCCGTGAGTAGCCCAACGGGTATGGGCAATTCCGATTGTACCGGAAATATCTTTCTGTGTGACGAAATTTTCAAGATCAGAGACTTTTCCTTTCGTCTTATACACATTTAACTGTTGGTCATCACTAATGATTGCTACCCCCGCGCTGTCATATCCACGATACTCCAGTCGCTTCAGCCCTTTGATAAGGATAGGGTAGGCTTTTCGTTTACCAATATAGCCTACTATTCCACACATATTATGATATTTTTATTTCGCCTGCAAATATACACATTACAAATAACATAAAGACAACAAAAAGCATATTTATTTGACAGAAACGCATAAAAAAGTTGCAAACACATCAAAAAGTTAAATAATATATTATTTTTAGCTCAAAAAGAAACAAATTACAATCAGCTTCAAATAAGGATAAATAAGCTAACAAATTAAAAGCAAATTTCCTGTTTTTAATAACAAATTAAAAGAATAAAGATTCCTATTCTCATTTCGCGTCACACAAAAGCTAAATTTCACTATCATTTTGAAATTAAAATATTAACTTTGCCAAACAATTTGATACATCAAACAGGTATTATCATACAATAAAGCTAGTAAGAATGAAGAAACAAGAACTTTTTAACAACGTAACAGAAGGATTCCCTTACCAACGACAGCCCCAACAGGTGGGCTTGTACGATGCGGCATACGAACACGATGCCTGCGGTGTCGGTATGCTGGTTAACATTCATGGAGAAAAGTCACACGACATTGTTGAGTCGGCTTTAAAGGTATTAGAAAACATGCGCCATCGCGGTGCCGAGGGTGCGGATAACAAGACCGGTGACGGTGCAGGTATCATGCTTCAAATTCCGCATGAGTTTATTTTATTACAAGGTATTCCTGTCCCCGAAAAAGGACGGTACGGCACAGGATTATTGTTTTTACCGAAAAACGAAAAAGACCAGGCAGCTATTCTAAGTATTATTATTGAAGAAATTGAAAAAGAAGGACTCACATTGATGCATTTGCGCAATGTGCCCACCTGCCCCGAAATCCTGGGAGAATCGGCTCTGGCAAACGAACCGGACATCAAACAAGTGTTCATCACCGGATTTACGGAAATGGAAACTGCCGACCGGAAGTTATATCTGATCCGGAAAAGAATCGAAAATAAAGTCAGATTGTCATCTATTCCGGCAAAAGACGATTTTTATGTTGTGTCACTCTCTACCAAAAGCATTATATATAAAGGTATGCTTTCATCATTACAGCTGCGCAACTATTATCCGGACCTGACAAATAGCTATTTTACCAGCGGACTGGCATTGGTGCACTCTCGTTTCAGTACCAATACATTCCCTACATGGGGATTGGCACAGCCGTTCCGTCTGCTGGCACACAACGGTGAAATCAATACTATCCGTGGTAACCGAGGATGGATGGAAGCCCGTGAAAGTGTACTCTCCACTCCCACTTTAGGCGATATAAAAGAAATCCGCCCGATTATACAACCGGGCATGAGCGACAGTGCTTCTCTGGACAATGTACTGGAGTTCCTGGTGATGTCAGGATTGAGCCTGCCACATGCCATGGCTATGCTCGTGCCGGAATCTTTCAACGAGAAGAACCCGATCAGTGAAGATCTGAAATCATTCTACGAATACCACTCCATCCTGATGGAACCGTGGGACGGACCGGCCGCACTACTATTCAGCGACGGACGATTTGCCGGAGGTATGCTCGACCGCAATGGCCTGCGCCCTGCCCGTTATCTGATTACTAAAAACGATATGATGGTAGTGGCTTCGGAAGTCGGTGTTATGGATTTCGAACCGGGAGACATCAAAGAAAAGGGTCGCTTACAGCCCGGCAAAATCTTGCTGGTGGATACGGAAAAAGGCGAGATCTACTATGACGGCGAACTGAAAAAACAGTTGGCTGAAGCCAAGCCTTACCGCACCTGGCTATCTACCAACCGAATCGAACTGGATGAACTGAAAAGCGGGCGCAAAGTTCCTCATCACGTAGCAAACTACGACCGGATGCTTCGTACTTTCGGCTACTCCAAAGAGGACATCGAAAGGCTGATTATGCCGATGGCAAGCACCGGAGCAGAACCGATCAATTCAATGGGTAACGATACGCCACTCGCCGTACTTTCAGATAAACCACAGTTGCTTTACAACTATTTCCGTCAGCAATTTGCACAGGTAACCAATCCGCCCATTGATCCCCTTCGTGAAGAACTGGTGATGTCATTGACAGAATACATTGGAGCAGTCGGTATGAATATTCTGACGCCCAGTGAAAGTCATTGCAAAATGGTACGCCTGAATCATCCGATTTTAAGCAATACCCAACTGGATATTCTTTGTAATATCCGGTATAAAGGCTTCAAAACAGTCAAACTACCCATGTTGTTTGAGGTTGCAAAAGGGAAAGCCGGACTGCAGGAAGCACTGACCCATCTTTGTAAAATGGCGGAAGAATCCGTGACGGAAGGTGTAAACTACATTGTCCTGACCGACCGTGAGGTGGATATTACCCATGCTGCCATTCCATCATTGCTGGCAGTAAGCGCTGTTCATCACCACCTGATTTCAGTTGGTAAACGGGTGCAAACGGCATTGATCGTAGAAAGTGGTGAAATACGTGAAGTGATGCACGCCGCGTTATTGTTGGGTTTCGGAGCAAGTGCCCTGAATCCTTACATGGCATTCGCTGTCCTCGACCGACTGGTAAAAGACAAAGATATTCAGTTGGATTATACCACTGCTGAAAAGAACTATATCAAATCCATCTGTAAAGGCTTGTTTAAAATCATGAGTAAGATGGGTATCTCTACGATCCGCTCCTATCGTGGTGCTAAGATTTTCGAAGCTGTCGGTTTGAGTGAAGAATTGAGCAAGGCTTATTTTGGAGGACTCGGTTCACCGATCGAAGGTATCCGTCTGGAAGAAATAGCCAGAGATGCCATTGCTTTCCATAAAGAAGGATTTGAAAGTATTAAAAATGAAGAGTTATTAAAAAATAACGGTTTGTATGCTTTCCGTAAAGATGGAGAAAAGCACGCATGGAATCCGGAAACAATCAGCACTCTGCAATTGGCTACACGACTGGGGAGTTATAAAAAATTTAAAGAGTACACCCATCTGGTAGACGAAAAAGAGAAGCCTATTTTCCTTCGTGACTTTCTGGGATTCCGTCGTAATCCGATTTCAATCGATCAGGTAGAACCGGTGGAAAACATTCTGCATCGTTTCGTCACGGGGGCTATGTCTTTTGGTTCTATCAGCAAAGAGGCTCATGAGGCAATGGCTATTGCCATGAATAAAATTCACGGACGCAGTAATACCGGTGAAGGTGGCGAAGACGCTGCCCGTTTCCAACCGCTGCCCGATGGCAGTTCTTTACGAAGTGCAATCAAGCAGGTAGCTTCCGGTCGTTTCGGTGTAACGGCAGAATATCTGGTTAATGCGGACGAAATTCAAATCAAGATAGCACAGGGAGCCAAACCGGGTGAAGGCGGACAACTACCGGGATTTAAAGTGAACGATGTGATTGCGAAAACACGTCATTCCATTCCGGGAATTTCGCTGATTTCTCCTCCGCCTCATCATGATATTTATTCGATTGAGGATTTGGCACAATTAATCTTCGATTTGAAAAATGTAAATCCACAGGCCAAAATCAGTGTGAAACTGGTAGCAGAAAGCGGCGTCGGTACGATTGCTGCGGGTGTGGCAAAAGCAAAGGCGGACCTAATTGTCATCTCTGGTGCTGAAGGGGGAACAGGTGCTTCTCCGGCTTCTTCTATCCGCTATGCGGGTATCTCACCGGAATTGGGATTGAGCGAGACACAGCAAACATTGGTTTTGAACGGACTTCGTGGTCAAATAGTCCTGCAAGCCGACGGACAACTGAAAACCGGACGTGATGTCATTTTAATGGCCTTAATGGGTGCCGAAGAATATGGTTTCGCCACCTCGGCATTGATTGTATTAGGGTGTGTAATGATGCGCAAATGCCATCAGAATACTTGTCCGGTGGGAGTTGCCACACAGAATGAAGAGTTACGTAAACGCTTTCATGGACGCAGTGAATATTTAGTAAACTTTTTCACATTCCTGGCACAGGAAGTCCGCGAGCATTTGGCTGAAATGGGATTCACCCGGATGGATGACATCATCGGGCGTACAGACTTAATCGAGCGCAAGTCCGATGCCAATGACCCAAATCCGAAACATGCTTTAATCGACTTCACCAAATTGCTGGCACGTGTTGACAACAGTGCGGCTATCCGTCATGTCATCGACCAAGATCATGGAATTTCTGCTGTAAAGGATGTAACCATCATCGATGCCGCACAAGAAGCTATCGAACATGAGAAAGAGATTTCTTTAGAATATACGATTGCCAATACAGACCGTGCAATAGGTGCTATGCTTTCCGGAGTAATCGCCAAGAAATATGGTGCCAAAGGATTGCCGGAACATACGCTGAATGTAAAATTCAAAGGTTCGGCAGGTCAATCTTTCGGAGCTTTTCTCGTACCGGGAGTTAACTTTAAACTGGAAGGTGAAGCGAATGATTACCTGGGTAAAGGATTGAGCGGCGGGCGTATCTCCGTATTACCTCCTATCCGCAGCAATTTCGAAGCCGAAAAAAATACAATCGCCGGTAATACCTTGCTTTATGGCGCAACAAGCGGTGAAGTATATATCAACGGCCGTGTAGGAGAACGTTTCGCTGTTCGTAACTCCGGCGCAGTTGCCGTCGTAGAAGGCGTGGGTGACCATTGTTGCGAATACATGACCGGAGGTCGTGTGGTAGTCCTCGGACAAACCGGACGTAACTTTGCAGCCGGTATGAGTGGCGGTGTAGCTTATGTATGGAACAAAGACGGCAACTTCGATTATTTCTGTAACATGGAAATGGTGGAACTGTCACTCATCGAAGAAGCCAGCTACCGGAAAGAGTTGCACGAACTAATCCGCCAGCATTACCTCTACACAGGCTCGAAACTGGCACGCATCCTGCTCGACAACTGGAATCATTACGTAGATCAATTCATCCAAGTAGTGCCCATCGAATACAAAAAAGTACTGCAGGAAGAACAAATGAGAAAGTTACAACAAAAAATTGCAGATATGCAAAGAGACTATTAGATTTACAATTTGACTATTTACAATTTACTATTTGAATGTATAGTATAGTCTGTAAATAGTCAAATAGCAAATGATAAGATAGTCTAGAAATAGTAAATAGTAAATCGTCAAATAGTAAATAACAAGATGGGAGATCCTAAAGCATTTCTAAATATACCTCGACAAGAGGCGGGATACCGCCCTGTAAACGAGCGAATCGCTGACTATAGTCAGGTAGAACAGACTTTGAATACAAACAGCCGTAAATTGCAGGCGTCACGCTGTATGGATTGCGGTGTACCTTTCTGTCATTGGGCATGCCCGATAGGAAATAAACAACCGGAATGGCAGGATGCATTATACAGGGGAAAATGGAAGGAGGCATACGAAGTATTGTCGTCTACTTGCGATTTTCCTGAATTTACAGGACGTATTTGTCCTGCTCTTTGCGAGAAATCGTGTGTGTTGAAACTTTCCTGCGATCAGCCGGTGACTATTCGCGAGAATGAAGCAGCTATCGTAGAAGCGGCTTTTCGTGAAGGATATATACAAGTAAAGACGCCGGAAAGAAACGGAAAGAAAGTGGCGGTGATTGGTGCAGGTCCTGCTGGATTGGTGGTGGCTAATCAGCTGAATTTAAAAGGATATAGCGTTACTTTATTCGATAAGGATGAAGCGCCCGGAGGATTATTACGATTCGGTATTCCTAATTTCAAACTGGATAAAAATGTAATTGACCGACGGATGAAGATATTGGCTGCAGAAGGAATACAGTTTGAGATGGGAGTAGAAATAGACGTTAATCATTTACCGGAAGGATTCGATGCTTACTGCATCTGTACCGGAACCCCCACTGCACGTGACTTGAGTATTCCGGGACGTGAACTGAAAGGGATTCATTTCGCACTCGAAATGCTGGCACAACAGAATAGGATTCTGGCAGGACAGACTTTCCCGAAAGACAAGTTGGTAAATGCCAAAGGCAAAAAGGTTCTCGTGATAGGTGGCGGAGACACTGGTTCCGACTGCATCGGAACCAGTGTGAGACAGGGAGCCGTGAGTGTCACTCAAATCGAAATCATGCCGAAACCTCCTGTCGGCTACAATCCGGCTACTCCTTGGCCACAATGGCCGGCAGTCTTCAAAACGACTTCCAGCCATGAAGAAGGTTGTACACGCCGCTGGTGCCTGGCTTCCAATCAGTTCCTCGGAAAGAATGGAAAAGTGACAGGTGTAGAAGTGGAAGAAGTAGAATGGATTCCGGCAGCAGATGGCGGACGTCCCACAATGAAACCAACAGGGAAGAAGGAAGTCATCGAGGCTGATATGGTATTATTGGCGATGGGATTCCTGAAACCGGAACAACCCAAATTTGCAAAGAATGTATTTCTTGCCGGTGATGCCGAGACTGGTGCCAGCTTAGTAGTACGCGCCATGGCAGGAGGACGAAAGGCTGCTGCGGAAATAGATGCTTATCTGACGAAATAGCTTTGCAGTAAGGAAAAAGCAGAAGTTTGATTAGTACTATCCGATTCGTTCCACCATGGTCGAACGAAAGAAACACCCAGGTAGAACGGAAAGATAACCTTGGTGGAACGAAAGGGAAACCAAGGCGGAACGAATTAAGAATAGCTAGTCAGCTTCTTAGAAATAGCGAATAAACAATCAACAGATTACATTACCCCCTCTAAAAATTAAAGTTATGTGTGGAATAGCAGGTATACTCAACATCAAAGTTCAAACGAAAGAACTAAGAGATAAAGTACTGAAAATGGCCCAGAAGATCCGTCATCGCGGACCGGACTGGAGCGGAATCTATGTAGGCGGAAGTGCCATCCTGGCACACGAACGTCTTTCTATTGTCGACCCGCAGAGTGGCGGACAACCGTTATACTCTCCCGATCGTAAACAGGTGCTCGCCGTCAACGGTGAGATTTACAATCACCGTGATATTCGCGCTAAATATGCGGGAAAATATAACTTTCAAACAGGAAGTGACTGTGAGGTAATTCTTGCCCTTTACAAAGATAAAGGCATCCATTTTTTGGAAGATATCAGCGGTATCTTCGCTTTCGTGCTTTATGATGAGGAAAAGGATGAATTTCTGATTGCCCGCGATCCGATAGGGGTTATTCCTTTATATATAGGAAAAGATAAAGAGGGAAAAATCTACTTCGGCAGCGAGTTGAAAGCTCTCGAAGGATTTTGCGACGAATATGAAATATTTCTCCCCGGACATTACTTCTATAGTAAAGAGGGAAAAATGAAACGTTGGTATTCGCGCGACTGGACAGAATATGAAACCGTAAAAGAGAATGATGCACAAACCGTTGATGTGAAAATAGCATTAGAAGAGGCTGTACACCGCCAGTTAATGAGTGACGTACCGTACGGAGTGCTTCTTTCGGGCGGGTTGGATAGTTCTGTCATCTCCGCCATTGCCAAAAAATATGCGGCAAAGCGTATAGAAACAGACGGAGCGAGTGATGCGTGGTGGCCTCAACTCCACTCCTTCGCCATCGGACTAAAAGGTGCTCCCGATTTGATTAAAGCACGTGAAGTGGCTGAATATATCGGTACTGTCCATCACGAAATAAACTATACTGTTCAGGAAGGTTTGGATGCCCTGCGTGATGTCATTTATTTCATCGAGACATACGATGTAACCACGGTACGCGCTTCCACTCCCATGTACCTACTGGCACGTGTCATCAAATCGATGGGTATCAAAATGGTGTTGAGCGGTGAAGGCGCCGATGAAGTTTTCGGTGGTTATCTGTATTTCCACAAGGCTCCCACTCCACAGGCATTCCACGAAGAAACAGTACGTAAACTTTCAAAGTTGCACATGTACGATTGCCTCCGCGCCAATAAAAGTTTGTCAGCATGGGGAGTAGAAGGACGTGTTCCTTTCCTTGATAAAGAATTCCTCGACGTAGCCATGAACCTGAATCCGAAAGCTAAAATGTGCCCCGGAAAGGAAATTGAGAAACGGATTGTTCGCGAAGCCTTTGCCGAGATGTTACCGGAAAGTGTGGCGTGGAGACAAAAAGAGCAGTTCAGTGACGGTGTAGGATATTCATGGATTGACACATTGAGGGAAATCACAGCTGCTGCTGTGAGCGATCAGCAAATGGAACATGCTGCCGAACGCTTCCCTATCAACACGCCACAAAATAAAGAAGAATACTATTATCGCAGTATCTTTGAAGAGCATTTCCCCAGTGAAAGTGCAGCACGCACCGTACCCAGTGTTCCCAGTGTGGCCTGCTCCACAGCAGAAGCGCTGGCGTGGGATATTGCTTTCAGGAATCTGAATGAGCCTAGCGGACGTGCGGTGAGAGGAATACACGAAGAGGCCTATACTTAACTGATAAGAATAACAGAATCTGCTCTTTCTGTTATTCTTTTGTAACATTTCTATTTTAAAACCTCAAGGATTAACGCAGATTAGCATATTATTGTCTGATTTGCGTTTTCTTTTTTATAATTTTGAGGCCAAACCAAATTAAATCTATCAAACTTTTAAAAGACCAAACAAATGAATTTAAAAAAAATGATGATGGCTTCTGCCCTTCTAATGGTTGCTTGCTGTATGCAGGCACAGACAAAAGTGATAGCCCACCGTGGATTCTGGAAAACTCCGGGATCATCACAAAACAGTATTTCATCACTTCTAAAAGCAGATTCCATCGGTTGTTACGGTTCAGAATTTGACGTATGGATCGCTAAGGATAACAAGTTGGTGGTCAACCATGATCCTGTATACAAGATGAGACCGATGGAGTATTCCAAAGGTGACGCACTGACCGGACTTAAATTATCCAACGGAGAAAACTTACCCAGCCTGGAACAATATCTGGAAGCCGGGAAAAACTGTAATACCCGACTGATTCTCGAACTGAAAGCACATAGTAACAAGAAACGTGAAACCAAAGCCGTACAGGGAATCCTTGCCATGGTGAAGAAAATGGGACTGGAAAACCGCATGGAATATATCACGTTCTCCCTGCATGCCATGAAAGAGTTTATCCGCCTGGCTCCTGCCGGTACTCCGGTATTTTACCTTAACGGGGAACTGTCCCCCAAAGAATTAAAGGAACTCGGTGCTGCCGGTCTTGATTATCACATGGGAGTGATTAAGAAACACCCCGAATGGATCAAAGAAGCTCATGAACTCGGCTTGAAAGTAAATGTGTGGACTGTGGACGAAGTGGAAGATATGAAATCGCTGATCGAACAGAAAGTAGATTTCATTACCACCAACGAACCAGTTATCTTACAAGAAGAACTGAAAAAACATCAATAAGATAAAATCATTACAAAGTAAACTATTTAATATCCGTCTTTAAAGAAACAGCTCGTTCCTTTAAAAGAAACAGGGTGTTTCTCGGTGTCAAACGGGTGGTTCCTTTAAAAGGAACCACCCGTTTCTTTTAAAGGAAAAATGAGCTTTCATAACAAACTAAATACCAGCATATTAAGAACACCCATTTTTTTCATTTGAAAAGGAAAAGGTCTTTTCTATATATGCTAATAAAAGATTACAAACGATTTACTGGAAATCATCTAATACCTCTTTCAACTCTCCTACCGTAAGCTCTCCTACCTGTCTCCATAATTCATGTCCCTTATGCAATAAAAGAAAGGCGGGCACTGTTTCTACATTATGCGCATCGGCTATTGTTCTATTTTCTTCAGCATTCACTCTAATCAATTCTACAGTTCTCTTTTCGTAAGTCCGAAGCACAGGACCTATCCACTCATAATGAGGTGACCAGTCGGCATAAAATACTACCAACACCAAATGGTTGGTCTTAACTGCTGTTTCTAATTGTTTCTCTATATTCATATCTCTACGTTTTTATATTAATGATAGTGCTAAAACAATGAATACAGAAAAAGGTTCTTCAGCATATCCGGTGAGCAATATGATAGATAAATAGGGGTTTTCACTTTCATATCGTCAAAAGGAAAAGGATATATTTCTTGTTTTTATAGCTGATTTCACCGATTATCAAGGCTAAATATTCTTCATATATTATGGAAGAATATGCAAAACAATTCATCCAAATAACAGTTTATTAATATATAAATAGGTATAATTTCAAATTATAACTAAATGTGGCCGTATATAAAACGATTATAAGTTTGAAGAAAATAAATAGATATTAGATATACTTTTTAGTAAAATATAAAGCAAAAAGTCATATCTTTGCATCGTAATAAAACAAAAGGTTACAACAACTAACAAATATCAATCAAAATGACAACAAAGATTAAGTTCGCAAAAATGCATGGAGCGGGAAATGACTACATATATGTAGACACAAGCCAATATCCGATAGCCGACCCTGCAAAGAAGGCAATCGAATGGAGCAAGTTTCATACAGGAATCGGAAGTGATGGACTTATATTGATTGGTGTCTCTGATAAAGCGGATTTCAGCATGCGCATTTTCAATGCGGACGGTTCGGAAGCTATGATGTGCGGTAACGGAAGCCGTTGTGTAGGCAAATATGTATATGAATACGGCTTGACTGACAAAACAGAAATTACGCTGGATACACGATCAGGAATAAAAATCCTGAAACTGCATGTAGAGGGAAAAACAGTTAGTGCAGTCACCGTAGACATGGGTAGCCCGTTGGAAACAGAAGAGATTCAGTGGGGAGGAAAGTATCCTTTCCGGTCGACCAAAGTATCAATGGGTAATCCGCATCTCGTCACATTTGTTGAGGACATCACCCAGATTAATTTACCGGAAATCGGTCCTGAACTGGAGAATCATCCTCTTTTTCCCGACAGAACCAATGTGGAGTTTGCACAGATTGTCAGCAAAGACACCATACGGATGAGGGTGTGGGAAAGAGGATCGGGAATCACTCAAGCTTGCGGGACAGGTGCTTGCGCCACAGCAGTAGCCGCCTTCATCAACGGACTTACAGGAAGAAAAAGCGATGTAATCATGGATGGAGGGACAGTCACCATTGAATGGGATGAAATCTCCGGGCATATATTAATGACCGGACCGGCAACCAAAGTTTTCGATGGGGAGATTGAGGATAAGTATTAAAAAAGTATTAAGTATCAGGTATTGAGTATTAGATTTTGCAGAACTTAAAACAATAACAAGATGGCATTAGTAAACGAACATTTTTTGAAGTTACCGGGAAGCTATTTATTCTCGGACATAGCGAAAAAGGTAAATACCTTCAAGATAACACATCCTAAACAGGATATTATCCGGTTGGGTATCGGTGATGTCACCCAACCGCTTCCGAAAGCGTGTATCGAAGCCATGCACAAAGCGGTAGAAGAGCTGGCCAGCAAGGATACATTCCGCGGATATGGTCCTGAACAGGGATATGATTTTCTGATTGAAGCAATTATAAAAAATGACTTTATTCCACGTGGGATTCATTTCTCGGCATCCGAGATATTTGTCAGTGACGGTGCCAAAAGCGATACCGGAAATATAGGCGATATTCTTCGCCATGACAATAGCGTAGGTGTTACAGATCCCATCTATCCGGTTTATATAGACAGCAATGTCATGTGCGGACGCGCCGGAGTGTTGGAAGAAGAAACGGGTAAATGGAGTAATGTTACTTATATGCCTTGCACAAGTGAGAATAACTTTATTCCGGAAATTCCAGACAAACGGATAGACATTGTTTATCTCTGCTATCCGAACAACCCGACAGGAACAACCTTAACCAAACCGGAACTGAAGAAATGGGTGGACTATGCATTGGCAAACGATACATTGATTCTGTTCGATGCCGCTTATGAAGCATATATCCAGGACGAAAATGTCCCCCACTCTATCTATGAGATTAAGGGAGCTAAAAAGTGTGCGATCGAATTCCGTAGTTTTTCAAAAACGGCAGGATTTACCGGAGTACGCTGCGGATATACCGTAGTTCCGAAAGAGCTTACTGCCGCCACATTGGAAGGAGACCGCATCCCACTCAACAGATTGTGGAACCGCCGCCAATGCACCAAGTTCAACGGTACTTCTTACATTACCCAACGGGCAGCAGAAGCCGTTTATAGTGCAGAAGGCAAAGCACAGATTAAAGAAACAATCGACTATTATATGACCAACGCCCAAATTATGAAAGAGGGATTGGAAGCCGCAGGACTGAAAGTGTATGGAGGAGTCAACGCTCCCTACTTGTGGGTGAAAACTCCGAACGGGCTTTCGTCATGGCGATTCTTCGAACAGATGTTGTATGAAGCCAATGTGGTCGGTACCCCCGGTGTAGGCTTCGGACCAAGCGGTGAAGGATATATCCGGCTAACTGCATTTGGTGAACGCAACGACTGTATCGAAGCGATGAGAAGAATAAAAAACTGGCTATAAGAATTTTGAATAACTTCTCCTAGTCTATTCATAACCAGTGGTTTTTCAATTTACTTGATAGTATTTCGCGCGCTACTATATATACATGGACCGTACATCCACATTTTTCTAACTATTAAAGGTAAAAAGACGATGAAAACGACGATTAACAAAAAAATGAGGGTAATAACAGTAGCATTATTACTGTCAGGGCTTGTCCCGTCTACAATGATGGCACAAGATAAGGTAGAAGCTTCCGTTGGAGCAGATCTGGTAAGTGGTTACATCTGGCGCGGCCAGGATTTAGGCGGAGTGAGCGTTCAACCCTCACTGGAAATCTCTTACAAAGGTTTCTCACTTGGAGCATGGGGATCGGTAGGATTCGAATCGACGGACACAAAAGAGTTCGATTTAACTCTTGGTTATTCGATAGGCGGTTTTAGCGTTTCAGTGACGGATTATTGGTTTAATACCCAAGTAGAAACTGGCATAGACGATGATGGAGAAACGATCTTTGCAACTAACAAGTATTTTAAATACGGAGCTCATTCAACGGCTCATGTATTTGAAGCACAAGTCGGATATGACTTCGGACCACTGGCAGTCAACTGGTATACAAATTTTGCAGGTGCCGACGGCGTGAAAGAAAATGGCAAAAGGGCTTATTCTTCTTACCTCGCACTTAGCGCACCATTCAAATTGGGAGGTCTCGACTGGACAGTAGATTTAGGTATGGTTCCTTGGGAGACAACTTTCTACAATGGCTATACAAGTGGGTTCTGCGTATCAGACGTAAGTCTCGGAGCTTCCAAGGATATCAAAATCACAGATTCCTTCTCCGTTCCGGCATTTGCCAAGGTATCTGTCAATCCACGGACAGAAGGAGCCTACTTCGCATTCGGATTAAGTTTTTAAGAGAGAGAATATAGAATATCAAAGAGCGTATAGGGATCAGGTAGTTAGAGTTTAGATTTTATCGGTTTGTTGTATGGTAACCTACTATGGCTGCCACACCCTATACCTCTTTCTTTTACAGGTCAACACTAATATTTAAGGTATATGAAAAAGATTGAAGCTATTATCCGTAAAACCAAATTCGAGGACGTAAAAGACGCCCTACTCGAAGCGGACATCGAATGGTTCTCTTATTACGATGTAAGAGGTATTGGAAAAGCACGGCAAGGACGTATCTACCGTGGCGTAGTATATGACACCAGCACCATTGAACGAATTTTGATCTCTATTGTCGTACGCGACAAAAATACCGAGAAAACAGTGCAGGCTATCATCAAAGCTGCACAGACCGGAGAAATCGGTGACGGACGTATTTTCGTCATTCCTATCGAAGACGCTATCCGGATACGCACTGCCGAACGTGGTGACATAGCCCTCTACAATGCAGAACAAGAACGTTAATCGGCAGCGGCAAGGTGCCGCTCCCAGGTTTCCTTGCGGATTATAACGTTTATAAAGAGGTTTACAACATCACTAATAAATAATAGGTATAAAATAAGATAATTATTATGGATACAAAATATAAAAGCCATAGCTTCGTAAAGTTGTGGATAGCCACTACTATATTCATTTTGTGCTGTTTTACTACTGATATGTCGGCACAAAACGCAGCCGCTGCCGATACAGTTGCAGCAGTTACAGAAACAATTACCGAAGTCGTTGCAGCTCCTGCCGAAGAAGCATCAGCAGCTCCCGATACGGTTGGTGAATTAGCTCTTGGATTAAATACTGTATGGATGTTGCTTGCAGCAATGCTCGTATTCTTCATGCAGCCGGGATTTGCATTAGTAGAAGCAGGTTTTACCAGAGTGAAAAATACTGCCAACATTCTGATGAAGAACTTTGTAGACTTCATGTTCGGCTCTTTACTATACTGGTTTATCGGTTTCGGATTGATGTTCGGCGCAGGCGGATTCATCGGAATGCCTCACTTCTGCGACCTTTCTTTCATTAATAATGGTTTGCCAACCGAAGGATTCCTCATATTCCAAACCGTATTCTGTGCGACAGCAGCTACAATTGTATCAGGAGCCATGGCAGAACGAACAAAATTCTCCATGTATATCGTCTACACCATCTTTATCAGTGTACTGATTTATCCGATATCCGGTCACTGGACATGGGGCGGAGGCTGGCTGATGAACGGTGAAGAAGGTTCTTTCATGATGAGTCACTTCGGCACTACATTCCATGACTTTGCCGGTTCTACAGTCGTTCACTCTGTAGGTGGATGGATTGCTTTGGTAGGTGCTGCCATTCTTGGTCCCCGTATCGGTAAATATGGTAAAGACGGCAAATCAAAAGCTATCCCAGGCCATAGCCTGACTATTGCTGCACTGGGGGTATTCATTCTTTGGTTCGGATGGTTCGGATTCAACCCCGGTTCTCAATTGGCAGCAGCAACCGAAGCCGACGCAATCGCTATTTCCCACGTATTCCTGACAACGAACCTGGCTGCTTGTGCCGGTGGTTTCTTTGCTCTGTTGGTGAGCTGGATGAAATATGGAAAACCATCCCTGTCATTGACACTGAATGGTATCTTGGCAGGTCTGGTAGGTATCACAGCAGGATGTGACGCAGTATCTCCCGCAGGAGCAGCCTTAATAGGTGCGATATGTGGTGTCGTAATGATATTCTCCGTTGACTTCATTGACAAGTTTCTAAAAATAGACGATCCGGTAGGTGCATCTTCCGTACATGGTGTGTGTGGTTTTTTAGGAACAATTCTCACAGGTTTGTTCTCTACCAGTGAAGGTTTATTCTATGGATACGGTTTCGGATTCCTCGGTGCACAACTATTCGGAGCATTGGTAGTAAGTGCATGGGCAGCAGGCATGGGATTCATCATTTTCAAAACGCTTGATAAGATTCACGGACTTCGCGTTCCGGCACGTGTCGAAGAAGAAGGTCTTGACATTTACGAACACGGTGAATCTGCTTACAACTAAGTTACTTATAATTAAAAGTAAGTCTACTCATCAGTAAGTGAATTAGGCTATATAGATTAAAAAGATTTATCCCGGGCGGGCCTGACCGCCTTCCCGGGAACCACACAGAGAAAATTATTTGCTCTAACATATTTAACAACAAATCAAATTAGGTATTATGTCAAAACTTAGATTCAGAGTAGTAGAGACAGCTTTCAAGAAAAAGGCTGTTGAGGTAGCAACACCTGCCGAACGTCCTTCGGAATACTTCGGCAAGTATGTATTCAACAAGGAAAAGATGTTCAAATACCTTCCCAGTAAGGTATACAATGCACTGATTGATGCAATTGACAATGGTGCTCCGCTAGATCGCAGCATTGCCGACGAGGTAGCTGCCGGCATGAAGAAATGGGCTATCGAAATGGGTGTCACTCATTACACGCACTGGTTTGCACCGCTGACCGAGGGTACGGCAGAAAAGCACGATGCCTTCGTTGAACATGACGGCAAAGGTGGTATGATGGAAGAATTTACAGGTAAACTGCTCGTACAGCAGGAGCCGGATGCTTCTTCTTTCCCGAATGGCGGTATCCGTAATACATTCGAAGCTCGCGGATACAGCGCATGGGACCCCTCGTCACCTGCTTTCATCGTGGATGATACACTTTGCATCCCGACTGTATTTATCGCATATACCGGTGAAGCTCTTGACTATAAAGCTCCCTTACTGAAGGCATTGCGTGCTGTAGATAAAGCAGCCGTAGCCGTATGTCAGTATTTTAATCCGGAAGTGAAAAAAGTAGTTGCTTACTTAGGATGGGAACAGGAATACTTCCTGGTAGACGAAGGATTGTATGCCGCACGTCCGGACTTACTAATGACCGGTCGTACTTTGATGGGACATGACAGTGCCAAAAACCAACAGTTGGAGGATCACTACTTCGGTGCTATCCCCACCCGCGTAGCCGCTTTCATGAAGGACCTTGAAATTGAAGCGTTAAAATTAGGTATTCCTGTTAAGACTCGTCACAACGAGGTTGCCCCGAACCAGTTCGAGTTGGCTCCTATCTTTGAAGAGTGTAACCTTGCTAATGACCATAACTTACTGATTATGTCATTAATGCGTAAGGTAAGCCGCCGTCATGGTTTCCGTGTACTGCTTCATGAAAAGCCGTTCAAAGGTGTCAATGGTTCGGGTAAACACAACAACTGGTCTTTGGGCACTGATACAGGTATCTTATTGATGGGACCGGGCAAGACTCCGGAAGACAATCTGCGTTTTGTTACATTCGTTGTCAATACATTGATGGCAGTTTATCATCATAACGGACTACTGAAAGCTTCTATCTCCAGTGCTACCAATGCCCACCGTCTGGGAGCGAATGAGGCACCTCCTGCAATTATCTCTTCTTTCCTTGGAAAACAGTTGTCGCAGGTATTGGATCATATCGAAAACAGTACGAAAGATGATTTAATCAGCCTTAGCGGTAAACAGGGAATGAAGTTGGATATTCCGCAGATTCCTGAATTACTGATCGATAATACAGACCGTAACCGTACTTCTCCATTTGCTTTCACAGGCAACCGCTTTGAGTTCCGTGCCGTAGGTTCCGAAGCAAACTGTGCTTCTGCCATGATTGCATTGAACTCGGCCGTAGCAAATCAATTGGTGAAGTTTAAAAAGGACGTGGATGCGTTGATTGAAAAGGGAGAACCCAAAGTTTCCGCCATTCTTGAAATCATCCGCGGATATATCAAAGAATGTAAAGCCATTCATTTCGACGGTAACGGTTACAGTGACGAATGGAAGAAAGAAGCTGCCCGTCGTGGACTGGATTGCGAAACCAGTGTTCCTGTTATCTTCGACAATTACCTGAAACCGGAAACAATTGCCATGTTCGAAGCTACCGGTGTAATGACCAAGAAAGAACTGGAAGCCCGTAACGAGGTGAAATGGGAAACTTATACGAAGAAGATTCAGATTGAGGCACGTGTATTGGGTGACTTGGCAATGAATCATATCATTCCGGTTGCCACTCAATACCAGACGGACTTAATTAATAATGTCTATAAGATGCAATCTCTTTTCCCGGCAGAAAAGGCTGCGAAATTGTCTGCTAAGAACCTGGAGCTTATTGAAGAGATTGCCGACCGTACAGCTTTCATCAAGGAGCATGTAGATGCAATGATTGAGGCTCGTAAGGTTGCAAACAAGATAGAAAGCGAACGGGAAAAAGCCATTGCCTACCACGACACGATTGTCCCGGCACTAGAAGAAATCCGTTATCACATCGACAAGTTGGAACTGATTGTTGACAATCAGATGTGGACGCTTCCAAAATACAGGGAACTGTTATTTGTGAGATAGAAAAAAAATTATCTATTTCTTTTGTTGGTTGTTTTAAGTTTGCGGGGAGGGGTGCTGTGAAGCAGTCCTCTTCTTTTTTTTATTCGATAATCTTTGCGTCTTCAATATCATCATCGTCATGCATAACCGGAGCCTTCGGGCGGCGACGGGCAAACTTGAACCAGTTAATCAATTCGGAAAGAGAATAAACCAAACTGCTGATACCAATAATTATAAATGCAGTATTACGCGCTCCTGTCGGATTGAACAAAGCGATAATACCCGCAATAAGAATCAGCGAAGGAATCAGATAAAAAGCTCCCGGAACGGGCATCCACCGACGAGCCATCGACAAAGAAGCAATCTGTTGCACTCCTCCCATAATCAGGATAAATCCCAATAAAAACATCAGGACATCTGCAAAGAATTCAGGCATCACAATCAACCAAAGTCCGAATAATAAGCTACCGATTCCTTCTATCGGAAAACGGGGAGCTGCTTCACCTTCCGGTCTTTTCCGGCCGAAATAGCCAAAAAGGCTGATAACACCGGGAATCAAGAAGGCAACACCTACCGTAATGACAATATAACTGGCAGCCGCATTGGGCCAAATCACGAGTACCAATCCAATCACAAGTGCGAAGAGAATGCGAATAAGGGAATAATTCATTGTTTTCATAAATTCTATATTTTTTAACCGAGTCTGTTCCAATACTTTTGCGAATATAAGTGTTTCTACTGATATATAAAAATAACAAATAAACATTGTAATAAGTTCGTAATAATATCGTTATGACGATTACATCTCACATTGATATTTTTGCAGAAATTTTAAACAGTTCCTTTTTCACAATGAAACAAAGCGAAATAAAAAAGAAATACCCTTATGTAGAGCGTGACATCAGTTGGATGTACTTCAACCAACGTATTCTGCTAGAAGCCGCCCGTCCAGAAGTGCCACTGCTGGAACGACTCACTTTTCTTGGCATCTATTCAAATAACCTGGATGAATTCTTCCGTGTCCGTGTAGCGACTCTGAACCGGATCGTAGAATATGCCGATAAAAACATACAAGCAGAACAAGAAACCGCCGCCTGCACTCTGAAACAAATAGGAAAGCTGCACAATCGTTACTACAAGCAGTTTGAGGAGATATTCGCTTCCATTATGGAGGAATTGAAGAAAGAGAATATCTACGTCATCAAAGATGCGGAAATGACGGACGAACAGAAAGCATTCGTCACTTCTTTCTATCGCAACAAACTGAATGGTTCTACCAATCCGCTTTTCCTCAATGGAACCCGCCCGCTGGACGATCAGACAGATGAGGATATTTACCTTGCCATCCGTCTGCTGCGCAAAGATGAAACGGGAAAGATAAAGGAGAAAGACTATGCAGTGATTGAACTGCCGACCGGAGACTTCGGCCGTTTTATTCAATTACCTGATTCGGATGGAAAAACATATCTCATGTTTCTTGATGACGTGATCCGCTATTGTTTGCCGATGATTTTTGTTGGCATGAAGTACACAGATTATGAGGCGTACACTTTCAAATTCACTAAAGACGCCGAAATGGAAATTGACAGTGATCTGCGAACAGGGGTACTTCAGAAGATTTCCAAAGGTGTGAAAAGCCGGAAGAAAGGGGAACCGATCCGTTTCGTCTATGACGAACAAATTCCTAAAGACTTGCTGAAAAAGTTGACCGGCCGCCTGAACGTGGATAAGAATGACACGCGTGTAGCCGGAGGACGCTATCACAATTTCAAGGATTTGATGAAATTTCCGGTTTGCGGTCATCATGAACTGAAATATCCTGTTTGGGAACCTATCTTCAAGCCTGAACTGAATGGCATGGAAAGTCTGCTCACTTTGATTCGTCGGAAAGATCGTTCCTTACATTATCCTTATCATAGTTTCGATACTTTCATCCGTGTGTTGCGAGAAGCCGCTATCAGTAAAGAAGTAAAAAGTATCAAGATGACGCTTTATCGTTTGGCTAAAGACTCCAAAGTGATAAAGGCTTTAATCAGTGCAGCCAAAAACGGAAAAAAAGTCACAGTAGTTATCGAACTGTTGGCACGTTTTGATGAAGCGTCTAATATCAACTGGAGCAAGAAAATGCAGGATGCGGGGATTCATGTTATTTTCGGAGTAGAGGGTTTGAAAATTCATTCTAAATTGCTGCATATCGGCACTCGGCACGGAGATATCGCCTGCATCAGTACAGGAAATTTCCATGAAGGAAATGCACGTATGTATACTGACTATACCATTATGACTGCTCACCGTCCCATTGTCCGGGAAGTCAATGCCGTATTCGATTTTATCGAAAAGCCTTATACTCCTGTTGATTTCAAAGAATTGCTCGTTTCTCCCAATGATATGCGTAAACGATTCATTGCGCTTATCAACAAAGAGATAAAAAATAAGGAACAGGGAAAAGAGGCTTATATCCTTGCTAAAGTAAATCATATTACTGACCGTGCACTTGTTGAAAAGCTATACGAAGCCTCAACAGCGGGTGTTCAAGTGGAACTGGTAGTACGCGGTAACTGTTCTTTAGTGACAGGCGTTCCGGGTATCAGCGAGAATATACACATCAATGGTATTATCGACCGTTATCTCGAACATTCGCGCATTTTCATCTTCGCCAATGGTGGAGAAGAAAAATACTACATTGGTTCTGCCGACTGGATGCCTCGCAACCTGGATAATCGTATTGAGGTGGCGGCACCGGTCTATGATAAAGAAATCCAGGCAGATTTAAAACGAATTGTCTGCTACGGATTCCGGGATACGGCAAAAGGAAGAATTGTGGATGGTACAGGCGAGAACCGGGAAAAAGAACGGGAAGAGAACAGTGTCCCATTCCGCTCACAAGAAAAATTATATAACGAATACAAGAATACATTATGATAAGTATGAAGAAAGTTAATTATGCGGCAATAGATATAGGCTCTAATGCGGTGCGGCTGCTGATAAAATGTGTAAACGAGGAGAATGCGCCCGAATTAATGAGTAAGGTACAGCTCATCCGTATTCCGCTACGGTTGGGAGAAGACGCCTTTACTGTGGGGGTTATCTCTACAGAAAAAGAGAAGAAACTGATTCGGCTGATGAAAGCCTACAAACAATTAATGAAGATATATGATGTGGTAGACTATCGTGCGTGTGCCACCTCTGCCATGCGTGATGCACGTAATGGCAAGGATATCGTTCAGCAGATCGTCAAAAAAACGGGTATCCGTGTAGAAATCATCGACGGGCAGGAAGAGGCGCATATTGTTTACGACAATCATATCGAACAGTTATTTGCTTCAGGACAAAATTACTTGTATGTAGATGTAGGAGGTGGTAGTACGGAAATTAATCTCATCAGCAACGGTGAACTGAAAAATTCCCGTTCATATAATATAGGTACGGTACGTATGCTTAGCGGTATGGTAAAGGAAGAAGAAAAGGAAGCTTTGCGCACTGACCTGATAGGGCTTGCCACAGAATATACCCCTATCAGCATCATCGGTTCGGGAGGAAATATTAATAAGTTATTTCGTTTAGCGGACAAGAAAGACAAAAAAGCGTCTCTCCTACCCATCGAATCACTGCAAGATATATATGAAACATTAAAAGCCCTCTCTACCGAACAACGTATTAAGCAATATAAGTTGAAACCGGACCGGGCCGATGTTATTGTTCCTGCTGCAGAAATATTTCTCGAGATAGCTACTCATGTAAAAGCTACCGGAATTATTGTACCTACCATCGGACTGTCCGACGGTATTATAGACAGCTTATACACGCAAAACATGAACAGACCTGATTCTCCGCAATCTCGATGAATGAATATATAAAAAACTCCTGATACTAAGTCTGGATATACTAGTATCGGGAGTTTTTGTCTCATCTTGCTATAATGTATAGATTCATCTTTAAAAGAGTTAGGTATTCGGATTTTGTTCTTTATATTTGTGCAACTATATATTTGAAACAATATGGATATAAAACTTAGAATTGAGCAATCTTCGGATTATCATGAAACCGAAAACATTACACGGGAAGCATTCTGGAATCATTATTCTCCGGGATGTGACGAACATTACCTCCTTCATATTATGCGTAACCATCCTAAGTTTGTGCCGGAGCTCGATATTGTTGCAGAACATAATAACAAGATTGTCGGTAATGTTGTCTGCCTCAAATCATTTATCATGGCAGATGACGGTAACCAATATGAGGTTTTGAGCCTGGGGCCCATTTCTGTCCTCCCCGAATACCAACAGCAAGGTATCGGAGGAAGAATGATTGCACTTACCAAAAAATTAGCTTCCGAAATGGGATTTCGTGCTATTTTACTTTGTGGTGACCCGGATTATTATCTCCGACAAGGATTCATTCCTGCCGAAACATTAGGGATTCGCACTGAAGACAATATGTATGCTACTGCTCTTCATGTTTGTGAATTATATGATAATGCTTTAGCCAATGTAAAAGGCCGTTATATAGAAGATAAAATATATCAGATTGATAAATCTGCTGCTAATGAGTTCGACAAGCGATTTCCTCCAAAAGAAATTGTAGTTGGTACTCCGTCACAAAAACGGTTTAATCAGATAGTAGTGATGCAGAAAAAAGCGAATTAAGGTTGAATAACCTAAATCGCCTGATTTGTACATCTCTGGAGCTCGGTCCTGCTATGATATTAAGCAACTATCATTCAATATAGTTACCATTCTTCGTATCTTTGCAGTTACAAAACATTCAACATGAGAAATTTGAATTTACAAAAAGATACTACTGACACTTTGTAATTCTTAATCTATCAGGGATCGCTTCTTTCCTCCCTTTGGCTGAAGTAAAATTTTTCTGCCACTGTAGAGGGCTTTATTCAATTCACTATTCTACAATTAAGCATGATATATATACATTTTAATACGCGCACAGCATTTCTACAATCAAACGGGCATCACATGTACTAATAAAGTTCCCTTTTACTTTTTTCTTTTTACCATTATCAAAGCCCCAAATAGAAAAATCAATGGAAAGAAAGTAGGAAATTCTAACAACATTTACGATATAGCGACACTATCCCAATGGTTTGTTTACTTCATCCATAGCTTTTGATGACATTATCCGCATCTTTTACTTACTTTATCCTTATGTTTTTTACAAATATAGCGGCGCTTTTGATGTAAATATGCGGTGCTTTACGCAATAAAGGCATTGTTTTTCAATAAATCATGGGGATTTTCCTGCTAATAGAGAAGAATGATAGAACATGAGAGATAGCAAAACCCTTGATTACACGAACAATCGTCAGAATAATCAGAGATTCTAAAACTTTATGTATTTACTTTGTCATCGAATGGGTAATTACATAAAAAGGGGAGCATTAAGGCAGCACTTACTTCCTACAATCTCCCCATAATCAATGCACACAAGTTCTTTTCGAATAAAACTGTTTGCAATATTTCTCTTTAATAGTTTTAGTACTGAATCACTTTATCACTACTAACTGTCTTATACCAATCAGTAGTTGAGCTCTGATCGTGTGCCCAATCTGCAAATTTAGAATATGCGTTCGTTATCACTGTTGTTTCTGTTGGATAAGCAAATTTATCAGGAACACACAAAGCCCATGTATTATTAACTGCCTTGATTACCTCAAGCACCTCATTATCCGCCAATTGTCCATTCGCCGTAGCCGAATTAAAATGAGTCAAATGGATTTCTGTTCTCTTTTGACCTATCCCCTGATAAGCAATGAAGAAGTCTAAACCATCTGTCACACTAGGGACGGATATTTCATTTTTAAGTTTGACGTTCACTTCAAGAGTATATATATCTGTAAGAGGAGTGCTAGCATTCCCAGTATTCAACATGGGGCGTTGTGCTCCTGTATATCCATATACATAATGTGCGTCTCCAAATAAAGGAATCACAAGTTCATTGCCATTGGCTTCATAAGATGCATTTTCAAATATACCAGAATTTAATGAGCCGGTACGTTGAGCAGCGCCTGCACCAAAACTTATCTCTTCCACATAATTTTTGTCTATTCCTCGTATTCTCAAACCAGCACCTAATTGTTTCACGGCACCAACTGCCCGAAGGTCAATTTTATATTTTAGTTCTTTCACATCATTACCGGCTGCAGGCAAAGTTACATTCAACACAATATCATTGAAATCGTAATCTCCTGCTTTCGGATAGTTATCTTCGAAAGCATAAGAATAAACTGCATATCGAATTTCTACATCATCCGGTTTTTCATCAGAGTTATACCCTTCTTTAACACAGTCACCGTCAGCAGGAAGTATAAATTCTGCTTTGCCCGGATTACAATAGGTAGCACCTTGCTGTAATCCCTTATTTACTAGCCATGCAAAAGGAGACCAGTTATAATGTGCTTCGCCTTTATATGTTTGATCTGTTATTTCACAAATGATATTATTACTTACTTTAGAAGCAGATTGAGCCAGACCGGAAGTATTATCTATTTCGTGAATTCTTAATAAGGCAGTTCCTTGTGTCGGACCGGTAACTGTTCTGAATAAATTAGCTTTGCCCGTACAAGTCAACATGGATTGTGCTTCCATCACGATATTATTATCATTTCCATTACCCGTCAATTCTTTGCAAATAGCTTCGGAAGTATTTCCCATAACAAGCGTACCAAATTGTAATTTTCCAGCTTTCAGATAACAACCGTTTTTAATATTAGTATTATTGTTGCCATCTATATTTTCGACTTCAATGGTTCCATGATTTATCAATGTCGTACCATTTGTAGAAGCATTATAAGAATTCAGTTTAAGTGTTCCATAATTCACAAAATCAACTCCGTTTCCACTTCCATCAATTTTCAAAAAGTCACAATCAATCGTACCCGCATTATAGTTTGTACGCCCAGCCGAACTATTTGTTATCTGAATACCTCTGTCACCAACAATACTTCCTCCCTGCATCACAGTTATATAAGAAGCCCGCGTTAATATCAGACTCCCATTTTTAGCAATCTCTATCTTTCCACCATTCTCAACGATAATTTCTGTAATATCAGAAAATTGATTACTATTCTCTATAACCCATGTGCTTCCTTGAGGAACGATTACTTTCACAGCACTTATTTCTCCATCTCTATTTCCAGTTGCACTAAATCCAGCTTTAAAAGTTCCTTCCTGAATCTTAAACCAACGCTCACTTTCTGTAAAAACAGGAAATTGACCATAACTTCCACCCCAGCCAGACTTTGCAGAAAGATCCCAATTAGCCTGAATGACAGTAGAAATTGCCTTTTTAGCACTAATAAAATCGGCTGTATAAGGAGCTTCCATGACTGGTATACTAGTCGTCACAGCTCGTGATATAGAACGTGTTGGCGTACCTTTGTCTCCAAAGTGCGCTGTCACTGTACCATTTTCAATCGCTGTCGGTTGGACCAGATAACGTTTGTGTTCATCTATACGCGCAACAAACACTTTATCAAGAGATGTTGCGCAATCCATCACCACATCCAAAGTCATACTTTGAGTGGCAGTTCCTTCCGCTAAGAGTTTTGCTGTACTTTCCGGGCTTAATGGATCGGCATCAAATATCTGTATCTTATAATCTACTCCTTGATCCCCATTGATTGACACATGTGCCGTTACACTTCGTGACATTGTCCAATCACCATCAGAGTCGATGTTTTTTACAGGAAAAGTTTCTTCGTAAATTTGTTTCAGTTGATCTGCATTAAACAGATTTTTCTCATTATCAACGCAACTAATAAAACTGATAGAAGATACTAACAACGAAAAAGTGAAGATTTTTACAATGCTTTGTTTCATAATCTTTAAATACTTAAGTTTGCTTTATTTGCACAAAAAATAAAAATCATTACGAATCAACAATCAGCAATGAATGTACAAAGATAGTTGTATTTACAAATAAGAAACGGATAAAGTTGTATTTTTCGACCTACGGTTAACATCTTTTAAAAGATAAGACTTTAATTACTCCCAATAAAAAACGACCTATTACATTATTGAATATTAAAAGCTTAGAAGTACAAATATGCAATATGCAATCAAAAAAAAGAGTTGCAGATTCTATGCAACTCTCAATTAAACGACAAAGATCCAGTGTTACAAAGCACTACAACTACAAAATACCGAGCTCTTTCACCTCCTTATTAAAAGGATAAAAATTAAAAACTAAAAGGGGAAAATCAATGGTAATACAAAAATCATCACGATTCCCATAATAATCTGCAACGGCAATCCTACTTTTACATAATCCATAAAGGTATATTGACCGGCAGGCATCACCAAGGCGTTAGGCGGTGTAGAAAATGGGGAAGCAAAACACATACTTGCACCTACCGCCACAGCAAATAAGAAGGGAACCGGGCTCACTCCAATCTGTATGGCACTTTGTAAAGCAATCGGTGCGAGTAAGACAGCAGTAGCTGTATTGCTAATAAACATCGTCATCAGCGAAGTTGTAAGGTAAATACCTGCCAACAATGCAACCGGTCCGTATGATCCCAAGCCGGTCACCAATGTGTTGGAAATATATTCCGAAGCTCCCGTTTTCTCCAATGCCAGAGACATAGGAAGCATGGCTGCAATCAATACAATGCTTTCCCAGTTAATCGTTTTATAAGCCGCTTCTACATTGCGGAAACATCCCGTGAGCACCATCAATATACCCGCTATCATAACAGCTGTAACCGGAGCAACCGGAATGAAGTCAAAAACCATCATTGCCACCATTAACACCATAATAGCAGCTGCCACCGGAGCTTTATAGTCTAACGTAACTTTAGCCGCTTCCGCCAAAGGTTGTCCCAAAACAACCCAATCAGAATCCTCTTTGCTAAGACGGGCTATATTATTCCATGTTCCTTGCACCAAAAGCACGTCACCACTATGAATACGCTCATTCCCCAAATCTTGCAATAAGTATTCCTTTTTACGACGAATCCCCAATACGTTCACATTAAACTTATCACGAAAACCGGCTTCCTTAATTGTTTGGTTTATCAAATTAGAAGCTGGCATCAACACTATTTCAGCAATACCGATGTCATAAAAATCCAGAGAGTTAGTTGCGCTTTGAGTTTCTTCCGTTGCATGGTCACCTAAAATCTCTAGCAGGAAATCTTCTGCAAAAAGCTGTACCTTATCAAATTCTCCTGTCACATACAAAATATCCTCGGCCTGCAACATCGTGTCCGGTGCAGCAAACTTCTGGGTAATCGTTTTCAGAAAACGATGTTGCGATGCATCACCACGACGTACTTCCATGATATTCAAACCATATTTGCGACGAATATCCAAGTCAATAATCGTCTTGCCCAAAAGCCGGGAATCTTTTATTACCTGCAAACGAAACAGATTGCTGGAAAGCCCATATTCATTTACCAACTGTTTCAGTGACTTACCCGAACGTTTATTATCATCTTTCTGGCCTTTTTTAGAAAGAAACCATTTGCTAAGTGGCATCAATACCAGCGTACCGACAATCACACAGACAATGCCGACAGGCAGGAAAGAGAAGAAGGAAAGCGGTTCAAGTCCGGCAGAAGTCAACGTATTTTGTATCACAAGGTTCGGCGGAGTACCAATTAAAGTCATCATACCTCCCATACTACTTGCAAAAGCCAACGGCATCAACAGCCTGCTCGGATTCATACCGGCACTCATTGCCAGACTGACAACAATAGGAAGCATCAGTGCCACCGTTCCTGTGTTACTGACAAACGCACCAATGGCCGAAGTCACCAACATCACCAACAGAAACAACCGGATCTCACTGGTTCCCGCAAGTTTAAGAATACGGGAACTAATCATCTTTGCCAATCCCGTTTGAAAGATAGCCCCTCCCACTACAAACAATCCGATCATCATAATGACTACCGAATTGGAAAAACCGGAAAGTGCTTCATCAGGAGTTAATATCTGAAAAATAAGTAAGGCTATCAGTGCACACAGTGCCACAATATCCGAACGAACCTTGCCGTTCACGAAAAAGACAGCCGAAAGAACGAGAATAATAATGGTTATTAGCATACGTAATTAAATGATTGTTTTATTTTGACTCTATCAAAACTTATTTAGGTGAACAAAAATAGAAAATACTCCAGCGTTATTAAAACAAATTAGAAATGATTTTAGTTCATGAGACATCATTTAATATTTTAATACATTTTCTCTCTGAAAAAAGACTCGAAATCAAGCAAAATATGATACCATACAAGAACTACAAGACACCATACCTCTACTATTTCTTCATCGCATATAATTACAGTCTCACAATATAATGTTGAAAGACAATATATTTATGTATTATTTTTTTGAAAGTTAAAGAACAATTCATATCTTTACACCTCATTTATATCAAACATTTTATGGCAAACAATATTTTGTTAAATTATTGGATTAACGAAGTTCATTGGGGTTATAATTATTTACTGGTAATTATTCTGCTCCTTGTCATCAGCATCTTACTATATAGAATCCGTAAATTACAAAAAACGATTAAAAAGACCAATCATTCCTACCGTTTCTCCTTTGATATTCTCGATAACCTTCCTTTTCCTATCTTTGTAAAAGATATTACAAATGATTTCCGATACTATTACTGGAATAAAGAATCAGCCGCTCAATCCGGCATTAGCAGTGAAGAAGCCATCGGACATACTGATTATGAGATTTACGGAGAAGAAAGAGGTGAAAAATACCGGCATATCGACAAAGAACTCATACAAGAAGGTAAAGTATATCGCAAGGAAGAAAAATACACCACTCCCGATGGAATCACCCATGATACTATTGCTGTTAAATCTATTATTTCATGGGAAGGAGAAAAGAAATGGCTGTTGGCAACCCGGTGGGATATCACACAACTCAAGAATTATGAAAGAGAATTAGTTGCCGCCAAGGAAGAACTGGAAAAAGCATTGAAGAAGCAAAAACTAGCTCTAAAAAGTATCGACTTCGGCCTTATCTATATTGATAAAAATTACCGGGTACAATGGGAGGAAACAAGACAAATAGCCAGCCTAGTAAAAGGCAGACGATACATACCGGGAAAAATTTGCTATCAGACCAGTGCACTTCGTAATGAACCGTGTGGACAATGTGCTTTCAAGAAAGCTATCGAACAGGGCAAAATTATCCGGCATACCATCAGAGTAGACAATGTAGATTTTGAAGTGACCGCAACACCTGTATTCGGCGATGAAAAGGAAACTGAAATTATTGGAGGATTACTTCGTTTTGAAAACATCACTGAAAAATTAAAGATGGACAAAATGCTGCAGGAAGCAAAGGAAAAAGCCGAAGAATCCAATCGGCTCAAATCTGCCTTTCTCGCTAATATGAGCCATGAAATACGAACCCCGCTAAATGCGATTGTAGGATTCTCCGAAATGGTTTGCCAAACGGAGGAAGAAGAAGAGAGAAAAGAATTTGTAAAAATCATCTCCAGCAACAATATCTTATTATTGCAACTAATAGACGACATCCTCGATCTTTCTAAAATTGAAGCCGGTACTATGGAATTCACATTTGCACAGACTGATATCAACGAATTGATGGAAGGTATTTGCAGACAAATGCAAGAAAAGAATTCTTCCCCAGACATTCAAATCTTATTCACAGAGAAAGCAGATCAATGCATGATGTATACCGACCGCATACGTCTATCACAGGTTATCATCAACTTTACAAATAATGCTTTGAAATTCACCCCCAAAGGTTCTATCGAAATGGGATACCGGATTGAAGAAGCCAAAGATGAAATATACTTTTATGTAAAAGATACAGGTATCGGAATTCCTGCTGACAAGATAGATAAAGTGTTTGAACGCTTCGTCAAACTGAACTCCTTTATTAAAGGGACAGGACTCGGACTAGCCATCTGCCGTGTCATAGTAGAAAGACTGGGCGGGGTTATCGGAGTGGAATCTAAAGAAGGAGAAGGCTCTCGCTTCTGGTTCAGAATTCCAAGGTCAGAGAAAATTGAGAAATAATAAAAAGAAAAGAGGATATTGTGAAAAGTATGTTCCAATATCCTCTTTATCCTATATTTTTAATGTAAGAGTATGCTTAAAGTGCAGTCTCTAATATCCTGCGGGCAACAGCACCCGTTACATTTCCATTCTCTCCATATTTAGCACCACGTTCATTGAATCGGCGTTCGATTTCCAGAATAGTATCCTGTCCGATGTTCTCTTCATGCAAACGTGTAGTCAGCCCAAGCGAACGAAAGAACTCTTCGGTATGACAAATCGCTTCATCAATCCGTTCTTCTCGCGTACCGGAAGTAATTCCCCAGACTCTTTCACCATACTGCAAAAGTTTATCTCCTTTTTCTTCATGAAGCACCTGTAAAGTGGCAGGAAGAACAATGGCTAACGTATGACCATGTGTCAATCCGTGCAAAGCAGTAATTTCATGGCCAATCATGTGAGTTGCCCAGTCTTGCGACACTCCCATAGCAATAAATCCATTCAATGCCATTGTAGCCGAAAGCATAAAATCAGCCATCAGTTGATAATCATGCTGGTTTTCACGGATTTTCGGAGCTATTTCTACCAAAGTTTGTAAAATGCCTTCCGCCCAACGATCCATAATGCGGCTCTGCCCGGGAGTAGTCATATATTGCTCCATCACATGAACAAAGGTATCAGCCAAACCACAGGCCACCTGATGAGGAGGCAAGGTAAAAGTTACTTCCGGGTCAAGAATAGAGAAGATTGGATAGTTAGCATAAAAAGGATATTTCTCTTTTGTTTCACGACGGGAAATAACTGCCCCGTTATTCATCTCCGAACCGGTAGCGGGCAAAGTCAATACAGTGGCAAGAGGTACAGTATGAGTGACTGGACGTCCGGCAAGTACTAAATCCCAGGCATCACCATCATACAGGATTCCTGCGGAAATCAATTTCGTACCGTCAATAACGGAACCACCACCAACAGCCAGCAGATAATCTACTTTCTCTTCTTTTCCCAAAGCAATAGCTTTACGGAGAGTTTCAATGGCAGGATTGGGTTCGATTCCCCAGAATTCTACTGTAAAATGATTCTTCAATGCTTCCTTTACCTGATCGTACACTCCGTTTTTCTTCACGCTTCCACCGCCAAAAGTAATCATAATACGCTTGTCGGACGGTATTTCTTTAGCCAACCGAGCAATCATCCCTTTTCCCATTATCAGTTTCACGGGATTTTGAAAAATAAAATTTTCCATATCTTAGTCTATTGTTATTATTTTGGTTATTAGTCACTATCCTTGCAAAGATATATGATTTATCCGAACCCTGTCAGAATCAAGCGAAGAATTGTTGTGCCACGGAAGGAACCATAGCCGACAACCAGGGTTTCATATCCTCTGCTACCAATAACCAATACAATAATAATATAATGAAAATGGCAATAGCGATACCTACTAAAACTTTTCTCTGTTTCATAATTGTTTTTGTTTAAATATTCAATATTTATAAGAACAGTTCAGGTTGAAAATTGTTCTATATCAGAAAAATGAAGGCAAAAGAGAAAAAAAGTCATTTTTTGTTTGCTGTTTCAAACAAAGTGTCTATATTTGCCCCCAATAAAATTACAAAAGACAATGAGAACAATGTTAGTAAATACATATTGGTGGTGGCACCCGTTACAACTCCGACAGTCGTAAGGGAGCAGTGCTCGTATGTATATACCTCATTAAAGATATAACAGATTTGAAAGAGCCCTGTCGCAACTTGCGGCAGGGCTCTTTTTATTTGCCCATTTTCGAACAGATTTAGATAATAACATAAAAAATAGATAGGATTATGAAAAGTTTTTTAGTTGACCAGGATGGCTATTACGGAGAATTCGGTGGTGCTTATGTACCGGAAATCCTCCACAAATGTGTTGAGGAACTGACGAACAAGTACCTCGAAGTGATTGAAAGCGAAGAATTTAAAAAGGAATTTGAGCAGTTATTACGCGACTACGTAGGACGTCCTTCCCCACTCTATCTGGCAAAACGCCTTTCCGAAAAGTATGGTTGCAAGTTGTATCTGAAACGGGAAGACCTGAATCATACCGGTGCACACAAAATCAACAACACCATCGGACAAATCTTGCTGGCACGCCGCATGGGAAAGAAACGCATCATCGCCGAAACCGGAGCCGGACAACATGGAGTAGCAACAGCTACCGTATGTGCGTTGATGGATATGGAATGTATCGTTTATATGGGAAAGACGGATGTAGAACGCCAACATATCAATGTGGAGAAAATGAAAATGCTGGGAGCTACCGTTATTCCCGTTACTTCCGGAAACATGACCTTGAAAGACGCAACCAACGAAGCGATCCGCGACTGGTGTTGCCATCCTGCCGACACTTATTATATTATCGGCTCTACCGTAGGCCCTCATCCTTATCCTGATATGGTGGCACGCCTGCAATCTGTTATCAGCGAAGAAATAAAAAAACAACTGCAAGAAAAAGAAGGACGTGACTATCCGGATTATCTGATAGCCTGCGTTGGAGGAGGAAGTAATGCTGCCGGAACGATTTATCATTATATCAATGATGAACGGGTAGGCATCATTCTGGCGGAAGCCGGAGGTAAAGGAATAGAAACCGGAATGACCGCCGCCACCATCCAACTCGGTAAAATGGGAATTATCCACGGAGCGCGTACTTACGTCATCCAAAACGAAGACGGACAGATTGAAGAGCCTTACTCGATTTCCGCCGGACTGGATTATCCGGGCATTGGTCCGATACACGCCAATCTTGCCGCACAAAGACGTGCCAACGTTTTGGCAATCAATGACGACGAAGCAATAGAAGCCGCTTACGAACTGACTAAACTCGAAGGTATTATCCCTGCACTGGAATCCGCCCATGCATTAGGAGCTTTGAGAAAATTGAAGTTCAAACCGGAAGATATCGTTGTATTGACTGTTTCAGGACGAGGAGACAAAGATATTGAAACCTATTTATCGTTTAATGAACAGCAATAAGTAATTAGTAAACCATCATTCGTAATCAATAATCAAGCAATTATAGAAATGAAAACATTTAATTATACAACTCATAGCAAACAAGTGCTCGGAGATATGCATACTCCTGTCAGCATTTACCTGAAAGTGCGCGACATGTATCCGCAATCTGCATTAATGGAAAGTTCCGACTATCATGCCGGAGAAAATTCCTTGTCATTTATAGCCCTCTGTCCCCTGGCAAGTATCGGTATAAATGGCGGCATTGTCACTTCCAACTATCCCGATAACAGCCGCACGGAAGAACCCCTGACAAAAACCTTCCATGTAGAAAAGGCCATGAACCGGTTTATCAATCAATTCCAGGTGACCGGGGATAATAAGAATGTATGTGGACTTTACGGATACACGACGTTCAACGCTGTGAAATACTTCGAGCACATCCCGGTGAAAGAAAGTCACGATGAGCAAAATGACGCTCCGGATTTGCTATACATATTATATAAGTATGTCATTGTTTTCAATCATTTCAAAAATGAATTGACACTCGTTGAAATGTTGTCCGAAGGAGAAGAAAGCGGCTTACCGGAACTGGAAGCAGCCATCGAAAACCGGAATTATGCTTCTTACAACTTCTCTGTAACAGGTCCCGTTACTAGCCCTATCACCGACGAGGAGCATAAAGCCAATGTCCGCAAAGGAATCGCGCACTGTATGCGTGGAGATGTTTTCCAAATCGTACTTTCCAGAAGATTTATCCAACCTTATGCCGGAGATGATTTCAAAGTGTACCGCGCACTCCGCAGCATCAATCCTTCTCCTTATCTTTTCTACTTCGATTTCGGAGGATACCGCATCTTCGGTTCTTCACCGGAAACACATTGCAAAATCGAAGATGGTCGTGCTTACATCGATCCGATTGCCGGAACTACCCGCCGTACCGGAGATGTAGTAAAAGACCGGGAACTGACAGAAGCTTTATTGGCTGACCCTAAAGAAAATGCAGAGCATGTCATGCTGGTTGATCTTGCCAGAAACGACCTTTCCCGTAATTGTCATGATGTACGCGTACTATTCTATAAGGAACCACAATATTATAGTCATGTCATTCACCTGGTAAGCCGTGTCAGCGGTATGTTGAATGAGGGCGCAGATAAAATAAAAACGTTTATTGATACGTTTCCTGCCGGCACATTAAGCGGTGCTCCCAAAGTACGCGCTATGCAGTTAATCAGCGAAATCGAACCACATAATCGTGGAGCCTATGGTGGCTGTATCGGTTTTATCGGATTGAACGGCGAATTAAATCAGGCTATCACTATCCGTACTTTTGTAAGCCGCAACAATGAACTCTGGTTCCAAGCCGGAGGAGGTATTGTAGCACGCAGTCAGGATGAATATGAACTGCAAGAGGTGAACAACAAACTGGGAGCACTGAAAAAGGCGATTGATTTAGCTGTCAAATTAAAAAATTGAAAGCAGAGATAGTATTTGAACAACCATTTTACAATGACAATAAAAATGAAAATATTACTTTTAGATAACTACGACTCTTTCACTTATAACCTACTGCACGCAGTGAAAGAATTAGGGGCTACAGATGTAGAAGTAGTTCGCAACGACCAGATAGAGCTTGATGAAGTAGACCGATTTGATAAAATCATCCTGTCTCCCGGACCGGGCATACCCGAAGAGGCCGGACTGCTATTACCTATTATTAAAAGATATGCTCCGACCAAAAGCATTCTGGGTGTCTGCCTCGGTCATCAAGCCATCGGCGAAGCTTTCGGAGCACGTCTGGAAAATCTCAAAGAAGTATATCATGGGGTACAGACTCCGATTACCATCCTTCACCAGGATTTGCTTTTTGAAGGGTTGGGAAAAGAAATCCCTGTTGGAAGATACCATTCCTGGGTAGTCAGCCGGGAAGGTTTTCCCGATTGCCTGGAAATAACGGCAGAAAGTCAGGAAGGACAAATCATGGCAATCCGCCATAAGACCTACAATGTACATGGTATTCAGTTCCATCCCGAATCAGTATTAACTCCGCAAGGAAAAGAAATTATTAAAAACTTCTTAAACGATTAAACTTATGAAACAGATTCTATACAAACTTTTCGAACATCAATATTTGGGACGCGATGAGGCTCGCACCATTTTACAGAACATCGCACAAGGAAAATATAATGATGTACAGGTAGCCTCTTTAATTACCGTCTTTCTGATGCGTAATATCTCTGTGGAAGAATTATGCGGTTTCCGCGATGCATTGCTTGAAATGCGTATTCCGGTTGATTTAAGTGAATTTGCTCCGATAGATATCGTAGGAACCGGAGGTGATGGAAAAAATACATTTAATATTTCTACAGCTTCCTGTTTTACTGTTGCCGGAGCCGGTTTCCCGGTTGTGAAACATGGTAATTACGGAGCAACATCAGTCAGCGGTGCCAGTAATGTAATGGAGCAACACGGTGTAAAGTTCACCAGTAACGTCGATCAACTGCGCCGTAGCATGGAGAAATGTAATCTTGCCTATCTGCATGCTCCTTTATTCAATCCGGCATTAAAGGCAGTTGCTCCGGTTCGTAAAGGATTGGCAGTGCGCACTTTCTTTAATATGCTCGGTCCGTTGGTTAATCCGGTATTACCAGCCTATCAGCTTTTAGGAGTTTACAACCTCCCGTTACTTCGCCTCTATACCTATACTTATCAGGAAAGCAAGACGAAATTTGCCGTTGTTCATAGTCTCGACGGATATGACGAAATCTCTCTGACAAATGAGTTTAAAGTGGCGACCAGCGATCATGAAAAGATTTACGCTCCCGAGAGTCTCGGATTCTCCCGCTATAAGGAAACTGACCTGGATGGTGGACAAACACCGGAAGATGCAGCTAAGATTTTCGACCAGATCATGAATAACACGGCTACGGAAGCTCAAAAAAATGTAGTGGTAGTTAATTCAGCTTTCGCCATCCATGTGATTTGTCCGGAGAAGACTATTGAAGAATGTATTGCTCTCTCCAAAGAGTCATTGGAAAGTGGACGCGCATTAGCTACCCTAAAAAAATTCATTGAATTGAACAGTTAATGTTTTATTTTTGCAAATCCATCATTTACAATTAATAATCCCACATCAATGAAAGATATATTATCAGAGATTATAGCAAACAAACGATTTGAAGTTGACCTGCAAAAGCAGGCTATCTCCATCGAGCAATTACAAGAAGGTATCAGCGAAGTTCCGACCTCTCGTTCTATGAAGCAGGCATTAGCCTCGTCTGCATCGGGTATTATCGCTGAATTCAAGCGTCGGTCTCCATCCAAAGGATGGATAAAGGAAGAAGCATGCCCGGAAGAAATTGTTCCCTCCTATGCAGCAGCAGGAGCTTCTGCCCTTTCCATCCTCACCGACGAGAAATTTTTCGGAGGAAGCCTGAAGGACATCCGCACTGCACGCCCTTTGGTAGAGATCCCCATTCTTAGGAAGGACTTCATCATTGACGAATACCAGCTTTATCAAGCCAAAATTGTCGGTGCCGATGCCGTACTTCTTATCGCAGCCGCATTAGAACCGGAGAAATGTAATGAACTTGCAGAAAAAGCTCATGAACTAGGTCTGGAAGTTCTTCTGGAGATTCATAGCTCCGAGGAATTAATATACATCGACAAGAAAATAGATATGGTAGGAATCAACAATCGTAATCTGGGTACTTTCTTCACTGATGTAGAAAACTCTTTCCGCTTGGCCGGACAGCTTCCCCAAGATGCTGTATTGGTATCCGAAAGCGGCATCTCCGATCCGGAAATAGTAAACCGACTTCGGGCAGCCGGATTCCGTGGATTCCTGATCGGTGAAACATTTATGAAAACACAGCAACCGGGAGAAACTTTACAGAATTTCCTGCAAGCAATCCAATAAACTAATTATTCAAAACGGACAGCCCTATGATTAACGGAAAAATTATCAAAGTATGCGGTATGCGTGAAGCTGAAAACATACAGGACGTAGAGTCTATCGAAGGCATAGATATGCTGGGATTCATCTTCTATCCTAAATCTCCCCGATATGTCTACGAGCTTCCGGCTTACTTGCCCATTCATGCCCGACGTGTCGGAGTTTTCGTCAACGAAGACAAGCAGATAATCAGCATGTATGCTGATCGTTTCGGACTGAATTATGTACAGCTCCACGGAAATGAATCGCCCGAATACTGCCGGTCCTTACATTCCACTGGATTGAAAATCATCAAGGCTTTTTCAGTAGACCGTCCCAAAGATTTGAGAAAGGTATATGACTACGAAAAAGTCTGTGATCTTTTTCTGTTCGATACCAAATGCGAACAATATGGTGGTTCGGGAAATCAATTCGACTGGAGTATCCTGGATATGTACAATGGACATGTACCCTTCCTATTGAGCGGAGGCATTAACTCATACAGTGCCAATGCCCTGAAAGAGTTTAAACATCCCCGGCTTGCCGGATACGATCTCAACAGCCGTTTTGAATTGAAACCGGGAGAAAAGGATCCGGAGCGTATCCGGACATTTTTAAACGAATTAAAATCATAATCTAAAAATTCCAACGTCATGAATAGAATTAATCAACTTTTCAATAGCAACAAGAAAGACATACTTTCTATTTATTTTTGTGCCGGTACTCCTACTTTGGATGGTACCGCTGATGTAATCCGCACGCTCGAAAAGCACGGAGTGAGTATGATTGAAGTCGGCATTCCTTTCAGTGATCCGATGGCAGATGGCATTGTTATTCAGAATGCCGCTACGCAGGCATTGCGCAATGGTATGTCTCTAAAACTTCTTTTTGAACAATTACGGGATATTCGCAAGGACGTAAAAATCCCACTTGTGCTTATGGGATATTTAAACCCAATCATGCAATTCGGATTTGAGAATTTCTGCCGTAAATGTGTGGAATGTGGTATCGACGGCGTCATTATCCCTGATCTCCCTTTCCGTGATTACCAAGAACATTATCGTATCATTGCCGAACGCTATAACATCAGAGTGATTATGCTCATCACACCGGAAACCAGCGAAGAACGGGTACGCGAGATAGATACACATACCGACGGATTTATTTATATGGTTTCATCAGCAGCAACCACCGGAGCGCAACAAGATTTCAACGAACAAAAACGGGCTTACTTCAAAAAGATTGAAGGTATGCATCTGAACAATCCGTTGATGGTGGGATTTGGTATCTCCAATAAAGCAACATTCCAAGCAGCTTGCGAACACGCTTCCGGAGCTATCATCGGCAGTAAGTTCGTCACTCTGCTCGAAGAAGAAAAAGACCCGGAAAAGGCGATTACCAGACTGAAAGAAGCCCTGAAGTAAGAGCCTCGGATGAAAATTTCCGCAGGCCGCAGGGCTATTTCCGCAAACCGTGGGGCTATTTCTGCAAGCCGTGGGGAGGCCGTACTTCACCCGTGGGACGAGCAGAGACAAGCCGTGAGCTGAACAAAAACAAGACGTGGACTGAACAGGATCGAGGCGTGGGCTGACAATCTCGTTGCCCCTGTCATTCACCGAATCCGAAGTCCGAACAACAACAGCAGCAGTCTTCCTTTCCTCGCCAATATTGCTGCTGTTGTTTACAACAGTAGTAATATTTCTCTTCTACTCTACTCTCTTGAGTTTCATTCGGTTTTTGCCCTTTATCCATCGGCGTTTCAGAGTTTTTTTCCACTGCACTTTTTTCCACTGGTTTTTGCATACTATTAACCACTGATTTGCTGTAGTCATTCTTTGCACACAGATACAGCAACAACACATAAATCCCTACAAGTTGCACTCCCCCTATCTGATACATCATGACGCTCAAATTGTCGCCTGCCCAAAAACAGATTTCTAACGGAAAATACCGGTCATTTTTCATTTTCTCTTTCGTTTTTTATTTAAAGCCGGACACTTCGTCCAACCTGCCCCAAAGATGGGGACATTTTTTCATACTACATATCGCAAAAATGCAACATAGATATTTTTTATAGTCTTGTCCTTCCAACTTTATATAATTCGTCGTTTAGCACTCATTATTCGCATTTAATCCGTATCTTTGCCAATGTTTTAACAGTAATTCAACAATTATGAGAGCAGAAACTCCTTCCGTTTTGTTAATTTACACGGGTGGGACTATCGGAATGATAGAGAATCCGGAAACAGGTGCCTTAGAAAATTTCAACTTCGATCATTTGCTTAAGCACGTCCCCGAACTGAAAAGATTCAACTACCGCATTTCCTCCTACCAATTCGATCCCCCTCTCGACTCTTCGGACATGGAACCTGCTTACTGGGCAAAACTGGTAAAGATCATCAATTACAATTATGATTATTTCGATGGTTTCGTCATCCTTCACGGAACAGACACAATGGCTTACACTGCCTCTGCACTAAGTTTCATGCTCGAAAATCTAAGCAAACCTGTCATCCTCACAGGTTCCCAGCTCCCGATCGGGACTTTGCGCACAGACGGAAAGGAAAACCTCATCACAGCCATCGAAATTGCAGCAGCTAAAAATCCGGATGGTACAGCCATTGTTCCGGAGGTTTGTATTTTCTTTGAGAATCATTTGATGCGTGGCAACCGTACCACCAAAATCAATGCGGAGAATTTCAATGCTTTCCGCTCTTTCAATTATCCGCCATTGGCACGGGTAGGTATCCACATTAAATATGAGCCTAATCTCATTCGAAAACCAGACCCGACAAAACCGTTAAAGCCGCATTACCTGTTTGACACCAATGTAGTTATTCTAACGCTTTTTCCGGGCATTCAAGAGAGTATCGTGACTTCTCTGCTTCATGTTCCGGGATTGAAAGCGGTTGTCATGAAAACCTTCGGTTCGGGAAATGCTCCGCAAAAAGAATGGTTCATCCGCCAACTAAAGGAAGCTACCGATCGTGGAATTATCATTGTCAACATTACACAATGTGCCTCCGGAGCAGTAGAAATGGGACGTTACGAAACAGGAATGCATCTTCTGGAAGCAGGTGTAATCAGTGGATATGACAGTACCCCCGAATGTGCCATAACAAAGCTCATGTTTTTATTGGGACATGGATTACCCAACAAGGATATCCGATATAAAATGAACTCCTGCTTAATAGGAGAAATCACCAAGTCTTAAGTTAAATCCATCTATTGTAACCCCCTGATTTTCATTTTAAACAGTTGTATAAAAGTGAAAATCAGGGGATTTCTCTTCATCATCATCAAGACCGAATCAAACCTAAAAGAGCCAAAGAAGAACCAAAACGGAAGTATAGTTGTTTTCACTCCATAAAATAACAGAAAAAACATTTCCAATAAAAGATATGCAGTTATTTTTGTGATGGATTTGGTTACAAACAATCAAGCAATAATACATTATGATGAAGAAAACAATTCAATTTGTACCCATCATTGCAATAGCGATGGCAGGTACTATGTCTAGTTGTGTTGACTCTGGAAAGGATCTCTATGATCCGTCTTACGAAACACCTAACCCGATGGGAGATGGCTTTGCTGCTCCCGATGATATCGATTGGAACATGATAACCACTAAAAATGTCTCGGTCGAAGTGAAAGATGAAGAAGGAGGACTATTTGCTTATTTAGTTGAAATATATGCAGAAGATCCTTTGACTAATGAAAGCGCTTCCGTGCTCGCTGCAAGGACAGCTAATAAAGAAAACAACTTTAAATTTACAACCGCTGTCAGTCTGCTGCCAACTCAAAAGGGTATTTATGTGAAGCAAACCGACCCTAGAGGACGTGAACAGGTATATCAGTTCGATGTGCCGGAAAACAGCGATAATATTACCTGTAAACTCTATTATGCAGGATCTACTGCACAAAATAGAGCGTTGATGAGTCGTGCCGCTGCTACAAGAGGCCTTTCATTTGAAAAGCCGGATTACTATTCCATACCTGCTAATGCAAAAGAAGTGACTGAAATGTCAGGAACCACTTTGCTGCGTGATGCTTCTTACAAAATCACCTCTGACTATGCCGGCACATTCAAGTTTGACGGTTATGACGGTGAAATTGCAACCAAAGTTTATGTAGATGCTAAATGGACGATTCCCGCAACATTCCAATTCCAAAACGGTATTGAAATCATTGTGATGAATAATGCTAAAATTGAAGCATCAGGAACCATGACGTTCATTAGAAACTCCATGTTGACCATTATGGAAAAGGGAGAAGTGAATGCAGAGGATATATCATTCACCAATGGAGCGCCTGCTGCATTAAGAAACTGGGGTGCACTGACTGTAGCGAACACAATGACACTACATTCCGGTGCAACACTCTACAACAAAGGAACCATAACCAGCAAGAATATCTCAATCAATTCCAATACGAAAATTGTAAATGACAATAAAATCAGTTTGGAAGGAGAATTAAATCTGCCGTCTAATTTCTCTTTGGAAAATAACGGAGAGATTTATGGAGAGAAATTAATTGCAAATTCCGACGCTGTTGCTACCAACAACAACATCATGAAGTTTACAACCATCAGTCTCACCAATACGACTGTCAACAACGCTTGTAGCATGGAAGCAACGACTTCTTTCTATGCCAACGGAGCGACGTTTAACTTTACTCAAGGATATTTGAAAGCTCCTAAAATGGAGTTTGTTAATGGAACAGTAAATTTAAGTGATGGTTCTATGCTGGATGCTACGACAAGTATCAGCATACCTCCCGGTTATGCCAAGTTTTATGGAAAAGGCGAAAATACTTCTATGATAAAATCACCGGTTATCACCGGACAAGGTTTCACATATGATGGAAATTTGGTTATTGAATGCGATAGCCACGTTGAAAAGAACCAATGGTGGGAAAACTTCCATGTACTGAATGGCCCATACTTCACCAAAATGGGAGACTCTAAAGTCATCATCGATGTTTGTACAGGAATTAAAAATGGTGGAAATGAAGGAGGAGATCCTGAAGATCCTAAGTTCCCGATCATCATGGATGATAATCGCAATTATGCTTATCTGTTTGAAGACCAATGGCCTTTATATGGGGATTACGATATGAACGACCTTGTTCTGATTATCAAGGAAAGAAAGATCTCCATCAATAAGAGCAATAAGGCAGAAGAGTTCACGTTAAGTCTTGATTTATCGGCTGCCGGAGCTACCAAGAGTATTGGAGCTGCTATCATGCTGGACGGTGTTCCTGCCAGTGCCATTACGCAGCCGGTGGAATTCAGTGACAACTCTCTTTTTAAAGGTTTCAATGTGAATAGTAATCTGATTGAGAACGGACAGGACTATGCGGTTATTCCATTATTTGACGATGCTCACAAAGCATTGGGAAGAGACCGTTACGAACAGATCAATACGATTGCAGGTCACTCTGCCAATACGAGTCCTAAAAATATCAGTTTCACTATAAAGTTCAGCAATCCTATCTCTGTGGATGAGCTTAATATCAATAAACTGAATGTTTTCATTTTCGTAGAAGGAAACAGAAACCAGCGTAAGGAGATTCATATTGTCGGTTATCAACCAACTAAGTTGGCAAATACCGACTTGTTCGGAGGCAACAACGACGATAGTTCTACTTCCCGCAAGAGATATTACATCAGCAAAGATAACCTGGCATGGGGAATCATGGTTCCGACAGACTTCAAATGGCCTTTGGAATATGTGAATATCAAATCAGCTTACTCGTTATTCGAAAGTTGGGTGACCAGTGGCGGTACTAAGAATGAAGAATGGTGGAAAACTTTTGATTCATCAAGAGTATATAAATAAGCCTAACAATTAATCTTTAACACGGATTCCAGTTTTTATGGAATCCGTGTTTTTTCATTAAGATGCTGTAAGTTGCAATTAATAGAAAAAAAAGATATATCACGAATTTTACTCTCCTGATTGGGGATTATTCTAAAATAATATCTATATTTGCAGTGTATCACAAATATTATGTGACAACAATCTTAATCTATAAATCAAATAACAAAGCAAGCGATAGAAAGGTCTATTCGTATGAAGAAAAAAATATTACTAGTCGACGATAAATCGACAATCGGAAAAGTGGCCGGTGTGTATCTAGGAAAAGAGTATGATTTTACCTATTTGGAAGATCCCATCAAAGCAATAGAATGGCTTAATGAAGGCAATGTACCTGACCTCATTATTTCAGACATTCGTATGCCTCTCATGATGGGGGATGAATTCTTAAGATACATGAAGAACAATGAATTATTCAAGTCAATTCCTATCGTTATGTTATCCAGTGAGGAAAGTACAACGGAAAGAATCAGACTATTGGAAGAAGGAGCAGAAGACTATATCCTGAAACCATTCAACCCTTTGGAACTCAAAATCCGAATCAAAAAGATTATTGACTAATACCGGGTCTTCTACACATGCAATATTTTGTTTATATAGGCAGAGATAGCAAAACAATAGAACTACTCTCCCGACTAAGTATTGGGGTATTCTATGCTGCACCCAATTGTAGCAAAGCTGTCAAAGTATTGGAGAAAATACGCGAAAAATATGACGCAGCTCTATTTTTCGAACAAGTGAACATATCCAAAGATATTGCAGATATCCAATACATGCGTAAAAAGTATCCGGGGCTTTATATGGTACTCGTTATCGACTCCTTATCTAAGGAAGAAGCATCCGAATACCTTAAAGCCGGTATCAACAATACGATAAAATATGAAACAAGCCAGGAGGCTTTAAAAGATTTATCAACTTTCCTTAAACGAAGAAAAGATCAGAAAATAAAGGCACTTCAACTTAAAGCACAAAATATAAATGCTTTCCGCCTGCCTTTATGGAAAAGAACCTTTGATATTTTCTTTTCAGGAATGGCGATATTATGTCTTTCTCCTCTCTTAATATTTACTGCACTAGCTATCCGGATAGAAAGTAAGGGTCCTATTATCTACAAATCCAAGCGCGTAGGAAGTAATTATCAGATATTCGACTTTCTTAAATTCCGTTCGATGTATACTGATGCAGACAAGCATTTAAAGGATTTCAATGCCCTTAACCAATATCAGCAGGAAGATGAGGATATTTGGGGAGAAGAACCGGAAGCGGAAGTGAATGAAGAAATCGATGAAGAAGAAATCCTCTTGATATCTGACGATTTCGTAATCTCCGAAGAAGACTACATAAACAAGAAGTCCAAGGAAAAAAGCAATGCTTTCGTTAAGCTGGAAAATGACCCTCGAATAACTAAGATTGGACGTATTATACGTAAATATAGTATTGACGAGTTACCCCAGCTTATTAATATTTTAAAAGGGGATATGTCAATAGTAGGCAACCGCCCTCTCCCACTCTATGAAGCCGAGTTGCTGACAAGCGATGAACACATCGACCGTTTCATGGGTCCGGCCGGATTGACCGGTTTATGGCAGGTAGAGAAAAGAGGCGAAGCCGGTAAACTTTCTGCTGAAGAACGCAAGCAATTGGATATCACCTATGCAAAGACATTCTCTTTCTGGTTGGATATAAAGATTATTCTGAAAACAGTTACTGCATTCATTCAAAAAGAGAACGTATAATCTCCTTCCAGATGATAGACTCTTATATCTACATAATAGATGATCTGGTATTCTTCTGTACAGGGCTTTTGCTCCTATACCTCTTTGTGATGGCCATAGCCTCACATTTCAAACATATCACCTACCCGAAGGCTCAAAAGGAATATGGTTGTGCCATTCTCGTTCCGGAGGGAAGTATTCTTCCGGATGTGTATAAAGAAGAAGAGTACGAGTTTATCACATACAGCGATCTATATCAGGCAATCAACAGTTTAGATCAGGAACGATATGATCTGGTTCTCTTCCTGTCCAATACAGCATGCGCTTTATCTCCGCAATTCCTGAATAAGATATATAATGCCTATGATGCCGGTGTACAAGCCATCCAACTACATACGATAGTAGAAAACCGCAAAGGCATCCGTAATCGCTTCCGGGCTATACGTGAGGAAATAAAAAACAGCCTCTGTAGAGCCGGCAATACACAATTCGGACTGTCATCCAATTTATTGGGAACTAATATGGCAATCGACCTAAAATGGCTGCAAAAGAACATGAAAAGTTCTAAGACTAATATCGAACGAAAATTATTCCGACAGAATATATACATTGACTACTTGCCGGATGTGATTGTTTATTGCCAGTCCGCACCCGCCTGTCCTTACCGTAAACGTATCCGGAAAACAACTTCCTACTTACTCCCTTCCATATTTGAAGGAAACTGGAGTTTCTGCAACCGGATCGTACAACAATTAACGCCTTCTCCACTTAAATTATGTATCTTCGTAAGTATTTGGACTTCGTTGATTACCGTATATAATTGGACCTTATCATTCGGATGGTGGATTGCACTTTTCGGTCTATTAATCACTTATAGCCTGGCAATTCCTGATTATCTGGTAGAGGACAAAAAGAAGAAAAAACATTCAATATGGAGAAGAAAACACTTAAACAGCGAATTAAAGAAAACCCCGGCTTAAAACAGGCTGTACATCGTTTTATCATGCACCCCGTTAAAACTCGCCCTAATTGGTGGATACGGCTCTTCGATTTCATATACCTGAAACGCGGAAAGGGTTCTGTCATCTATCGGAGTGTACGCAAAGACCTCCCTCCTTTCAACCGATTCTCTTTGGGTAAATATTCTGTTGTCGAAGACTTCTCCTGTCTGAATAATGCAGTTGGCGACTTGACAATCGGAGATTATACACGCATCGGATTGAGAAACACAATCATAGGTCCGATTAATATTGGCAATCATGTCAACCTGGCACAGAATGTAACGGTCACAGGACTCAACCATAATTATCAGGATGCAGAAAAGATGATTGACGAACAAGGTGTCAGCACACTGCCTGTTGTTATCGAAGATGATGTATGGGTAGGTGCCAATTCGGTCATTCTACCGGGAGTAACTTTAGGGAAACATTGCGTAGTGGCCGCCGGAAGTGTAGTCAGTCATTCCGTCCCACCCTATTCAATATGTGCCGGATGCCCTGCAAGAATCATAAAAACATACGATTTCGAGACTAAAGAGTGGAAAAAAGTAGAGAAAACACCTGCTACTAACCATAAATAGTGAGAATAGCTACAGAATATACCTCATAAAGGTGATTGTGACACATTCTGAAACGCATTATCTTTGCAGTATCAGAATTGAATTAATTAGTCATAATTTTATTACGTAGCCACATTTAAGTAAAAAATGAAATAGAGTCCCGCCGAAGCGATTTCGTCGGGATTTTGTTTTTTATTACCTTAATCCAATCCACAGACTTAAATCCCATATAAATAAAAAACGAGCTAATTCTTTTTATAGAACCACTCGCCACTGCATCAGAAAAGCCTAAAGGCTTTTCCATAGTACCTCAAATTTCCTGAAAACTAATCTTCTTTTTACCTAAAAACGTCTTACCTATTGTTATCCTTTTACCTTCTACTAAAAACTTATCCTATTGAACTAAACTAAAAAACTTTTAATACCTTAAACTGTCTAATCTAATACCTTATTTAATATTTTCTTTTACCTTATAAACTAACAGCAATTTCTCAACTGCTTTGCAAAGGTACGAATATTTTTCGTGTACGCAAACGGTTTTATATTTTATAACACTTCCGCAGGCTATAAATCTTTCACATCGCTCAATGCAACCAGCTTATTTACAATAGCATAGATAGTCAAACCGGCAGCACTATGTATTTGCAATTTTTTGCTAATATTTCTTCGGTGTGTAATCACTGTATGAATCGACAAAAAAAGCTTTTCCGCTATTTCCTTATTTGTCATTCCCTTCACCACACAGATGACGATTTCCTTTTCCCGCTGGCTAAGCGTATCCTGATTATCCATCTCTTCTTCTTCGGAAACCACATTCAATAAACCTGCAATTTTCTTAGAAAGAGTTTCCAAATCATCGAATATCGAAATAGACTCGTCATACTTACCCAATAATGAAGCATCTACAAAAGAAGTAACCAACGCTATTAAACGTATTCTTTTACCGGATATTTCTTCTCGAAACTTAGCTACATCAAAGTAATCACCAAAAGTAGGATTGACAATCAACATCTCGGGACATTGCGTTCGGACGCAATCGTGCAAAGCTTCAACAGACAGTAATTCTATTGGTTGTACTTTTACGTTAGAAAGACGCTTCAATGCAGCAGTCAACCCACCACGAATAATTACAGAGGTCTCTGCAATAGCTATTCGAACTACTTCGTTATTTTTCATTTTCCCTAATCCTCCTTTCCAAATTCAGAATAGCAGGAACAAAAATATAGTCCTCAACCTTGCAATGAGATTCCAGTCCGGCTTCGCAAGCATATATGTCGAAAAGAGCCGCGTTCAAAAGATTTTCATTTGTTTTGGCAGGGCAATATTTAATAATGATATTTTTCAGTTCTGTCAATTTCTCCCCTACCTGATCGTGATGCTTGGAAAATGTACTGATCTGATAGTTTTTGGGAGCAACTCCTTTAATCAATGAATCGACATACTTAAATACGGTTTTCTCTTCATAATCCATGTGCTTACGCACCTCTCGTGTATATTCATCGAAAAACTTAAGGATGAGAAAAGCAACATCGTCTTGCGAACAGTCGATTGCCTCGATCAATTTACGACGAATAGCGGGAAGAGAAAAATCCAGAAAATAAATATGTGCCTGCCGCAGATAATCAATCAATGCAGGTATGGAAATATCATCTTTATCTCCATCGAGCCGGGAAAAGCCTTCAGCCATAAAGTTGACTACAATCAGAAAGGTCCGGCAGTCTACTCCATTCAGTTCACACACCTCCTTGACTGTCTTGTCACCGAACCCCAACGAAAGCCCAAAACGACTCATCACTTGCAACAAAGAATAATTATCGCTGATGAGATCAATCATCTTATCAGTTGGCTTATATTTTTGTAAATTATCCATCATACCTATTTATATTAGAGACTGCAAAGGAACGGAATATTTTGCTGAAATACAATCATCATTTATAGGTATTTTAATTCGCCGGAAATAGCCAAATACTAATTATATGCTACTATTTTGTAGCGTAACTTTAGGCAAGCTAGTCTTTTTTTAGTAATTTTGTCGCTATCAATTTGTAATTAGTAACTCGTAATTTGTAATTAATAAAATGGCAAACGAACTCGAGCTGAAATACGGCTGCAACCCTAATCAAAAGCCTGCCCGTATCTTCATAAAAGAAGGCGAACTCCCCATCGAAGTATTGAATGGACGTCCCGGTTATATCAATCTATTGGATGCATTCAACAGTTGGCAACTAGTGAAAGAACTGAAAGAAGCTACCGGACTGCCGGCTGCCGCTTCTTTTAAACATGTCAGCCCTGCAGGTGCTGCTGTTGCGGTAGAAATGAGCGACACGCTGAAGAAGATTTATTTTGTCGATGACATGAAACTATCTCCATTGGCTACAGCATACGCCCGTGCACGTGGAGCAGACCGTATGTCGTCTTACGGAGACTTTATCGCATTGTCCGACACTTGTGACGAAGAAACAGCACGCATCATCAACCGTGAAGTATCCGACGGCGTCATTGCTCCTGACTATACTCCCGAAGCACTGGAGATTCTAAAGAATAAAAGAAAAGGAACCTATAATGTAATAAAGATAGATCCTGCATACCGCCCGGCTCCTATCGAACATAAAGATGTATTCGGAGTAACTTTCGAACAAGGAAGAAACGAATTGAAGATCGATGAAAGTCTTTTGAAAGAGATGCCTACGCAGAACAAGGAAATCCCGGCTGATGCAAAACGCGACTTAATCATTGCCTTAATCACTTTAAAATATACACAATCCAATTCTGTATGTTATGCCAAAGACGGACAGGCAATCGGTATTGGCGCAGGCCAACAGTCACGTATTCACTGTACGCGCCTGGCAGGAAATAAAGCAGATATCTGGTATTTACGCCAACACCCGAAAGTGATGAACTTGCCATGGATTGAAAAAATCCGTCGTGCAGACCGTGACAATACGATTGACGTTTACATTTCGGAAGATTATGACGACGTACTGGCAGACGGTATCTGGCAACAGTTCTTCACTGAAAAGCCTGAAATACTGACACGCGAAGAAAAACGGGCATGGTTGGATACGATGACAGGCGTAGCTTTAGGATCAGATGCATTCTTCCCATTCGGAGATAATATAGAACGCGCACACAAGAGTGGCGTCAGCTATATTGCACAACCGGGCGGATCAGTACGTGACGATCATGTGATTGGAACTTGCGACAAATACAATATGGCAATGGCATTTACAGGCATCCGCTTGTTCCACCATTAAAAAGATCGACCATTTTTTATTCCATATATCCCCATTTATAATGAGAAGGAGACAAATCTTCCATTATAAATGGGGATTTCCTATTTCTTTAAGACCCTCTATCTTTGCAGCGTTACATTTAAAAACGAATCAAAGATGAATAAAATTGGTGTATTTTATGGTTCCACAACAGGAACAACAGAAGACCTTGCCCGTCGAATTGCAGAGAAATTAGATGTACCATCGGCAGATGTATTTGATGTATCCAAGCTAACAGAGGCATTAGTCAATGAATATGATGTATTGGTGCTCGGCTCTTCCACATGGGGAGCAGGCGAACTTCAAGATGACTGGTACGATGGAGTAAAAGTTTTAAAGAAGTGTGATTTATCCCACAAATCTGTAGCCCTGTTCGGTTGCGGCGACTCTGACTCGTATAGCGACACATTCTGTGACGCAATAGGTATTCTTTATGAAGATCTGAAAGATACTCACTGCAAATTCTGTGGAGCAACAGATACTGCAGGCTATACCTTCGATTCTTCCATTGCCGTCGTAGACGGTAAGTTTGTAGGTCTTCCACTTGACGAAGTCAACGAAGATAGCAAAACAGACGAACGTATCAGCGCATGGGCCGAACAAGTGAAACAAGAAATTAGCTAATTTTACCTTAACATAAAAAGAATACTTTGCATCATGGCAACTGAAAGAATCATCCCCGGCGAAATCCGAATTTTTCTTAATCATATTTATGAGTTTAAGAAAGGCGTACGCAACATGGTACTTTACACAATGAGTAAAGAGCACGAAGAATTTGCCATCCGCCGATTGAAAAATCAAAAGATCAGTTATATGATACAGGAAGTAGGTACCAATAAAATCAACCTGTTTTTTGGAAAGGCAGAATGTATGGAAGCCATGCGGCACATCATCATCCGTCCTTTAAACCAACTGACTGCTGAAGAAGATTTTATTTTAGGAGCCATGCTGGGATATGACCTTTGCCAGCAATGCAAACGATATTGCAGTAAAAAAGAAGGTATAAAGATGGCAGTTTAAGCGATAACCTTAGCATAAGTTTAGCTTTGTTTGTATGTAGTTTGTCTGAGTTGAATCGTTTCTGAAAAGGTAGTTTCCTGATGGTAGATATACTCAAGGAAACTGGTTGTAGAAGAAACGATTCGCTCAATTACAAACAAAATCGGTGACACTATGAAATAATAAAGACAACTCTACACACTAACAACAGACAAAGGTGTATATCAGTAAAAATTATCATACTGAAATACACCTTTGTCTGTTTTATTTTATCTACTACTATATTTTTTTTACTCTTTAGATTAAAATTACCTACATATACTGAATTTAAGAAACAACTATGCCTAATATTAGGTATTGCCACATTTTTTAACCTAATCTAACTTTGCAGCCGATAAAATTATTAAAAAGATGAGAAAAATAACAGCAATCGTTATTCTTAGTCTCCTACCTTCTCTTACAATTCCAGCACAGGAGACAAAAGAAATTTCCAAAAGTAGTAATTCTTCTTCTACAGAAGAATATACAAAATTCCGTTTTGGAGGATACGGTGAAATGGTCGCTAATTTTAAAGATTATGGCATCAACCGTTTCTATGGAGGAAACGATGGTAATCCAAAGAAAAACAGGAATACCATTTCAATTCCCCGTTTCGTTTTAGCTTTTGATTATAAGTTCAATTCCAAATGGATACTCGGTGCAGAGATTGAGTTCGAATCTGGTGGAACAGGTACAGCTTTCGAATTAGAAAACACCGAAAACGGTGAATACGAAACAGAAGTTGAAAAAGGAGGTGAAGTAGCTATCGAACAATTTCACATCACACGTTTAATTCACCGCTCCCTCAATGTACGTGCCGGACATATTATTGTTCCGGTAGGATTGACTAACGCACACCATGAACCGATCAATTTCTTCGGAACTTCACGCCCGGAAGGTGAAACAAGCCTTTTGCCTTCTACCTGGCATGAAAATGGTCTGGAAATCTTTGGTTCTTTCGGAAAAGGGTATGCAAGCTTCGATTACCAAGCTATGGTGGTAGCAGGCCTGAACCCTAATGGATTCGATCGTAACACATGGGTAGGTAGTGGCAAACAGGGAATCTTTGAGGAAGACAACTTCACTTCTCCCGCGTATGTATTTCGTTTAGATTATAAAGGAGTTCCCGGTTTACGTGTAGGTGCATCATTTTATTATTGTGCAGATGCAGGAGCCAACTCTGATAAAGAACAGACTTATGCAAACTATGGAAAAATTCCGATAAGAATCTTCACCGCAGATGCACAGTATCGCAATAAATATGTAACGGCACGCGGTAATATCTTATATGGAAATTTAGGAAATTCATTAGGAGTAAGTCAGGCAAATGTCAAATTATCCAATAAATCGCCTTACAGCCGTCTGGCTCCGGTAGCGAAGAATGCCGTAAGTTATGCAGCAGAAGCCGGCATTAATATCCGCTCGGTCTTCGGAGGCAATAAAAAGATTCCGGTAATCTATCCATTTGCCCGCTATGAATACTACAACCCACAAGAGAAAGGGGAAAAAGGGCAAACGATGGAAAAACGTTGCCAAGTAAGTATGTGGACAGCGGGATTAAATTGGTACGCTTTGCCAAACTTAGTGATAAAAGCAGACTATGCAACCCGCCAGATTGGTACAAATAAAGTTTTTGGCGTATCAAAGTCATACAACAGTGAAAACGAATTTTCTATTGGAATTGCCTATATAGGATGGTTTATTAAGAAATAACAAATAATCAATTATTTAATTTTTATATGATGAAAACAAAATTCTTTTATGTCGCAGCCCTAATATTGGGATTAGCATTCACAACAACTTCTTGCAGCAGTGATGATGACAACCCAACAGTAGATCCTGCCAATATTGATTACACTCCTGAAAACGCATCAAGCTGGCATAACTACATGAGAAATGTAGCAGCACTTCTAAAAACAGATGCAACCAATCTCTACAACGCATGGAATTCAAGCTATAAAGGAGGTGAAAGCTATGCTTCCCTGTTCAAGGCTCATAGTGGCTCTCCTTACGCAAGCGCCTTGAGCTGTGTGGAAGAAATCGTGGATAAATGCGCGGAAATTGCCAATGAAGTCGGTACTGCCAAAATTGGTGACCCATACAACTTGTATAAAGCCGGAAATACTGAAGAAGCATTATATGCTGTGGAATCCTGGTACAGCTGGCATTCTCGTGATGACTATACCAATAACATTTATTCCATCCGGAATGCATATTACGGTTCTTTAGACGGTAATATAAATGCTAATTCTTTATCTACTGTTATCGCCGGTGCTAATTCATCATTAGATACCAAGATAAAGAATGCTATCCAAAAAGCGGCAAAAGCCATTCAGGATATTCCGCAACCTTTCCGTAATCATATTCCCAGTAACGAAACGGTAGCAGCTATGGATGCTTGTGCAGAGCTGGAAAGTATACTGAAGAATGACTTAAAATCCTATATTGCAAATAATAGCAACAATATCAATACGGACGCAGTACTTAATCCTGTAGTAACACAATATGTAGATGCAGTAGTAGTGCCTACCTACAAAAGTTTGAAAGAAAAAAATGACGCTCTCTACAATGCAGTAATAGTCCTTGCAGACAATCCGTCAAATAGTGCTTTTGAAACAGCTTGTGATGCTTGGATCACTGCCCGTGAACCATGGGAAAAGAGCGAAGCTTTCTTATTCGGTCCGGTAGACGAAATGGGACTTGATCCTAACATGGACAGCTGGCCTTTGGATCAGAATGCTATTGTACAAATACTGAATTCTCAAAGTTGGAGTGATCTCGAATGGAGTGAAGGTGATGATGAAGCTGCTGTCGAATCGGCACAAAATGTACGCGGTTTCCACACATTGGAATTCCTTCTCTACAAAAACGGTGAACCACGTAAAGTACAATAAAGCTTTATCTTAGCTAAGATATTATTGAGAAGTAAAGGTTGGAATTCAATGATCCACCTTTACTTCTTTGGTATGTTTAAAACATATTATTGAAACAAAGTCAATAAACAATGAATCACTTTCTAAAATATTCATTCTCTTTCTTTTGCCTGTTGGCATGCTCTGCCTGTAATGATGACGGAATTGACATATTGGATATCGAGATTCCGGAGGGCTATGCTCTATCAGCCGGAACATCAACTATTTTCTTGAATTCGTCTGTTGCTTATGACACGCCTGCAGATTGGATAACAGGAGCATACGATGTACGTTTCACCCGAGGTGACAGACTATATGACGATGTACGTACAAGTAACAACGGTCATGGCGGCGGACTTGGTCCCGTTTATGCCGGTTATTCGTGCGGCAGTTGCCACCGGAATGCGGGACGTACCAAACCCTCTTTATGGACAGAGGGTGGATCGGGCAGCTATGGATTCTCTTCCATGCTAGTCTACATATCCCGTAAAAACGGAGCTTTCTTTCAAGATTATGGACGTGTGCTTCATGACCAGGCAATCTATGGAGTGCAACCGGAAGGCAAACTGTCTGTGGAATACACTTACGAGACATTTTCTTTCCCTGATGGAGAAGCCTACACACTTTGCAAACCCAATTATACTATATCTGAATGGTATGCCGAAGAAATCAAACCGGAAGATTTGTTTTGTACCGTACGTATTCCATTACGCCATGTAGGCATGGGGCAAATGATGGCACTAGATCCTGTTGAAATTGAAGCACTTGCAGCAAAAAGTAATTATCCCGAATATGGAATCAGCGGACGATGTAATTACATCACCGAACGCGGAGTGAGAAGTCTGGGATTGTCCGGCAACAAAGCTCAACATGCCGATTTAACTGTAGAATTGGGATTCTCCAGTGATATGGGCGTTACCAACAGCCGCTATCCGGAAGAAATCTGTGAAGGACAAATACAAGTAAACCAAGGTAGCATGATGGGGCTTTCTTACGACCAACTGGATGTCAGCACAGAAGAGATGGAAAACGTAGATCTCTATATGCAAAGTCTTGGTGTTCCCGCCCGGCGTAATGTAAACGATCCGCAAGTAATCAAAGGGGAACAGAACTTCTATAAAGCCAAATGTCATCTCTGTCATGTGACCACTTTACACACTAAGACACGTGGTAGTGTTTTATTAAATAATACTCAACTCCCGTGGTTAGGCGGTCAAACGATTCACCCTTATTCTGATTATCTATTACATGATATGGGTTCTGAAATTATGGGAGTCGGACTGAACGACAACTATATAAGCGGGCTGGCACGTGGAAACGAATGGCGTACTACCCCTCTTTGGGGAATCGGCTTACAAGAAAAGGTCAACGGACATACTTATTTCTTGCATGACGGACGTGCCCGCAATCTGACAGAAGCCATCATGTGGCATGGCGGAGAAGGAGAAGCATCAAAGAACTTATTTAAGAATATGAGTAAGGAAGACCGGGATGCGCTGATTGCATTTTTAAATTCACTTTAAACTAAAAGTAGTATATATAAAGTAATTATGAAGAGATTTATAATCATTGCCATGCTGACTGCCATAATGCCTTTGGCCGCTATGGCACAACATGAAGAAGATACAGAAAATGGTGTAGTATCATTAGCTGGAAGAGAAGGATTCACTATCGAAACCAAGAAAGGAGATTTTGTATTCAAACCCTATTTGCTCGTACAGACCAGTGCAAACCTCAATTGGTACGACGATGAAGGACTGGATAAAGCATACAATCAAGATAACATAGCCAACTCCGGATTTTCAGTTCCTTACGCCGTACTCGGATTCACCGGAAAGGCTTTCGATAAAGTATCTTTCAACCTTTCCATAAATGCGGCAGCCAGTGGAGGCGCATTACTTCAACAAGCCTGGTTTGATGTTCAACTGAAAAAGCAGTTTGCCATCCGGGTCGGTAAATTCAAAACTCCGTTTTCACATGCCTACCTGACAACACTGGGAGAAACATTGTTACCTAGTTTGCCAGTATCACTGACTGCTCCCGTTATCCTCCCCTATTCTTTGAATGCGGTAACACCCAATATTGGCACCGGATTCGATTTAGGTGTAGAGATTCACGGTTTGGTAGCTGATAAATTCGGGTATGAAATCGGTTTATTCAACGGTACGGGTGCAGCGGTAAATACAGCAACAAAAACATTTAGTGATGACTGGCACATTCCGTCTTTACTGTACGCCGGACGTTTCACCTATATGCCTAAAGGAGTGATGCCCGCTACACAGGGAAATCCGAACAGGCTGAATGAAGACAAAATCATGTTTGGTATTTTTACCTCTATCAATGTAGAAAGTGAAAATGAAAGTACCAATGATTATCGTGCCGGATTGGAGTTTGCAATGCTAAAGAACAAACTTTACCTGGGTGCTGAAGTCTATTATATGAATGTTGGCTTCACAAAAAGACAAAAGATTTCCGAGTCATATAATTACCTGGGCGGCTATGTACAAGGTGGTTACTTCGTTGCCCCCCGTCTGCAAGCAGCTGCACGCTATGATTTCTTCAACCGTAACGGAATGGACACCAATGGTTTTCTAAATATGCCAGCCGTGGGTATGAACTATTTTTTCAAGAACTGTAATCTGAAGTTACAAGCGATGTACCAGTATATTGCCCGTAAAGGTCATGATACCCAACTTGATCGGGATAACGACGATTTAGGTTTGGCAGTACATTCGGCCAGTATTCTACTCCAGTATACATTCTAAATAGCACAAGAAAGGATTTGTTTATGAAAAAATATATTCTTTTCGGAGGTTATCTACTGTTATTGGCATACATCACATCATGCGATGACGGACGTATTTACGAAAAGACAGAGACCCTATCAGAAGAAGGACGCACGCTGAAGATGAGCGGTAAGATCAATGGTATCAGTAAATGGCCCGATGGTTATAGTGTTGTAGTGGCAGGCTTCAATGATGAGAGCGAGTATGCCGTTGTCACCAAAACAATTCCGGCGGTCGAAGATGATGAGATCCAGGTTACGATGACAGGAGTCAGTGATAAAGTAACCACTATTGAATTGTGCGTTATTAATAAATTGAGAAAACGAGTTATCAGTTTTCAGTCAATGGACGACCTTACAGCAGTTGACGACACCATCCTTATGGATGTGGGAACTGTAAATGTAGGTATGTACCATGGCATTCAAGAAAAAGTATTTAATACGACATGCGCACACTGTCATGGCGGAAGTAGTTCGGCAGCAGCCAACCTGTATCTGACAGAAGGCAAAAGTTACGAGGCACTGGTCAACCGCCCGTCGAAGAAAGTAGATGGCATGTTACTCGTCAAGCCGGGCAGTGCGCAAGAAAGCGTATTGCACACATTATTGAATACCACTATTAGTTCAACCTGGGGATACGATCACTCAAAAGAAATAGTATCATCTCCGATTTTGACCCTTATTGACGACTGGATCAATAACGGTGCGCAAGAATAAATAGTTATTTACCCAACTGATATGAACAACAAAAAACAACAGAATATTCAGTCTGAAAAGACGCTAACAGAGATTTTTAAATATAATGCAGGAGGAGAAGCTTCAGAGTATCATATTATCATTCATTCTACTAAACCGGAAGATACATACGAAGAACAGCTGAATGCAGTATTAAACACCTACGATTATTTACTTACCCAAGAATTGAAAGGAGCAGTTGCCATCCTCAAACGTTATTTCCTTAGTGACGCTGCCAATCAGGCAGATACACTACTGGCATTGACAACCGAAGGTTCGGACTGCGCACTTTCCATTGTGGAACAGCCCCCGCTGGACGGAACAAAAATAGCCTTATGGGTTTACCTGTTGACAGATGTACAGACACAAGTCTTACATAACGGGCTTTTTGAGGTGAAACACAGTGCCTATCGCCACTTCTGGGGCGGTAGTGCATTCAATCGTGCCGCCAATTCGGAATACCAGACCCGTCTATTATTGAACGACTATGTGATGCAACTCATGGAACAAGGTTGTAAACTGGCAGACAATTGTATCCGTACATGGTTTTTCGTGCAAAATGTAGATGTGAATTATGCCGGAGTAGTGAAAGCACGTAATGAAGTTTTCGTCACCCAAAACCTGACAGAAAAAACACATTATATTTCCAGCACAGGCATCGACGGCCGGCATGCCGACCCGAAAGTACTGGTACAAATGGATACTTACGCCGTAGCAGGACTGCAACCGGAACAGATTCATTTCCTCTATGCTCCTACCCATCTGAACCCAACTTATGAATATGGAGTAAGCTTTGAACGTGGCACGTATGTAGATTATGGCGACCGCCGACAGGTATTTATTTCAGGAACGGCAAGTATCAACAACAAAGGCGAAGTGGTATATCCCGGCAACATCCGCAAACAGACAGAACGAATGTGGGAGAATGTGGAAACCCTGTTGAAAGAAGCGGACTGCACGTTTGAAGATTTGGGACAAATGATTGTATATCTGCGTGACATAGCCGACTATGCAGTTGTTAAAGCAATGTATGACAAACGTTTCCCACATACTCCTAAAGTATTTGTTCATGCTCCGGTATGCCGTCCCGGATGGTTGATTGAGATGGAATGTATGGGAGTGAAAGAATGTAAGAATAAGGAATACGCTCCATTTTAATATCATAAAAGATTATACAGTTGAAAAGGTTACTTATTATCTTATATATCTGTCTGGTGGGACTACTCGCTGTGACTACTTTCGTAGAACAAGCGTATGGGACAGATTTTGTAGAAAGAAATATATATCATACATGCTGGTTTTGTTGTTTGTGGGGAACAATTGCCACCATTGCACTTGTTGCTCTCATCCGACGCGCTTTATGGCGACGGTTCCCCATATTGTTGTTTCATGGCTCCCTCCTCGTTATCTTGGTGGGGGCCATGATTACGTTTATCGGAAGCAAAAAAGGATACGTACACTTGCTTCCGGGGGCAACAATAGACAGTTTCCAGGAATCGGAAAGCGGCAGAAAAGCTGATCTGCCATTCACAATACAACTAGATAGTTTCCGTATAGCATACTATCCCGGAACAGAAGCACCGGCAGACTACATCAGCTATATCACCTACTCTCTTCCCGGACAGAAAAATGTTCTATTACACGAACAGATTTCAATGAATCGTATATTTACATCACAAGGTTTCCGTTTCTATCAGTCATCTTTCGATGATGACGGAAAAGGGAGCTGGCTGACTGTCAATTATGATCCATGGGGAACAGGAGTGACTTATGCAGGATATATCCTGCTCGGTCTCTCCATGATTTGGCTACTATTTTCCCGCAGTAGTGATTTCCGACGCCTGCTAAACCACCCGCTACTTAAAAAAGGAGGTGTATTTATACTGTTTATTTTCTGCCTTGCAGGTAACATGCAAGCACAAAAAAAACTCCTTCCTGCATTGAAACAAACACAAGCGGACAGTTTAGCACAGGAACAGGTTATTTATCACGACCGGGTAGTACCTTTCAACACATTAGCCCGTGATTTCATTCAGAAACTGACAGGAGAAGCTTCATATAAAGGATTGACACCTGAACAAGTGATAGGTGGCTGGTTACTTTATCCGGAAGTGTGGAGAAATGAGCCATTGATATACATCAAAAATACAGAATTACAGCATTTATTAAACTTACAAACACCTTATGCTCGATTAACTGATTTATTTGACGGTTCTGTTTACCGTCTCCGTGAACATTGGCAACGTGAACAAGGACAACAAAACAAACTCGCCAAAGCAATCCAGGAAACAGATGAAAAAGTAGGCCTGATCCTGATGTTGGAAAAAGGAACATTCATCCATCCATTACCCACTGATGGCAGCGTGCAACCTCTCTCCGAACTGGAAGTGAAAGCAGAATTACTCTACAACCGGATTCCGTTCAGCAAGATTCTTTTTATGATAAATCTGTCATTGGGAGTGTTGTCTTTCCTGCTTCTACTTCATAACAGCCTGCAAAGAAATATCCTCTCGCCCAAAGCCAAAACGATTTCCCGCACAGCAGGAACTTTCTTTTCTGTTGCACTCTATCTTGCTTTCATATTCCATTTAGCAGGATATTGCCTGCGCTGGTACATCGGCGGTCGTATTCCACTTAGCAACGGTTACGAAACCATGCAGTTTATGGCTCTTTGTATTCTTTTGATAGCCTGTCTGCTCCATCGAAGATTTTCATTTATACTTCCATTCGGATTCCTCCTCTCCGGCTTTGCTTTGTTGGTTTCCTATCTGGGACAAATGAATCCCCAGATAACCCCATTAATGCCGGTGCTCGTCTCTCCATGGCTAAGTATTCATGTTTCATTGATTATGATGTCTTATGCCCTATTGGCATTCATCATGCTAAACGGAATACTGGCATTATGCCTCCGGAAAAAAGAATCGGAAAACAATGTCTCCGGAAACGACGCTATACAAGACAACCGGATAGAACAGTTGACGCTAGTCAGCCGCTTGCTGCTCTACCCTGCCACCTTCTTTTTAGGAGCAGGCATCTTTCTGGGAGCAGTTTGGGCAAACGTTTCCTGGGGACGATACTGGGCGTGGGACCCGAAAGAAGTATGGGCACTGATTACTTTTCTGGTATATGGAGTAGCCTTCCATTCACAAAGTCTGCGCATTTTCCGCAAGCCTCTATTCTTCCATATCTATATGATTCTTGCTTTCCTGACCGTCTTAATGACCTATTTCGGGGTAAATTATGTTCTTGGAGGGATGCATAGTTATGCAAACGCCTGAACCACCATATATAGCTAGTAATTGATAGAAGAATACCCATTTTAAGGGATTGCGGGAAAAGCGGAAAGCCCCTATCTTTGCAGTATCAGAATTAAATTAATTAGTCATAATTATATTACGTAGCCACATTAAAAATACATAGAAATCGGCCGAAGTGATTCACCCGCATTTCTTTTATTTGGTTGTTAAGTTGAAAAACCATATAATGTATTCATTTTGGAATATGAATAGATGACATATTCTAAAAGAGGCAAGGACGTCCGGCTTGTGAAAGCCGGACGTTTTTTTATATCAGTAAGAGAATAAAGTGAGAGAGCTCATGCATTCATGAGCTCTTTCCAACCAGCCGTTTCAAAAGCGATATACTCCGCTATAAACTTCTCCATCTCTTCTTTCTTCACAGGATGCAACACCAGCTCTTCGAGTAGGGCAAACAACCATACCGTATTCAGGTGAATAAAGAAGTTAGTTATTGCTATATTGATATGCGGATATTTCTGCTTCATTCCTTGAAAAAAAACAGAAATCGTACGCGTCATCAAATCTGTATATTCAGAACGGAAGTTCTCCAAAACAGAACCTTGTGCCTGAAAAAGCAGCAACCGCAAACGGTCACGATGTTCAGAGACCAATCTGATATATTCCCGTACAGACATTTTCTGATAATCCGAATCCATAAAGACGTCTATCGTCATCTGATCTGCATCGTGATTATAAATCATAGCATACAGATCATTCAATACCGGTTTCAGAATCGTACGGAATATCTCATCCTTATTGGTGAAATAATGATAGATATTACTCACCGTCACCCCTGCCCTCGAAGCTATTTCACGCATAGAGGCATCCTTGTATCCCTTTTCCAGAAACACTTCTTCGGCTGCCTTCAAGATTCCCTCTTGTATATCTCCTTTCAAAAATTGCATAGTATCGTTGCTATTTATCAATTCATATTTGTAACCTGTCTGTTCACCATCCGGGCAAATATACCATTTTTCTTTTTCAATTCCTCCGGTGTTCCCATTTCAGCAACACTTCCATTCTCCAATACTACAATTTTGTCGGCATTGGCAACGGTTCGCATACGGTGCGCAATAATCAGCACCGTTTTGTTACGTACCAATTCAGATATACCTGCCTGTATCTTGGTTTCATTCTCAACATCAAGCGAAGCCGTAGCCTCATCCAACAGAACAATCGGAGCATCCTTCAACAAAGCGCGGGCAATGGAAATACGCTGACGCTCACCGCCGGATAATGTTTCTCCATTCTCACCGATAATCGTCTGGTATCCCTGCGGCATTTTAGTGACAAACTCATCACATTGTGCCAAGCGGGCAACTCTCCGGACTTCCTCATCCGTAGCATCCCGTTTGCCAATACGGATATTATCCATAATGGAAGCATTGAAAAGAACTACATCCTGAAAGACAACGGAATAGTTTTTCAACAAAGTTTCAGGATCAATCCGACTGATATCCTGCCCGCCGAGGGTAATCTTTCCCGACTGGATATCCCAGAAACGTGCCGCCAACCTGGCCGCCGTACTCTTGCCACTACCTGAAGGACCAACCAAAGCCGTTTTTTCACCTTGCCGGGCAATAAAAGACAAGTTATTCAGAATTTGTTTTCCCTGCTCATAAGCAAAGTCTACCTGTCTGAATTCGATATCATAACCTTGAGGAGTGAATTCGGTAGTCCCGTTTTGTACCGGCAATGCTTCCATCTCATTCATTCTATTGATACGCACATCCAAATAGAACAAAGCGGCAATATTATTCATCACCTCACTGACCGGAGCATACACACGCGACCCGATAACCATAAATATAAGATAGGTAAACAAATCAACCGTACCCGAAGCCAAGAGATTGGCACCAACGATAATAACGCTTGCCAGTCCGAGTTTCAATACACTCTGGGAACCGTTTACCAACATGCCGAGCACCAGTTCATTACGAGTCAATACCTTTTCATAGGTATCAATGCTCGCATCCAGTTTTTCCAGATAGTCTCTCTCCTGATTGTAGGATTTTATCTCCTGAATGGTATCGAGTCCTTCCTGGATATGCTCGGTCACCATCCGCTTGTTCAGATAATTACTTTCATTGCTTTTCTGTATTTCCTTCTTCGAGAAAAGAAGGATTGCGGCAGCAAGCGGCACTACCCAGAACAAAGCAATCGTCAACTGCCAGTTATAAAATGCCATGCCGACGGTAATAAGCAGAATACTGATAATGGAAGCAAACAACTGGGGAACCGCATGCGAGAAAGTATGCTCGAGATCAGTGCAGTCATCCATAATCGTGGCGGTGAGGTCGGAAAGATTCTTTTCGCCAAAGAAAGCCAGAGGCAACTTGCGAAGTTTTTCCGCCAATGAGATACGCCGGTTTGCACTCTCATCATAAACGGTGGTATAGGTACTACGATATTGCAATACCGCAAATATATACATGACTATCATAAAGACAATACCGAGTATGCTATAATAGAGAATACCATGCGTCACCGAAGCCGAAGGCTGAAACACAGGACGAAGATATTCCTCAAGAAAAAGAAAAACAAATACCGCCGGCAACATCAATACAATATCGAGCAGTGTAGTGAAAAACACACCTTTACAGAAATCTTTCGCTCCTTTAGTTGAAAGGGCAAAACGTCTTTTTATTACTTCAATCATTAGAAACCTCCTTTCCTATTGTCCAGCGAACAGATTGCTGGTATTCATTCCACATATGATAATAGATGCCTTGTTTTCCAAGCAGGTTGGCATGTGTACCTTGTTCCGCAATCTTCCCCTTGTCAATGACGAGGATATTGTCGGCATCAGTGATGCTTGAAAGACGATGAGCAATCATCAATACGGTTTTTCCTTTTGTCAGTTCTTTCAAGGCTTGCTGGATGAGATGCTCATTTTCGGGGTCGGCAAAAGCAGTCGCCTCATCCAGTACAATGATGGGAGCATTTTTCAGGATTGCACGTGCCAGTACGATCCGTTGCTGTTCCCCGCCGGAGAGATATGTTCCCTCCGTACCAATCTTCGTATTCAGTCCGAGCGGAAGTTTATTGATAATTTCCCGGCATTGTGCCATATCTACTGCCCGTTCCACTTCCTCCATTGTCGCGTCGGGATTACCATATTTGATATTTTCGAGCAGAGAAGTCTTGAACAGCTTTGTATTCTGGAACACGAAAGAAATATATTTCATCAGTTCTTCGGGAGCGATTTCTCTTACATTGATGCCACCTATTAAAACTTTCCCTTCCGTTGCCTCCCAGAAACGGGGAACTAGACGGGCAATCGTTGTTTTCCCTCCGCCCGAAGCTCCGACAAGAGCTACTGTGTTTCCTTGCGGAATAGTGAAACTAACATCATCCACCGCCTTTTGATTAGCTCCCGGATAGCTGAAGGAAACTTTTTCGAACTGAATACTGAATTCCTTTACCGGTTGTGGATGCTCTACAACAGTCAGGTGCTCATAAGCAACCAGATTCTCAAGACGTCCGATAGCTTCACTCGCCTGCCCCAAAGCCTGATTGAGATACATACTCTTCATGATACTTTGGGAGAATACAGGAGTAATGAGAACAAACAGGAAGAAATTAAGTAATACCGATGCATAATTACCTGAATAACCAATCAGCAAAATAGCCAACGGAGCAAGGAAAAACACAAAACCATTGATTATTACGGTATAGAGCGACATCGGCTTCTCCCACATTCGTGTATAGCCGAATACCATTTTATTATAATTCATGATACAGCGGTGAAAGTTTTTGAAAGAGTAAATAGTCTGCTGGAAAACCTTCACTACGGGAATTCCTCTCACATACTCTACAGCTTCGGTATTCATTTCCTCCAGAGAGGTCATGTAGCTTTTCATAAACTGCCGTCCCTCCGCATTCATCATAAAACCCATAACCAGCATGGCAATAATTACAGGGACGATACATGCCAGACCGAGTATCCAATCGAACACAAAAATCAGTATGGCAGCTACCAACGGCACTAGAAAAGTAGCCGCAAGGTCGGGCAACTGATGTGCCAGAAAACTATGGGTAACCCCTGCATTGTCATCTATAATCTTGCGAATACGTCCGCTCGTATTAATGTCAAAGAAGCCGAGAGGCATACGCACTATCTGGCGCATGGCTTCTTTACGCAAATTCGATTCAACCCGAAAAGCTGCAAGATGCGAAGACATCAATGCGGCAAAATAAAGGACGATGCTCGCCACGGCCATGCCTGCCGCCCACCAGGCATACGTCACCACATTACCGGAAGAGGTTATCTCTCCGTGTTCAAGCAGTTCTCTCACAATCAGCCAAATAAGGATATAAGGCAACATGCCCGCCAGGGCACTTAGGGCAGACAGCAGCATTGCCGCAGGCAAAAGCACTTTCCGTTTACCCATGTAGTTCTGAAGTTTTTTCAATGTACTCATAACGTACGTTCAATCTATATTAAGTTCGACAATCATTTAACTTATCGCTTGTTTTCAAAAAAGAACAATATTCGAAATCGTTCAAAAAAAAGAGAGCTTATATTTCTATAAGCTCTCTTCATCCCATTCAATCCGGTGCATGTGCACCTTTGATATATGATTAATCTCGACTCGTCTCTCACTGATTCGCATAAGTTTTCAAATATTTTCTGCAAAGGTACAGCTCGCCGGCAAGACGGACAATACCTAAAAATAATGAAATTTGCTATTCATGTTTCAGCCATGCACTTGGCAATACTTCTTTTTCACCTTTTTCATTCACCAGTTCCATCTGCAATACGCCTCCGTTACAATCGAAGTAACGTACCTCTATCGGATGAAGCCCGGCTTTCAAAGCCTTCTGCACAATAATCTCTACCGGCGAATGTGCTCCATCATTATCTCCCAACAATTCACCGTCAAGCATTAATGTGCTACCGTCGTCCGAGAGAAGGGCAAATGTATAGATACCATCGGCAGGAACTTCCAGATAGCCGGTCAATACCAGACCGATATTTCCTTTCACCTCTTCGGGAATGGATACCGATTCCACCACATACTCCCCTTTGACAGGAGCTGCATCAATATCCGCACAAAGATTACCACGGAAATCGTGCCATACTGCTTTCAAGCCGGGCTGCAAAGCAGCCGGAGCAGTCACCGCCTCCGCATAAGGAGCCTTTACATACTTGGTACGCACCGCATCCGAAGGAGAACCATCCGGACGAAAAGTGCGGAAAGCGAAATCCGTAGTCTTCCCAACTTCCAAAGCACCGTTATAAAGAGCTGATTCTTTGGTAGGCATACTGCCGCCTGTCGTATAACGTATTTCAGTACCGGGTAACGGGCAGGTCAATTCCACAGTTGTTTCATCAATAAATGCATTCACTTTATAGAATCCCTGCAAATCAGGCACCCTATAATTTACCCTCATCACATCCATCCGCTTAAATTGCGGAACAAGCTGACGATAAAATTCTTCGAGACCCGGTTTAGCTGTCGGCTCCGCCCAAGCTATTTCACTCAACGCTATCATACGGGGAACAATCAAATATTCAATGCGCTTCATTGTCGGAATCCATTCAGCCCAGAGATTCGCCTGCACACCCCAGATATATTTCTTCTGTTCCGGCGATAACCGCTCGTCTGCACACGGATCATACGCAAGTATTTTCTTTACTGAATTCTGATCCTGCGCATAATCGAAATAGAAATATTCATTCGGACAAGCAATCACTTTCTGCTTTTGTGCAGTTGCCGTAGGCAATGCATCTTTCGCCCAACTTCTCCACCAGGTAATGGCAGCATCGGAAGATAATCCGTCGGATACCACTTCATCCCAGCCTATGAGTTTCTTTCCGTTGGCAAGGAAGAATTTCTCCATGTCACGTACAAACCATGCCTGAAGTTCTTCTACCGAACCCAGTTTCTCCGTACGAATCCGTTTCTGACAAAGAGGACATTTCTTCCAGTTGGCTTTTTCCACTTCATCACCACCCATGTGCACATATTCATAAGGGAAAAGTTCAAAAACTTCTTTGAACACATTCTGACAGAACTCCAGCGTTGTATCTTTGCCCGGACAGATAGGAGAAGAGAAAGTTTTCCCCCACCCGATTAATCCGTCACACACCAATTCCGGATATTGACCGATAGCTGCCAGGAAATGTCCCGGCATATCGATCTCGGGAATGACATCGATACCTCTTTGCGTAGCATAGGCTACTATTTCTTTTATATCATCATGAGTGTAATAACCTCCATACAGCGTATCTCCTTCCACAATGCGTATCTTATCTTCCGGAATCAGGAAATCGGTATTATCTTCTTCTTTCGCACGTGCCATACAGGTACGATCCTGCGTATTGAATTTACGCCAGGCCCCTTTTTCTGTAAGCAACGGGTATTTCTCGATCTCTATACGCCAACCCTGATCGTCGGACAGATGCCAGTGGAACTTATTAAGTTTATACAAAGACATCAGATCTAATACATGCTTCACTTCTTTTTTATTCCAGAAATGGCGGGAAGCATCCAACATAAATCCACGCCATTCAAACCGTGGCGCATCTTCTATTTGCACGACAGGGATAGAATAATTCTGTTTCTCTCCCTGCACTTCTATCGTTGCAGGAAGCAACTGGCGAATAGTAGTAATAGCAGAAATAATACCCGAATAGTCAGTTGCCTCTACCCGAATATACTCCGGTGTAGACTCAAGTTTATAAGAGCTAGGCTTTCCAACAGTATCCTTCAACTGAAAATACATATCTACCTGACTCTTATCGGTAGTGACTTCAACAGAAGACGATATGACATTCCGAAGAATCTCCTGCAGATACCCGGCAGCCGGAAACAAGGACTGATCGGAAACCCCAATCTTCATTCCATCTTTTAAAACAAACGAGCCAGACTGCTCGGTCAGACTAACGGGGGTAGGTAAGATTGCAATCTCTTGCTTGACGGTAGGCGTGCAAGAAGAAAAAATACAAGCTGACACAATGAGAAAAGAGCTACTTAGTTTTTTGAACATGCGGTTAACTATTTAATAAATTAATTGTCCTGTTTTTAATTGACCATCTATATATAATACAACTAAAACGTATAAACTACTAAAAAGGCAGAAAAAGTTTTTTGCGACTTCATATCACAGACTCCTATTAATGTTTATCTTTGCTCCCCAATCCCATTACAAACAATTATAAAGAGTCACTTCAATGTCAAGAGAGAAAATACTAATCACAACCTCGTGGATCAGCACAATTGGCAATGCAATCTTGTCCGTATCCAAAATCATAATCGGTTTATTTGCCGGTAGTTTAGCCGTAGTCGGCGACGGTATCGACTCGGCAACCGACGTCGTTATCTCTATCGTTATGATTTTTACGGCACGCCTCATCAACCGCCCTCCTTCAAAGAAATATGTATTCGGATATGAGAAAGCGGAAGGGATCGCAACAAAGATTCTATCACTCGTGATATTTTATGCCGGTGTACAAATGTTGCTATCATCCACTAAAAACATCTTTTCAGATGAAGTGAAAGAGATACCATCGGCTATCGCCATCTATGTCACTATATTTTCTATTATCGGTAAACTCTTACTGGCTTCATACCAGTACAAACAGGGAAAGAAGATCAACAGTTCCATGCTCACGGCAAACGCTATCAATATGCGTAATGATGTTGTCATTTCAACCAGTGTTTTGTTAGGATTGATATTTACTTTTATCTTCAAATTGCCGATACTCGATTCGATAACAGGATTGATAATCAGTCTCTTTATCATCAAATCTTCCATCAGCATCTTCATTGATTCCAATGTGGAGCTAATGGACGGGGTGAAAGATGTCAATGTATATAATAAGATATTCGAGGCTGTAGAGAAAGTGCCCGGTGCCAGTAATCCGCATCGCGTCCGGTCACGAATGATAGGGAATCTCTATATGATTACCCTTGATATAGAAGTGAATCCACAAATCACGATCACGCAAGCCCATGAGATTGCCGATGCAGTGGAGAAGAGCATCATTAATTCGGTAGATAATGTATATGACATTCTGGTACATGTGGAACCTGCCGGTAAATGTCAGACAGGAGAAAAATTCGGGGTCGATAAAGATATGGTTTGATCCATCTCTACACAGAGTTTCTTTCACTTTCCTCTATCACCTATCACCGACACTTCCAAAAGCTCTTATTCATGGGGATTTCAGGGGTGGTGACAGGTTGTTTGCAACCTATCACCGCATCTATCACCTATCACCGCCCGATCAATCAATGATTAACAAGGAGAAAAGAACAAGTCTCTATACGACATATTAGTTTCAGCCGCTTGAAACTTTTAGTTTCAAGGCTTGGAACAAAGTGTTTCCCGGTGTGAAACAAATCGTTTCACTATTTGAAACAAAGTGTTTCAACGCAGGAAACAAAAAGTACCGTGCCGGGAAACTATTTTTATGACCGATTAATAGCTGATCTTTACTCCGGCAAAGAAACTTCTCGGCAAAGAAGGACCGTAAATATAACCGGAATCCCGGTTAGCTCCTCTGTCAAAGTCCTTCTGATAAGACTCAAAAATATTCTGAACTCCGCCGTTTAATTGCAAATCAACCGTTTTGTATAACTTGAAGTCATAAGCCAGTTTCACTCCCAAATCAAAGAAACGAGGTGTTCTGATTGCTTCCGCTTTTCTTTCAGGCATTTTACCCAGTTCGGCATTCTCGGCGGTGATATCCATACGTTGCACCAACATCCTGCCGGTATAGGTTCCTGACAAAGCAATAGATAAAGGTTTGATGGGGGTACAAGTAGCAGTGAAATAACCGTATGTATCGGGAGTACGGAAAATCTTCTTTTCTGCCGGTGCATCGTCATGCCACTTATGCGGTTCATCGTACCGGCTACGTTGTAAAGTTAATCCCGCTTGTATTTGCAGGATAGAAAGATAAGCCACTTTACCTTCCAGTGTCAATCCCATCACTTTAGCACCGGGGCCATTGCTACGTGTTTTCACTAATATACCATCACCACGGTCGTAAGGTTTGCCCAATACAAAAACATCGGTCAGTCTTGTATAAAAACCCTCAATCAACAAATTCGTCTGGAATGCTCCGAAACGATGATACATATCTGCAGAAACACTGAAACTTTGGGATTTCTCTTCTTTCAAATCCTTTGCACGCTCGATCATAGCCACCGTTCCGCCCACATTTTCAATATGCATATCCTCATCAAAAGCCTGCGGAGCACGAAATCCGGAAGAATAGCTTAAACGCAGGTTAATATTCTGGGTAGGATTAAAACGCAAGTTGGCACGGGGACTAAAGATCACATTATCCACCATATTATGCTTATCCAGACGACCACCAATCAGAATCCCCCAACGGTCGTTCTTCCATTCGTTCTGCAGAAAAGCACTGTAAATATTCACCGTCTGATCCGTGTGACGGTTATATCCCCACATGTTATCTTTTAGGCGGTCACGGTTATATTCAAGCCCTGCCGTGAGATCAGAAGGCATAAAAAAGCACTTGTCAAACGTATGTACGTATTGTGCACCACCCATAGCGGTTAAATCCGTTGTCTTTCCATAGGCTTTCAGAGGATCGTTACCCGGTCCGTAATAACTGTCCCGGTCTGTATTGGCAGCCGATGCAAAAACACTTAGACGGTTCTTTTCATCCGGAGAGAAATAATCGAATTTCAAACTTCCACCATCAATAGAATGTTGCAACTGCTCCGCAATATGCGCTTCGTGAGGAGGACGGTTCAACATATCCCCTCCACGACGGAATTCCTGCATGTGGTGATATTCAAAGGTCAGTTTGGAATAAGTACTTGTTTTCAGATAAGAGCGGAAACCCACTGTCTGATTCTTCAATTTGGGCAGTTCGGTAAATCCGTCTCCGTCATAATCATATCCCGACCGATAACGGTTCTGACCAAAGATATACAATCCGGCACGATGATCGTCCGTCACCAATGAAGCATTCAGCGAGGTGTTGTTATCGAATGAGGAGCTTCCTCCTAAAGAAGTTATGGTGTGCGACAGCTGACCCGAATTACGTAAAGGCTCTTTGGTGATTATATTAATCGTTCCTGCAATAGCTGAAGAACCGAACAAGGCGGAGCCTCCCCCACGCATCACTTCTACACGTTCAATCATGCTGGCAGGAATCTGTTCCAGTCCATACACTCCGGAAAGGGCACTGAATACGGGACGCGAATCTATCAGAATTTGCGTATATGGTCCGTCCAGACCATTGATACGGACTTGCTGGAAGCCACAATTCTGGCAATTTGTCTCCACACGCACTCCGGGCTGGAAGTTCAATCCTTGTGATAAAGTGGAAGAGTTAGTGGTTTCAAAGAGTTTCAGGTCGACGACATTCACCAAAGTAGGAGCCATACGACGTGTCGTTTCACTCCGATTGGCGGAAACTACTACTCCGTCGAGAGCAATCGCATCCTCTTCTATTTCAAAATCTTCTTCCAGTGTCTTTCCTTTTTTCAGAGTTACGTTGCGGGTCACTGTCTTGTAACCTACCGAACTAACTTCCAGTATAAAATTTCCTTCCGGCAAATTCTTCAAAAAATAATGTCCGGTAGCATCAGTCACGGTTCCTATGGTCGTTCCTTTCAGTGCAATGGTGATGTATGGAAGATGTTCTTTCGTTTTTTTATCCAGTACATGACCTATTATATTCGCATCGGATTTCTTCAGTTCAGGGTAGTCCGGACGTTCAGCCAATGCGTATGACAAGACACAGCACAGGCCGACCAGGACTAAAAGATATTTCTTCATTGTCGTTAGTGTTTTAATGTTTTAATTCGAAAAATAATAATAAAGGGAAAGGGAAGCAGCGATCGTTAATCGTTGATCCTAATACATAAATACTGTTCCCCCCAAAAGATAAACTAAGCGACAGGAGGTGCTCTAAGAGATATTACGCCCGGACAAGAACGGTGAAAATGCTCTATTTGCGGGCGGACAAACAGGATGCATAATAGAGATAAAGCAGCAACAGAGAATGTTGGTATCAAACCGCTGTCGGTCACCAACACATGACTCAAGAGATGAATTAGTTGGAATTCAACCGTTGTATGGCTATGTTCGCTGCCTTTTTTAAATGGATGTGAATGGACAATTGTAACCCCGTTGACCACATGGGAGTGAGTAAACAAAGTGATTCCTGCCATGTACGAGATAAACAGTACAGGCAGAAACCACTTCATTATATGTAGGTACAATTGTTTCATTCGGTCATCTTGCACATTTATTCTGTGCACCTAAGTCAAGGTTTAGTTTGTTTTTTGCAAAGATAAGGATTGTCTCCATGCAAAACAATCCCTATTTATGACGATTTTAAATCTTAATCGAATTTTAATAACTTATCTTCACTCCGGCAAAGAAACTTCTCGGCAATGACGGACCATAGATATAACCGGAGTCACGGTCAGCCCCTTTGTCGAAGTCGTTCTGGTAGGCATTAAAAATATTCTGTACGCCGGCATTCACCTGCAAGTTCATCGACTTGTAAAGTTTGAAATCATAGGCAGCCTTCAAACCGATATCGAAGAAGTCCTTCGTATTCACCGTTATCGGTTTTTCAAGGAATCCCGGAACTGGTTCGTGGGGAACCAGCATCGAACCGGTATATGTACCGGAAAGAGCGATAGATAATGGTTTTATCGGGGTATAGGTTGCTGTAAAATAACCGTAAGTATTCGGTGTACGCATCATTTTCTTTACAGCCGGAGCTTCTTTGTTCCATACGTGCTTCGCTGTAATGGCTCTGCTGCAAAGTGATTCCTGCCTGAAGCTGGAATTTAGTCAGATATGCCATCTTTCCTTCCAAAGTCAGTCCCATCACACGGGCTCCCGGTGCATTGTAACGTGTACGTGTTAGGATTCCATCCACTATCTCTCCGTCGGTAAGGGCAAATACATCTGATAATTTTGTATAAAATCCTTCTACCAAGAAGTTAACCTGAAACGCACCAAAACGATGATAAATATCTGCCGAGACACTCAAGCTCTGTGATCTTTCTTCTTTCAGATTATCGGCCAGTTCAACCATCGCCACATTACCGCCCACATTCTCCACATGCAAATCTTCGTCGAAAGCCTGCGGAGCACGGAAACCGGATGAGTAACTGAAACGAAGATTGATGTTTTCTGTCGGGTTATACCGCAGATTGGCACGCGGACTGAATATCACATGGTCAATCAGGTTATGTTTATCCAAACGACCGCCAATCAGAAATCCCCAATGCTCATTCTTCCATTCATTCTGAAAGAAAGCACTACCGATATTCACTTTCTGGTCTACTGTACGGTGGTATCCCCACATATTGTCTTCCAGTTTATCCTGATTGAATTCTATTCCGGCAGTCAGGTCAGCAGGCATGAAGATACATTTTCCGAAACTATAGACATATTGCGATCCTGCCATCCAGTTTAAGTCGGTGGTGTTTCCGTAGGCATTCGGATCTTGGCCGCCACCATAATAGCTGTCACGATTGATATGCTGCGCTGATGCAAACACATTGAAACGATGTTTCTCGTTAGGTGAGAAATAGTCAAATTTCAGTCCTCCACCATTGATCGAGTGTTCGGTCTGTTCCGCCACATTCGCTTCGTGAGGCGGACGGTTCAACAAGTCTCCTCCCCTACGGAATTCTTCCATGTGGTGATATTCAAAAGTTAGTTTCGAATATGTCGTTGTTTTCAGGAATGAACGGAAACCGATGGTCTGGCCGTGTATCTTGGGGATTTCAGAATATCCGTCACCATCATGGTCATACGCGGAACGATGGCGATTCTGACCGAAGATATACAAACCGGCACGCTGGTCGTCCGTCACAAGTGATGCATTCAGCGCCGTACTGTTATCAAAAGCATCGCCATCACCAATACCTGTAATGGTATGCGATAACATACCGGAATTGCGCATCGGTTCTTTGGTAATGATATTGATTGTTCCGGCAATAGCAGACGAGCCGAACAAAGCAGATCCGCCTCCACGCATCACTTCCACACGTTCTATCATGCTGGCAGGAATCTGCTCGATGCCATACACACCGGAAAGTGCACTAAAAATAGGACGGGAATCGAGCAGGATTTGCGTATAAGGGCCATCCAGTCCATTGATACGCACTTGCTGGAAGCCGCAATTCTGACAATTAGACTCTACACGGACACCCGGCTGAAAGCTCAATCCTTGTGCCAAAGTCGTAGAATTGGTATTCTCAAAGATTTTCAGATCCACCACATTCACCAGTGTCGGAGCCAGGCGACGGGTAGTCTCGTTACGATTGGCAGATACTACTACGCCATCCAAGGCAACTGCATCTTCTTCTATCTCGAAATCTTCTTCCAATGTGCGCCCTTTCTTCAGCGTCACATTCCGTCTGACGGTTTTATACCCCACCGAACTAACTTCGAGCACAAAATTGCCTTCAGGAAGATTCTTCAAGAAATAATGCCCGGTAGCATCGGTTACCGTTCCGATGGTAGTACCTTTCAAGGCGACTGTTATATAGGGCAAGTGTTCTTTGGTGTTTTTATCAAGAATATGGCCAACGATATTGGCATCTGACTTACGTAATTCAGGATGATTAGGATATTCATGAGCTTGTCCTTCAAGGGCAGGCAACAATGCGCAGCACAAGCAGACAAGCGAAAAGATGTATTTCTTCATTTTTCGTTTGTTATTCGTTTTCGATAAGTATTCACATGGATAGACAGATAATGCCCTACCTCATGCAAGGTACGGTATCATCATTCAAAGAATGGAGAAACGAATAGCCGGAGGTGCTCTAAGTCCCACTACCCCATGATACGGACAGTGATAGTGAGCATACGGTGAACGGCCGAGCAACAAATACAATAAGAAAGGAATAAAAAGGGAAAGAGCAAAAACTACGGCTGCACCGTCTGCCGTTAAATGAGACAGAAAATGAATCAGTAGCAGTTCGACTGTAGAGTGTTTATGTGCCGCCCCTTTCTTAAACGGGTGTGAATGGACGATTGTCACGCCATTGACCACATGCACGTGGGCAAAGAATGTGAAGCTTACCAGATACGACACAAACAGTATCGGTAAGAAGTAGCGTGTAATATTCAATAACAATCGTTTCACCTCATTTTTTCTTTGAGGCGGCAAAGATACGAACTATTTATTTAACAATCAATGATTATACAAAATTCTGTTAATATACTGCCGAAGCTATGATTTGAATAAACAGAATCAGAAATACCATGGCAATCGGATAAACAGTTGCGTAAGCTACGCTCGGTATGTTACTGTCCACCATTGAATCGGCAGCAGCAAGTCCCGGAGTACTCGTCATACCTCCCGTTATCGTTCCCAGCAAATCGAGCAGACTGATTTTAAATACCAGACGTCCGACAATAGCTGCTACAAGCATCGGTATCAATGTGATGGCAGCTCCTACTCCGAACATCAGCAATCCGCTTTCCTGGAAAGTGGCTACCAGATTCTTACCGGCAGAAGTTCCCACTTCGGCAAGAAAAAGAAGCAGACCTAACTGGCGCAACAACTGATTGGCAGGTCCGGACATAGACCAGATGATGGGGCCTGTCTTACCAATCGCACTCAACACAAGGGCTACCATCAATACTCCGCCGGTCAGTCCCGGAGAGAATGACAGACTATCAGAGAAAGATATATTTATTTTGCCGAACAGCACTCCCAGTACAATACCCATCGCAATGGGGAAGAAATCCGTATCAGACAGTTTCTTCGCATTGTTACCCAGCAGGCGGGCTACTCCTTTAAGTCCTTCTTTCTCACCGACAACCATCAATTTATCACCAAACTTCAAAGCGAGATCTGGAGATGGAGACAAATCAATACCGCTTCGACGGACACGAGTCACTGTACAACCAAAATTTTTCTGTAAGTTCAAATCACCCAGTTGTTTATTTATCATGTCCTTTTTGGTCAACAGTAAAGATTCTATTTCCTGCGTTTTATCCAAAGGCAGTTCGCCTTCTTCTCTCTTACCGATTAACACAGCAAGCTGATTTAATGATTCTTCGCTACCTACGGCTTGTATGTAGTCTCCTTCACGCAGCACTGTATGGGCTGTAGGAATAGATATTTCATCATTGTGCTTCAGACGGGAAATAACAGCGCCCGTCATACCGCGTGCATTAATTTGCATCAGGTTACGGTTGAACACATGCGAATTGGTGACACGGTAGATACAAGTAGTCAGTTCTGGAAATTGTCCGCGACGTTCTATCTCCAGGCGACGGGCTTCTTTATCCAAATCTACCCGCATAATTTTAGGTAACAGTTTGACAAACAGAATCACGCCGATTACTCCAAACGGATATGCGATACCGTAAGCAATGGATGCCAAAGGAGAATTGGTACTGTCAATAGCAACCGCCAGACCCGGTGTACTGGTCAACGCACCGGCAATCAGACCGACAATACTCGGTGTATCAATATCAAATGCGTACTTCAACCCGACTGCGGTCAGGCAGGCGGAACAAATTATAAGCATAGTAATGAGAATAAGCGTCTTTCCTTTACTGCGGAAAGAATCGAAGAATCCGGGCCCTGCCTGAATACCGATGGTAAAAATGAAGAGCACCAAACCGAAGTTTCCTAATTCTTTAGGAATGATAACACCAAAATGCCCGAAAAGAAGGGCAATGAAAATAACTGCCGACACATCGAGAGATAATCCTCTGATTTTTATTCTTCCCAGCATAAACCCTAATGCGACAATCAGGAAAAGGGAAAAATAAGAGGAATGCAATAAGTCAGTAAACATAAAAATAAAGGTTAGTTAGTTTAAGGGCGCGAAGGTACGGATTTTATTTAATCCTCACAACATTCGTTGCTGCAAGTAGCTCTTTCGTCTTCAAACTCCAAAGTGGCATGATGAATGCCTGCCTCTTCGAGTGCTTCCTTTATATGATGTTTCACTTCCTCCAACTGTGTGATATTATCAATGACAACGTGGGCAGTCAGAGCGGTTTCCGTTGTGCTTAACGCCCAAATATGCAAGTGATGGCAATTCTCCACACCGGGTTGTTCCACGATAAGTTGCTGTATCTTTTGAGCGTCTATCCCCACTGGTACTCCATCCAAAGACAACCGGAGACTGTCATGAAGCAATCCCCAGGTAGAGACAATAATAATAACAGCAATGCCAAGTCCGATAATCGGGTCAATGATGCTCCATCCTGTATACGTAATAATAATACCGGAAGCAACTACACCGACAGATACCAGTGTATCTGCTGCCATGTGCAAGTAGGCCCCCTTCACATTCAGATCCTTATCTTTATCTTTCATGAAAAGCCATGCAGTAAGCGCATTGATGACCACTCCCACCCCAGCTGTCCATGCGATAGCGGAACCATCAACCGAAACCGGATGAAATAATTTGTCTATGCTCTCGGCAATAATAATGCCAACAGCAATCAACAGTATAACTGCATTTAATAAAGAAACAAGTATCGTACTCTTCTTATATCCATACGTGTAACGACTATTAGGGTGAACTTTCTCCAACCGGAAGGCCAACATGGCAAGTACCAGACTGGCTACATCACCCAAATTATGCCCGGCATCGGAAAGTAACCCCAAAGAATTATAATAAAATCCTACTCCGAATTCTACTATGACAAAAGTTATATTCAGAGCGATGCCTATGATAAAAGCTTTATTGAGCGATGTCAACCGATGACTATGTTCGTGGTGATGATGAGGTTCCATATTATATATTGTTATTATATCTAATATACAAAAAACATCTTACCCGGAGATTAGTTCATCCTTTTCCACTTTTGGCAGTATTAACGACTGGTTAGTTTTTCCATAAACTTATTCCGGTCTACCACATAACGTATATGTGTTCCTTCACCAATTTTACCCTGTGAATCAGAGGCTACTACGGAAAATGTTAACTTTCGTCCCTCTACCTCAAGAAGTGTGGCTGTTACAAGAACCGTGTCTCCCAATGCAGTGGGTTTAAGATGTGTAGTCTGAATCATTGCTCCTACCGTTGTACTGCCTTCCGGCAGTTGATCTTCAACAGCAGACAAAGCTGCATTTTCCATGAATGCTACCATAGCGGGAGTAGCAAGAACAGGGAGATCACCCGATCCCATTGCCACTGCCAGATTTTCCGGTTTAACCACTACTTCCTTTATAAATTGCAATCCTTTTTCTAACATAATTTCTGATTCTATATTTTAGTTATGACTATTCTTCTTTTTAGCAGACTGGTAGAACAGAAATGCCAACAGAGCTAAAAAAGCCAAAAGTATCGTAATCATCTCTGTTGTATATGCCATTGGTTCTACCCATATTTCATGAAAGATATTCCAGCGTCCCAATACTTCTACAAAAGTCCAGAACACTACTACCGTAGCAATAGAAAAGCGCATGGCATATCCCCATTGAGCGATTTTCAACAGGCGTTTAAACATAAAAAATGAACCTGCCAGACAGCCGAAAGCAACTATAGCAGTAACAGGGCTATGCTCGCCGACAGAATTCTCATCATAACAGAAGAGCAGCACGAGATAGCTCGTCCACATGATGAGATTTAACTCCATAAAAGTAACAATTGATGTATGACGTGTCATCGGCCGTACTACAATCGTGGTGGTACTCTTACGGAAAAAGACTTTTTGAAGATAGGTAAAGAAGTCGCATCCGCTTTTTATACTGAAAATGTAAATCAACATAAACATCACCCAAAAACCGAAGGAGGAAGGCATGATTAAGTATTCCGGTTTTGTCACGACTTCACCGGCAGCGTTCAGCAATGGTTGCACTTCATAACGATGTGCATAATATACGTAGATAAACTCTACCCATCCGGTCCAGAAGAGTAGTCCTCCGAATAATCCCCATAATGTCTGTCGTGTATCTCCTTTTGCAAACACTCCAATAATCACCATCACCAGACCTACTGCTCCCATCGTGAAAGCCGCATAGTGAAGAGCTGTGGATGAGAGCACATGCTCCATAAAAATCATTAATGCATGCCCCAACGGCATAGTAAACAATACAATCAGGAAAGAAGTAATCCCTGTCAATACACTTTTTCTACTGTAGCCGCCTTTCATTTTCTTCTCATTTTAATTTTTTAATCATCAATTTAGTAAAAGACTGCAAAAATAACGAGTTAATCCACTCCTCCCAATACCTACATATAATTAAAGCCTCTCATTTTTTCATTTCTTTTAGGTATTTCCCCCGTATATATATCCCCGTAACTTTGCAGCTGGAAATTTAATTAATCATTATCTATCAAAATTAAGTATGAAAATCTTAAACTTTTGGATGGTTGCCCTTATGGCAATATCTCTTTCTTCTACTTTCGTTTCTTGTAGCGACAACGACGACGATGAACCTAACTTTGCCAAAGAAATAGCAGGAGCTTATAAAGGTTATTCAGTCGGCGCATGCAATATGTTCTCTGATTATTTGTTGGGTGATGAATCCACAGCAACAATCACTGCCAACGAAGATGGTACCATCAATTTGGTATATAAATCCGGATCTGGAGATTTCACTCTGAATAATTTAAAACTTTCTTCTAATAAGTCTTTCAGCGGTTCCGGTGAAGTTGCCATGTCTATGGGCGGCAGCACAGGCGGTAGCTACGACTACACATTAGAAGGTAGTGTAGATGGTTCTAAAGTGTTAAGTTTGAAAGCCAATGTTGATATTCCTGTACCTATGGGAAAAATGGAGATTGATTTCATACAAGGAGAAACTCCTGTTGGTTATTATATAAAAGATACTTATAAATACCAAACTAATTTATCTCTTTCAGTCACTACTCCAGGAGGAAATACCACTGAATCTACTGAGGATTGCAAAGTTATCATCGAAAACCCAACAGGCAGTACAGTAGATGTTACCATTAGCGGCTTCAATAACACAAGCGGTTCTATGAATTATTTTGAAAAGTTCACTGTAAAGGGAGTAAATGTTACTAAAGCAAACGACGGTAGTTACTCACTCAATATCGGTAGCTTTGAAGCAGACACCCAAAAGACTACAGGAGAAATTCTGGCAATCACCGGTACGAGTTTAAGCGGTACAGTTAAGTCAGACGGAACAACTACTATTACTGTAGTTTTTAAACCAGGAAGTATGCCATGGGACATTACAGCAGATTTTACTGGAAGCAATACTAACAGCGCACAATAAACGATTAAATAAGCAATGAAAAGAAGCAGGAACGCTATTTTCAAATATACTATAGTACTGGGAGCGGCAATGTCGCTCTCTGCTTGTAATGGAATATTTGAAAATATTTATGATGCCCCCATCGAAACGGAGATGGAAATCAAGGAGAACAGCTTTTCACAAGTCAAGACTGTTGAATATACAGAATGGGCCTACATTAACCTTTCGGAACGTACAGTTACCACCGTTAAAATCGGAGAGGAATATGAGAGTCAAATTCCTGATAAGTGGGATTTCGCTATTCATCGTTATGATATAAAAACCAATGAGGGTGCTGCCTACAAAACAACTTACACAAGTATCGACGAGTTTAAAGCAACAGGTAAACTGCCTAAAGCGGAAGATTTTGTAAAAGATGAATGGACAACCGATAAAATAGCTATTGACATGTCGGGCATGATGGACGGAAACATTATCTACACAGAGTCTTACCGTAATGCTGTTCTTTCCAGCTGGCTGGACGTTAATACCGCAACAATGCCTCCGGTATACACCATGTCAAACCAAGTCTTTTTGATACGTTTGAAAGACAATACATACGCCGCGATCCGTTTTACCAACTACATGAATGCCAGAGGTATAAAAGGATATATTGACTTCGATTTCCAATATCCGCTTGAGTTCGAGGACAACAACAATGAAACTAATCAACAAGAATGAAACCTACATTTATAATCTCATTATTGCTTTTTTCATTTATAGCAACTTGCACCACATTAGCACAACACTCAACTTATCACATCAGCGGACGTGTAACTGATACAGAAGGGGAACCTCTCCCCGGTGCAACGATTTCCATCAAAGGTAAAGGAACCGGAGCCGTCACATCCGTCGACGGCACATATACATTACAACTCCCCGGAACCGGTACATACCTCATCACCGCCTCGTATGTAGGCTATCAGCCACAAGAAAAAAGACTGACTGTAGGGAAAGAGAAAAGACTAAGTTTCCGCTTATCGGAAGATCAGTTTGACCTGGGAACAGTGGTTGTCACAGGTACACGTACTCCCAAATTACTGAAAGATGCTCCTATCATCACTCGTGTAATCACAGCAGACGATATTAAGAAGGTAGATGCAACCAACGTAGGACAATTATTACAATCGGAACTGCCGGGCATTGAATTTTCCTATTCAATGGATCAGCAGGTTTCTATCAATATGCAGGGATTCGGAGGAAACTCTGTACTCTTCCTGGTAGATGGCGAACGTCTGGCAGGGGAAACTTTAAACAACGTCGACTACAACCGATTGAACCTCGATAACGTGGAACGGGTAGAAATTGTAAAAGGGGCTGCCTCTACTCTCTATGGTTCCAGTGCAGTAGGTGGCGTAATCAACATCATCACCCGTGATTCCGAGGACCCATGGAATTTAAATGTAAACAGCCGCTTCGGTGAACATAACGACCAACGATATGGCGGAACTTTCAGTTTCAAAGCCGGTAAATTCAACAGCCAGACGAATGTGCAACATACAATGTCCGATTCTTACGACGTACCGGAAGGAGATGTGACAACCATCTTCGGAAACCGCACATGGAATGTGAAGGAACGTCTTGTTTACAGACCGATTGAACAGTTGAAACTGACTGCACGCGGAGGTTATTATTTCCGCGAACGGGATAAGACCGGAGACAGCAAAGACCGTTATCGTGATTTCAGCGGAGGTCTGAAAGCCAACTATGATTTCAACATCATGAGTAATCTGGAAGTTGCCTATACATTCGACCAATATGATAAAAGTGATTATCTGACCTCATACAAATACGATGTCCGCGATTACAGCAATGTGCAACATAGCGTACGCGCACTCTACAATTACACCTTCAACGATAAAAACATTCTGACCGTAGGAGGAGATTATATGCGTGACTATCTATTGTCTTATCAATTTACCAACAATGGAAGTTATACCATGCACTCGGCAGATGCATTCGGACAGTTCGACTGGAACCCGACCGAACATTTCAACGTAATCAGCGGGGTACGTTTCGACTATTTCTCACAATCTAACGTACGTCATATATCTCCGCACATCGGACTGATGTACAAAATAGCCAACTGCTCCCTCCGTGGCTCATACTCACAGGGATTCCGCTCTCCTACCCTCAAAGAAATGTATATGAACTTCGACATGGCAAATGCCATGATGATTTATGGTAATCCCGACCTGAAATCGGAGACGAGCCACAACTTCTCGCTCTCGGCGGAATATACCAAGAACCGTTACAATTTTACCGTTTCAGGATATTACAACCTTGTCAATGACCGGATCGACCTGACTTCATTCCGCGACACTGACGGAAGGTGGGCACAGCTATATATCAATACAGAGAAAGTAGACATCGCCGGTGTGGATATCAACGCCTCCGCCAAATATCCTTGTGGTCTGGGAATACGTGTTTCTTACGGATACCTCCACGAGTTTATGCGCGACGGACAAATGAAATTCTCCAGTACCCGCCCACATTCAGCGACCGCACGTATCGAATACGGCAAATCATGGGATAATTATCAATTCAATCTTTCCCTGAACGGACGTGCGTTATCCAAAGTAGAAACCAATAAATATGTGGGCAATAATCCGGATGAAGGGACTACCGGAGTGACTTATCCGGGATATACGATGTGGAACCTGACGTTGACACAAGGGATCTGGAAAGGAGTCAGCCTGAATATGGCCGTCAACAACATATTTAATTATGTTCCGAGCTATTATGACGCAAACTCTCCTTATACCCGGGGAACCAACTTCTCCATCGGACTTGCATTAGACGTAGACAGGTTCTTCAGAAAATAGAAAAGATAAAACTACATACAAAGCTAAAAATAAGAGAAATGAAAAAGAAAAGTAAAATCATCTTAGGTGTATGCATCGTTGCTGCAGCTCTGATAGGGATGTCCGTATGGAATACCTGGTTCAGTCCTACAAAGATTGCTTTCATCAACTTCCAGACCATACAGCAGGGAAGTATATCGAAAGCCAACGACAATTCATCCATCAAACTCAGTGAAGTATCGCTCGACAACCTCGACCGTCTGACCGGTTACGACATGGTATTCATCAACGGAATGGGTCTGCGTATCGTCGAGGAACAACGTCAACAGATACAACAGGCTGCCGACAAAGGTATTCCTGTATATACTTCCATGGCTACCAACCCGGCCAACAACATTTGTAATCTGGACAGCGTACAACAGAATCTGATACGAGGTTATCTGACTAATGGAGGAAAGACCAACTACCGGAATATGCTGAATTATATCCGTAAAGCTATTGACGGTAAAATCTCTTCCATACCGGAAGTGGAAGACCCGGCAGAAAGACCCAGCGACATGCTCTATCACGCCGGACTCACCAACCCGGATGATGAACTGGAGTTCCTCACCGTGGCAGATTATGAGAAATTCATGAAGGACAACCGTCTTTATAAAGAAGGAGCACGTAAAATCATGATAACCGGACAAATGGCTGATGCCACCGGACTTATTGAGGCTCTTGAAAAAGAAGGTTACAATGTTTATCCGGTTCAGTCAATGACGAAATTCATGTCATTTATTGACGAAGTGCAGCCAAACGCAATCATCAACATGGCACACGGACGCATGGGAGACAAAATGGTGGATTATCTGAAAGCTAAGAATATCCTCTTGTTTGCTCCGCTCACCATCAACAGCCTGGTAGACGAATGGGAGAAAGATCCGATGGGAATGGCAGGAGGATTTATGTCACAAAGTATCGTGACTCCAGAAATTGACGGTGCCATCCGTCCTTTCGCTCTCTTTGCACAATATGAGGATGAAGAAGGATTGCGCCATTCGTATGCAGTACCTGAACGCTTGAAGACTTTCGTATCCACAATCAATAATTATTTGAATCTGAATACTAAGCCGAACAGCGAGAAGAAGGTAGCTATCTACTATTATAAAGGTCCGGGGCAAAATGCATTGACCGCTGCCGGTATGGAGGTGGTTCCTTCCCTATACAATCTTCTGGTCCGCATGAAACAGGAAGGATACAACATATCCGGTCTGCCTGCAAATGCTGAAGAACTGGGTAAAATGATACAGGCTCAAGGCGCTGTGTTCAACTCTTACGCAGAGGGAGCCTTTAATGACTTTATGCAAAAAGGACATCCCGAACTTATCACCAAAGATCAATATGAAAGTTGGGTGAAAGAGTCACTCCGCCCTGAAAAATATCAGGAAGTGGTGGATGCTTTCGGCGAATTCCCCGGCAACTATATGGCGACTAACGACGGTAAATTGGGTATTGCCCGTCTGCAATTCGGGAATGTAGTCTTAATGCCACAAAATGCAGCCGGAAGTGGTGACAACTCCTTCCAAGTGATTCATGGCACTAATATGGCACCTCCTCATACCTATATTGCTTCCTATCTATGGATGCAACATGGTTTCAAGGCTGACGCACTGATCCATTTCGGTACACATGGAAGTCTTGAATTTACTCCCAGAAAACAAGTGGCATTGTGCAGCAACGACTGGCCGGATCGCCTGGTTGGAGCAGTTCCGCACTTCTATATCTACTCTATTGGTAATGTTGGTGAAGGAATGATGGCTAAACGCCGTTCGTATGCCACCATACAGTCGTACCTCACTCCTCTTTTCCTTGAAAGCAGTGTGCGTGGTATTTATCGGGAGCTGATGGAAAAAATCAAGATTTACAATAACTCTCACAAAGAGAATAAAGATCAGGAATCATTAGCTGTCAAAACGCTGACTGTGAAAATGGGAATTCACCGTGATTTAGGTTTGGACAGCATTGCCAACAAACCATATACGGAAGATGAAATCGCCCGTGTAGAAAACTTCGCAGAAGAACTGGCTACCGAGAAAATCACCGGACAACTCTACACAATGGGAGTTCCTTATGAAGCGGAACGGATCACTTCTTCCGTCTATGCAATGGCTACAGAACCTATCGCATACAGTCTGCTGGCTCTTGACAAGCAACGTGGTAAAGCGACAGATGCCGTTAGCAAGCACCGCAGCCTCTTTACACAACAGTACTTGACTCCTGCTCGCCATCTGGTAGAAAAGTTGCTCGCTAATCCTGCACTGGCCACAGATGAACTGATTTGTCGTACAGCCGGTATCACCGCACAGGAACTAGCCAAGGCTCGTCAAATAGAGGCAGACCGCAATGCTCCGAAAGGTATGATGGCAATGATGATGGCTGCATCGGCAAAGAGTGAACAATCCGACGAAAAGAAAGCAGGTAAAGGACATCCGGCATCTGTCTCCAAAGAGGGTTCTCCTCATGGTCAAATGCCCGAAAGCATGAAAGAGGCCATGAAGAAAATGGGCGCCAACATGGATCCTGAAAAAGCAATGGAAATGGCTAAGTCTATGGGAGCAAGTCCGGAAGCATTGAAGAAAATGGAAGCCGGAATGAAAGCTAATAAAGAAAAAGCTGCCGGATCTTCTGACAAACAGGGAAACAGTGGAAAGCAAGAAAAGCCTCAAGGTATGGCTGCCATGATGGCCGCTATGGGAAAAGCTCCGAAAGAATACAGTAAAGAAGAAATCGAACTGGCACTTGCCATCGCTGAAGTAGAGCGTACAATCAAGAATGTAGGCAACTACAAGAACGCACTTCTGAAAAGTCCCGAAGAAGAGTTAAGCAGTCTGATGAATGCATTGAAAGGTGGATACACCGCTCCTACTCCCGGAGGTGATCCGATTGCTAATCCGAATGCTTTACCAACCGGACGTAATATGTATGCTATCAATGCCGAAGCAACTCCTACAGAATCCGCTTGGGAAAAAGGTATCGCTTTAGCCAAACAAACGATTGATACTTACAAGCAACGTCACAATGATTCAATCCCACGTAAAGTGAGTTATACTCTCTGGTCTTCCGAATTTATAGAAACCGGTGGGGCTACTATTGCTCAAGTACTGTATATGCTGGGAGTAGAACCTGTTCGTGACGCATTCGGTCGTGTCAGTGATCTAAAACTGATTCCTTCAGCCGAACTGGGACGTCCACGTATCGACGTAGTAGTTCAGACTTCCGGACAACTCCGTGATATCGCCGCTTCCCGCCTCTTCCTGATTAACCGTGCAGTAGAAATGGCTGCGGCAGCGAAAGACGACAAGTTTGAAAATCAGGTAGCCGCCAGTGTGGTAGAAGCTGAAAGAGTGTTGACCGAAAAAGGTGTCAGTCCGAAAGATGCCCGCGAAATGGCTTCTTTCCGAGTATTCGGAGGTGCTAATGGCATGTATGGTACAGGAATTCAAGGAATGGTGGAATCCGGCGACCGCTGGGAAAGTGAATCGGAAATTGCAGATACTTACCTCAACAATATGGGAGCCTTCTACGGTGACGAAAAACACTGGGAAGTCTTTCAGAAATTTGCCTTTGAAGCAGCATTGAACAGTACTGATGTTGTCGTTCAGCCCCGCCAAAGTAACACTTGGGGAGCATTGAGCCTCGACCACGTATATGAATTCATGGGAGGTATGAATCTTGCCGTACGCAATATTACCGGTAAAGACCCGGACGCTTATCTTAGCGACTACCGGAACCGCAACAACATGAAAATGCAGGAACTTAAAGAAGCAGTCGGTGTAGAAAGCCGTACAACGATTCTGAATCCTACCTATATCAAAGAGAAAATGAAAGGCGGTGCTTCTGCAGCAAGCGAAGTTGCCCAGACTGTAACCAATACGTATGGCTGGAACGTGATGAAACCTGCCGCTATCGACAAGGAACTTTGGGATAATATATATGATGTATATGTCAAAGACGAATACAAACTGAATGTAAAAGACTTCTTTGAAAAACAGAATCCCGCAGCTTTACAGGAAGTGACTGCCGTTATGATGGAAACTGCCCGCAAAGGATATTGGAAAGCTTCTCTGGAACAACTCTCCAATATTGCCAAACTACATACAGACCTTGTCAGACAATTCGGTCCTTCGAGCAGCGGATTTACCGGAGACAATGCCAAATTACAGCAGTTCATCGCCTCTCAAGTAGATGCGCAAACCGCAGCCAACTACAACAAGGAACTGAAACAAATGAAACAAGCCACCCTGGACGGAGAAGCGACCAAAGGAGGCATGGTATTGAAGAAACAATCGAGCGATGCCGTACAAGGGGCACAGGAAGAGCAAAATTCTTTGAATGGAGGCCTTATCACAGGTATTGTTCTGGTAGCATTTGTTGTCATGTTGCTAATACTTAAAAAGAAACGGAAAAAGTAATGTAATATGGAGTTAATCATTCACATATTAATGCTGTTTATCGTGATTAACTGCAGTTTCAAACTCAGTTTCTGGAAACTTTGGCAAACCGTAATATACAGCCTGATAGCCGGTCTTTTTGTAGCCGGCACCTGGCAGTATGCTATTCTCCAGTCAAAGACACAGATTGCTGATTATCTGCAGAACACGGAAGCATTGCAAAACATGGCTATTATCATAACGCTTGAGTCAGCACTCTGCTTCGGCTATTGCGTGGCTTTCCTGCGCGGACTTTATGGTAAGAAGAATTTATGGTGGGCGGAATTACTTCGCTGGTATCCCAGCTTGTTGCTCTTCCCCGTATTATTCTACTATCTCACAGAAGCTATCTTCCGGTTACCTGGCGTAGACTTTTCAGTGACAGCCTGGTCACTTGCAGGGATAGTGGTTATCGCCATCCCATTATTAAGCCGGCTGATGAAGTATCTTGTACCCGAAGACGATCTCCGGTTGGAAGTTCATTTCCTTGTCAGCTTATTCATCTGTATCCTCGGACTACTGACCACTGTCAATGGGAAAACGACCTATGCTGCCACCGAGGAGGCACTCAACTGGAAAGCGATTATCTTGTCCATCGGTCTGTTCGTTGTCCTGTTTCTCATTGGATTTGCCTGGAACAAGCTGAAATGGCCTTTATTACAACGTAAAGAATTAAAAAAAAGAAGTAAAATCAATCAATAAAATATTATATGGAACTCATCTCTAAACTTTTATTCTGGGTAGCGAACAGTTTACTTATACCCGATATCATTATTTTGCTGTGCCTGTTCGTTCGTTCACTTATTTTGATCGGAGGCACCTACAACATGTACATGACCAAACGTAAAAATGACAAAGCACTGGACCAACTCATTAAAGATGCACGGATAGACGATCTGAAAGCAACTTTACCCGACAAAGACAATTCACTATATATGGGTTATCTCCGCGATCTGCTCTACCATCCGGCCAGTGCAGATTACTCTGACTTCCTGATAACAAAATTCGAGAATGAAGCAGAGAAAGATGTGTCTCTTTCTAAAATGCTGGCTAAGATAGGTCCGGTTCTCGGATTGATAGGAACATTGATTTCCATGAGTCCGGCACTTGTGGGACTTTCTACAGGAGATATCTCCGGAATGGCATATAATATGCAGGTAGTATTTGCAACGACTGTTGTAGGTTTGGTTATTAGTGCTGTGGGACTGATATCCATGCAGTTCAAACAACGTTGGTATGCCAAAGATGTCAACAACCTCGATTATGTATCAAGAGTATTAAACGAAACAACCGGAGAGTCCAATAATGAAAAGAAATAGAAGAGTCAGCAAATTCCTCAAAGAAGAGGATACCGACCCGCTAAGTGTAGTAGTAAACTTGTTCGACGTAGCGATGGTATTTGCCGTGGCATTGATGGTAGCAATGGTGATGCACATGAATATGACGGAAGTTTTCGGACAGGAAGATTTCACCATCGTGAAGAATCCTGGTAAAGAAAATATGGAAATCATCTCCAAGGAAGGAAAGAAAATCAACACTTACAAGCCTTCCGGTCAGAAAGAGGAGGATTCAGGGAAAAGAGGAAGAAAAGTAGGGATAGCCTACGAACTGGATAACGGTGAGATTATTTATGTTCCGGAATAACCATTAAAAGTATATTTCCTACCAATAATCAATAGTATCGGGCAGGACAATCCTATTCAGGCATTGTCTGCCCTTTATTTCTTTCATTTTACATTGATAACTATCAGAACAAAACATGGTTTCTTCTTTATCAAAACCCGACAAAAGACACACACATTATCGCAGAAATCTACTAATCATCTGCCTGTTATTAGGTATCGTTCTCATTACTTTCTGCTTTTTGCTTTGCCAGCACGACAGTCAGGATATGGACTGCGATTGCTTAAGATGCCTGTTAAGTGCTCCTCCCCAGGAGGGAGAGTATCTCTACAACCGTTATCTGCTCCTCATCAGTGTTCTCTGCTTCTTGTTAATATTCCTGCCCATTTATATATTCGAACATCGACAACATATAAAAAGGAAATAAAAAACAAGCCACCGAAATGAGTCACTCATTCCGATGGCCTATCCCCTTTAAACACCTTTAAACAAAATGAAAATATGCCTCATATACTAACTAAACTAACTAACCCTCGAGGCATATTTTAAAAGAGACTGTCGCATCAACCTCTTTTTATTGTAGATAGCTTTCGCTCTCTAATCTTATTTACGAGCTTCAGCAATATAGCCGAGAGCTTCTTCACATTTTGCAGTGACATAAGCCCAGTCTTCTGCTGCTACCTTATCTTTCGGGAACAGTTTAGAGCCCATACCTACGCAGAATACACCGGCTTTAATCCATGCAGTCAGGTTTTCTTTAGTAGGTTCTACTCCACCTGTTACCATCAGCTTAGACCATGGCATCGGAGCCATCAAACCTTTCACGAAGTTAGTTCCGTAAACATCACCCGGGAATACTTTGCAAAGATCGCAACCTACTTCCTGCGCAAAACCAACTTCTGACACAGAACCACATCCCGGAGTATAAGCTACCGAGCGACGGTTACATACCTTAGCAATTTCAGGGTTGAACAACGGACCTACCACGAAGTTAGCACCCAGTTGCAGGTACATAGCAGCAGTAGCCGGATCAACGATAGAACCGATACCGATTGCCATTTCAGGGCATTCTTTTGCTGCGAATTTAACGATTTCAGTAAATACTTCCTGTGCAAAGTCACCACGGTTTGTGAATTCGAAAGCACGAACACCACCGTCATAACAAGCCTTTACTACTTTCTTTGCAACTTCTGCATCTTTGTGATAGAATACAGGAACCATTCCTGTAGAGCCGATCTTATTCAATACGGCTATTTTATCGAATTTTGCCATCTTATTATTTACTATTTAAATGAATTGATTTTCTTTACTTTTCAACTCTCCAAATTATCTCTGTACGCGACCGCTTGCGTCACCACCAGCCAATGCTTCTACTTCTTCTACAGAAACAAGGTTGAAGTCACCATTGATAGTATGTTTCAATGCAGATGCAGCAACAGCGAATTCAAGAGCAGCACCCTGATTAGGTTTAGTCATCAAACCATGGATAATACCGCCGGAGAAAGAGTCACCACCACCTACACGGTCGATAATCGGATCGATATCATAACGCTTTGAAGTATAGAATTCTTCTCCGTTGTAGATCATCGCTTTCCAACCGTTGTGAGTAGCAGAGAAAGATTCGCGCAAAGTAGAAACTACATATTTGAATCCGAATTCTTTCATCATCTGCTGGAAGATACCTTTGTAACCTTCAGCATCTGTGTGACCAGCCTCAACGTCAGCATCCGGCTTGAAGCCCAAACAAAGTTCTGCATCTTCTTCGTTACCGATACATACGTCTACAAACTGCATCAACGGTTTCATGATAGACTGTGCTTTTTCTTTAGTCCACAGTTTCTTACGGAAGTTCAAGTCAACAGAAACAGTTACACCGTGACGTTTTGCAGCTTCACAAGCCAGACGAGTCAACTCGGCAGCCTTGTCAGAGATAGCCGGAGTGATACCAGACCAGTGGAACCAGTCAGCACCTTCCATGATTGCATCAAAATCGAAATCAGCAGCGTCAGCTTCAGCAATAGCAGAGTGAGCACGGTCATAAATAACCTTGCTAGGACGCATAGAAGCACCAGTTTCCAAGTAGTAGATACCTACACGGTCGCCACCACGAGCAATAAAGTCTGTCTTAACACCATATTTACGCAATGCGTTAACAGCAGACTGTCCAATTTCATGTTTCGGCAATTTAGTTACGAAATAGGCCTCATGTCCGTAGTTGGCACAGCTTACTGCAACGTTAGCTTCTCCACCACCATATACTACATCAAAAGAATCAGATTGAACAAAACGAGTATTACCCGGAGTTGATAATCTAAGCATGATTTCGCCTAATGTAACGACTTTCTTTCCCATAATCTTATGTTTCAATTTCTAAGTTATTAATATTATGAACTTTCAATTTATCATTTCAGCCCTATTTTAGGGGTTAACACACTGATAATACGACTATTAATCTATAAAAAGACTAACATCACATACCTTTCGTGTGCGGGCACAAAGATACAACAATTTTCGTAATTACAAAAATTGTTATATATTTGTATCGAAAATATTAAGATTATTATTGTGTGCGAGCACAAAAACCTATATAAATAAAGGTTATCGTATGAATAAATTGCCCGAAAGGATCAGGATCAAAGACATCGCCCGTCTGGCAGATGTATCAGTGGGAACAGTAGACCGCGTTATCCATGGACGTAGCGGAGTGTCGGAAGCCAGCAAGAAACGCGTAGAAGAAATTCTGAAACAGCTTGACTACCAGCCCAACATGTATGCCAGCGCTTTGGCTTCCAATAAGAAGTATACGTTTATCTGTCTGCTGCCGGAGCATCTGGAAGGCGAATACTGGACAGCGGTAGAAACCGGTATCCACGAAGCTATTGCCACCTATTCGGATTTCAATACTTCGGTGAAAATCAACTATTACGATCCGTACGATTATCATTCATTCGAGAATGCCAGCGAAGCCATTTTGGCTTTACAGCCGGACGGAGTGATGGTAGCTCCTACCGCTCCGCAGTATACGAAAGGTTTCACCGATCAGTTGCAGGCATTGGATATACCTTATATATATATAGACTCCAATATCAAAGACGTTCCTCCCCTCGCCTTCTTCGGTCAGAACTCACGCCAAAGCGGATATTTCGCTGCCAGAATGATGATGTTACTGGCACGGGATGAAAAGGAAATCGTTATTTTCCGCAAGATACATGAAGGAATTGTGGGTTCTAACCAGCAAGAGAACAGAGAAATCGGTTTCAGGCAGTACATGAAAGAACATCATCCGTCTTGTACTATACTGGAACTCGACTTGCATGCCGAACGCAACGACGAAGACAATGAGATGCTGGATGAATTCTTCCGTACCTATCCAACAGTGAAGAACGGAATCACATTCAACTCTAAAGCATATATCGTTGGCGAATACCTGCAAAGTCGCGGAAAGAAAGATTTCAATCTGATAGGTTATGACCTTCTGGAACGGAATGTCACTTGCCTGAAAGAAGGAAGTATCTCTTTCCTCATTGCCCAGCAACCGGAACTGCAAGGCGCCAATGGCATCAAAGCTCTTTGCGATCACCTTATCTTCAAGAAAGAAGTGACCTGCATCAACTATATGCCCATCGACTTGTTAACAGTAGAAACAATAGACTATTACCATAGCAAATAACAACAAAGTACAACTTTACAAGTACATTACATGGAAACAAAGTATTTAAGAATTAATCCTGCCGACAACGTTGCCGTTGCCATTGTTAACCTCCCGGCAGGAGAGCATCTTTCTGTAGATGGCATTGAAATCACATTGAACGAAGACATTCCTGCCGGACATAAATTCGCATTGAAGAATTTTGCTGAAGGCGAAAATGTAATCAAGTACGGTTATCCTATCGGACATGCACGGATGGCAAAGAAACAGGGTGACTGGATGAACGAAACGAACATCAAAACCAACCTCGCCGGATTGTTGGATTACACTTACAATCCGATTCAGGTTTCTTTGGATATTCCTCATAAAGATCTTACATTCAAAGGTTATCGTCGCAAAAACGGTGATGTAGGGGTAAGAAACGAAATATGGATTATCCCGACGGTGGGTTGCGTAAACGGTATCATCGGTCAACTGGCTGAAGGACTGCGTCGCGAAACCGAAGGTAAGGGAGTGGATGCCATTGTCGCTTTCCCACACAACTACGGTTGCTCACAACTTGGTGACGACCACGAAAATACGAAAAAGATTCTTCGTGACATGGTGCTTCACCCCAATGCAGGCGCTGTATTGGTAGTAGGCTTGGGATGCGAAAATAACCAGCCGGACGTATTCCGTGAGTTCCTGGGCGAGTTTGATGAAGATCGCGTGAAGTTCATGGTTACTCAAAAGGTAGGTGACGAATATGAAGAAGGAATGGAAATCCTGCGTGATTTGTATGCAAAAGCTTCTAAAGATGAACGTACCGATGTTCCTTTGTCCGAACTGCGTGTGGGATTGAAATGCGGTGGTTCCGATGGTTTCTCCGGCATTACGGCAAACCCGCTATTGGGTATGTTCTCGGATTTCCTGATTGCACAGGGAGGCACAAGCGTATTGACAGAAGTTCCGGAAATGTTCGGCGCAGAGACTATCTTGATGAACCGTTGCAAAAACGAGGAACTGTTTGAACAGACCGTCCATCTGATTAATGACTTCAAAGAATATTTCCTGTCACACGGAGAGCCTGTAGGCGAAAATCCTTCTCCGGGAAACAAAGCCGGCGGTATCTCTACTCTGGAAGAAAAAGCATTGGGATGCACCCAAAAGTGCGGAAAAAGCTATGTATCCGGCGTAATGCCTTACGGCGAACGTTTACAGAAAAAAGGACTTAATCTGCTTTCTGCTCCGGGCAATGACCTGGTTGCAGCCACCACCCTTGCAGCGAGTGGATGTCACATGGTGCTTTTCACCACCGGACGCGGTACTCCTTTCGGTACTTTTGTTCCAACCATGAAGATTTCCACCAATTCGACACTGGCTAAAAACAAACCGGGATGGATTGACTTCAACGCTGGTGTGATTGTAGAAAACGAACCGATGGAAAAGACTTGCGAACGCTTCATTGATTATATTATTAAAGTGGCAAGCGGTGAATTCGTAAACAACGAAAAGAAAGGTTATCGCGAAATTGCTATCTTTAAAACAGGGGTAACCTTGTAAACAGCTCTTTATCTGATAAAACAAATATATCGAAGATAAAAAGAAACATTGTTAGAACTATAGAGTTGCTATCCTCCACTCAATGATAAGTTGAACGGGATAGCAACTCTTTTTTGTATTACACCATATCGTCACCTGTTCTCTTAAAGGTAACACGGATTGTTTTATGAAAGGGTATAAAACGGGAAACCACAGCTATGACAACGGATATAACTAACAAATAACCCAGTATTTCTTTCAACGCAAGCAGCAGGCTTTGCTGTTGCAGGGTATTATATAAAGAGTTTGTTGCCAGCTGCACAGCTTCATTATACGGATGTCCTTGTGTAATTGCATTGTTCAGGGACTGGTTATAGCGTGTTGCCGACAACGGATCGGCAGTGGTGATAGTCTCCGATAGAGAATACATATATTTCTGCTGTAAGCGGTACAACACATTACTATAGAAAGAGGTTGCCAGGATAGGCGCCAATACGGAACGGAAAATAATCAGAAAGAAAGCGTTCGACAATAAGTATTTCGGATTCAAGTCTTCCACGGCAAACAGAGCGAAAGCTATAATCAAAGTCAACATACCCAACCCACGAAAGAATATAGGCAGGTAGAGCATTTCATACGTGCTATCCGGAGAGATGCCAAAATACAGGATCGCAAAGAAAATCACAAAACAACTCATCCCTCCCGCTATCAGAAAACGGAACCGCCAACGTTGCCATCGGAACCACCAGAAACAGATAAAAGCACCGACTACATATCCCGGAAGCAAATAAATATAAAGGGAATAGGTATGCGTAGTATCTACTTTCAGAATGACAGTCAGATAGTTAGTCAGCAACGTGGTCGATGTACTGAAAAACATCACAAGCATCATATAGAAATAGCCTATAATCGCTTTGGGCTGGAATAAAGGAGCCAGACTTACATAAGGATTTTCCGAACGGCTCTGATACCAGATGAACAACGCAATCAACATAGGCGCTATGATGATATAGGCACATATCTTACCGGAAGCCATCCAATCGAGCACTTTCCCATAATTGATAACGTACATCAGCATCAGTAACCCTGCTGAAATAACAAACATCTCACGAATGTGCAGATCAGACCATGCGACAACTTTAATGGGACGGTTATGACGGAAACAGATGATAACAAACAATATGGAAATCAAAATCAGTACCATCATAAAGTAATACATATACTTCCAGTTATAATGATACGCCAGTAAAGCCGTTACCAGCATCGAAGCCTGTCCTCCACCGTAAACCAACGGATAAAAATAAGAATAGAACTCGCTACGTACATTCTTCGGACTGAAAATCTTTTGGGCATAACGAATAAACCACAACATAAGAAATCCTTTCAGAAAACCGACAGCAAAACTGCAAACAATCAGAATATCTGCGTTTTGCGTACGTGCGCAAACCCAACTCAAGAAGAATTGCAGTACCAAATCAATCAATAACAGAGACTTCACAGAAAAGGCTGCCAGCACTTTAGGAATAATCGGATAAGCGATAGCCATGCCCGCCGAAGCGGCATAATACCCCATCGTTATATCCTCCGAATTAGTGCCCAGCGTGTTTGATACTTCCAGCATACTGCCTGTATACGAGCCATTGAGCATAGTGACCGGGAGAATCACGACGAAAATACTGATAAGTCCAAGCCAATCGGGCACCCATTGACGAACAGGTGCCTCCAATTCTTTCATGGTAATCATTTGCGTAGAGCTTCTGTTTCCACCATCATCCCGGCTCTCAACTGCGCCATTTCTTCCGGAGAAACATCTTCCAAGTCAATCCGCACAGGTATTCGCTGTTGTACCTTTACAAAGTTACCGGCAGAGTTATCCGTAGGAACCAGGGAATATTTAGACCCGGTTGCTTCGGAAATCGCGGTGACCTCTCCGTGAAAAGTCTTTCCGGGCACTGCATCTACTTTTACACGTACTTGCTGACCAATATAGATATTAGCAATCTGCGTTTCTTTATAATTAGCGGTAATCCATTTATCCTTGTTACGCACCAGATAAGAAATTGTCTGCCCGGCCGGCACATACTGACCGGGTTCAAGCGTGCGCCTGCCCATATATCCATCATAAGGAGCAGTGAGAACCGTATAAGAGAGATTCAACTTCGCCAAATCCAAATCTGCTTCTTTCCGCAAAATAGCAGCCTCCGCACCGGTTGTCTTCTTGCTTGTTTCCGCATATTGTGATAATGCCGCCTGTTTCTGCGCAACTAATGCCTGATAACGTGCCTTTGCCGCTTCATAAGCAGCTTTTGTCTGTTCATACTGCTGTTCCGGGACTGATTCTTCTTTCAACAGACGTTCAAAACGATGATAATCCTGTTCCAATTGCCAGAGTTTTGCTTTCGCTTCGGCAATGTTGGCATCCTGTACAGCAATATTCGTATGGGAAGTTTCAATTCCCGAATGAAGTACATCCTGCGAACCATGCGCATCCAATAATGCAGCTTCCGCTTCTTTCACCTTAATCTGATATTCACGATTGTCAAGCACCAGCAGCGTATCTCCCTGACGGACATATTGATGCTCCTTAAAACGCACCTCCTTTATATAACCCGAAGCCCGGACATTCAAAGGAGCCACATATTGATCTACAAAAGCATCATTCGTCACTTCGTAATTAACGTAACGCCAAAAGTAAGTAGCCGTCCACCAAAGCCCGGAACCTGCCAAACAGATACATACCAAATTTAAAACGATATTACGAACTCTTACTTTTTTCAGCTTCTGCTGTTTTTCTTTCAATTCATTTGCCATAACAATTCATCCATAAAATCATAAATCTAAAATCATAAATCTCCACAAGCCTTCTGAAGTTGATAATAAGTATAAATCACACGAGTACGCGCATTGACCAACTGCAATTCTACATTCAAACGGACGGAATTTGCATCAAGCAAATCAGTCAGGATAGCCAACTGATTCAGGTAACGATTCTGCATGATACGATAATTCTCTTCCGCTTGTCGGACTGACAGCTTTAGAGCTTCCACCCTTTGCAACGCTTCCCGGTGGCGTAAAAAAGCCGAACGGACATCGACGCGGATTCCCTGCATCTTCTGCTCTTCCTCATTTTTCCGCAAGGATACCATCAGTTTGCTCTCTTTTATTTTATGGTTATTCTTGTACAGTGACGATAAAGGATAGGAAACCGACACACCTACATTCCAGTTATTATTATACATATCTGCCAACGTACGTGAGATGGGGCGTGCCAAAGTATTCGACGCATAAAGCGACACACTGGGAAGAGAAAAGGACTTGGCAGAACGGATTTCATTCCTCGCCAATTCTGTTTGTGCACGAAGCAGCTTCATCGCCGGATCATTCGCATAAGCCTGAACAATATAATCATCATACGGCTGCAAGGCAACTGCCTGATAAAGAACAGTGGTATCGGGTTTTAATAATAAATTCTCATCCTGTCCCAATAAGATATCGAGTTGCTGCGATACAAGCGCAATGCTGTTTTCCGTTTCCTGTAGAAACAGGCGATCATTAGTCAACTGCATTTCGCTCCGCAACACATCATTGTTCGTTATCAAACCCTCCTTTTTCATCCGCCGTATATCGTGTAGCCGGAGTTCCGACTCCTCAATATTCCGCACCATTACTTCATGCTGCTTAAACAGACTAAACAGATTCATATACTGGTTCAATAACCTTAGCTTTATTTCCGCCTGATCGGTCAATGTCTGTAATTCGGCAACTTGTTTTTCTATATCCGCCTTATGAATAGCACTTCGGATTTTACCACCCTGATAGAGAGGCTGCGCAAAATCAATCGCATAGTTTTGTGACCAGTCCGGTGCTTCCGGATAGACAGGATCGGATAATCCCCGTTCCCAAACGATGGGTTGTCCTACAAATCCCCCTTTCAGTCCAATCTGCAGTTCCGGCAACTGCGCAGAACGTGCGGTTCGCATCCGCTCCTGTGCCATGGATTCTTTCATTGCATCTGCCTGAAGTTGCAGACTATATTGCACTCCCCGTTCAAAAAGCTGATCGACAGTAAGGAACAAAGAATCTGTTTGTGCGTTGATGGAGGAAGTGACCCAAAGCAGGCAGGACAAAGCTGCCCCATATTTTTTATACATTTTCAAGTACATCGTATACACCTTTTAATTCAGATAACATCGTTTCAATGCTTTCTATACCAATAATCTTTTCTGCGTATACATAAACCTGATCGAGAATCGGACGAATCTGGTCTTTAAACTCCTCCCCTTCGGGAGTCAGGAATACCAGTTTATTACGACGGTCGGCGGGATCTTCTTTACGGTACACATATCCTTTCTTCTCCAGATTATTCATCAAATTGGTCAGACAGGCTTTATCTTTTGCAATGCGTTCTGCCAATATCTGCTGACTGATTCCCTGCTCGTGCCATAAACTACTCAATACCTGAAGCATCTCAAACGTAATACCCGCATTATTTTTTCTCAATGTCCGTTGCATAGATCGGCGGAAAGCCATACGGGTACGAACAATCTGCAACATGAGTTCTCTAAACTCTGCTCCTTCTCTCATTTTCTATAACCTTTTACCTGTTTCGTTTCGGTGGCAAAGTTATATATTTTCACCGAATTAGTCAAACATTTGACTAATTTCATTTTCACACCATGTAGACATAATTCCTGTCCATTCGTTTATTCATTCATTAAATCACTATATATTAATGCATTAACATAGTACTCCAATCTTTATTATCAAAATATTCAAGCAAAAAGTTTGTTCATCTGAAATCTTTTATTTTACTTTGCACTACAAAGTACTTTTTATATAAATAAAGATAAAGCATTAGAATCGGTAAATGAGATAAAAGAGTTGATGGAAAAGTCCTCAAAGTTTATCTCTCTAAGTGGTCTCGCTGCAACCATGGCGGGCATTTACGCATTAGTTGGCGCATATATCGCCACACAAGTTATTACACCGGGCACTCATTTAATTGTTGCCCTTGAATTGATGGCTATAATAGCCTCGCTCGTATTGGTAGCTGCTGCGGTCACTGCTTGCATCCTGTCCTATTACAAATCCAAGAAGACAGGGCAAAAATTTTTCAGTCGCCTCACTTACCGGGCATTGTGGAATTTCTCTCTTCCGATGCTGACCGGAGGTGTTTTATGTATTTCCATCCTTATGCACGAGTATTATGACATTCTGGCTTCTGTCATGCTTCTATTCTACGGGCTGGCACTAGTCAACGTTTCCAAATTTACTTATTCCAGCATCGTATGGTTAGGCTATGCCTTCATCTGTTTGGGCGTCGTAGACTGTTTTTGGGAAGGTCATTCATTATTGTTTTGGACCATCGGTTTCGGCGGTTTCCATATCCTCTATGGTATATTGTTCTATTTACACTACGAAAGAAAAAGATCATAAATGATAGAAGCATTCCAATATATTAATAAAGCATTCGAAAGCAAGGTCCGACTAGGCATCATGGCTATTCTGATGGTAAATGAGGAAGCTGATTTCAATTTTCTGAAAGAACAGCTCTCTCTGACCGACGGTAATCTTGCCAGCCATACTCGTGCCCTGGAAGAACTGGGATATATCGTATGCAACAAAAGTTTTATCGGACGAAAGCCACGGACTGTTTTTCAGGCAACCGCGCAAGGCAGAGAAGCTTTCAAATCGCATATTGAAGCCTTAGAGAAATTTCTAAAATCAAAATAAATAATTCATCAAAACACTACTGGCTTATGGACGCTTTCAATGAAAATTCAAATGAGCAACAGGCACAGCAACCTATGGGATGCCTCCACCGTTTCTCCAAAACAATCAAGGTTGTCATCATCGGATTATTAATCCTTCTCTTGATGATACCCATGTTCATGATTGAGAATCTTATTTCCGAACGGGGACGAACCCAGGAAGAAGCTATCGACGAGGTAAGTGAAAAATGGAGTCTTGCACAGACCATCACTGGCCCTTACCTGAATCTCCAGTATCCGGTTGTCACTGAAAACAACGGTGAGAAGAAGGTTTCCATCAAAGACCTGATACTTTTTCCTGACGAGCTTATGGTCAACGGACAACTGAAGACTGAAATCCTGAAAAGAAGTATCTACGAGGTCAACGTATATCAATCGGAACTGACATTGAAAGGGTCATTCAGTTCGGAAGAATTGAAAAAAAGCAGAATAGATATGGAACAGCTGCAGTTTGACAGGGCGGCTATTTGCTTGAACCTAACCGATATGCGGGGTATCAGCGAACAAATCAGCATCACCTTGGGAGATTCTGTTTATATATTCGAACCGGGTATGGACAACAGAGGAATAGCTAACACCGGAGTTCATGCGATCGCTAATTTGTCGGAGTTGAAGCAGAACAAAAAACTGCCATACGAAATAAAAATCAAACTGAAAGGTTCACAGTCACTCAACTTTATTCCATTGGGTAAAACAACCCGTGTAGATCTGAAAGCTAACTGGAATACACCTAGCTTTACCGGGAACTATCTGCCTAACAACCGGAATATTACGGAGAAGGAATTTTCTGCGCAATGGCAAGTTTTAAACTTGAACCGGAATTACTCGCAAGTGATGGTTGACTACAACACCTCGAACATCAAAGATATTGAAAATTCCAGCTTCGGTGTGAACTTCAAAATTCCGGTGGAACAGTACCAGCAGTCTATGCGTTCCGCAAAGTATGCCATTCTGATTATCCTACTGACTTTCGGAGTTATCTTCTTCACTGAAATCATGAATAAGACCCGTATTCATGCCTTGCAGTATTTATTGGTAGGACTGGCACTCTGCCTATTCTACAGCCTGCTCCTCTCCTTCTCTGAACACATCGGTTTCAACCCTGCCTATTTGTTATCTTCTGCACTGACTATTATACTGGTAGGCGGATACATGTTCGGAATCACCAAGAAAAAGAAACCGTCATTAATCATGTCCGGACTATTAGGTATACTTTATCTTTATATATTTGTTCTTATTCAGCTAGAAACTTTTGCGTTACTGGCAGGCAGCTTGGGATTATTAATTATCCTTGCAATGGTAATGTATTTTTCAAAGAAGATAGATTGGTTTAATGAATAAATCATTGGGGGAAATTCACATCCTGATCCAAAAGGAGAATCAGACGATGATGATCGCTTCCTTTCTATCCATATTACTACAAGGGGAAACGAAAGCTAAGATTAATTACGGTGCCTGATAATAACCATAATGGAACTGAAATACTTAACAAATGGCTTTTTTCTTGTATTTTTTAATAAGCAATTCACCCTTCACCTTGCTCCGATACTTTTTATTCATCGGAGATACAGGGTGAAGGGCTAACTCTTCACCTACCCTTCCACCAGGATCAATATTTCATTAGCTATAAGCATAATTCTTTTTGCTATAATGATATTTGATTTTGCTATAAGCTAATGAAAAGATGCTAATAGATTATTTTTTTCTTCTCAATGTTTATTTCAAATCATTACAGTGATTATTTCAATTTCATCATCTTTTTATAATGCTCTGAATAACCCATTTCTAGAAAAACCATTTTTAGCCCATCCATAAATATATTGTAATCAAAATCTTTAAAGTCATTAATATTTTGACCAAGAGAATGAGACTCTCTATTAATATAACGTTGGAAAGCTTGATATTTGGGTTGCTTGAATTTATCTTGAATAAAGACATTATTCAAATCCCTCTTTTCTACAAAATTGAAGAAATATTCTATAATATTCCTCATGCAATTGGCAATCAAGGCAGGATGCGTATCAGGATCTTTGATAGTCATCCAATATGTATGATAATCACTTTGAATATGTTCATAATGCATAGTCTCAATTTTACTACCTGCCACAGATTTAGAAACCCTGAATAAAGATTGGTACGCATGACGTTGTGGTTCACGCATATCCGTCATCTCATAGAAAAAATAAAGACTATGAGTTAGAATAAAAACCTGTTCAAACTTACGCTTCATTAAGAAGCCAGTTTCCTGCGTGCTATCTTTAATAAGTTCAGGATAAAAAACGTTTTTCAACAATCTACCGATGTTGAACACATACATGGTGGACAAGCTTGAAACAGGATCATCAATAACAATAATACGCTTCTTCTGCGTCTTACTCCTATCCAGTATTCCCTGACATGTTTCCACAAAATACAAAACACTGATAATAGTTCTTTCCCCTTCACTTAACGTCTTGAATACAGAACTTCCATCTTCTCCTCTCACAATACGATACAAGCCCTCTTCTCTGCATTTTGTGATTTTAAAGTCTATTATTCCCATGTCAACCAACATAGTATTTATATGGTTAATGGACTCCTCTATATTTACAATGCTTTGCTGTTCTGCTTCTATAATCGCCTTTTGTTCATCTATCAGACTTTGAACATGTTGTTTTGCAGTTTCGCATGCTCGTATTTTATTTTCAGTAGAAGCCTTTTGATTATTATAGTCAGTAACAGATTGATCATAATCATAACGCAGTCTATTCCAGAATTTTTTCTTTATAATAGCAAGTTCACCATCAATACCTACCACTTTTTTATTGAATTCTACAATAATAGCATTAGCTTGCTGTATAATACTATTAACAACACCTAATTTGGTTGAAGTATTTTCTAATTCAACTATTTGACTTGGGGTTTGATACTTCTTACGTATTTCAATCAGATTAGAGTTTACCGCTTCTTTATATGCTCTAAAGGCCAATGCAAAGGTCTGCTCTAACTCATGGATAATTGGAATATTAGTAAAAGCATCAATATCTGGAATTAAATCAATAGAGTCTTTGTATGCCTTTCCCTTACTCTCTATATCTGCTACTGCTTTTTCATAATCTTCATTAAAATATGACCTTAGTTCCGCTATTATATCATCGTCAAGATATGGCCTCTGACAAAATGGACAAATATCTTTTGTATCAAAACTTAAGCCAACCTTTACCCAATCCGAATTATGAAGACTATCTATCAATTTAGCAACACGACTATTAGCATTTCCAGTTATAACCTCTTTAAATAAAGAATCTATTTCAATGCCTCCTGCAGAAAATGTGATTTCCTGAATAAGTGGGATTTGAGTCCCTTTAGCTTCATTCAGTCGTTGTATTTCTTCTTTCAATTGATCAATAGAATCAACAAGCTTATTAGATGGTTTTTCCAACCCAACGATATGATTCAGCAATAATTCTTTACTGCTTTTCAAACCTGTAAAACAATACTCCAGAACTCTATCGCCACCAGTGTATTGTGTTTTAATTTGCCAGAAACGATTAGCAAATATTGATTTTGTTGAAGTCCAAGCTTCTAATTCTTTTTCTTGTAGTAATTCTTGTTTTTGAAAATCTCTGTTTGCAACTTGCAATGCAGCATTAGCAGCATCAATTCTTTTTCTAGCTCCTGCATTCTCCTTTGATAAAGAGAAAATACCTTTTTGAGTATCGGAACTATAGAACACATCATTCACGTAGTTCTCATTATAAACGAGAATTTCTTCTGCATCTTCATCTAACAATGGCGAAATAGAACATTCTGCGTATTCATTATCAGTTCTCTTTCTAAGGAATTCTGACAATGTACTTTTTCCGGAGCCATTAAGTCCATAGATCAAGTTTATATTCTTGTCAGTTTCAAAAATAGCCATATTCTTATAACTGGCGGGACCTTTTATCGAAATTTTATTAATCATACCTTTGAAATTTTGTCGTTATCAGTACTACATCCATTAATTACCTTCATAAATTCATAACCATCCATCATGTCAAGTTCTTTATCAACTATTCTCATTCCACCAATACCTATTGCAATCCTCAATGCGTCATTTGGGTGTTTCATTACACATTCAATAACTAATCTGCCCCAAGAACCATCACAATCAGCAGCTGTCTTTTCTAAAAAAACATTTTACTCCTATAGACAACTCGACAAGAGCCTCTTTCGATAATGAAGTCGAAACAACTATATAAGCCGAAATTGCAGCATATATACTCATATCTCAAACTATTTACTTTTAAAAGTAAGCTTATATACTTACTTCTACCAATAGTAAGTTCAAAAATACGAATAGTATTTCGTCCACACAAATTTCACATAAAGAAACTTACTATTTTAATATAACTCCCCATTGTCAAAACAAAACTGAAGTACAAGAAATCCGAATAAAAGGCGGGTGAAATACAAACCCTTCACCCGCTATCACCGATGAATAAGAGTTTTTAAAGAAAAAGTGAAGCCTTGGAAAATAAATCAAACTTCTTATGTATAATGCACTTTAAAGCTATGCTTTAGCATCCTTAAAGCATAGCTTTGGCAGTCATAAAGCATAGCTTTTTAAGCTCATAAAGATTAGATAATATAACCGAATATTTATCCCTCCATCCAAACGATTGGATACCCCAACTCTCTTTTGATTGCTTCCATTTCTGCACTGTGCCACATTTCATGTTTAAAGCTCCACGACAATGCTTCATATTTAGTTTCTGCAACAGGATGTTTAAACGGGAGAGGCTGCAAGCACTCTGCCAAAACATCATCATTCAGAGTTTCCAGATTCTCGATACAGATTTGATGAATTATTTCCGTTTGTTCTCTCAATTCAGCAACTGGAATCAAGCCCTCTTCTATGGAACGATGCAATGTTCCCATACCATTGAATATTCTATTATATTTTTGGATAGGCACTAACCGCCCCACCTTTTCGTTCACCCCGGTAACAGCTGTCAGTGTATGAAAATTCTGTGAAACAAGCAAATGTCCCACTTGCCAAATAAAGTTAGAATCTGTTCCTTCAGGAATAACATACCACAAATCTTCCGGCAATTCAGACATCAAACGATTCACAAATGTGCGAGCTTCTATAATCTGCTCCTTTAAAAAGTCAATTTTACTCATAACTATATGTTTTTTAATTATACATATAGTTAGTGGAAAAGCAAATGAGCTTTGTGACAACTTACTGCAAGAATTTCTCCCAATAATTTTTCCTCGGCAGTTCTTTTTCAAACTTCCTGTATAAATCGGCAAGCCTCATCATTCGTTGCACCATTGTATATTCTTTATCCATATCAATAGAATATACCGGTTTGCAAATGCGACATTTACAAGCACCATCGGGATTATATAACGGGCAAGTATCATTCATAAAAGCTGTGATTTTCTGAATGGAACGATTATAGATTTGCCGCACATTACTTTCTTTCAGTTCCATGATTTCGCTAATCTGTCGATAAGGTAACCCAACATTTTCTCTAAAGATAAAAATCAGACGAGCATCATTATTCAGACAATGATTTAAAGCCGTGATACACCAGTCACACCTTTCTTTTATCCATTCCCGCTTCTCTTCTTCCCCACCGGAATATTCGATTTCCGGTAACGAACGGAAATATTCGATTTCTGACATTTTCACCTGTTTTTCACATGCTGCATATCTGCCAATAGTGCGACGAGCGATAGTATATATCCATGTAGAAATCTCCGAATCACCTTTAAAGCTACTGATACTTTTGCAAAGTTCATACCACACTTCCTGTGCTGCTTCGCAGGCGATTTCTTTATTCTGAATCATCCGGTGAGCAATCATGGAAATCATATTTCCATATTCTTTCACCAAATGATTGATATCTATTTCCATCATCACACACTAAAATGTTTTCTTCAAATATATCATATCCACCAACTGCACACCATCCTCATACATCGGATGATCGTAGTTGTCAGTAAAGAAATTCTTTATCCGGTGAGAAATCGCAAAACCACAGTGTTCATAGAAAGATCTGGAAGAAGGTACATCTCCTGTGCCCACCAACATTTCAGAGCACTTCCCCTGATAATATTCAAATAAAAACTCGATTAAACGTTTTCCATATCCCTGGCGTTGGAAGAAAAGAACAGTAGCAATATTCTTGATTTCATAAACACTTTCCCCCTCACGTGTCACCACACAAAGAGCTTTCAGCCCGTCATCATAAAGAACAAACATGTCACCACGTTCCAAATATCGGTCAATCATATCCTCTTGTTCATCAGCCAAGAGCAACAGTTCGAGAAATTCTTTCTTATCTGAAATAACTTTTTTTATCTCCATATTATCCAGTTTGCCATAAAGATATAAAAAACTAAAATACCAAACTCTACTTTAACGAAACTTATCCTGATATTTGGAATAAATAGATTATCTTTGTCTATGGAAATGGTAATACACTAATAATTATAATTATGAAAGAAGAAAAAAAATATCAGAAGGAAAAGAAGTCAAAGCCAAAGCGCAGAAATCGAAAAAAAAGAAAGTGAGCAAAATGTGGGAAGCTGCAATGAAACTTAAAGGAAGTCTTATAGTGAATGACCCTAAATTTTTGCTATAAGATGCGATATCTCATAGACACAAATATATTTGTCTATTTAAAGATGTTGCCGCAATTATACAAGAACCCGATACACTGTTGTATATGAGCGTAGAATCTGTCCGTGAATTAATCGTAGGGTATCGGAATAAAGGTTTGTGCTCCAAACGCTGGAAGTCAGTAGAAGCAATGGTTACTTCAATTGAGAAGGAGTTTTACATCAAAATACTTCCTTTGAAAAAAGAGCACATGCAGACTTATGCACGATTAGAAATTAATGAAGCACAAGGACATAAAGACCCTTCCGACCACGTTATTATCGCCCATGCCATCACCGAACATCTTCCACTCATTTCAAGTGATACCCGATTTGAATTTTATCGCGCTCAAGGACTTGATTTGATATTTAATAAAAAATGATGAACGCTATGCATGTATTTGCCGGTGTTCTAAAATAGTATCCATATTCTCCAAAGCCCATCCCACCAGTCCTTCAATATGAGGAATCAAAGTGCCACCCGTATCTGTCAGACAATACTCCACACGGGGAGGTACTTCAGCATATACTTTCCGTTCAACCAATCCATCTGATTCCAGAGTACGCAATGTTACAGTCAACATTCTTTGTGAAACATCTTCTATCGTTTTATGAATATCACTAAAACGCATGGTGCCGTTTGCGTTCAGCGTAATAAGCACCAGCATCGACCACTTGTCTCCCAAGCGACTAAGCACATCTCTTATCGGACAATTTCCTATCGGATGAAAGTTTTTCATTCTTTAACGTTTTGTATTTTATTGAGTTCCAACAATAGTTACCTCTATGTAACTTCCTTATTTTCAAGTACGTTATTGCATTTCTCAAACTAGAAAGATACATTTGCATCACAAAAGTAATAAACTTACTAATAATAACTATTGTTTCATTTAAATAATTATGATTATGGCAAAGAAAGTTGCAGTTTTAGCAGTGAATCCGGTAAATGGTTGTGGATTATTCCAATATTTGGAAGCGTTTTTCGAGAATGGCATTTCATATAAAGTATTTGCCGTATCGGATACGAAGGAGATTAAAACAAATTCAGGAATCAGCCTGACAGCAGACGATGTGATCGCTAATTTGAAGGGACACGAAGATGAATTCGATGCACTCGTTTTCTCTTGTGGGGATGCAGTACCTGTATTTCAGCAGAATGCAGATAAACCCTATAACGTAGATTTGATGCAAGTCATTAAAACTTTCGGAGATAAAGGGAAAATGATGATCGGACATTGTGCCGGTGCAATGATGTTTGACTTTACCGGAATTACCAAAGGGAAGAAAGTAGCAGTTCACCCATTAGCTAAACCAGCTATTCAAAACGGAACAGCTACCGATAAGAAATCAGAGATAGATGGCAACTTTTTTACTGCTCAAGATGAAAACACCATTTGGACAATGATGCCACAGGTTATCGAAGCATTAAAATAATGTTCGCAACGTAGATATAAAACAATAAATATAAACATTATTATATTAATCTACGCATCCGAAGATGAAAAAGCACGTTCCTTTAAAAGCAACAGTGTGTTTCTCGGTGTGCAACGGGTCGTTTCTTTTAAAGGAACGACCCGTTGGTTTTAAAGGAAAAATGCACATTTATGGCGCATTAATAATCAATCACTTACAGATTCAAAAAATTCAAAGACCGACTAACTTCCCCAATCATTATTCAATTCAATAAATCCGTATAAGCGTCCACTCCTTTATTTCTCAAATGATTATTGTTAGTTAACTAAAATCCAAGAGAAATATCATATATCACATTCTCTTTTCGTACCAAAAAAAAGAAAAACGGAACATTACAAAAAATCTGAAACAGCGTTCATCATTTTTTAAAAGTCCGTATATTAGCAGCTTGAAGACTTGAAAGAGATAAACAGCATACTCCTTCCGAGTTTAAATAACCAAACAAGATGCCTAAAACAATATGATTAGAGAAAGAGAGAATTACAATGCATTTTTACTTCATTTTTTAGAAAGACTGAATAGCTGTGACTCTATTGAGAAAAAAATCACAGAATCACTTACGGATATTTGCGAATACTATGGCTTTAAAAGAGGATTCATTTATCAAACTGACGGATTTCGCTACTTCTATCTAAAGGAAACTGTCGGAAATAACGACAACGTTTTGCGACAACGTTTTGAAATCAGCGAAATGACCAATCAACATGTTGTCCGTGCAAATGGAAAGAACAAACCTTTTTATGCTTGCAGAAACCAAAATACTTCTTGGGATGATGTAGACATCGTGGATTTCTATAAAGTCGATTCATTACTAATCCGGCAAATCCAAGACTCCGAAGGAAAAATTATCGGATTCATCGGATTTGGAGACAGAGAACATGCAATATCTTTCACCGATGAAGAACTGCAAATGATTCATCTCATTTTAGGCTCCCTCTCCAAGGAAATAGCAGTGCGGGAATATAAAGAAAGAGAAGTACGGGCGAGCAAGACGTTAAGCAGCATCATGAATAATATGGGGGTTGACATCTACGTAAACTCTTTTGATTCCCATGATATGCTATATGCCAATGAATCTATGGCCGCTCCTTATGGAGGTATCGAACACTTTGAAGGAAAAAAATGCTGGCAGGCTCTATATAAAGATAAAACCGGAGAATGTGAGTTTTGTCCTAAGAAACATTTGATAGATGAAAACGGGCTGCCAACCAAGGTATATTCCTGGGATTACCAACGCCCGTTCGACAAATGTTGGTTCCGGGTATTCAGTGCAGCATTTGCCTGGATAGACGGACAGATGGCACATGTGATTACCAGCGTTGATATTGACCACCAAAAAACAATAGAAGAAGAACTAAGGATAGCCAAAGAAAAAGCGGAAAACCTGGACCGCTTAAAATCAGCCTTCCTCGCCAATATGAGTCATGAAATCCGTACTCCGCTCAATGCGATTGTCGGCTTTGCCAGTTTACTGGTCGAATCGGATGACAAAAAGGAACGTCAGGATTATGTCGATATCATGCAAGAAAACACCGAACTTCTTTTACAACTGATATCCGACATTCTCGACTTATCAAAAATAGAAGCCGGAACACTCGACTTCACCATGGATTATCTGGACATTAAGAGCTTCTGTGAAGATATTATACGCAATTATGATATAAAAGAAGATAAGCCGGTACCAGTTTTACTAGCCCCCACCCTACCCAATTTTTATATCTATACTGACAAGAAACGCCTGATGCAGGTTATCACAAACTTTATCAACAATGCCCTCAAATTTACAAATAAGGGACAGATTCTTCTTGAATATCATCTGAAAGAAGATACCTGTGAAATTGAATTTTCCGTAGCTGATACAGGAATGGGGATTGAACCGGACAAAGTAGACCGGGTATTCGACCGCTTTGTGAAACTCAATTCATTCTCAAAAGGCACAGGCTTAGGGCTGTCTATTTGCAGGAGCATTATCGAACATCTCGGCGGCACTATTGGAGTGGAATCCGAGATGGGAACCGGCTCGCGTTTTTGGTTTACTCATCCCTACCAAAGCGTACCCCTATAAAATTGAATAAAAAGCCCGTTAATCAGAAAAAGGCCTGAAGTCTTTTTTTCATTCATTTTTTATGGTCAGAATCAAGTTTAATTCATTTATTATTAATACTTTTGCCAATGCATAAACTTAATAAGCCACCAGAAAATTAAATTAAAAATGACAACTCTTTTTCAAACCAAAATAATTAACTCATATATAATAAAATTATTTTTGTCTTTCTGTCTATTAGCTTTTTCCTACATATCACCGATTCTAGCTCAAAAAGATTCAGTGAACTCGTCAAATTATCTTTTAATCATTAATTCATATACAGAAGCAGCTCCCTGGAGCTTCAGAATGATTTCAGCCATTACCGAATATGCCCAGAATTCGCCTCAATTAGCACTCTATACCGAACACATGAACATGCTAATGATGGACACAGACTCCACTTTGAATGAATTCAGACAGGCAGTTCTGGAAAAATACAAGCGACATTCTCCGCGTATGTTGATATTACTCGGAAACTCCAGCATGATATTACGGGACGACTTCAGAAAGATGTGGGGAAATATTCCGATTATACTATGTGCTGAAGAAGATTACATCGGTCCGAAGGAATTTTATCTCCAAAAGAAGCCTGTTGAGTTGACTGCAAGAACCCCGATTGCAGATATGGCGCAGCCTTACAATCTCACTTTCCTACATTCCAATTTCTATATTAAAGAAAATATAGACCTGATTTGCCGAATGACTCCCGATATTAAAAATTTCATATTTATCGGTGATGAACGGCAAAACAACCAGACTTACAATATGGTTATCAAACAAGAATTGAAAAAGAGCCATCCCGACATCAATTATCAATTCATATCGCCCCGGAAGATGCAAACCAATCATTTGCTGGACACCCTTTACACCGTTGATCCTAAAACAACAGGAATACTTTTCTCTTCATGGTTTTACAAACACACCTTTGCCGGCAACACCTCGCTAGTTACAAATTCACACCTATTAGTCTCAACGACTTCCGCACCTCTGTTCAGCCTTGGGATGATGACAATCAAGGACAACGCAGGAGGAATAATTGGCGGATACATCTACGATCAACATGCATACAGCCAGAAAATCATACAAACGATCCAATCAATATTGAATGGCAAACAAGCATCCGAGATACCTTTTTACGAACCTTCAGATGCCGCTCCGACTATCAACTACAATGTTTTGCTACGTAAAGGAATGTCGCCATACTTATGTCCACCGGGCACTATTTTTTTTAACAAGCCGCCTACGTTTTGGGAACAGTACGGATACTTTATTTTAGGAACCATAGTCTGCTTCATACTGCTTGCCCTATTCTTCCAATACCGCATCAGTCATCTGAATAAGCTCAAGAAAATACAACAGAAAGAGATTGACACAATGACTTCTTACAAAAACCTGATTAACAATATGCCTATATTGTATATGCAAGAAGAGTTAATCATGAATGAAGAAGGTACCCCTATAGAACTTGTATACCGGAATGTCAACGCTCATTTCGAGAAAAGTTTTTTCCGTAAAGAAGATGTAGTAGGCAAGAAAGCCAGTGAAATATTCCCTGAATCCATGCCGGAGTTCCTGCATTTCACAAAAATGTCACTTGCGGAAAACAGGGCTATCACTTTCCCATACTATTTCAAACGGGTAGATACATTTTATGATGTAGTACTGAAAGGAACTCACCACAACAATATTGTCGATATTTTCTGCCTGGATAGCACCGAACTGCACAAAGCCCAACAAAAGCTAAGCGCTACTAACAATAAACTGGCAATGGCACTGGACGTAGCCAATATTGTGCCCTGGAAATGGGATTTGCGAAGCAAAACCATACTTTGCGACATCAATAGACCTATTGAGCTTAGCACAAACGATAAAGACGTGAATGAGGAACAATTGGCAGTGCCCGATTCACAATATTTCTCAAAGATATTCAAAGAAGACCGCAAACGGGTAGAAAAAGCCTACGATGACCTGATAGAAGGTCGATCGGATAAAGTCAAGGAAGAATACCGGGTTATCAATGTACAGAATAACATTCACAGGATCGAATGGGTGGAAGCTCAAGCCGCTGTAGAGACCCGTGACGAAAACGGCAAGCCGCTCACCCTGGTCGGTTCTTCACTAGTCATCACCACACGGAAAAAGATGGAAATGGAATTGACCACAGCCAGAGACCGGGCAGAAGAATCCAATCGTCTGAAGTCTGCCTTCCTCGCCAATATGAGCCATGAAATCCGTACTCCCCTCAACGCTATTGTCGGTTTCTCCGGCATATTGGCTTCAACAGACGAGGAAGAGGAAAAGCAGGAATATGTGAGCATCATTGAAAACAATAATACCTTGTTATTGCAATTAATCAGTGACATTCTTGATTTATCAAAGATTGAAGCCGGAACATTGGAATTTCAATATTCCAACATAGACTTGAACAAAATGCTGAACGAGTTAACGAGCTCATTACAATTAAAAATAAAATCTGAAAAAGTACAGTTAACCTGCCATCTGGCAGAGAAAAACTGCTTTATCCATACAGAGAAGAACAGGCTGTCACAATTGCTCATCAACCTGATAAGCAATGCCATCAAATTCACCACTGAAGGATACATTCGTTTTGGTTATGAACTCCGCGGCAAAGAGATCTATTTTTATGTCAGCGATACTGGCTGTGGCATTCCCAAAGACAAGCAAAAGAGCATTTTCGGACGCTTCGTCAAATTAAATAGTTTCGAACAAGGTACCGGCCTGGGACTTTCTATCTGCCAGACTCTGGTAGAACACATGGGAGGTACCATCGGAGTAGACTCGGAAGAGGGCAAAGGTTCAACATTCTGGTTCACGCTGCCATATAAAGCCGCAATAGCCGTAGATGAAAACATAAAAAAAGAGGAAATTCAGCCGATAAGTATAGAAAAAAACAAGTTTACCATTCTGATTGCCGAGGATAATGAAAGTAACTACAAACTGTTCGCATCCATACTAAAGGGAGAGTATCAATTAATTCATGCCTGGGATGGACAAGAGGCGGTGGAAATGTTCAAGCAATATAATCCGCAGATTATATTGATGGACATCAATATGCCGGTCATGGACGGTTACGAGGCAACTAAAGAAATACGCAAATATTCTGCCAAGGTACCTATTATCGCCATTACGGCTTTTGCCTATGCTTCGGATGAACAACGGGTGATGGAAAGCGGTTTTGACGGTTATATGCCTAAACCGATCAATGCCCGCCTGTTGAAAGCACAACTGACGGAAATCATGCAGAAGCGTATTATTTTACTTTAAGAGACAGAGAACCGAAAGCAAAAAACGAATATCTACATATTCCATTTATGACTGAAGAAAAAATACATAAAAACCGCACCGGAAGTTGGTGGGCATTAAGTCCGTTGCTCGTATTCTTATGCCTTTACCTGGTAACTTCCATTCTTGTCAACGACTTTTATAAAGTGCCTATCACGGTGGCTTTCCTTGTTTCTTCCTGCTACGCCATTGCTATTACCAAAGGATTGAAACTAGACCAACGCATCTATCAGTTCTCCGTGGGAGCTGCCAATAAAAATATCCTCCTGATGATATGGATATTCATTCTTGCCGGAGCCTTTGCTCATAGTGCGAAACAAATGGGAGCAATCGATGCCACTGTCAATCTGACACTGCATATTCTGCCGGATAACCTGTTACTGGCAGGCATCTTCATTGCCGCCTGTTTCATCTCTTTATCCATCGGAACCAGCGTAGGAACTATCGTCGCCCTTACTCCCGTTGCCGTAGGACTGGCAGAAAAGACAGAAATAGCTCTCCCCTTTATGGTAGCCGTCGTAGTAGGCGGTTCTTTTTTCGGAGACAACTTATCTTTTATCTCCGACACCACCATCGCTTCGACAAAAACCCAGGAATGTGTAATGCGCGATAAATTCCGTGTAAATTCTATGATTGTCGTCCCGGCAGCCATCATTGTGTTGGGAATTTACATATTTCAGGGACTATCCATTACCGCTCCCGCCCAAACACAGACCATTGAATGGATCAAAGTTATACCTTATATAATAGTATTAGGAACAGCCATTGCCGGAATGAACGTGATGCTCGTACTCATAATAGGTATATTGACAAGTGGCATCATTGGCATCGCGACCGGCAGCTTTGGAATTTTCGACTGGTTTGGTGCCATGGGAACGGGAATTACAGGAATGGGAGAACTGATTATTATCACTCTATTGGCCGGAGGGATGCTCGAAACCATCCGTTATAACGGTGGTATCGATTTCATTATCCGGAAACTCACCCGCCACGTCAATGGTAAAAGAGGAGCCGAACTAAGCATTGCCGCCCTGGTAAGTATCGCCAACTTATGTACAGCCAACAACACGATTGCCATTATAACAACAGGACCGATTGCCAAAGATATTGCCGTGAAATTCCATCTCGACCGAAGAAAAACAGCCAGTATCCTCGATACTTTCTCCTGCCTGATACAAGGGATTATTCCATACGGAGCGCAGATGCTGATTGCAGCGGGACTTGCCAGTATCTCCCCCATCAGTATCATCGGAAATCTCTACTATCCGTTTACAATGGGAGCATGCGCCCTGCTAGCAATTTTGTTCCGCTATCCGAAACGGTATTCGTAAAAAAGATGCGAAATGTTTGTCAATCAAAAGAAAAGCCGTATCTTTGTGCCCGCTATTACGAGATAATAGCATAATTCAAATCAATCATTAAAAACAATTATTTAAAATGGCAACTAGAATCAGATTGCAGAGACACGGACGTAAAAGTTACGCGTTCTATTCAATTGTAATTGCAGACAGCAGAGCACCACGTGATGGTAAATTTATTGAGAAGATTGGTACTTACAACCCTAACACCAATCCTGCTACAGTAGATTTGAATTTCGACGCTGCATTGGCATGGGTACTGAAAGGTGCACAACCAAGTGACACTGTACGTAACATTCTTTCTCGTGAAGGAGTTTACATGAAGAAACATCTTCTGGGCGGTGTAGCAAAAGGCGCATTCGGAGAAGCAGAAGCTGAAGCTAAATTCGAAGCTTGGAAAAACAACAAACAGTCAGGTTTGGCTACTTTGAAGGCTAAACAAGACGAAGCTAAGAAAGCTGAAGCAAAAGCACGTCTGGAAGCAGAAAAGAAGATCAACGAAGTGAAAGCAAAAGCACTCGCTGAAAAGAAAGCTGCTGAAGCTGCTGAAAAAGCTGCTGCTGAAGCACCTGCAGAAGAAGCTGCCGCAGCTCCGGCTGAAGAAGCTCCTGCAACAGAAGCTGCTGCTGAATAAATTTCAGCAGATTCCGAACAAGAAATCAGGAAAAGCTATAAATCCTCTCCGGTCCGCCGGAGGGGATTTTTTTATTGTTTTCTGCTATAAAACATATCAAATTATTTATTCCGTTCAGAATAAAATGCCTTTCTTTGCATCAGCATAGTTCAGCATAGTGTTATTTATTTTTCGAATATGAAACGAATTGATAAAAAGGCAACATTCGGACAACAGGCAAGCAAGGTTACGCAACTAGCGGACGCACTTAGCCAGGCGATTTCCAGAAAAGAATTTCTTGAAGGAGATTCTTTGCCTTCCATCAATCAGTTGAGTGCTCAATACGAAGTATCACGCGACACCGTTTTCAAGGCTTTCCTTGATTTACGCGAACGAGGACTGATCGACTCCACTCCCGGTAAGGGCTATTATGTGACGAGCCAGGTGACCAATGTCTTACTACTGCTCGACCAATATACTCCTTTCAAAGAAGCTTTATACAATAGTTTCGTCAGACATCTGCCCATTAACTATAAGGTAGACTTATTATTTCATCAATACAACGAACGGTTGTTCAATACGATCCTCCGGGAATCTATCGGGAAATACAACAAATACATCGTGATGAATTTCGATAACGAGAAATTCAGCACTGTTCTTAATAAAATTAATCCTTCAAGATTATTACTTCTCGATTTCGGCAAATTTGAAAAAGAAAAGTATTCATATATCTGCCAGGATTTTGATGAATTTTTCTATCAGGCATTGAATCTGCTCAAGGAAAGATTGAAGAACTATCACCAGCTCGTTTTTTTGTTTCCCAAAAGCCTGAAACATCCCCAAAGCAGTAAGGTGTATTTTACCCGTTTCTGTCAGGAGCAAGGATTCCTCTGTGAAATACAGGAGGATATTGAGAATCTGATCGTACGCAAGGGAGTTGCCTATATCGCCATCAAGCAACAAGATGTAGTAAAAGTGGTGAAACAAGGAAGATTGGAAGGGCTGAAATGCGGAAAAGATTTCGGTCTGTTAGCGTATAATGATATTCCTTCCTACGAAGTGATTGACGAAGGAATAACCTCATTGAGTATTGATTGGGAAATGATGGGAAACGAAGCGGCCAATTTCGTTCTTAATAATGTACCGGTTCAGAAGTTCTTACCAACAGAAGTAAGGCTTCGAAAGTCACTTTAATTTTTTTTGCGAATATATCAGCACAGTTCAGCACAGATATTAATTAATCCTTTAATAGATAGAAACCATGAAAAAGTATCCGAAAATCGGGATTCGTCCCACAATTGATGGTCGCCAAGGTGGCGTTCGCGAAAGCCTTGAAGAAAAAACAATGAATTTGGCAAAAGCAGTAGACGAGCTAATCAGCAACAACCTGAAAAACGGTGATGGAAGTCCGGTGGAGTGTGTCATTGCCGATAGCACGATCGGACGCGTAGCCGAAAGCGCTGCTTGTGCGGAAAAGTTTGAAAGAGAAGGGGTCGGCTCTACCATTACCGTCACTTCTTGCTGGTGCTATGGTGCTGAAACGATGGATATGAACCCGCATTATCCGAAAGCTGTCTGGGGATTCAACGGCACAGAACGTCCGGGAGCTGTATACCTTGCTGCCGTACTTGCCGGACACGCACAAAAAGGCCTTCCCGCATTCGGTATCTACGGACGCGACGTTCAAGATCTGGACGATAATACAATCCCTGAAGATGTATCGGAAAAGATTCTTCGTTTTGCACGCGCTGCACAGGCAGTAGCTACGATGAGAGGCAAATCTTACCTGTCAATGGGTAGTGTATCTATGGGTATCGCCGGTTCTATCGTTAATCCTGATTTCTTCCAAGAGTATTTGGGAATGCGTAATGAGTCAATAGACCTCACAGAAATCATCCGTCGAATGGACGAAGGCATCTATGACCACGAAGAATACGCCAAAGCCATGGCCTGGACTGAAAAAAATTGCAAGACAAACGAAGGTGAAGACTTCAAGAACCGTCCTGAAAAACGTAAAACCCGTGAACAGAAAGATGCTGATTGGGAATTCATTGTAAAGATGACGATTATCATGCGCGACTTGATGACCGGAAATCCCAAATTGAAAGAAATGGGATTCAAGGAAGAGGCTTTGGGACACAATGCCATTGCAGCCGGTTTCCAGGGACAACGCCAATGGACAGACTTCTATCCTAACGGTGACTATCCGGAAGCTTTACTCAATACCTCTTTTGACTGGAATGGTATCCGTGAAGCATTTGTGGTAGCTACCGAAAATGATGCCTGCAACGGTGTAGCCATGTTGTTCGGACATCTATTGACCAACCGTGCACAAATATTCTCCGACGTACGTACTTACTGGAGTCCTGAAGCCGTGAAACGTGTAACCGGCAAAGAGTTGAGCGGATTGGCAGCAAACGGTATCATCCATCTTATCAATTCCGGTGCAACGACTCTCGACGGTTCCGGCCAATCATTAGACGCAGCAGGCAATCCGGTTATGAAAGAACCATGGAACCTGACGGACGCTGATGTAGAGAACTGTCTCAAAGCAACGACCTGGTATCCGGCAGACCGTGACTACTTCCGTGGGGGTGGCTTCTCGTCCAACTTCCTGTCAAAAGGCGGAATGCCTGTTACCATGATGCGCCTCAACCTGATTAAAGGCTTAGGCCCTGTCCTGCAAATCGCAGAAGGTTGGACAGTGGAAATTGATCCGGAAATCCATCAGAAACTCAATATGCGTACAGACCCGACATGGCCTACCACCTGGTTTGTGCCCCGTTTGTGTGATAAACCGGCTTTCAAAGACGTATATTCAGTCATGAATAACTGGGGAGCCAATCATGGCGCCATCAGCTATGGACACATCGGCCAGAACTTAATCACTCTTGCTTCCATGCTCCGCATCCCGGTATGCATGCACAATGTAGAAGAAGATCAGATGTTCCGCCCGGCTGCCTGGAATGCTTTCGGCATGGACAAAGAAGGATCAGATTACAGAGCTTGTGCAACTTATGGTCCTATTTATAAATAAACAAGTTTTTTTCGTCCTGTATAAATAAATATTTTAACTTTGCCGTTCGTAGGGACGGGGTCCCCCACCCGACACATAACAAATGTCGGGATAGCCCCGCCCCCTACAGCGACTTAAATAAGTAAGACTATGATTACTAACGAACATATTGAACAGTTCATTGCACAAGCACATCGTTACGGGGATGCAAAGTTAATGCTTTGCAGCAGCGGTAACCTTTCCTGGAGAATCGGCGAAGAAGCATTGATTTCCGGTACGGGTTCCTGGGTTCCCACACTTGGCAAAGAAAAGGTTTCAATCTGCCATATTGCCAGCGGCATTCCTGCCAATGGTGTAAAACCCTCTATGGAAAGTACATTCCATTTGGGTATTCTCCGTGAACGTCTGGACGTCAATGTCGTTCTCCATTTCCAATCGGAATATGCCACCGCTGTCTCCTGCATGAAGAACAAGCCGGCAAATTTCAACGTAACAGCAGAAATTCCTTGCCATGTAGGTTCAGAAATACCTGTGATTCCGTATTATCGTCCCGGCTCACCGGAACTGGCGAAAGCCGTGGTAGAAGCCATGCAAAAGCATAACTCGGTTTTACTGACCAACCACGGACAAGTGGTGTGCGGAAAAGACTTCGACCAAGTATATGAACGGGCTACTTTTTTCGAAATGGCTTGTCGCATCATTGTTCAATCCGGCGGTGATTATTCAGTGCTCACACCGGCAGAAATTGAAGACCTGGAAATCTACGTATTAGGAAAGAAAACCAACTAATATCCAGGCATATTACCATGAAAGATACCATCAAACATACTTATTTAGCAGCAGACTTCGGAGGCGGCAGCGGGCGAATCATCGCCGGCTTTCTTCTTAACGGCAGGCTGGAATTGGAAGAGATATACCGCTTCTCCAACCGGCAGGTCAAACTAGGCAATCATATTTACTGGGACTTCCCGGCTCTGTTCGAAGATATGAAAACCGGACTAAAACTGGCTGCACAAAAAGGATATGCCGTAAAAGGTATTGGTATTGACACTTGGGGAGTGGATTTCGGACTGATTGACAAACATGGAAACCTATTAGGAAATCCTGTCTGTTACCGGGATGCAAGAACAGAGGGAATGCCGGCAGAAGTATTCAAGTGCATGGATGAACATCGACATTATGCCGAAACCGGTATTCAGGTGATGCCTATCAATACGCTGTTTCAACTTTACAGCATGAAGCAAAATCAAGATGCACAGTTGGAAGTTGCCCGGCAACTTTTATTCATGCCCGATCTCTTCAGTTATTTCCTGACAGGGGTAGCCAATAATGAATATTGTATCGCCTCCACCTCTGAATTACTCAACGCCAAATCACGCAACTGGTCATTCGATACCATACATAGCTTAGGTCTTCCCGAACATCTGTTCGGTAAAATCATTCTTCCCGGAACAATCAGAGGCACTCTGAAAGAGGATATTGCACGCGAAACCGGACTGGGTGCCGTAGACGTTATTGCCGTAGGTTCACATGATACAGCCAGTGCCGTAGCTGCTGTTCCTGCTGCAGAAAGTCCTATCGCTTTCCTTAGTTCCGGCACTTGGTCGTTACTGGGAGTTGAAGTGGACGAACCCATATTAACGGAAGAAGCAAGAAAAGCTCAATTCACCAATGAAGGAGGTGTAGACGGCAAAATCCGTTTCCTCCAGAATATAACAGGATTATGGATTCTGCAACGCTTGATGAGCGAGTGGAAAGCGTGTGGCGAGGAACAAGATTATGATATAATCATCCCGCAAGCAGCCGAAGCCGAGATTGATACAATCATCCCTGTAGACGACACCATATTCATGAATCCGGAAAATATGGAGAACGCGCTTATTCATTATTGCCGGAATCATGCTTTGCAAATTCCCCAAAACAAGGCAGAGACTGTACGATGTGTGCTCCAGTCATTAGCTTTCAGATATCGGCTGGCTGTGGAACAGCTCAACCGTTGCCTCCCCGCTCCAATCCGTCAGTTAAATATCATCGGAGGAGGATCACAAAATAAGTTGCTCAACCAACTGACAGCTGACGAACTCGGTATTCCTGTTTATGCAGGTCCGGTGGAAGCCACTGCAATGGGAAACATCCTGACGCAGGCAATGGCTAAAGGAGAAATTGCCGATCTTCGTGAATTGCGGGAAATTGTCACTCGCAGCGTTACACCACAAGTATATTATCCTAAAAAATAAAAGTATATGGAAACATCTAAAACCGGTTATCAGGTTCAATCTTATGACGTTCCCGTCAAACGATATTGCCAAACCCTTGATTTACGCGATTCTCCGGAACTAATCGCCGAATATCGGAAAAGACATAGCCAGGCGGAAGCATGGCCGGAAATTCTTGCCGGTATCCGGGAAGTTGGCATCCTGGAAATGGAAATTTATATCCTGGGAACCCGACTGTTTATGATCGTCGAAACTCCCCTTGATTTTGACTGGGACACGGCAATGGAACGCCTGAACACCCTTCCCCGCCAACAGGAGTGGGAAGAATATATGGCTATCTTCCAACAAGCCGCACCCGGAATGAGTTCCGCCGAGAAATGGAAACCGATGGAAAGAATGTTCCATTTGTATAATACTTAAAAAAATACCAGAAACAACCATGAAACACACCAAGCAGTCCATCATTTCGAAAGATGGCATCAGTTATCTTATACCTTTTATTCTCATTACCTCCTGTTTTGCGTTATGGGGATTTGCCAATGACATTACCAATCCGATGGTAAAGGCATTCTCTAAAATCTTCCGGATGAGTGCCACCGACGGGGCATTGGTACAGGTTGCCTTCTATGGAGGCTACTTTGCAATGGCTTTCCCGGCTGCCATCTTCATCCGCAAATATTCCTACAAAGCAGGTGTTTTGTTAGGACTGGGTATGTATGCTTTCGGAGCCTTCTTATTCTTCCCCGCCAAAATGACGGGTGAGTACTATCCGTTTCTGATTGCTTATTTTATTCTGACCTGCGGATTATCTTTCCTCGAAACAAGCTGTAATCCGTATATTCTTTCCATGGGAACGGAAGAAACAGCTACCCGGCGATTGAACCTTGCACAGTCTTTCAACCCGATGGGGTCACTTCTCGGAATGTATGTAGCCATGCAGTTCATTCAAGCGAAATTGCATCCGATGTGTACCGAAGACCGCGCATTGCTTAACGACAGCGAATTTCAAGCAATCAAAGAAAGCGACCTTAGCGTCCTGATTGCTCCTTATCTCATTATCGGACTGATTATCGTAGCCATGTTGCTTCTGATACGATTCGTCAAGATGCCTAAGAATGGAGATCAGAATCATAGAATAGACTTCTTCCCTACACTGAAACGTATTTTCACCCAAACGCGTTATCGTGAAGGTGTGATTGCCCAATTTTTCTATGTAGGTGCACAAATTATGTGCTGGACTTTCATCATTCAGTATGGAACACGCTTGTTCATGTCACAAGGTATGGACGAGAAAAGTGCGGAAGTACTATCTCAACAATATAATATCATAGCAATGGTGATATTCTGTATTAGCCGTTTTATCTGTACGTTCATTCTGCGCTATCTCAATGCGGGTAAATTGCTGATGATTCTTGCTATCTTTGGAGGTATTTTCACTTTAGGTGTAATCTTCCTTCAAAATATCTTCGGAATGTATTGTCTGGTAGCAGTATCGGCTTGTATGTCATTGATGTTCCCTACCATCTACGGTATTGCCTTGAAAGGTATGGGAGATGATGCGAAGTTCGGAGCTGCCGGCCTTATTATGGCTATCCTGGGAGGTTCTGTTCTTCCACCGCTACAGGCAAGCATCATTGATTTGGAACAAATAGCGTGGTTACCGGCTGTCAATGTTTCATTTATTCTTCCGTTCATCTGTTTTCTTGTAATTATCGGCTACGGTTACCGCACAGTGAAAAGAAACTGGTAAAATACATATCTAAAAATAGTGACGGTATCACATTGGTATACCGTCACCATCTCACTCGAATAGTGACGCCATCCCTACTGGATAGCGTCACTATTTTTTTCCTTTTCACAGTTAAGAGTTCATAAAAACACAGAACTTGAAGTCGTTTTTTTAGTTTCCTTTTTCGCATACTAATCTTGGCTTCTTAGTATTGTTGAATTATTTACATACATTTGTCTCATACCAACAGACCTGATAAACCTATGAGCCAAAACCAAGACCCTATTCATCTAGCCCGCCAATTCGAAATTATATTTACCACGCACTATTCCGCTGTTAAATATTTCGCTATAAACTTGCTCAAATCTGAAGAGGACGCAGAAGATATCATTCAGGATGTGTTCGCTAAATTATGGACACAACCGGAGGTCTGGCTGGAAAACAAAGACATAGGCCAGTATATCTACGACATGACTAAAAACACAACTTTCAATTTCATCAAACGCAAAAGACTGGAACAATCCTATCAGGAACAATTATCGCAGAAATATCTAATCGAAGACTTACTAAAATCCGAAGATACTCTCGACCCTATCTATTATAAAGAAGCACTATTAATCATCCGCCTAATTCTCGACCGCCTTCCCGAACGCCGCAGAAAAGTTTTTGAAATGAGCCGCATCAACAATATGAGTAATATGGAGATAGCACAAGCACTCAATATTTCCGTACGAACTGTGGAACACCAAATCTATCTGACCCTGCTCGAAATAAAAAAAACTATTTTTATTGCATTTTTCTTGTGTTTCTTTTAAGTAATCCCCCATTTTCGATTGTGCTAATAGTGTAACCACTAAAAAGAACAGCGCAAATGAGGAACTTTTTTCAGAAAATACTGATATTATTTACCGGCAATAACTATCCGGAAGCTACCCAAAATGAATTCTATCAATGGCTGGTAGATGAGGATCATGCATCCCAGAAAGAAGATGCTTTGAGAGAGCTATGGAACAAAGCGCAACGGCAAAAAAACGTGAAAGGAATGCAGAAGTCTTACGAGCGCCTGAAAAAACAGGAAGGTATTCCAACCGTACCCAAAGAGAGAAGAATTCGCCCAATACATATATGGCAATCCGCAGCCGCTATCTTATTCCTCCTGCTTGCCTCTTCGGTCTATCTATCGACTGTAGGCACAAAAGCGGAAACCGACTTGTTACAGCAATATATTCCGATAGCAGAAATGAGAAGTTTGACGCTGCCCGACGGAACAAAAGTGCAACTCAACTCGAAAAGTACACTTTTATATCCGCAGGAGTTTACCGGAGATAGTCGTAGTGTATTCCTGTTAGGCGAAGCCAACTTCAAGGTTAAGCCGGACAAGAAACGTCCGTTTATCGTGAAATCCAATGATTTACAGATTACTGCTTTAGGTACGGAATTTAATGTATCTGCCTACCCTGAAAGCCAGGAAATAGCAACGACCCTCATTTCAGGCAGTATCCGTGTAGATTATAACAATCTGACAACAAGTGTCATTCTCCATCCCAACGAACAGTTTGCCTATAACAGAAACAATAAGAAATATGATCTCTCCAATCCGGATATGGACGATGTGACAGCCTGGCAACGCGGAGAACTGGTTCTGCAAAAGATGACGCTGACGGACATCATCAACGTATTGGAGCGAAAATATCCTTATGCCTTTGTATATAGTATCAAGAACCTCAAAAACGACAGGTTCAGTTTTCGTTTCAAGGACAACGCACCACTCGAAGAAGTGATGGAAATCATCGTGAACGTGGTCGGACAAATGGACTATAGAATAGTAGAAGACAAGTGCTATCTGACAAGAATATAACTTTTTAACCTTATATGCCATGCAAAAAAATACCCGGAACAGAGGCCTCACTCCGTCCCGGATATGAAATCTGAATTCCCAATATTAGAGTTTACTCTACAAATTACCTCGAAATAATTTAGTCAATAACCTAATACTAAGAAAATGCTACAAATTTATAAATTTATAGTAGACAAGAAGACAAAGGGAAGAAGTTTTATGCTTTTTTTCTGTTTGATGCTCGCCACAACAGTTTCCCTTGCACAAAATGGCGCTAAAATCACTATTAAAAAGAATAGTATATCTGTGATTGAAGCACTGAAAGAAGTTGAAAGACAATCCGGCATGTCCGTAGGCTACAACGATTCCCAACTGAAAAACAAACCGGCCATCACCCTCAATATAGAGGTGGCTTCGTTGGAAAATGCGCTCGCTCAAATTCTCAAAGGTACAGGTTTCACCTATCAACTGAAAGAGAAATATATCATGATTATTCCGGAACAAAAGAAAGAAAGTAACCCGACCAAAAAGATCACCGGTAAGGTAGTTGATGAAAACAATGATCCCTTGATCGGAGTGAACATCAAAGTGGAAGGCACTGCCGCCGGATCTCACAGACATCGACGGGAACTTCCTGATCGAAGCTTCCACCGGAAATACACTGACATTTACTTATATCGGTTATACTTCAGGAAGCATTAAAGTCACCAACCAGAATAATTACCGCATTCAACTGACAGCCGATACGCAACAGCTATCGGAAGTTGTAGTAACTGCTCTCGGCATCAAACGCGAGCAAAAAGCATTGAGCTACAACGTCCAGCAAATCGGAGCAGACAAGATGCCGGAAATAAAAGACGCCAACTTTATCAACAGTTTGAGCGGAAAGGCTGCCGGCGTTGTCATTAATGCTTCTTCTTCCGGTGTGGGAGGTGCCAGTAAAGTGGTGATGCGTGGTACAAAGTCTATCGAGCAGAGCAGTAATGCGCTATACGTCATTGACGGTATTCCGATGTATAACTTCGGCGGTGGAGGCGGTACTGAATTTGACTCCAAAGGTGCTACGGAAGCCATTGCGGATATTAATCCCGACGATATTGAAAGCATCTCTTTCCTGACAGGTGCGGCAGGAGACGCAATGGATGGCAGGAACCCGACCCACGAGAGGGTG